>Ga0114996_10002406_pt1 | contig 24292 bp, 23 predicted proteins | sample ArcticOcean_MG_C_4_FD_87039 | JGI IMG/M metagenome (GOLD analysis project Ga0114996, IMG submission 87039) | Marine microbial communities from western Arctic Ocean - ArcticOcean_MG_CB4_134 | ecosystem: Environmental > Aquatic > Marine > Oceanic | place: Arctic Ocean: Canada Basin | collected... | reverse complement strand
GACTTGAATTGAGCACCTGCGGCGAGTCTTTCCTGCACCGCATAGTAGGTGACGTCTTCGCCTCCGAGGACCCGCGAGCGCAGCTCCGACGCCAGGGTATTGCCCCCCTCCCGCGCTCGGCTGGTCGGCGCGAGTTGGTAGAGGTTCCGCCTCCCGAACAAATGAACGAAATGCCGAGCCGAGAGGGCGTTCACTTCATCGTTGGCGGTGAGCGCAAAGAGCTTTCCGATACCCGGAAGTTCCAGTTCTTCGTCGGCCTGATCGCTCAGCACACTCCCGTGATAGACGGGCAGGCCCTCCATTCGAGCTGCCCCGACATGCGCCATGTTCGTATCGACCACCATCACGGGAAGGCCCGCCCGCTGAAGCGCGCTCGCCAGGGCGCGTGCAAACGGGTGGGCACCGATGAAGAGGACCCCATTGGGATTCCGCTCCGCTAGGCCGAGACGAAGGGCAAGCGGTCGACCAGCAAGGCCATAGATCGCCACCGTGCCGGCGATCACCATGAACATGAGGGGCACCAGACGTTCCGCTCCGACGAAGCCCTCTTCTTCGAGACGGAGCGCGAAGACCGCAGTGACTGCAGCTGCCACGACGCCTCGCGGCGCCATGGCCGAAATGAAGATCCGGTCTCGACGAGCCAAGGCGCCATCGTACGTGCAAAGCGCCACCGCAGCCGGCCGCACGACCAGCACGAGGAATAGCAGGAATAGGCCGAACTCGGGTACCAGAAGCGCCTGTAGGTCGCTCCACCTGACCCTCGCGGCGAGAAGAATGAACAGGGTCGAGATCAAGAGAACCTGCAGGTTCTCCTTGAACTCCGTGATATGGCTGATGTCCACACGGTGTTGATTCGCCAGCGCCACGCCCATCACGGTGACCGCGAGCAATCCCGCTTCGTGCTGAAAGACGTTCGCCAGGGCATAGCTGAGAAGGGCGAGAGCTAGGGCGGACGCACTGTGGAGATGGTCGGGAATCCAGAAGCGGGCGAGGCACATGACGAGAACCCACGCTGCCAGAACACCGAACAACGAACCGAATACGACGGTCTTCGCGATGCCGGCGACTGCCGGAAGGAGCCCCGGGTCGATGAGCGCCTCGAAAACCAGGACCGCGAGCACCGCTCCGATCGGATCGATGAGGATGCCTTCCCACTTCAGGACCGCCCCTCCTGGTCCGGTCGGGCGAATCTGCCGTAGCAGCGGCAAGACGACTGTAGGACCCGTCACCGTAAGCACCGCTCCCATCAGAATCGCGAGCGCCCACGACAGACCAAGCAGGTAGTGCGCGGCAAGGGCCGACAGCGTCCAGGTCGTGGCCGCTCCGACCGTCACCAGCCTCCCGACGACTCTGAACCCCTCGCCCAGTTCCGGGATGTGCAGCGTCAGCGCACCCTCGAATAGAAGGATCGCAACCGCGATCGCGACGAACGGCAGAAGAAGATCCCCGAACATGGCGTCGGTCGGCACCAGTCCGACTCCATCGGGCCCTGCAGCCATACCGAACACGAGGAGCAGCAGGATGGCCGGCAAGCTGAATCGCCAACCTATCCACTGCGCAACTCCACCCAATACGGCTACGGAGACCAGACCGACGACGAAGGAGTCATTCACGGGTGGATCACCTCAGGGGGGCGAGCGACGGAGTAGGCGGCCGCCATCTCGCCCGCACCTCATATCCGTTCACATTTGCGTCCGACAATGTGCGGCAGGCTAGCGCACCCTTTCCCATGTAAGCTCGCTCTGTCCTCCAGGAGAGAGGACGATTCGGTCCTCACCCTCGAAACGGAAAGAGCGGACCTGGTCGGTGCCGATCATCCGTGCCGTAAATGCGCCTTCCACGTGGTGCGTAACCGTGCCGGCTGCGACATCGACCGTGTAGTCTCCCCAGTAGGCGACGAACTGCTGAGGGTTCTCCCCTGGGCTGTCGGGCGGCCTCATCAGCGCGGCGGTCATCTGGCCGTTGGATGTGTAGATGATCTGGCCAGCCGGGTTCTCGCCGTACGGAAGAACAGTCTCGCCGTCCCTCACGTCCTGCCATTCGACCAACCTCCACGCGCCTAGGAAGCGCTCCCCCTGAGCGGAGGCATCGGCCGGAACTGATGCACCGGCGACGACGGCGAACAGCAGTGTGCTTAGACCGCTACGCATGGATGAACTCCCTGTCTCGGTTGAGCGTGGCTCGATTGGCATGCATACCTCTTCCCTATTGAACGCCGGATTCGTCTTCACCGACGGACACACGATTCACTTTCCTTTCGTAACCCCGTAGCGTCAGCCCGATCGGCACACCCCAACCAAGCGCCAGCGACACCAGACCGACGAACCCCGACAGGCGCGGATCGTCCGCAGTCTCTTGGCCGGGGACCTCGAACACGAACGCCACCGTCAGCTGAATCGCGACCGCGCCGACGGCGTGGAACCAGTAACGACTCGACTGCCGGGTTCTGAGGCCGAGCACTAGTAGTAAGCCTAAGAAGATCATGGTGATAGACTCGAGGGGCGGCGTTCGCCTAGAACCCCACGCCCTTCACGCTCAATCGAATGCGTACCAGGTTCTTGTCCGCAGTGATGTACAGCGTGGACCCGTCATTTCCGAAGGCGGCGTTGGACGTTCTCTGGCCCGCCATGATCGACCCCAGGTGCTCACCGTCCGCGTTAATGATCAACACGCCACCTCCGGGTCCGGTCACGTATACGTTGCCCTGTTGATCCACCGCCATGCCGTCTCCCCATGAATCGAAGAACACCCGTGCGTTCACGAGTGATCCGTCCGGTTGGACGTCGTAGGCCATGACGACTGGCTGATTGGCTCCGTCCGAGTTCGCCACGTACAGGATCGACTGATCGGGTGAGAATGCGATGCCATTCGGGCGCGACAGGTCATCCACCAACAAGGTCAACGAGCCGTCCGGGGTCAACCGATAGACCCCTTGGAAGTCCAGTTCCTTCGGATCGTTTCCACCCTCGAGGCCGTACGGCGGGTCGGTGAAGTACAAGTCGCCGTTCCTCCGCGACGCCACGTCGTTTGGGGAGTTGAAACGCTTTCCCTCGAACTCTCCAGCGAGCGTCTCGAAGTTCGGCTCGGGCGCGTCCCAGGGGGCGTTCAGCCGAGCGATGCGTCGATCTCCGTGCTGAGCAAGGATCAACCTTCCCTGCGAATCCAGGGCCAGACCGTTCGAGCCGCTCTCGCCTTCTCGCGGGACCTCGCTCGTGTATCCAGCGGGTCGTAACCAGAGCGATTCCGGAGCTGACTCGCTCCAGCGGTAAATGGCGTTGTTGGGGATGTCGGAGTACAGGATGGACTGGAGAGCCGGCACCCACACGGGCCCTTCAACCCATTCGTGACCTTCCGAGAGCACCTCGAGCGCGGCACCAGCCGGGACGATAGCGTCCAGCCTCGGATCCAAACGCTCGATACTGCCGATGGTCGGGTACGACACCGCGGCGATGTCTTCTGCGGGTGGCTCGTCTCCCGCGCATGAGAGCAATGCGAGCGCCCCGATGAGTGTCGCGCATGACCCGCGTATGTTCGAAGCCCTCACGCAATTCTCTCCTGCTACTGGTCTAGATGCACTTCCGCGATCGCGATCCCGCTCTCGCCCGCCACGGCATACAGCAAGAAGATGCGCCCGCTGGCGGCGTCCTCGTATATCGCGGGATCACGCAGTTGATTGACGTGGCCGTAGGCGGTGCTACGGACCGATGGCACGAGAGGCGCGTCGGCACCCTCCCAGTCGAACTCGGGCCGCAACACCTCCACGCCCGATGTCTCCGACCAAGTCGTCCAATCTCCCGAGAGGTCGATGGTGCTCACCTTGATGCTCTCGGGGACCTCCCCCACCTGTGTCCAGAAGACGAAGAGCGTATCGCCGCGCTTCAGAAGCCCCGAGTGGCGCATGTTCGGGTTGAACAAGCGCGGCCCGGACTCGAACCCACCCAGGGGATCTCGGGACCGGTAGAACTGCCCGGGCATCGACATCACGTACGTGTACCCGTCGTGCTGAAACACACGCATATAAGTGCGTCCGAGCGGCTCCGGCCTCGCCTCGAAATGAATTCCGTCGCTGGAGGTGGCGACCCGGGAGACCTGGCGGCGTAAACCGTCGAGCCCGTGGAAGTACATCACGATGCGGCGATTCACTTCGTCGACGTGCAGGTCGGGGGAGGCGATGTGGGGAGTCGTTGCCTCGACGAAGGCAGAGTGCCCCAATGGGGTAGGTTGCGCCCGGAGTCGCGCCGCCTCATCTGGCGCGACCTCAGGAGGCTCGGTCAGAAAGTACGAACCCTCGATCTGCAGGCTGCCCCCGGGATGGACGCGCCATGGACCCAGCAGGTCGTCGGCGTAAGCCAGCCGGATGTAGGCTCCTTTGTGGTCGGCGAAGTAGAGGTAGTAGGCCCCGAGCCGACCCTCGACCCAGTCGGGAACCCGTATCAGGGACGGGCCCTGGATATTCTCCCCGATGCTCGAATGAAGGCCCGGCATGATGATCGGCGCTTCGACCAAGCGTTCGACGCGCACACCCGCGGCAGCCGTTTGGGCGGAGATACCGGTGGAGCCACCGAGTCCGGCGACGCCACACGCCAACGCCACCGTCAGACTTCGAGTCAGGCTCTCTGGGGGATGTGTCCACATATGCGCGCGGGGCTCGGGGTGACGGACAATATGCGGCCGAGCGATCACTCATCGCGAGCCGCGCCCGGTCTTGGCTTGTGAATCCCGCCGCCCCCGCGCGATCTTGACGCGCGACAGAGCCAGGGCCTCCCAGCCCAAGGCAAGACCACGGTTAGAGGAAACATGATGAAGATCCGGCCAGCCCAGCTCCTCAATCACCCACGACGTGAGTCCACCTCCCGGGCACCAAGCCTTGCGACTCTGGCACCAGCACTTGCGCTGCTCGCCAGCCTGTTCCTGGCGGGCTGCTCCAGCCCGGGAGGTGGCGCAGACTCTGGGGAGGGAGTCACAATCCGCGCTCTCTCTACACACCCCGAGCACGTATCCGGTGGCGACGTCTTGTTGGAGATCGCCCTTGATCCCGGGGCCGGCGCCGCCGAAGTGAGCATCAATGGGTTTGATGTGACGCCCGCCTTTTACGAGGACGCGGGCCGGCCCGGCCACTGGACCGCCCTCGTGACCGGCCTGCCGGAGGGCCCCAGCGACGTGGTCGCCCGCCACGGGTCGGACGCGGCCTCACTCACGCTCACCAACTACCCGGTAAGGGGCCCGATCATCTCGGGACCCCACCAGACTCCGTTCATCTGCCAGACGGCCACCTTCGTGCTGCCTGACGGCACCCTCTTGGGCCCTCCGATGGACGAGGACTGCACGGCTCCCGAGAAGGTCACCTATCTATATCTCGCCGATGGGGAGTCGGACCTGACCCCCCTGCCCGACCCCGCCACCCTGCCCCCCGATGTCGCTGAAGTGACCACGCTGGCCGGCGAGACGGTCCCGTTTGTCGTCCGGGTGGAGACCGGCGGTGTGAACCGCGGAATCTACCAGAGCGCCGTACTCCACGACCCGACGAGCGAGCCGATCCCGACGCCGTTCCAGCCGCCACGCGGATGGAATCGTAGACTGATCGCGGTGGAGGGATTCGGCTGCCCAGGAGGTTGGTACATCCAGGGAGGCGCGCAGGGGAACCTCGTCCGAAGCGGCGGCGGGGACTTCACACTGCTCAACCTGGACCGACTCCGAGAGGGCTACGCGCTTTTCGCCAACACACTCCACCACGCCGCAAACAACTGCAACGCCGTCCTCGCCAGCGAGGCGGCCATGATGTCGAAGGAGCGCTTCGTTGAGACCCATGGCCTGCCCGACTTCACGGTCAGCGGGGGCTGCTCCGGGGGATCCTACGGAAGCGCACAGCCGGCCGATCGGGTCTCGGGTCTCTTCGATGGCGTTCTCATTACATGCACGTTCCCCGATCCGCTCTCCATCGCGCTTTCGGGATCCGACGGACATCTCCTGAGCCACTACTGGAGCGTGACGGATCCACGCGGCTTTACGGACGAAGAGAAGGTCGCCGTGTCGGGATACAAGGGCATACGCGCGTTTATGGACGCCGCGAACCAGGCCGGACGCACGGACCCCGTCCCCGGTCGAGTCGACGTGGAAGGGTACAGGTCAGCGGCTTGGAATGCGGTCGTTCCGGAAGCGTTCCGATACGATCCGAAGGAAAACGCCGACGGAGCCCGCCCGACTGTCTACGACGCGGCGGTGAACGTCTACGGCTCTGACCCCGTCACCGGCTTCGCCTTGAGGCCCTTCGACAACGTGGGGGTCCAGTACGGATTGGGCGCGCTGAGCGCCGAGGTCATCTCAGTGGACCAGTTCCTCGACCTGAACGAGGGTATCGGCGGGTACGACCAGGACGCGAACTACGTTCCCCAGCGAAGCGATGGAGACCCCGGAGCGATCGAGCGGGCCTACAGGTCCGGTCTCCAAACCGTCGGTAACGGGGGGTTGGCGTCAATTCCGATTTTCGACATCACGGGCATCTACAACGACGACGGCGGATATCACTACCAGTGGTTCCATTTCGCCCTGCGCGAGCGCCTGCTCGGGGCCAACGGAGACAGCGAGAACCACGTCATGTGGCGAGGGAACCCCGTGCCGTTCGGGTCGACCTGGGACGCTTTCGTGGGTTGGGTGTCAGCCTACACCTCCGATGAGGCGCCCGGGTCACAGCGCGAGAGGGTCATCCGGAACAAGCCGGCGGAGGCCGTGGACGGGTGCTGGAGCGACGATTCGACCTTCGTCGCCGAGCCACAGACGCTCGGACTCGAGGGGACGACGGAATGCAACACGCTTTATCCGTCCTGGACGTTCCCACGCCGGGTCGCGGGCGGCCCGTTGGCGGCTAATGTGCTCAAGTGCGCCCTCGCGGTGCCTTCGAGGGACGCTTATGGCGCGGCGTTCTCAGATGCCCAGTGGCGACGCCTGCAGGGCATCTTCCCGGGTGGCATCTGCGACTGGTCCGAAGCCGGCGTGGGCCAGGTCGGCGTGACAGTCGATGGCTCGTTCGGCCCGTCTCCGGCGAACCGAGTCGAGACTCCGTAGTGGCTTGACGCAGATGATGCCATGAGGGTCCGAACGATGCATCGCGTCGCGCCGCTCATCCTGATCGGTGGACTTCTTACGCTGGCAGCCGGCTGCGCATCAGATGCCCCCGCCACCGGCATCGCGATCGAGAACGTCACGGTTATCGACGCAGCATCGGGCGTGCGCGACAACCAGACGGTCGTCGTGCGAGGGGACACAATCGTGTACGTGGGGGAAGCGGAGGACGCGGGCGCAGCGCCCCGGGTGGCAGAAGTCGTCGACGGCACGGGTCGCTACCTGATCCCGGGCCTGTGGGACATGCATGTCCACCTGACGTACGATGAGGAGCTCACGTCCGCGATGCCGGGACTCTTCCTGAGGTGGGGCGTCACCAGTATCCGAGACACGGGAGGCCTCCTGCATGAGGTCGTCCCGGTGGTCGAGGCGTTGCGGGCCGAGGGCGCGATAGCGCCTCGCGTCTTCTTCGCGGGGCCGCTTATGGATGGGGAGCGCGTAGTCTACGACGGCGACGGCAGACCCGAGATCGGCATCCCGAATCCCACTGTGGAGCAAGCCCGAGCCAACATCGCCGCTCTCGCCTCAGCGGGCGTGGACTTCATCAAGATCTACGAGCTCGTCACGCCGGAGGTCTTCGACGCGTTGGCCACTGAAGCGGCCCAACGTGGCCTCCCCATAGCAGCGCATGTGCCCCTGTCGCTGCGGGCGCGCGACGTCGCTCCCCGCGTCAACTCCATGGAGCATCTCCGCAACGTGGAGTTGGACTGCGCGGCAGGAGCCGATCGGTTGCTCGCCACGCGCCGAGCGATCCTCGCCGAGGATCCCGACGAGCCGGGAGCCCCGCTGCGGGCTCGACTGCACACGCTCCAGCGGCTCGGCGCGGTAGCTGCAAGAGACACCGGCCAGTGCGACCAGGTTCTGGCAGCGATGGCCACGACCATCCAGGTGCCCACCCTACGCCTCAACGCCTTCGCCCTCCGGCCACCGTTCGAGCGCGACGACTGGTTCCAGGCGATCGAAGCGGCACCGCTCGGAATCGCGGCGAGCTGGCGGTCGGTGGGTGAGGTCAGGAGAGCCACCCCACCCGTAGCAGACACAATCTTTGCCGCTTGGAGCCTTCGCCTCGTCGGCGACATGTACCGGCGCGGCGTCCCGATCGGTGCCGGCACCGACACGCCGATCAACTACTCGCTCCCGGGCTACGCGCTACACAGTGAGCTGGAGATGCTCGTTCGGGCGGGCCTGCCACCGCTCGAGGCCATCCGCGCGGCCACGATCAGGCCCGCAGAGTTCTTCGGCCTCGAGGCCGAGATGGGGAGGATCGAAACAGGCATGCGCGGCGACCTCGTGCTGCTGAGCGCAGACCCATTGGTCGACATCTCCAACACGCGCGAGATAGAGGCCGTCATCACTCGAGGCCGCCTGTTGAGGGAGAGCGATCTTTCCACGCTTCCTCGCTGAGGACAGCGGCGCTGTCTAGCTGCTCGCTCTTATCCGCAGAGCATCTGGTGCGGCTACCGGATGGCGTTGAACGCTCCCGACACCACGTGCCCTCCTTCGAACTCGAGGCGGACCTGACCGGCGAGCTCGTCAGGCGAGGGTTGTGCCCGATCGAAGCGCACTCGGACGCTCGAGGAGGGCCTGCAAGCTTCGGCGGAGTCGCACCACGTGGCGTACCCGAGGTCTTGCGCGACTCCCGTCCATTCGAATGATGTGCCCGCGTTCTGAGACGGCGGCCGATAAGACGTGACCCGTACATTGGGAAAGTGCGCCTCGAACGGACTTTCGAACTCCGAGTAACTCAGGACGATCGAAAGTGCCGCACCGTCCCAAGGCGCGCAGTCGTCGTGGAAGTACGCCAGAGGATAGCCAGTGGGGGAGGAGCTCCAAGCTTCCTCGCCGGAAGCGCACCCGAGACAAAGCACGGCGCAGAGGCCCGCAGAGGCACTGCGAGCCACCATCTGTGTTGCGAACATGCGGCTCCCCTCCCTTCTAGAGTCGGCCCGGGCACTTCACCGCCAGGCATTCGGATCACTCCCTGTTGACGCGCGGACCGGACCGCCATGCACATGCGGCGCCTCACGGGGGCGCCACGGCGCCGGTCAGCTCGGAGCCGTACCAGATACCGAACGCCGATAGGTCGGGCATATCACCGGACAAGGGGAGGAACGGCTGCCAAACGGAGGTGTCGGCGTTCAGCATGATCGCGCGCACCTGGCCTTCCTCGATAGCCTGAAAAACCACGCTCCGCGTTGGCGAGGTCCAGCTCCACGAGAACTGGCTCGAGCGCCGCTCGCTGAACGCTCCTTCAAGTGGGAAGTCCACGATGCCCCGAGCTTCCGCGAGCTCGGTGCGAAAAAGACCCACGTGGCGGTGCCACTCCCAAGTGACCTTTCCCTTAAACACGAACAGTACGACGGCCAGAGCGAGTACGCGTCCCCTCGCCAGCTGAGGGGCCGTGCCCAAACGCCCGTGAAGGCGACCGTGGAGATAGGCGAAGAGTAGGAGGGCGAGCGCCGCGTTGAGGATCCGGGCCCTGTAGTGGAAGGCCGGCAACAGGATGTCGGGGAGCACGAACGGGTATAGGAGCAGCATTCCGGTCGAAGCCCAGAAGAGCTTCGTCAACCAGGAGAGTGTCGGGCGATACGCGTGTGCCAAAAGCGAACCGAACGCGACCGTAGTGAGCACGAGCGAAGGGCTGGCCGGAAGGCTCAGCGCACCCTCCAGGAAATACGTACGATTGGGGCCGGCACTCGGGCTCAGGACCCGTAGCGCGACCGCGCCGACCAACAGTGCGCTGGCCGTTACGAGGGACCAGAACCGGCCCGCCCCGTAGTGGAAAAATAGCGCCGCCTCCAGAGGAGCAGGGCCACCAGAATGGGGCCGACGGCAAGCACCGCTACCCCATGTGAGAACAGGATGGGGATGAAGAGAAGCAGCACCCAATACGAAAAATCGCGACGTAGCGTCAGGATCAACAGAATCGACACCAACAGGAAAAAGACGCTCGCCTCGTTGTCGAGCACCAAGTACGTGTTTTGGAACAAGAAGAGCACGCACAGAAGGGTCGCGAGCGTCACCTCGCGAGAGCGCCCGGAGCTCCACCACGCGACCAACACGGTAAGGGCCGGGTTCATCCAAAGGTTGACCCCATAGAGAGCCGCGAGCACACCCAGGTCGGTCAAGCCCAGCTTCATCGCCAGCACGGGTAGCCACTGGGTCACCCAGAAGCCGAACCAGCGAGAGTAATTCGGGACAAAGAAGGAGCCGTTCTCCCACATGCCTAGGAGAAAGTACGACGAGTCCGCGTAGAGAAATCTTCGGGTGGCGATGACCGCAGTGACGGACAGGACAGCGCCGAGAGCGACGGTTCCAACCAGGAGGCGGAAGGAGCTCGCGTCCAGTGGAGCATCGTCGTTGTTGAACATCCCGGTACGGATCTGCGATCGCTATCTCAGAGCGCGGCTGGCATCTCGAATGGCGCGAAATTCGGTTCCTTCATGCCAGTTGGGCCAACTGTCTGACCCTGCCACGTCCGCCCCTACTTCGTAATAGAGTCGCACGTCTGGGACGGTACCCGAGAGGTCCCACGTCTCGTCGAACTCATCTGTCGGCATGTGATACCGCTCGGCGACATACTTGTCCCCCTGCTCCCGGCCCCATTCTGCGCCGTGGTCCACATGATCGATCCCGGAGCCCGGATAGATCATCGGCACGCCCTCTTTCGCCAACTCGAAGTGATCGGAGCGGTAGTAATACCCGCGCTCGGGCTCGGGATCTCGATCGATGCGACGGCCTTGGCCAGAGGCCGCACGTTCGATCACGGCGTCGAGCATGGACATGCCGTATCCGGTGACCACGACCTCTTGGGTCGGCCCGAAGTAGCTCAAGCCGTCCATGTTGAGGCCGGCCACCGTCTGAGCGAGCGGATAGACTGGATTCGCAGCGTAATGTGCCGAGCCCAAAAGGCCCTGTTCTTCGGCAGTGACAGCCAAGAAGACGATCGAGCGACGCGGGCGCTGCTCCAGGGTGGCAAATGCTTCCGCCAACTCCAGTAGCGCGGCCGTACCCGAGGCATTGTCAAGCGCACCGTTGTATATGCCGTCGCCCCCGGCGGCCACGATGTCGGGGTCGGTGCCCAAATGATCCCAGTGCGCCACATAGAGAAAGTATTCGTCCGGGGCTTCCGCACCCGGAAGCAGGCCGATCACATTTTTCGACTGCGAATGGCGCAAGACATTGGTGACCGAAGTCGTCGCCTTCAGCCCCATCTCGACGGCCTCGAAATCACCAGTCGCTGCACGAGTCTGAAGGTCGTCGAAATCGAGCCCCGCCCGATCGAAGATGGCAATCGTCGTCCCTTCGGTAAGCCACCCCTCGATAGCGATCCGGTCCATGTTGCCGTTCGCACTTTCGAGGTTGAACTGGGGGCCTGTCCAGGAACTACGGACCGTCTCCCAACCGTATGCGGCGGGCGCCGTCTGGTGCACAATTAGGGCGGCAGCTGCCCCCTGTCGCGCTGCCTCCTCGAACTTGTAGGTCCAACGTCCGTAATACGTCATGGCGTTCCCCGTGAACAAGTCCGGACTCTGGGTCGCATAGCCCGGATCGTTGACCAGAATCACCACGGTCTTGCCAACGACATCGATCCCCTCGTAGTCGTTCCAGTCATACTCCGGCGCGACGATACCATAGCCGACGAAGATCATGTCGCTGTCTTGCATTCCGGCTCGGTCCACTACCCGAGTGGTCCACGTCACCATCTCGTCGGCGTAGCTGAAGCTCAGGTCCTCTCCCGAACCAGAGATCACGAGCCTGGCATCGGGAGACGCGGTGATGTCAACCAACGGGACTTCCTGAAAAAAGCTGTCACCGTTTCCAGGCGTTAGCCCCATTCGGACGAACTCCCGCTCGATGTATTGGGTCGTCAGTTCCTCACCCGGTGATGAGGGGGCGCGCCCGCCAAAGGCATCGGAGGCGAGCACTTCGATATGCCGCGAGATGTCTGCTTCGGAGATCGAGGCGGCGCCAACCAAACCCGAGCCTGGAGGAGCGCGATCGCCCGCGCATGCACTTAACGCCAGCGTCATGCACATCACCATCCCGATCAGGTCTCTCATGGACATTCCCCTGAGTGTGTCATCGGTCCTCACAGCCGTTCCCCGTCTATGACTCGGGATGATACCGGGGTTATTGGATAGGCGCACGCGGCTTCCGCGAGGTGGGACGTCGGTCGCCCTCTTGCGAGGGAGGCCCTGTGGGCGTCCTATCGTTGACGTGACATGAGGGCCGGCGTACGGATCAGCCACCCCCGAGAAAGATCCTTGTCCGCAGGAGGCACCTATGTGCGATGACGACACCGTCGCCGACAACAACGAGTATCTGCGCGCGAAGAACCTGACACGGCGCCAGTTCGGGGCCGTGACGGCCGGGGCGGGCTTGGCGATGCTCTTGCCGCGGGCCGCGAACGCCCAGGCCGTTGCAGAAGGCGACATCGACGTCACGACCCCTGATGGTGTGGCAGATTGTTACTTCGTGCACCCCTCGAGCGGGGCTCATCCGGGTGTCCTGATTTGGCCCGATGCGTTCGGCTTGCGGCCTGCCAAGCAACAGATGGCCAGACGGCTCGCGGAATCGGGTTACTCGGTATTGGTGGTCAACCAGTACTACCGGACGCAGAGGGCACCGGTCGTCAACACCACGAATTTTGCCGAAGCGCGCGACGTTCTCGCCCCGCTGATGGGGTCGTTGGACACGGAGACGCAAACGAGGGACGCCACCGCGTTCGTCGGTTTCCTCGATAGCCAGCCATCAGTGGACAACAACCGAAAGATCGGGACGATGGGCTACTGCATGGGCGGGCCGTTCACGATGCGGACTGCCGCCGCGGTCCCAGATCGCGTTGGTGCCGCCGCATCGTTCCACGGCGGTGGGCTGGTGACGGCTGCAGCCGATAGTCCACATCTGCTCGTGCCCAACATGAAGGCGCACTATTTGTTTGCCATCGCCGCGAACGACGACCAGAGCCAGCCTGAAGCCAAGGACGTACTTCGCGACGCGTTCGCTCGGGCGGGATTGCCGGCGGAGATCGAGGTGTACTCGGGCGCGATGCACGGATGGTGCCCGCCCGATTCGACTGTCTATCACGAGGCGCAAGCTGAGCGGGCGTGGAGCCGCCTGCTGGTGCTGTTTGAGGAGGCGCTAGCGTAGCACGCGTCCAGCTCCACCTTCGCAGTGGGGCATTCGGCAACGACCAGTAGACACCCAGCTCCATGTCAGATGACCTCACTCGCCTCCCTTCCGCGCTCAAGCGCTTTCTGGAGCTATACGGAGCCGCTCGCTACTGGGACAGCCACGAGGCATTGGAGGATGAGTGGCGTAGGACCGATAGTGATTTCTACCAGGCCCTGATTCTGTATGCCAGCGCGTGGGTTCACTGGGAGCGGAGGAACGCTCATGGCGTGCAGGCTCAACTCAGGAAGACCTTAGAGCGCCTGACCGACTATCCGACCGCCTACCTCGGATTCGATGTCGCCGCGCTGCGCGAACACTGCCTCGCGGTCCGCCAGGAGATGGCACGGAACTCTGAGGACTGGCCGGACCGCGTCGCCGCCCGACCCCTCTCGCTCTCCGCGGATCGTCTCCGGGGAGATGAGGTGGAGCTCGAGGGCTAAGGCGCTCCCAACGGACTCAGCGCATAGGCCAGCCGCGACCCGAACTCGTACTGAGGCACCGCTCGCAGATCGGGAGAGATCGACTCCAGCACCTGACGCAGCAGGAGCGTGCCGAATGAGTAGCGCCTACGCTCAGGTCCATCGTGCCCAGCGTCACCCAGGACGAACCGCGCACGTGGCCGCACGCCCGCGAGGCGAGCATCGAGACGCAGGCGCTTGAAGCGCCGGACGAGCTCCTTCACCTCGCGCTCCCCATCCAACTTGAGCGCGTCGGGGACGATCGTGATTCTCCGCAACGACGCCTCTTCATGGAAGTACAGGTCGAGACTGCTCATCTACTGGATCGCCTCGGCGATCGTGGGCCCGTGGGCGCTCGCTACCGCCCTGTCTAGGTCCGACGACGGTCTTCTTCACCGCACGTTCCGCCGGGGGCCGGCAGTAGACGCCCACGACTTCAGCATCGTACGGGATCGTGGCGCCCTCATTGCGAATCGTCGCTCGCAGGCACGACTCGTCGAACGCCAAGGAGGTGACGGGGTCCGGCCAAGGCAGGTCGCTCAGCACGGGTCCGTGCAGTATCGAGACGCCGAAACCGGTGCTCCCCAGAGCAGCCGCGAACTCGGCAGCCCTTTCGGGACCCGATGCCGACATCACCTCAGGAGCTGCAAAGTTGGCCTTGAGGCGCGCGGCAAAGACGTCGAGCTCCAACAGCTCTGCTGCGGCCTCGACATCCACCTCGGCGTGAGGCGGATCGGAGACGACGAGGGTCGGGATCTCCATCGGGTGCTTAGCGCACGTCCTCCGCGATCTGGTCGAAGAAGCCGGGAATGCTCACCTGACGCCTCACGCGCCAGTCCATCAATGGAGCCAAGCGGGTTCTAACCGACAGCCCCCTGATTGCAAGTCGATGGACACAATAACCCGAATCGCGGCAAGAACACCTATGAGCCGTTGGTGGGGCGCACGATCTGGGGTTCTTGCTTCCACATGGCGCCGGAGCCTGCCCTCCCGTGTGGCAGACCTCATGAAGGCCCGCTCAGCGACCTCCGAAGAGCTTCCCGAGGCCCCCAAGCAGGTCGTCGGCAACGCTTCCGTCACCGTCCTTGTCTAGCATGCGGGCCAACCCACTCAACTGGGAGCTGGCCTGGCGCTGTTCGCCCGAGAGGAGCCCGGCCAGGCCCGCTGCATCGAGTCCCTGGCTACGCTTCGCCTTGCCGAGGGCGCCCATGACGAGGGGGGCCAGGGTGGCAAGCATCTTGGAGCTCTGGCCGGAGTCCAGGCCAGACAGCTTCGCGATGCCGGCCTCGGCGCCGCCACGCTGCGATCCGAGGACGTGCTTCAGGATGCCGTCACCGTCGGCGGACGAGCCCTGTCCGAATGCGTTAGCAACCCCGTCGAGCACCGACCCGTCGTGATCGCGATCGAGGGCCTGACCGAGCGCCGTGGCGCCATCGCCGGTCGCTGCGTTCTTCGCAAGCGCGGAGAAGAGAAGGGGCAGCGCGGCCGATGCCGCGGTCTTCGTCGCCTCCGGATCGGAGCCAAGGGACTGACTGAGTGAAGAGAGGCCCGAGCCGCCGAGCTGGCTGAGGAGCATTTGGGTCAATGAAGACACGGAGATTCGGGTGGGTTAAGGGGTTCGTGTCTACGATTTTCGTGAAGTGGAAGAGGGCGTGCGCGGCACGCACCTTATCGAGTCTGATTCCGACCCAGGGTCGCGAGGTATGCCGCCAGCGCCTCGGCATTAGGCCCGATTCGATCGAGGACCTCGTCGAGCTGCCCGACATCGACGCCGTTGGCGGAAAGCAGAGAGTCGGCTACGCTGCGGTCCTGTGTGATGCGCGAGGCCAGATCGCCCACGTCGCCCACGGTCATCTCGGCCAACGCTGCGCCAACGACCTCAGCTTCGGATCCCAGCTCGCTCAGCATCGAATCGAGCTGCCCCATGTCGACGCCGTAGGCAGACAGGATTGAGTCCGCCACTCCAGGATTCTCCGTGACGCGCGAGGCGAGGTCGCCCAACTCGCGGACGCTCATCTCTGCCAACTCCGAGCCAATTCTCCGCATAGCGGACTCCATCTGCTCGGCCTCGCATCCGGCAGCGCTCATCACGATCGCTACGACAATCCATCGTCTCATTCGATATGTCCTCAATTCTGGCGGTCGATCGTCCACCACTCAAAGAGAATGGACCAGGTTTCTTCCGATTTGTCACGTCGGAAGGACATACGCCGTCCATCGCCTGGAGCCCTGCGGAGCGCGCAAGGACTGAGAGCGGGAGGTGGGGCAATATGGAGACGTTCGGGCACTGCCCTGGAAAGCCGGACGCTCAGAGCCCCCCGAATGCGTACTGGAACTGAATCAGCGCTAGGGCGCCCATCTCCGGCGCGCCGATGAACTCCTGGTGCTTGTTGTGCAAGACGTTGTTCACCGTCAAAGAGGCGATGAGGCCCTCCCAGGTCGGCACTTCGTATGCCACGTTGGCATCAAACACCGTGTAACTGTCCACGTCGCCGACGTAGACCCCGGAATTCATGGGAAATTCGCCGCTGTATCGGGCACGTACACCGAACTCGATGCCCGTACCACCCCCGACGCGGTCGCTGAACCGGAAACCGAACGAACCTTTGTGCGTGGGTGCGTTGAGGGCGATGTCGACGCTACTCGAGCAACTGCCGTCATCGTTGAAGTCGAAGCACTCCTTGCTGACCCACGAGTACGAGCCCAAGAGGTTCACATTCCCGGTAACGACGACCTCGAAACCGACATCCGTACCCCAGAGATTCACGTCACCGAAATTGCGGTATGTAAGGATCAGCGCGTCGGACGCGCGCTGGTCGGGCGCCACGGTCCCTAACGGAATCATCGCCGCATCAGGGGCGATGCCGGCCGCGAACGCGCCGGCGGGGCCAGCGGGGACACCCGCGGTGACGAGGCGGCCCGCCACAAAATTGGCCACCGAGGTCCCATCCAAGAACACGCTCGGGGTCTCCACGCGGAGAGGGCCGACAAAATCCCGGATCTCACTCCGGTAGACGGAAGCCGACAGCCTGACGCGGTCCGTCACGAGACCCTGGTACCCCAGCTCGTAGGTCGTCGATATCGTCGGGCGAAGCCTGTCGAGCGAGGTCACGCCTGGATCGACCGGGAACGAGAGGTTCTCATGGTTGAAGCGCAGGAGCACCGAGGCGAGCTCAGCCGGAGTCGGGCCGGCGACCGCCGCCCGAAAGGCTGAAGAGTCGAGCCCCATCAGGCCGAGCGCGGCCACTACGGCGGGATCACCGAGCAGCCCCTCCACCACAACGCCGTCCCAAAGAGCCGCGCCCGTCGCGGGCATCTGGACTCCGGGGGCGAAGGGCGAGTACATGCAATGGCTGTTGACCCCACCGGCGCACTGGTCCGTCCACGTCAATCCGGTCTGCGGCACCCCGATCGTCCGAATGTCGTAGCTCACGGGACCGACGGGAATCGAGCCTGCGCTGAGGTCCAGGAACAGATTGTTCGTGGTGGGCGTGCTGAACGCCCTGTTGTACGTCGCGCGGAATGCCTGCCCCTCGAAGGGCTCGTATACGAGACCGACACGTGGAGACCAGACGGCGGCCTCGAGGTGCTGGTGATGATCCGCGCGCAGGGCCGCCACGAGGTTGAGAGTTGAGGTGAGCTCCAACGCACCGCTGAGGTAGCCGCCGTACTCGGTCGTCTCGTCGGCGTTCTCGTTGGAACCGGTAATCGTCGAGTCCGTCTTCGGGGTGGTCCTGCTGTAGTCCACACCGGCCGTGAGATCGAGGCGATCGACCGGACTGAACTCGTACTGGACCTGCGCCGCGAGCACCGTCGACTTGTCCACGATCTCCTGACCCGTGCGGAGCAGATACGTATCCCCCGCATCCGATGCGTTGAGGAATGCCTGGGCGAACAAACCCGACCGCCTGACCCGCACCTGGCCGTACTGATACTTCCAATCTCTAGCCTGACCTGCACCGATGCCGGTCAACTCGATCGAGCGGACGAGCTGATTCAGTCCATACGTGAGCTTGACTCCGTCGCCTTCTGAGTCGTCCCAGGGTCGGAAGTCCAGGCGGGCCTCCCCGCCGTATCGCTCCACAGCGAAGTCGCGGGCGGCAATGAGCGGATTCGAGGGCGTGGCCACCTCTGCGGGATCACGGTACACGAAGTCGTTCCCCCGGAAGTACTGTCCCGAGACCTTGAGGCCGATCTTTTCGTTGACCCTGAACGCCTGTCGGAACGCACCCGTGAAGATGCTCTGGTTACCCCCGCTGACGCTCACGCTCGTTCCCGGGTTGTCGATCGGCGAGGTCGTGACGATGTGCATGATGCCGTTCGCCGAGTTCGGACCGTAGAGCGCCGACGCAGGCCCGAGGACCATTTCGATGCGCTCGATATCGAGAGGCGGGACGGGGATCATGTTGTAGGCGTTCAGTCGTAGCGAAGGGACGCCGGTGTAGCGGTAGTCCGTCAGCACGAGAAGCGAGCCGGAGAACACGTTATTGAGGCCGCGGGTGACGATGTTTCTCGTTTGGATCCCCGACTGTGGCGCGTCCACTCCAGGCACCCCAGCCACGAGGTCACCGACAGTCGTTGGTGCCTGAGTCTCGATCTCTCTTCGAGAAATCACGCTCACAGCGGCGGGTACGTTCGTGCTGCTTTGAGCGGTCGCACTACGGGTTCCCGAGACGACCCGCACCGCCTGCAGCTCGAAGGGACGCGCTTCCAACGCGAACTCGAGCGTGACCGTCGCACCAGCGGCCACGCCCACTACTTGCTCCGCGCCCGCAAAGGACTGGGCATCCGCCCTGACCGTGATTCGGCCCGGCACGCCCGAGAGAATAAACGAGCCCTGGGCATCGGTCTGGGTTACGACCCCCCTGGCGGACACCTCCGCCCCGCTCAGGGGCGTCTGCGACGCCGCGTCCAGCACGCGCCCGGTGATCGTGGCTTGTTGGGCCGCAACTGGAGTGGCCACGCAGCCTGCGAGGAGAAGGAGTGCACGAAGGCTCGAGTGTCTCGTTCGCAAGGCGGGTTCCTCCGGAAAGTCGTCCAGACAACGTCTGGCCGTGCCACCCATTATTCTACTCTTGCGGATCGCGGATAAGCAAGCGGTTTTACGACGTACGACCGCACGGTCTTCATTGGCGGTCGAGGCGCGGATACTACGTGGTCGCCGGCACTGCGACGTACGTAACTGACGCCACCGAAGTGGATCGTCACGACCACCACGAGCGGGCTGCTGACCGTACAGCGAGGGCGGCGCTGGCGCGCCGGCGCTCTACTCGCGATTATGGCGCTAGGCGCTCATCTCGGTATTAAGGAGGCGAACATGAGGCTATCCCGCGAAGACGTGGCCCCGGTGCTGGCCATCATGGTCGGCGCCGCCCTCAGCATGGTTGCCATCGCAGGCGTGGTGGAGCCTTCGTTGTCGTCTGATGCGGTGGCTTCGACCCCGGAAGTGGTCTTGATCGAGGAAGTGCTGCAGGCACAGCGAGAGAGGGTGGTGGTCGAGACGCGGCGCTCGCGGGTCGCCGGCGTGAACATCACGAACTCGGGGTCCCAGGGTGGGTCCTCTCGCATCGTGATCCGCGGTGAGAATTCGACCTCCTCTAACAATCAACCGCTCTTCATCGTCGACGGCGTGCCGATGGAGCCTGGCCTGCTCGACGCCACGAACCCGGAAGAGATCGAGAGCGTCACAGTTCTGAAGGGGGACAATGCAGTCCGGCTCTATGGGGAGGGCGCCTCAGGTGGCGTGGTCATAATCTCGCTAAAGGCAGAGGAACCGACGGTACACCTTCCCTGAGTCGCTATTGCCTAGCGTCGTCCAGCGCCCTACAAGTCTCCAGGACGTTTCGAACACAGGAGAGACCCCGACTCGGAGACGAACCATGAGGACTGTGATCGCTGCCCTTGTGATGGCCATGGCCCCGGCGTATCCCGCTGCCGCACAGATCTTGGAGATGAACGGGAGTTGGGAGCTCGCCCCGGCAAAGTCGATTGGCCCGAGCCCGGTTCAGGAGACCCTCGTCTTCGAGATCTCGCACGGCATCCAACGCTACAGAATGACCTCTGTCGATGGCGACGGGGACGCTGGGCTCACCGAGTGGGAGATCCAGTACGATGGCAAGGACCACGCGACCCGCACCGAGGGAAACACGGCCTCCATCCGACGGATCGGGGAGAAGACCGAATTCGTCGTAAACAAGAGCAACGGCCGAATCACGTCGACCTACACGCGCGTGCTCGTGGACGACGACCGCACAATCATGTCCATCGGGCGCAACGCCGAGGGAGAGATCCAGTGGGTTCGCGTCTTCGAGAAGCAGTGAGCCGGGGCGCTTAGGCCGCTCCCTACCTCCCGTCCGGTTCTGCGAGCGCGATCTCGTGGATCCGATACCTCTCGCTGACCCACTCGCCGGTCACGTCAACGGTCTGCCCGGCGAACTGAATGAGTTCATCCTCGAAGTCTGAGGCGTTGACGAAGAGGACGGGGATTCCCCGGAGGACCAGCGCGATGTCATCGACCGACTCGAGCCGACTCCTCACCCACTCGCCGGGATCTGCCGTGCCTTCTGGGGGCAGAAGTTCAGTGCTGTGGCCGAGGGGGCCGGTTCGGGTGGCCACGTAGATCGCAGCTCGGTCCCCTCCGAACATCAGACCTCGTTGGCGAGTCCCCTCAACCTCGAGGGTGTCCACAGGGCTCATCATCCTGCCTATCAGTCGGTCCTCCCGCATCTCTAGCTCGTAGATATAGGCCCCGAAGCTCACACGCATACTTGAGCCGTCGACTTGGAAGTCCGAGACGTCAAGGAAGGTGTTTCGTGGCGACGTCATCTGCGCATGCAGAGCACCGTCCACGTCCTCGACCTTGAGCAGCACGTTACGAACGCCCCCCGTGGCCCGCATCGCGATGTTGCGGGTCTGGAGGTTCCAGGTTCCGACCGCGGACGCCTGGCCGCTCACCGCCTCCGCGGCCAAGACGAACGCTATCAGGACCGCGGCGCCTGACGATACCCCCCGCACTGTGAGCGTCACCGGGCGCCGGTCACGTGCGGCGGGGCCTGGGGATCGGGCACGATGGGCTCAGCGAGCTCGACCTGAAAGTCGAACCAGCCCTCCATCATCTCGTCGCGAGAATCATCCCCCCACAGAACTTGGACGCTTGGATCGGGATTCCAAGGATTTGCGGGAGAATTGTCGAAGTGCGCGATGACCTCGAGCACCGTCCCTTGCGGCACCGGAACCGGGTTGGCGAATTCGTAGGAGATCTGCCAATTCATGTCGTAGTTGGGCACCGAGAGCAGCGTCTCGGTCGATCCGTTCGGGTAACGGACCCGGAAGAGCATGTCCTTGCCGCGGAAGTGCATGTGCGGCTTGAACAGCGTAATCGCTGATGCCCGTTCGAACACGTACTCGCCCCGGCTCTCATAGTTGGGTTCGAACGGTGGGATCTGCAGATCGCCGTCGGCCACGACCGCCGAGTGCAGCTCGTGAGTGATCTGACCGTCGACGAGCCAGACGGCTACGCTTGACGTGTCCGTGGTCGCGACGTTGCTGGGGTGGAAGTGCATGCCGAAGCGAAGCGTCGATCCCGCCTCGATCAGCTTGCCCGATCCTTCAGGGAAACGGTCCCACTGTTTGCCCGGCACCGTGCTAGCAAGGCGCCCGGTCCGTGCGTACTCGCCATCCGGGCCCAGGATACCCACCACGTTGTGGTGCACGACATTGAAGTTGCCACGCACCTCGGCGGCCTGCACCCAGATGTCCGCCTCGAGGTTCGTGGGAACCATGATGTCGATATTGATATCGGGTCCGCCGGCCGGCACCAGGTAGCCATCCTGCATACTGAAGATGTAGTCGGGCGGCCCGAGCTCGCCCGTCAGCAGGAACCCGTCGGTCGCGGCGGCAAACTCCGGCGGTTGGAAGGAGCCACTCCCACGAGGCATGTCGGCCTCAATCCACGCGCTGATCGCTCGGACCTGCCCCTCGCTGAGTCTGCGATCGTTGCCGAAGTCGCCGAAGGCTGGGTCGGCGTGCCACGGCGGCATGATCCGCTCTTCGACCATCATCTGGATCGACAACGCCCATCGCTCCACTTGGTCGTAGCTCAGGAGCGACATCGGCGCGATCTGTCCGGGCCGGTGACAGTTCATGCACTTCTCGGCCATGATCGGTGCCACGTCATCCGTCCACGTGGGGACCGATGACTGGGCCGTCCCGAGGACGGGCAGTGAGAGAGAGGCCAGCAGCACGCTTACAATCGCGAACACTCTTCGCATCGAGTCCCTCCAAGCTAGTGGACTGTAACGGATGATTATTTAGTGGCGCGGATACGGCGCGCTGGAGTTCATACCCAACAATCTAACGCTAAACGTCTATATGTTACAGTCCACTAGTGCGCGGTCCTGCGGCCGGCGGGCCGGTAGCCGTTGGCCCAAACGATGCGCTCGCGCGCGATTTGTCAAGTCGCGGCGCGTGTGGACGCGTGGCTCACGCGTTATGCCGCAGCTATGCACTCGACCTCCACACGGGTGTCTCCACCCAGGCTTATGCCAACGGCCGTTCGCGCGGGCTTGTTGTCAGGGAAGAACTCCGCGTAGACCTCGTTCATGGCGCCCCACTCGGCCATATCGACCAAGAATACGGTGCACTTCAAGACTCGATCCATCGAGGACCCGAAACGTTGTAGCGCGTCGCTGATGGATTCCAGCGCACGACGAGTCTCAGGCTGAACACCAGGTTCTCCGGCTCCGCCTGTCTTTCCAGCCAGGAAAAGCAGTCCCTCGTACCGAACTCCCTCGGAATACGGCGCCCGAGGGTTGGGATTCAGGTATTCCGGAGAGGCGGACTGCTGGGAGAGAGGCGCGGTGTCAGCTTGCGGTGTTGAAGGTTGGCAAGCGGCCATCGCGGCCGACAGGACGAGGATGGTCGCTCCTCTAAGCATGGGACTCTTCCTAGCTGGATGAACGGGTAGTCGAACCTCGGCTCCTAGCACTGTACGCCCAAAGAGAGTCTCCGTCACTACGTAGCACTGGTCCATCGCCTACGTCGCGTTGCGTAGTCCGAGCGACGCGCCCCACGCCGATCTTCCTTCCGTGGTCAGGCCCCGAACGGTCCAAACCGGCAAGGAGAGCTAAGATGAGACGCGTTAACGCCTTGACTCCGGTCATCGTGGCAGCCCTCGGCGGATGTACCCACACGCTCGCCCTCAGCCAGCCTGGCTCGGCATACGAGTATACGGCGGTGTCGCGGACCCTCGCGGCGAGGGATGCCGAGGTTCGTACGCGCGACGGACGGCTCTACCCGCTCTTCAACGTCGAGCTGTCCAGCGACTCTCTGCTCGGGGTCTATCGGGGTGGCAACGGAACGCAGGCCATCTCCATGGAGGACGTGCTGGAGATCAAAGGAAGTAAGGACCACCGGGGAGGAGCTCTCTACGGGCTGAAGATCGGCGCTCTCATTGGAGCGGGGATGGGCTTGCTGAGTTCGTTCTCAGTGGAGGATACGTGCTATGTGCAGCCGTGTCCCGGAACATCCGGTTACCTCATGCAGATGGCCGCAGGCGGCGCTCTCTGGGGACTGACTATCGGCGCGATTCGAGGGAACCGGATCCAGTACGTGATCACCCGGTAGCCGGATGGGGGGTACTCTCCACCCGGCCGCAGTGCCTCCGGATGAAGCCCCGTCCCCCGTCCTCGCCAATCAGTTGTGGATCTCGATGCGCCAGTTGTCCGCGCCGCTCACCAGGTGATGGTGCCGTCCGAAAGTGTTTCACCGCCGATCGTGAACACCTCGAGCGGACGGGCACTCGCTCAACGTCGGTGACGCAAGCCGAAGCTCTCACCTTGCTCCAACAACTCCTTGATCTGCGTGGACGGGTAGAGGCGGTTGGCGGCACGGGTCAGCGGGTCGGTCTCTGCCCGAACCTTGAGCTGCGACAGTTCTGCGGGAAGCAGCCAGCCGGGAAGGTCACGACGGCGACTCGCCCGAACCCCTCCCGTGCCCCAGTTTGGCCGAACACTGGGGACGTCATCGCTCATCCACCCGGGAGCGCACCATATGTCGAAGAGTCAGGATAGAGACCTCGGAATGGGCCGGGAGATCACGCGCCGCGACTTCCTGAATGGGGTAGCTCTGGGCGTGGGGGGCGTGATGCTGCCGCCCGGAGCGATTGGGCGCCTAGGTCGCCCCGGAGACACGGCGGCTCAGGAGTCCTACTATCCGCCAACCGCGACGGGGATGAGGGGCAGCCACCCCGGATCCTTCGAGGTCGCTCACAGCTTCCGGGACGGACGCACGTGGACCGGCGTGGACTCCGGCGAACGCTACGACATGGTTGTGGTGGGCGGCGGGTTGAGCGGACTGTCGGCCGGGCTCTTCTTCCAGGACAGCGCCGGACCCTCCTCCCGCGTGTTGATCCTCGACAACCACGACGACTTCGGCGGGCACGCCAAGCGGAACGAATTCTCGTATGGCGGTCGCACGCTGATGTTGAACGGGGGCACCTCTAACCTCGAGGCCACGCGGCACTACTCAACCGTCGCACG
>Ga0114996_10002400_pt1 | contig 24311 bp, 24 predicted proteins | sample ArcticOcean_MG_C_4_FD_87039 | JGI IMG/M metagenome (GOLD analysis project Ga0114996, IMG submission 87039) | Marine microbial communities from western Arctic Ocean - ArcticOcean_MG_CB4_134 | ecosystem: Environmental > Aquatic > Marine > Oceanic | place: Arctic Ocean: Canada Basin | collected... | reverse complement strand
TATCCGCTGGCGAAGGGGTGGACGCTTGACCTTGCCCGGTCGCCCGACCGCGTGCTGACCGATCTTCGCTATTCCGAGCCGCACGCGTTTCTGACGGTTCCTCTGGTAATGGACAAGGTCTATGGTAACGTGCGCAAGGAGATTGCCGCCGGAGGGCGTCGCGGCCGACTCATAGCAAGGGCTGTTCGTGCCAAGCAGCGGATCAGCCGCGGCGAGGCGTCGATAGGTGACTACGTGGTGCACGGAGTGGTGGGCCGGAAAGTCGTGGGCAAGATTCGGGAGAAGCTGTCGCAGCGCGTAGGATCCCGACTGGAACTGCTGATTGTAGGGGCCGCGAAGGCAGACCCTGAGGCCCTCGACTTCTTTCAGGATGTTCTGGATATCACCACCTTTGAAGGGTACGGTACGACTGAGAGCAGCTCACTCATTGCGGCGAATAATCTGAAGGCCCGGAAGACGGGAACGGTGGGTGTGCCTTTCTATCCGGCGAAAGTGATGCTTGATGGAAAGGAGCTGGGGAGCGTCGATCCGCAGGCTGGCAGTGTTGCGACGACCAACGGACGCGCCGGCGAACTCTGGGTATCGGGGCCGAACGTGATGTTGGGCTACCTGGGTGAGCCCGAAGAGACGGAAAAGACCCTCGTGAAGGATGCGGACGGGAACACATGGTACCGGACGGGAGATTTGTGCAGTATCGACGACGAAGGCTTTCTTTCCTTCCATGGACGGTTGGGTCGGCAGTTCAAGCTCCGGAACGGCGAGTTCGTGAACCCCGAACATCTAGAGCGTGTCTACTCCAGAGTGTCATTGGTGGATCACGTGCTTGTCTGCGGCGATCAGAGCCGGAAATTCCCACTCCCTGTTGTGAACGTCAATCTTGAGGAAGCTCGCGCTCACCCGGATATGACGGATCTGCCTGCAGACGATGATCTCGCCCGGCAGGATCACCGCCTGGCGGCGCTTGTTCGGGAGGCGATGCTGAAGGAAGCGACGGATGCCGGGGTTCCTGCCTACGAACGGCCACAGCGAGTCGTTGTAGCATCCGAGCCTTTCAGCGAAGAGGCAGGGACGCTGACGCGGGGGCTGAAGAAGCTGGTGCCCAAGGCGATCGCAGCGCGGTTTGAGACCGATATCGCTGCAGCCTACGAAGGGGTGTGAGCCGCCCCATCTCTTCCGTTTTAACAGAAAGGCTCGTCGAAAGTGCCCATCGTCCAAGCTGAGTCTCTCCGAAGAATCGGAGTTGAGATTCTCCAGCGCGCCGGAGCGACGCGTCCAGAAGCTGAAACTGTGGCGACGCTGCTGGTGGATGCCAACCTGGATGGCCACGACAGCCACGGGATTGTCCGGATTCCGCAATACGTGGGAGGTGTGGACTCCGGGCAGATCGTTCCCGGGGCCATTTCCGAAGTGGAGCGCCAGACACCGGCAACGGCGGTGCTGAACGGGAACTGGGGATTCGGTCACGTTACCGCCCGAGATGCCATGCGCCTTGCTGTTGAGAAAGCGGCGACGGCAAGTATCGGGTTGGTCACGGTTCATCGATGTAATCATGTGGGACGCCTTGGTTCTTTTGCGCTGATGGCGGCGGAGGAGGGGATGCTGGGGCTGGTGACCAGCAACGGCCACGGTGCCGACCTGGCCATGGCCCCCTATTGGAGGGTTGGGTCGGATTCTGCCTGCCAACTGCCTGGCTGTGGGCGCCCCGTCGAGCGGGCCATTCCCCTTGCTGTTCGACCTGACCGCTGCGGCGGCGGCCGGAGGAAAGGTTCGAGTTGCCGAGGCTCGAGGGGAACGGATTCCGGAGGGCTGGCTGGTGGACGCTGAGGGCAATCCAACCACGGATCCCGCCATCTACTCGGGGAACCCGCCGGGAGCACTGCTGCCGTTCGGCGGCCACAAAGGGCACGGGCTCGCGATGGTGCTGGACCTGCTCTCGGGCGCTCTTTCACCGGCCGGTTGTTCGATGGCGAATTCTCCTGTAACGGGGAACGCTCTCTTCGTGCAGGCGATAAAGATCGAGTCGTTTCAACCGCTGGATACGTTCCGGGAAGAAGCCGAACGGTTTGTGAACTATGTGAAATCGTCGCCGCCCGCTCCCGGATTCGACGAGGTCATGGTGCCTGGCGAGCGGTCGCACAGGACTCGTGAACGGCGGCTGCGCGATGGCATCGACGTGGAACCACCAACGTGGAAACGAATCGAAGCCCTTGTGAGTCGATTCGATGTTGCGATGCAGGCAGAGGAAACGTGATGTCCAATCCGGATACAGAGATTCCGATTCCCGATGGCGTAGAGGTTGAGTACGACATCGTCTACGGGACAGGTGGGGGACGGGACCTGCAGGCCGACCTCTTCAGGCCTGTTGACGACAGCACGGGCCGGGGCGGACTGGTTTTCGTACATGGAGGTGGCTGGACCGGAGGCACACGCCGGCAGTTCTGGCGCCATGCCGCCCGGATGGCATCACTGGGCTTTGTGGGTCTTTGCGTCGAGCACCGCCTGTCGGGCGAAGCGACCTTTCCCGCCGCCGTAGAAGATGTCAATTGCGCTGTCCGGTACATGCGATCCCAGGCCAGGGAACTCAGGGTAGATCCGGATCGACTGGGGTCCGTAGGCGGGTCCTCCGGGGGCCACCTGGCAGCGATGCTGGCCACCACCGATGCCGCTGACGGTATGGAAGGCGATGGAGGATTCTCGGAGTTCGACAGTCGCGTCAACGCCTCCGTCTGCTTCAACCCAGTGCTCGATCTACGAGCTATGCTTTCACAGACCGGGATGTCGGAAGACGGACCCATTCCCCGGTTCATTGGAGGCATGCCTGAGACTCATCCCGAGCAGTACGACAGCGTGTCGCCCTTCAATCACGTCGACGACAAGACGGCGCCCACGCTGATGCTGCATGGAACTGCCGATACGACCGTTCCCATCGACCAGTCGGAAACGTTTCTGAAACGTCTGGAGGAGGTGGGCGTTTGGGGAGAACTCGCCGCCTACGCCGGCGCGAAGCATGGATTCTTCAACGGAGATCCCTGGTTCGCTCCCACTCTGGCGAGGATGGAGGAGTTTCTGGAGCGGATGATTTAAGAAGGAGCGATTATAAGAAGGAGCGATTATAAGAAGGAGCGATTATAAGAAGGAGCGATTACAGGAGTAATCGATTACAGGAAGAAACGGAGTAGAGGCGAGGTCGGGGGGAGTCCGCTTCAGCGGACTTGGGGTCCGCGTAGCACCGGGTTTCAACCCGGTGTGGCGTCGGAAGAATCGATTACAAGAAAATCGATTACAGGAAGAAGCGATTATAGAGAAAGCGATAAGGCAAGAATCGATAATGCAGGAGCTGTTCTCTCTTTGACGAGCGAAAGGTGGGGGCTATGAGCAAGATGCTTGGAGTCGGGATGATTGGATGTGGTGAGATCGCTTACAGCGCTTCGGGTAAGGCGGTTCAGGAGGCGAAGAACGCGGAGGTTGTGATCGCGATGGACACCGTGTCTTCCGTCGCCGAATCCTTTGCGGAGACGTACAACTGCCGGCATACGACGGACGTGAGCGAGGTGCTGGCGAGCGACGATGTAGACGCCGTGGTGATTTCGGCGCCCCATTTCCTCCACGAACCGCTGACGCTGCAGGCGGCGGCGGCCGGCAAGCATGTGATGTGCGAGAAGCCGATTGCCTGTACGCTGGAGCAGGCCGACCGCATGATCGACGCGTGCAAGGAGGCGAACGTTCTGTTGGCGATCAATCTGGTGTCCCGGTTTGAGACCGGAACGCTCAAGGCCAAGGAACTGATCGAAGCAGGCGTCATCGGGAAGGTCATCGCGATGCAGTTCCACGTGATGGTGGACAAACCCGAAACCTATTGGACGGGCGGCTACTCGGGCCGGGTGACCACCGATTGGCGGATGTCGAAGGAGAAGTCGGGCGGCGGTGTGATGGTGATGAACCTGGTTCACGACTTCGACCGGTTCCGATTCATGACCGGGCTGGAGCCGGTTCGCGTGTCGTGCGAATACGATACGTTTCTTACGGAGACGGAGGTGGAAGACTACATTTCCGCCGTCTACCGGTTCGACAACGGCGCCATCGCAACAGCCACCGCATCGTCGGCCGCCCGCGGCAAAGGCGGCCGCGGCAACCGCATTTTGGGTACTCATGGCCAGATTTCGTTCGAGAAGTGGGGGATGCTGGAGGTGTTTGCGACGGAGGAGAAGGCGGGGCTGAAGGCCGGTGAGTGGAACCAGATCGAACTGGAGCGAGGTGGCAACAGCCGCGCTCACTATACGGAGCAGTTCGCCGATGCCGTTTTCAACGGCGGAGCAGCGCCGATTCCCGGTGAAGAGGGGCGGAAGACGCTGGCGATGATCGATTCGGCGTACCGAGCGGGTGAGACGCATCAGACGGTCACAATCTAAAGCAGAGGGCAGAGGGCAGAGGGCAGAGGGCAGAGAAGTCAAGACCGTGATCGCCTCTTCCTTATTATCGATGTGATCATCAGCTGTTATCGCTTCATCATCCGTCATACATCATCAGGGTTCTCCAATGTCTGATTCGATTGTTGATATTGCTAAGGCGGCTCGGGCGGCTTCGCTGGTGCTCAGCCAGGCGACGCTTGAGGAGCGGAACGGGGCGTTGGACGCTATTGCGGGTGCGCTGAGGGCCAACGCGGACTCGATTATGAAGGCGAACGCACGAGACCTTGCAGCGGCTTCCAAGGCTAATCTGGCGATGCCCCTGGTCAAGCGGTTGAAGGTGGACGCCGACAAGGTGGACGAGATCGTGACCGGTGTTCAGAGCGTGCGCCAGCAGTCGGATCCTCTGGGCGAAACGCTGAAGGCGACAGAGCTGGACGAAGGCCTGCGACTCTACCGGGTGTCGGTTCCCATCGGCGTGATCGGTGTCATCTTCGAGTCGCGTCCGGACGCACTCGTCCAGATTGCCACGCTCTGCCTGAAGTCGGGGAACGCTGCGCTGTTGAAGGGTGGGAGTGAGGCGCTGGAAACGAACCGGGTTCTTGCGAAGCTGATCCTCGACGCTACGAAAGGGATGCCGGGGATACCGGAAGGTTGGATGCATCTGATGGAAGCACGGGAGGAGGTTCGTGCTCTTCTGGATCTGCACGACGACGTGGACCTCATTATTCCGCGCGGCGGCAACGATCTTGTCCAGTACATCATGGATAATACGAAGATCGTGGTGATGGGGCATGCCGACGGGATCTGTCACGTATACGTGGACGCTGCGGCAGAGCTGGCAAAGGCCATGAAGGTCTGCGTAGATGCGAAGGTGCAGTACCCTGCGGTCTGCAACGCAGCCGAGACGATCCTCGTCCACAGGGACGTAGCAGTTGCCCTGCTGCCTGAGCTCGTAGCGAAGCTTCAGTCGCAAGGCGTGGAAGTTCGGGGTGATGAAGGCGTGCGAGCGGTTGTGTCGGAGGACGTTGTCCCAGCCACCGAAGCGGACTGGGCAACGGAGTACCTCGACCTCATCGTGTCGATCCGCGTGGTTGACGGACTCGACCAGGCGGTGGATCACATCAACCGCTACGGCAGCCACCACACAGATGCCATCCTTACCGAAGATGCCACCGTTGCGAACCGATTCCTCAGGGCGGTCGATTCAGCGTCCGTTGTTCACAATGCATCGACCCGGTTCGCCGATGGATTCCGCTACGGCCTGGGAGCCGAAGTGGGAATCAGCACGAATCGCCTCCACAGCCGCGGGCCTGTTGGCCTGGATGGCCTGGTTATCTACAAATATGTTCTGCTGGGGGACGGACAGGTCGCCGGAGATTACGTCGGTCCGTCGGCACGCCCCTTTCTCCACCGGCCTCTGGATAGTTCCTGGAACCCGGACCGCTAGCCGATCCGGGATGGAAAGCGCTATGACCCGAAGTGCCCGATTCTTACCGAGCATGCTGGCCGCCACACTCTTGTGGGCGGCCGGCTGCGCGACGGTGCCGTCTCGCCCCGATGTGCGGCCTGCCGGCTGGACGGTACCCGACGATACTGCAATGCCTCTACCGCAGGACGCCGCTGTTCGGAAAGGCCAGCTCCCCAACGGCTTGCGCTACATCATCCGTGAGAACCGCCATCCAGAGCAGCGGGCGGAGCTGCGCCTGGTAGTGGACGCGGGGTCGCTGCTGGAAGATGACGACCAGCTGGGGCTGGCTCACTTTCTGGAACACATGGCGTTCAATGGGACATCGGCCTACCCCAAGCAGGAGCTCATCGACTACCTCGAGTCGGTTGGGATGCGGATGGGGGCCGACCTGAACGCCTACACGAGCTTCGATGAGACGGTCTACATGCTGCAAGTGCCTACCGATTCGGCTGCTGTTCTGGAGAGGGCGGTGGAGATTCTGAAGGAGTGGGCTACCGGAATGGAGCTGTCATCCAAGGAGATCGACAAGGAACGGAAAGTAATAGTAGAGGAGTGGCGGCTGGGACGGGGGGCGCAGGCCCGGATTCGGGACGCACAGCTTCCGATCTTGCTGAGAGACTCCCGGCACGCCCTACGGATGCCGATTGGCAACAGGCAGGTTCTGGAGTCCTTTGACCACGAGGCGCTGCGGCGGTTCTACAGGGACTGGTATCGGCCGGACCTGATGACAATCGTGGCCGTTGGAGATTTCGACGCCGATACGATGGAGAAGGTGATTCGTCGATATGGGAACGCCATCGCCCGAACTGAGATGCCGAAGGAACGGGCCAGCTACGACGTGCCCGATCACAGAGAGACGCTGTTCGCCATTGCCTCGGATCCGGAATTCGATCGCACGACGGTGAGCCTGAACTACAAACACCCCGTCGGAGAGGATGGCACGCTGGGAGCCTACCGTCGGTCTCTGGTGGAGGCGCTCTACAATCGGATGCTGAGCGATCGTCTCCGGGAGCTGACGAAGCAGGAAGATCCTCCTTTCCTGGCGGCCTATTCCACGAAGGGTCGGTTCGTCCGGACAAAGGAGTTCTACATACTTGGGGCAGCGGTGCAGGAGACGGGTATCGAAGCGGGACTCGACGCTCTGCTTACCGAGGCGCTCAGAGTAGATCGGCATGGGTTTACGGCCACCGAACTCGAGCGCGCCAAGCTGGAGTCGATGCGGTGGATGGAGCAGCTTAATAGGGAACGGGACAAGACACGATCGAACAGACTGGCGGCCGAGTACATCCGCCACGCCCTGGTGGGAGAGCCTATCCCGGGTATCGAGAACGAGTTCTACCTGTACCGGAAGTTGCTTCCTGAAGTACACCTCGAAGAAGTGAACGGTCTTGCGCGTGAGTGGATCCGAGAAGACAACCTGGTTGTGGAAGTGAGCATGCCGCAGAAACCGGGTACCGCCGTCCCAGATACGAGTTGGCTCAGGCAGGTGATGGATACAGCGTCATCTCGCCCCATTGAGCCCTACGTTGAAGAGGTGTCGGACGAGCCGCTGGTTGAGGTGCCTCCAGCTGCAGGGGCCATTGTCTCCGAAGAGCGGGTCGAAGCGGTGGGTCTAACGCTCTGGACATTGAGCAACGGCGTGCGTGTTGCCCTCAAACCAACAGACTTCAAGAACGATCAGATCCTGATGTCGGCATTCAGTCCAGGAGGCCATTCGCTTGTTGCGGACGGCGATTACGTTTCTGCTGTTACGGCAACGTCGGTTGTGGGCGAAAGCGGCCTGGGTGAGTTCTCAGCCATTACGCTGGACAAGAAGCTTGCGGGGCGGGTGGCCAGAGTTTCACCCTGGATCGGTGAATTGCAGGAAGGCCTCCGCGGAAATGCTTCGCCCGAAGATATCGAGACGCTGTTCCAGCTGATATACCTGACGTTCACGGCTCCTCGAGCCGATTCCGGCGCATATGCCTCCTATCGCTCCAGGGTGCGGGGCTTCCTGGAGAACAGGAACGTCAGCCCTGAGCGGGCCTACGAGGATACGCTGCAGGTGACGATGACTCAGAATCACTTTCGGACGCGGCCCTGGTCGACTGCCATGCTGGACGAGATGGATCTCCAGACCTCGATGCGCATCTACCGCGATCGGTTCGCGGATGCCGGCGATTTTGCGTTCGTATTTGTAGGCAATATCGATCTTAACACTTTTCGGCCTCTGGTAAAGACCTACCTGGGTGGGCTTCCATCAGAGGGGCGAGTTGAAACCTGGCGAGATGTGGGGGTGCGGCCGCCAGGGGGGACTGTAGAGAAAGTCGTTCGGAGAGGGGAAGAGCCCAAGAGCCAGACGTCGATTCTGTTCACGTCGCCCTTCGACTGGACCGAGGGGAATCGCCATACGCTTTTCTCGATGGCGCGTGTCCTGGAAATAAGGCTGCGAGAAGTGATGCGAGAAGATATGGGCGGGACGTACGGGGTGAGCGTAAACGCCTCGGCCTCACGGGATCCGATATCCGACTGCACCGTTCAGTTCAGCTTCGGGAGTTCGCCGGAGCGGGCTGATGAGTTGGCCGAGGTGGTGATGGCGCAGATCGACAGTCTTCAGCAGTTCGGAGTGGAGGCTTCCTATGTGCAGAAGGTGCAGGAGGCCTTGCGGCTGGAACAGGAGACTCGCCTGATGCAGAACGGCTACTGGCTGGGTGCGCTGACGCATTGCCTGGAGTATGGTGTGGACCCACGCGACGTTTTGACGCACGGCCGTCGGATTGACGTTTTGACGCCCGATTCTATTCAAGCGGCTGCCGTTCGTCACATTCCTCTGGATCGCTATGTGCGCGTCACCTTACTGCCGGAGGGCTGAACCTGCGGCCGAAGGATAGTATCTCCGGATCGATGGTATCGGAGACACCCGCGATGAGAATCGCGTAGTCCACATCCTTTCGAGGCTCGGCTATCGGAATGCCGATCTGGGGAGGTTCCTGAACGACCTCGGTGGGACCTGGGTCACCTGCACCCATGGCGAGTCCTAGGGCGAGAAGCATGATCAACCGTTTGCAGCAGTGCATTGGAGCCTCCGGGTTTTGGGACTACTGACTTGAACCCCGGATTTCACGAAAGGTTCACAGGAAACGCATGGGGTGCCAGGACGAGTTGATTGTGTGCGGATGGGACGAGGTTTTTATTCTTCGGATGAGCGACCCTCCAACAAAGATCTGGAGTTGGAAGGCGGCGACGTGCCTTGGACTGCCCGACTCCATGAGAAGGCTCTTCGGCTCAACCGACGAATGCAAGCCAGTCGGTTGCGGCCGGATTCTGATCACGTCCTCAGGCGGCGGCGTTGCCCTTGTGCGCCGTGATACCGGTCAGGCCTTGTTCTGGGCCCGTGTGGAAAACGCCCACTCAGCCGATCTGCTGCCCAACGATCGCTTGGCCGTGACTTCCTCGGTGCACAAGGAGGGGAACAGGTTGGTCGTATTCGACCTGTCCACCCCGGACGTGGAGCTCTTGAGCGTGGACCTTCCCCACGGGCACGGTGTTGTGTGGGACCCGGACAGACAACGGCTCTATGCCCTGGCCCACGCCGACATCCGCATTTATTCCCTGGGCAACTGGGAAACGGACTCTCCTTCCCTGAATCTGGAACGCATCATCAATTTGCCTGAAGCGGGTGGTCACGATCTCTGCCCGGTTGAGGGGGCATCTTATCTGCTGACATCAACCGCCCACCACTGCTGGCTCTTCTGTCGGGATACGGAATCTGTGGTTCCCCATCCCGATCTGCCTGATACCCTCTCCGTGAAATCCCTCTGTCTGAATCCTCGAACGGGCCAATTGGTCTACCAGATGAGGGATCCTCCCAACTGGTGGTCTGAGCGCCTCCGATTCCTTCACCCCTGCGGTGAATACCACGTGCCGGGCGAACACTTCTACAAGGCCCGGTGGAATGTCCCGGACGGGGGATCTTAGACCCATGGCCAACTGGCACGAAGACGATTCCTTCTGGTCCACGTTCTTTCCGGCGATGTTCTCTCCGAAGAAATGGGCGTCTGCGCCGGCCGATGTGGACGCCATTCTGGCCCTGCTGGAACTGCCCGAGGGCGCCGCCGTTCTGGACGCCGGGTGCGGCCCCGGTCGCCATTCGCTTGAACTGGCTCGGCGCGGCTTCCGCGTAACGGCAGTCGACCGTACGCCCCTTTATCTCGAGATCGCCCGGCAGCACGCAGAAGCTGACGAGCTTGAGATTGCCTTTGCGCAAGAAGACCTGCGGATCTACCGGACGGAAGAGACGTCCGATGCTGCCGTGAATCTCTTTACGACCTTTGGGTACTTCGACGACCCTGCAGAAGATCGGCTTGTGGTCCAGAACCTCTACGAGTCGCTTCGGCCTGGTGGAAAGCTGGTGATGGATATGATGGGGAAGGAGGTCGTTGCGCGAGCCTTCCAACCCAGGTATTGGTCGGAGCTTGACGACGGCCGGTTCTTCTTGGAAGAGCGGACGATGCTCGACGGGTGGGGTGGCGTGGAGAACCGGTGGGTGCTGCTGGGCGGAGAAGAACCTGTCGAGAGACGATTCAGGGTGAGGCTCTATTCAGGGTCGGAACTGGAATGCCTCATGGGATCCATCGGGTTCTCGGACATTCGTCTGCTGGGCGACCTGGATGGTCGTCCCTACGACTTGAAGGCGAGGCGGCTGGTGGCGGTGGGGAGGAAGCCCACGCAAAACAATGACGAGTGACGAATGACGAAGGAATGACGAATTGTGAATCACAAATTACGAAGGGCGTGGGTGACCTTATGAAGGTGCTTGTGATTGGTGGGACCCGGTACATGGGGCGCGTGGCGGTGCAGCGGCTGTTGGACAGGGGGGATTCCGTAACCGTTTTCTCGCGAGGGCGAACGAAACCGGAATGGTGGGAACAGGTTGAGTCCATCGTGGGGGACCGGGACGACAGGGAGGGGTTCGTGAAGGCGCTGTCCGGGAGAACGTTTGACGCTGTGATCGATACCCAGGCCTTCCGGAAGGAAGACGTTGAGGCGGCTGACAGGGCGCTGAAGGGTAACGTTGGACGTTACCTGATGGTGAGCACGGGCTCGGTCTATGGCGACGGGAAGCTGGATTTCCTCACCCACTGCCCGTTCCGGGAATCGGACGTCGACTGGACGGACCTGAGGTACGACTACCCCGAAGGGGAATCTGAATACGGTGTAGGGAAGCGGCACTGCGAAAAATGGCTCATCGAGAACAGTTCACTTGAGTATACGATCATCCGTATCCCGGCCGCGATGGGTTGGGATGATCCGACGAATCGGATGTGGTGGTGGGTGCAGCGCGTGTTAGACGGCAAAGGCATCATGCTTCCGGAAGATCACCGATCGCCCTTCCGAACGCTCTTCAGTGAAGACGCCGCGGACAATTGGATCCGGGCCATTGACTCGCCCGCAGTGGCGAATGAGGTTTTCCATATTGCCACCGAGGAAGTCCTGAGTCCCGAACGGTGGATTGGACTGATGGCTGAGGCGGCCGGCGTCGACTGCCCGATCACCTGGGTGCCCGGTAGGGTGATTGAGAAGCAGGCGGACCTGAAGGGCTACACGCCTCCCATGACGAGATCATGGCCCTACATTCACGATCTTTCAAAGGCGATTTCAGGATTCGGGATGAAGACGACGCCGGCGGCAGTATGGATCGAGCGAACGGTGGCCTGGTATCGGAACGAGTACGAAGGCAAGGACTCCAGCGGCTACGAGGATCGGGTGATTGAAGTGGACCTTGCGACGCAGTGGTCGGAGGCCAGGAACGGCCTCATCGGGGGTTTCTGATGGTGGTAGAATCCGTCCGAGCTCTTGCGTTCGACGTGTTCGGGACCGTCGTGGACTGGCGCGGGAGCATCATTCGCGAGGGACAGGAACTCGGGAAGCGCAAGGGCCTGGATGTGGACTGGGCTGCGTTTGCGGACGCCTGGCGTGGCGGCTATGGTCCTTCGATGAACCGTGTTCGAACGGGAGACCTGCCCTGGACGAAGATCGACGACCTGCATCGGATGGTACTGGACAGCCTGCTGCCGGAGTTCGGGATTGAAGGGCTGACGAAGGAGGAGGTGGAGGCGTTCAACCTTGTGTGGCATCGGTTGGACGGGTGGCCCGATGCTGCAGAAGGGCTTCAGCGCCTGAGGAAACGGTACACGATAGCCACGCTTTCGAACGGAAACGTTTCTCTGCTGGCGGACATGGCAAAACATGCAGGCCTTCACTGGGACCTGATCCTGTCCGCGGAGCTATCTCAACACTACAAGCCGGACCCGGAGGCATACCTTTCTGCTGCTGAACTGTTGAGCCTGAGACCCGAGCAGGTGATGATGGTGGCTGCGCACGAAGGAGATCTCAGAGCCGCGTCGACTGTTGGATTCAGGACCGGATACGTTCATCGGCCACTTGAGATGGGGGAAGGAAAGGGTGCCGTGAAACCTGCGGCCGACTCGTTCGACGTTGTGGCAGACGATTTCTCCGGTCTTGCCGATGCCCTGGGGGCCTAAATGGCGCTGCGCCCAGAAAATGAAGGTGGTGGTTCCTTGAACGGGCACGTGGACATCCGGTACGGGAAGGGGACGATTCCACTTCGGGTCGACTCCGGGAAGGCTGAGTGGGAGGTGATCCGACCGCGCTACGAATCGGCGCTGGAGCGGCCGGAGGAGCAGTTTCAAGAAGCGGTTCGAACGCCGATTGGCGGACGACCGCTGGCGGACATCGTGGAGGCGACTGACCGCGTTGTTATCGTGACGTCCGATGGGACACGCCCGGTACCCAACCGTCAGTTGATTCCGTGGATCCTCGACGCGCTTCCGGTGCCGGACGACCGGGTGACGGTGGTGATCGGCACCGGAACACACCGCCCGAACTCGGAGTCTGAGATCGAAGCGATGTTTGGCACCGATGTCGTCAGACGCGTCCGCATTGTCAACCACAACGGGTATGATCCGGACGCCACCGTCGATGTAGGTACGACTTCCTCGGGCACCCCCGTACGCCTGTCGCGAGAGTACGTAGAGGCGGACCGGCGAATCGCAGTCGGGTTCATCGAACCCCATTTCTTTGCCGGTTTTTCAGGTGGCGCCAAAGGCGTTGCTCCTGGTGTAGCTGCGGTTGAGACGGTCTACAGGCTCCATCGGTGGGAACTCATCGGCGACCCCAACAGTACATGGGGTGTCCTGGAGGAGAACCCGATTCAGAAGGAGATCGGCGAAGCCGTCGCCCTCTGCCCACCCGATTTCCTGGTGAATGTGACGCTGAACTCGGACAAGGAGATTACGGGCTTCTATGCAGGCGATCTTCAGGAAGCGCATCGGGCGGGTTGCGAGAAGGCCAGGGACGCGGCGATGGCGCCCGTTACCAGGGCCTTCCCTGTTGTCGTAACCTCCAATAGCGGGTTTCCGCTCGATCAGAATCTGTACCAGGCGGTAAAGGGGATATCGGCCGCCGCGAGGATTACCGAGCCGGGTGGAACGATCTTCGTCGCGTGTGAGTGCAGCGACGGCATCCCGGACCATGGCAATTTTGCCCGGTTGATGCTGGAAGGCGACAGTCCGGACGATGTGACACAGAGTATCCGCCGGCTGCCTGAAACGGTGCAAGACCAGTGGCAGGCTCAAATTCTCGCTGGCATTCTGAGCCGCCATCGGGTGAGGGTCTTTTCGGCGCTGGCAGAGAACCTGGTGAGTGACTGCAAGATGGACGTGTCGAGTGACCTGAGTCGGGACGTGGAAGCGGCCGTTTCCAGGGCAGGGGTCGGATCCCGTGCGGCGGTGCTTCCGGACGGCCCCCTGACCATCCCCTTCCTGGAAGGCACCGGATGAGCGAGACCGTGACAGATGTGAGGCTGAGCCGTTTCGACCCGCTCCCCCGGATTCTCCTGTATGACGATTTCGACATGGGGTTCCAGGGCTGGACTGGCCTAATCGGAAACTACGAGAGGTCTCTTGATTCGATTCTGCCGGGATTCCGGGATCTCCGCCCGCCGATGTTGAGCAACGCGACGATGTGGGACACCGGCTCGGCAGGCTCACTGGATGGCACCTATTCGCTGAAGTTGTCGACTCGCCCCCAACCTCAGAGCATGGGCGTGGCCGTCAAGCGGACGACCTGGCGAGATCCAGGCCTGCTTCGGATGGAGGCCTACGTCGCGTTCAACCCGGAGGCTTCCGAGCTTCGACTGGGCGATCGGGACCTGCGCTCGTTCGGATTCGCCTTCGATCTCCAGGACGCGAGTCGGCGGGTGATGCCTCACCTGAGATATGTCAACGCCCGTGACGGAGAGGGTGTCCAGAGGTGGCAGTTCAAACGCCAGCGCGAACCTTTGGCCGATATTGGCGGTTCGGGGGAGACCCGGTCACATTTCCACCTGGCCGATACGGGGTGGGAAGATCTGCCTGCAGAGCCGCAGCCACTCTGCTACAACGAGATTGCGACGAAACAGAACTGGCACTACCTGAGGGTGGGGTTCGATCTCAAGACGATGGCCTTTACGGAGTTTCGCTGCAACGACCGGGAGTACGATGTTTCCGCACTCGAACCGATGGTGATACCGGCGATGCCGAACCTGTGGGACATGCTGAATCTCGTCTTTTGGGTGGAAGCGGATTGTGAGAAGCGAGCTTTTCTCTATCTCGACTCGGTTTTGCTTTCCGGGGATGGCGCGTGAGCCTTCGGCGAAGCCATACGGCTGTTGTGGAACGGAATATCATCTGGTCCGGCCGATTCGAAACTGAGCCGTACGAGGCGGCCTGGGCCACCGAGGCGATCTTCTTCGTACGAATACTGGAGGGGAGTGGCCCGGTGGCTATCGCCCGCGTCCAGATTTCACCAGACGGAATGCATTGGTGCGACGAAGGAACGACCATTGAACTGCCGGCAGAAGGTGAAGTGACCTTTGGCCGGGTTTCCCGGTTCGGGACGTACTTGAGGATTTGCGGAAGACTGGAGGAGGGGGATGAGCGGAAGGTGATTGTCTATGTCATGTTGAAGGAATAAGGGCAGACGGCAGAGGAAGCTATCAGCCATCAGTTGTTGGAAGGTAAAATCTACGACGGAATAATCGTGAGAATCCCGCTGAGGCGGCGGATCTAACAGAGTACTGTTGGCGGAAGGCGGCGTACGCCGCGGATGCCGAGAGAAAGGTGAGGAACGATGGCGAAGAAGAAGCTGAGGGTCGCGTTTATTGGGGCCGGGGGAATTGCGGGTGCTCATATGCGGTGCTACAAACCGATGGAAGATGTTGAGATGGTGGCGATGTCGGACATTTCGAAGAAGAGCATGGAGCGGTGGACGGGGGAGTATGGGATTGCCGACTGCTTTACCGACTACAAGGAGATGTTGAAGAAGGTGAAGCCGGATGCCGTCAGCGTCTGTACGCCGAACGGGCTCCACGCAGAAGCGAGCATTGCCGCTCTGAACGCTGGCGCGAATGTGCTGGTGGAAAAGCCGATGGCGATGAATGCCAAGGAAGGCAAGCGGATGCTCGATACCGCGAAGCGGAAGCGGCGGAAGCTGGTGATCGGGTTCCAGGAGCGGTATGCGCCCCGCGCCCAGTTTCTGAAACAGGCGGTGGACGATGGCAAGTTCGGCAAGGTCCTGTTCGGCCGGGTGCAGGCGCTGCGCCGGAGAGGGATTCCCAACTGGGGTGTCTTCGGGAGAAAGGACCTTCAGGGCGGCGGACCGCTGATTGATATTGGCGTGCACGTGCTGGAAGTGACGCACTACGTGATGGGGTCACCTAAGCCGGTTTCCGCCAGCGGAAGCACGTTCACCTACCTGGGCAACAAGAAATCAGAAGTTGCCAGCCAGTGGGCAGGCTGGGACTACAAGAACTATACGGTGGAGGACCTGGCAGTTGGGCAGATCCGATTCGAAAATGGCGCCGTCATTCACATCGAGTCCAGCTTTGCCGCCCATATTCCGGAGAACGTCTGGTCGTTCCAGTTGATGGGCGAGAAGGCCGGCGCTACTCTGGATCCGGCAAAGATCCATACGGACGACTACGGGCACATGGTGGATGTGGAGCCGAACTGGATGCCGAAGGCCGATTTCTCAACGATGTTCCAGTCGAAGATGCGGAACTTCGTCGACCACTGCCTCTATAACAAGCCGACGAAAGCGCCGGGCGAGCATGGCCTGCTGGTTCAGAAGATGCTGGATGGGATCTATGAGTCGGCGGAGAAGGGGAAAGAAGTCGCCATTCGATAGTGGCGCCTCCCTGAACCAGGGAAGCCCGTTTTGGTGAGCCGTCGGTTGCTGGCGCTGGAGAATCATTAGAAAATGATCATTTCACAATGAACATTATAAATTGTCGGTTTTTTTATTTTGGTTGCCATTGCATTGCTGACTGGTATGCCGACGGCTTCAGCTGGGGCGACTGGGGCGACTGGGGCGACTGGGGCGACTGGGGCGACTGAAAGAAGACCCTTTGCGGTGGTGGAGTTGTTTACGAGTGAGGGATGCTCGAGCTGTCCGCCAGCAGACCGGCTGTTGTGTGAGCTGGCGAAAAGGGACGACGTGACTGTACTGTCGATGCACGTCGATTACTGGGATCGCTTAGGGTGGAAGGCCCGTTCAGTGATTGCCGGTACAGCGATCGGCAGCGAGAGTATGCGCGCGCGTTCCGGTCCTCTCGGATCTACACCCCGCAGATGGTCGTAAACGGTCGAGCCGAGTTCGTTGGCTCGGACGCCGACAGGGCGGAACAGGAGATCGCACGCGCGCTTTCAGCCCCATACTCAGCAAGCCTCTCGGCCAGAGCCGACCTCGCAGGGCGGTCCGTCGTCGTCCAGTATGATATCGAAGGGCGCGTTGGGGATGTCCTTCTCAATGCAGCGGTTGAGGAAGACGGACTGGTAAATGCAGTGCGAACGGGCGAAAACGCCGGGCGGCATCTCGCTCACGACGGAGTGGTACGTGCGTTTGTGAGCCATCATCCTGGGGAAAGCCAATCCGGGGCGGTGACCCTGCCGCTGCCCGACGGGCTGGACGTTTCACGGTCGCGTGTCGTTGTTACTCTTCAGGACCGAAGTATGATGCGGATTCGGGCAGCAGCAATAGCTGATCTCGAGCAAGGAGGAGAAGAGCTCCATGAGTAAGCCGGTGAAGGTCGGTGTTCTGGGACTTGGGCAGCGCGGACTTCAGCATCTGAAGGCACTGTGGGCGCTTCAGGAGGCAGGGCGGGCCGAGGTCGTGGGACTCTGCGATGTGTACGAGCCGAATCTGGATCCAGACAAGCTCGCGACGTTCGTGCCGGGCTTTCAGGCTGATTCGGCCGCACGGCACACCTCATTCGATCGCATGCTGTCGGATACGAAGCCGGATGCCGTGTATGTCTGCATCCCCCCCGGCGTTCACAACGGCGAAGTGATAGAGGCGGCTCAGAAGGGCATCCACCTCTTCGTGGAAAAGCCAATGAGCCTCTTCCTGGACGAAGCTCGAGAGATGGACCTGGCGATTTCCGAAGCCGGGGTCCTGTCGGCAACAGGTTTCCAGCGCCGCTACGAAGCCCTGTCCGTGTCGGCCCGTGACTACCTGGCCGACAAGCGGATGGTGATGGTGTCGTTCGTGATGCACGGTGCTCTCGAATCTCACTCCGTAAAGCATACGCAGACGGGAGAACAGGGCGGACCCAGCGACAACGTTTGGGCGAAGAGCTTCGCCTGGTCGGGGTCAACCGTAGTGGAAGCGGGGATTCACCAGACGGACCTGATGCGCTACTGGTGTGGGGACATCGTGTGGACCCAGGCGGCCTATGTGCCTCGTGATCCGGAGGACGTGGAAGACGGCGGCGACAATCCGTACGCGTACTCGGTGACGTTCGGGTTCGAATCGGGTGCTCTGGGTGTGCTGACCATTTCGCGTCTCCGGAAGGTCTTTCGGAACGACGGGCATCAGAGCGTCCTGTGGGATCATGGACATCTGGGATTCGAGGGCGCCGATCTCGTGGCCTATTCCTACGGCGGTCCCTATCCCCCGGCGGAACGGCCGTCGAAGGAGTCGCTGCGGCATGTGGTGGCCTCGCCGACGGCGGTCGACTCAACACTGGAGATCACCCGAGCGTTCGTGGAGGCTGTTTCCAGCGGCGATTCGGCACTCATTCGAAGCCCATTCGGTGACGCTATGAATTCCCTGGCAGCCGTGCTGGCCGCGAACATTTCGCACGAACGAGCCGGTGAGCGGGTGGTGCTGGAAGCCTTCCTCAACGACGCCCGGTATGAGGCGTACCGGAAGAAGCGGTGATGTTTGGAGCAGCGTCTGCGAGGCAGGGCGGCGGGACGAACGACATTATTAAACCATTGACTGGAACCATTGAACTGAACCGTGAGACGACGGAGGCTAACCGATGGCGTCGGTAGACTGGCCGCTGGAGAAGCTTGTTACCTATGTGCCCGAATCGACGGCGGAGGGCGATTTCGACGCGTTCTGGGACGCCAACCTGGAGCAGAGCTCCGCTGTCCCCCTGAACGCAGTGTTCACACCGGTCGATGATGCCCTGCCGATGGCCAATGTCTATGACGCAGCCTTCGACGGCGCTGACGGCGTACGGGTGAGGGGCTGGTTCCTTACGCCCAAAGACATTCCCAAGCCTCTTCCGGCTGTGGTTCAGTTCATCGGATACACCGGCGGCCGCGACTATCCGCATAACCTTGCCGCCCACCTACTCAACGGATTCTGCGCTTTCATCATGGACTCTCGTGGCCAGGGGGGGAATACGGGACAGCGCCTTGAGACGTCGCATGGCGCCCAGTCCGGGTTTATCACCCACGGCATTCTCGACAAAGACGAGTACTACTTCCGGAATTTCTACCTGGATACGGTTCGAGCGGTAGAGGCTGTGCGGGCGCGAGACGAGGTGGACGGCGATCGAATCGCCGCGTCGGGTGGAAGTCAGGGAGGCGCGTTGACGATCGCCTGTGCCGCGTTGAGCCCTCACGTGAAGGCGATGGTTCCGGACGTGCCCTGGCTGTCGCATTTCACACGGGCCATCAACATTTCTGCTGGACCGTACCAGGAGATCACGGGATTCCTGAAGCGCTGGCCGGACCAGGTTGAGACAGCGTTCCAGACCCTCTCCTACTTCGACAATATGAACCTTGTTGAGCGGGTGACCGCTTCCGACGCCTACTACTCCGTTGGGCTCTGGGACGAAATCTGTCCGCCGTCGACGGTCTACGCGTCTTACAACAGGCTGCCCTCGGGCGTGACAAAGGCGATCGAGGTCTATCCGTTCAACGGGCACGAAGGCGGTGGAGGACTGCATCAGCAGCGGAAGTTGAGGTGGCTGAGGGATCGGTTGGGCTAAGGCAGAGAGAGAAACGAGACATTCAGCCAGGATGATGATGATGGGGTTTTGTGGAGGGGCGCGAACGGTTACCGGTTCTCAGCATTTGCTGAGCGCGAACGGCAGCCGTATTCTGATGGAGTGTGGTCTGTTCCAGGGCAGTAAGGGCAAGGTCTACGGCAGGGCCCGGGGGAGAGAGTACGCCGCAATCCGATAGGCTCTTCGACTTCAAGCGGTGAATGAGCGATAGGGGAAACATGGACGAGCGAGAGGAACAGCTGGAGAAGGCGATTGGGAAGCTGCCGCGGGTACGGCTCGGGGTACTGCCGACACCGCTTGAGCCGATGGAACGACTCAGCAAGGAACTCGGAGGACCTCCGCTCTATATCAAACGGGACGACCTCACTGGGCTTGCTTACGGCGGCAACAAGACGCGGATGTTCGAGTTCTCGCTCGCAGACGCACAGGAGAAGGGCGCGGAGGTTATTCTGGCCGGCGCTGCGGTCCAGTCGAACTATTGCCGCCAGCTGGCGGCAGCGTGCGCAAAGCTCGGTCTGGAATGCCGGCTGATGATGCGGCCGGTACGGGATGCCGACCGGGAGACGATCCAGGGGAACGCCTTTCTGCAGCGCGTGTTCGGGGCGAAGGTGACCGTGCTCGAAGCCTACGATCGCGCGCAGCAGAGCGAAGCGATCCAGGCAGAAGCGGCGCGGCTGCGGGCGGAAGGCCGTAAGGTCTACGTTCCGCGCGAGGACGACACGGTGGATCTGGACGCCATTGCGTACGCCGAGTCAGCCCTGGAGATCGTACGGCAGGCCCGAAGCCAGAAGTTAGCCCTGAAGCAGCTCTACGCAGCGGCCCTGGACACGACTCAGGCCGGGATGGTTATGGGATTGTCGTGGCTTCAAAGCTCCATTCACGTCCGGGGATTCTGTCCTCTTCCGAACGAAACGGACCGCTTCGACGAGATGACGTGGATGGCCAATCAGGGGGCGAAACGCCTTGGACTGGACGTGACTCTCAGTCCTTCCGATTTCGACAACGACGATAGCTACGTGGGCGATGGATACGGGATCCCGACAGAAGCCGGACTCGAGGCGGTCCACCTCGTCGCGCAGACCGAAGGCATTCTTCTCGATCCCGTGTATACCGGCAAGGCGATGGCGGCGTTGATCGATCATGTTCGATCCCGGAAACTTGCGAATGACGAACCGGTGGTGTTCCTGCATACGGGTGGGTCGCCGGCTCTGTTCGGGTATGTGGAAGAGGTCTTGGGAAAGGGCATGTAGCGGCCAAAGGGCAGAAGGCAGAGGAAGCTCACAGCTCACCGCTTCCAACTAACAGTTTTATCTGGCGGAGTGAATGGCTCGGAAACGATTGCGGGTGGCGGCGTGCCAGGTACAGGCGGCTGAGGGCGCCATCGAGGCGAACACGAAGCGGGTCATTGGGCTGCTGGAGACATGCGCCGCGGAGAAGGCTGAGATCGCGGCGTTCCAGGAAGGCGTTCTGTATGGGTACACACAGGACCCTACTTTCTGGAAGACTCTGGATCAGAAGCGGATCGTTCGGGCAGAGAAAAAGATTCTGGCCGCGGCGAAGCGGTTGAAGATTGCGCTGATTCTGGGGTCGACGCACGTTGAGGACGGTGAACGCTACAACAGCCTGTTGATCGCCGACAGGGATGGGACCGTCCGCGGGCGTTTCGGGAAGACGTTCGCCGGAGAGTTCTGGTGTCGAAATGGGCAGCAGCTGCCTATCCACGTGCTGGCAGGAGTTTCCTGTTGCTTCCTGGTCTGCCACGACATCCGTTACCCGGAGCTGGTTCGACTCCCCGCCGCTGTTGGCGCCCAGGTATGTTTCAGCTGCAGCTGTGAAAGCCCTCTGACCGACTCGAACAAGCTGTCCGGGCACCGGGCGATGCCGACGAGCCGCGCGACCGAGAACTTCATCTTCATGGTTCTTGCCAACGCGCCCGCCGATCCTGACGATGTGAGCCGACCTGGTTCCTCCTACGGGGAATCCCGTGTGATCGATCCCCTGGGCAATGTTATTGCGCAGGCTGGAACCTTTACGGAGGAAGCCGTGGTCTGCACGCTCGAACTTGATATGGCCACGCGCTGGATCGCCCGCAGGGCGACGACCGACGATACGAGGATTCAAGCGTGGCTTCAGGAAGGGATGAAGCTGGTAGAAATGCCGGGCAGAAGGGAGAGGGCAGAAGGCAGAGAGTGAAGACAGTTATCAGTCATCCGTTGTCAGAAAAGCCGAAACTACAGCCCTTCTTCGCCTGTGGGCCTCGAAGGCTGTAGCGGAACCTTTAACGGAGTGTGAATGGCTCGGAAGAGATTGCGGGTAGCGACGTGTCAGCTTCATGATGCTGGTGAAGATATCGAGGCGAATGCCAGGAAGGTCGTGGAGCAGCTGAAGGCGTGCGCGGCGGATAAGGTGGACGTTGCTGCGTTCAGTGAAGGGTTCCTCTACGGGTATACCGGGCGCCCCGGCTTCTGGAAAACGCTGGACACAAAGCGGCTGGTCGCGGCCGAACGAAAGATCATGGCTGCCTGCAATCGACTCAAGATCGCGGCGGTGGTGGGGTCGGCCCACGACGAAGGTGACCGACGATACAACAGCCTCCTTATCGTTGACAGGGACGGGACAACTCCGGGGCGATATGGCAAGATCCAGCTCGCAGGGGCGCGTTGGTGCAGCTCGGGAAATGTTCTCCCCATTTATAAGCTTGCGGGCGTCCCTTGCTGTTTCATCATCTGCCACGATGTGAGGTACCCGGAACTGGTCCGCCTCCCTGCCGCGGCGGGAGCGAAGGTCTGCTTCTTCTGCAGCTGCGAGAGTTCCCTTACCGAAGAGTGGAAACTGTCGGCGTACCGGGCGATGCCCATAAGCCGGGCGACGGAGAATGGGATCTACCTTGTGATGGCGAACGCACCCGCCGACCCCCGGGATCTTAAACGCTTCGGGTCATCCCATGGGGAGTCGAAAGTCATTCATCCCAACGGAAACGTGATTGCTGAAGCCGGATACCTTTCAGAGGAAGTCCTTACAGCCGACCTCGATCTGGCTGCGGCCACCGGGTCGCTCGCACTAAGAGCGATGACGAATGACACCCCGGTGCGCGCGTGGATGGAGGAGGGGGTCCAATTGGTTACGCGGGCCTGAGCTCGAATGCACCGTTTTGGAGATCGTCGGATATGAGTGTGGACACAATTCGGAGGCTTTCCGACTCGGAGGTTGCCCAGTTTCGGGAAGATGGCTACCTGGTGGTGAGGGAGGTGTTCTCCGAAGAGGAGATGGTGCGTCTCCGGTCATGGTATGACCAGGTTGCTGACCTTGCCCGGCGTGACCTGCCTGATTTGTACCGTCAGGCGCCCGGCCCGGACGTCCACATTCACGTTCAGGCTCCGGAAGGAGTATCCGGTGGTGAGGCGGTCCGCTACCTTCGAAAGGTGCAATGGCCGTCGATGCTTCACACCGGTTTTGAATCGATTCGGAACGATGCCCGGTGGCCGGCTCTGCTGGAACCCCTTATCGGGACATCGCTGAAGCAGTTTATCAACCAGTTCAACTTCAAGATGCCGGGTGGAGAAATCGAGTTCCCCTGGCACCAGGATGTACGGCCGACGCCTGCATTTGAGGACCAGGTCAGGAACTATGTTCAGACCATTATCGCTGTAGATCCGGCGAATGAGGAGAATGGCTGTTTATACGTCGTTCCTGGCAGCCACCTGAAAGGAGATCTTCGAGCCCAGCGCTATGCGAGGGGTGAGATCGAGTCGCTGGTAGACGTCGGGTCGTCTGTGGCCTGTGAAGCAGAGGCAGGGGATGTGATACTGTTCACGTCGTACACCGTGCACGGGTCGAAGCCGAATCGAACAGATCGCCCGAGGCGTTCCTATATCAATGGATTCGTAAGAGCTGATGCCTGTACTGTAGGTAAGTGGGCTTTTCTGGACGGTCAACCTGTACCGATTACAAGCGACCATGATTACGCGGACATTCGATTGTAAGAAGAAGGCAGGCGGCAGAGGGTAGAAGGCAGAGAAAATCCAGGCATGCTCTGCGGCAACCTATCGTAACTTGCCCATTGGTCAGTAGAGCGGATAGGCGTACAACAAAGCGGGTGGTAGCTGTCCAGTCGATTAGAGGGAGGGGCTCATGGCAAGTAAGGATCTTGAGATAAAGGTGATGGCGGCGGACTGGTCGCTTCAGCGGTATCCGTCGGAGAAGCGGCCCTGGTCAGTGGAGACGAAAGCGAAGAAAGTGTTGGAGGCAGGCTTCGATGGGATGAGCGCCGGGTCGGGGGCGGAGTTGGCGGGTGCGCTCTCAAAGCATGGCCTGGAGTTGGTGGGCGGTGTGGACTGTCCTTCCGTTGAAGCTGCTGAAGGGCGCCTGAAAGGCTTCAAGGAAATTGGCGCCACGCACGTTAATGTCCAGATGTGCGACCATGATACGCCGACGGCCACGGCAGTGAAGGTGGCACGCGCCGTTATGGAGGCCGGCAAGAAGCTTGATATGAAGCCGGCCATAGAAACGCATCGGGATACGTGTACGGAAACACCTGAGAAAGCGCTGGCCCTGGCCGAGACGTATGAGAAGCGGTACAAGGAGCGGCTCAGGATGAACTTCGATCATTCGCATCCGGCCATAATCAAGCAGCTTCGTCCTTCCGATTACTGGCCGCGGTTGTCCGACAGGCTGGACCTGTGGCAGATGAGCGATCTGATCCACTTCCGGCCCTTTACCGGCAGCCACTGCCAGGTGCCTGTGACGGATGGAAACGGGAAGCTGGATCGTGATTTCGTAACCTGGAGAGACAACTACCTGGAGCCCGCACTCGCATCCTGGATTCGCGGGGCGAAAGGCAAGCGGACGCTCTATGCTGTTCCCGAACTAGGGCCTCAGGGCTCCGGCTACGCGCTTGCCTGCTTCCCTGACATCTGGGTAGACGCCATCCGGGCGAAGGATGAGATCAAGAAGGTCTGGCGGAAGTTGACCTTAGGGCCCGCGACGAAACAAACGGTTGATATCAGGAAGTAGGCGATGGCCTGATGGTGTAGTTCCAATCACCGTGGAAGTCGTGCGGAGACAGGTTGATCTTGGCCATCTGTTCGTTGGT
>Ga0114996_10002398_pt1 | contig 24315 bp, 20 predicted proteins | sample ArcticOcean_MG_C_4_FD_87039 | JGI IMG/M metagenome (GOLD analysis project Ga0114996, IMG submission 87039) | Marine microbial communities from western Arctic Ocean - ArcticOcean_MG_CB4_134 | ecosystem: Environmental > Aquatic > Marine > Oceanic | place: Arctic Ocean: Canada Basin | collected... | reverse complement strand
TTCATGAACAGGTATCGCCAGCTCACCTCTGGTGAGCGATATGCGCTCTCTGCGCTCAGAAAACAAGGATGCAACCAAGCTGCGATCGCCCGAGCACTGGGCCGACATCGAAGTACAATCAGCTTTGGAATCGCCCCAAGACGATCCGATCGTCCACGGGGCTACGGTCTTCGAATTGCTCCTGGGCCGCCACCCAATCCCCGCCGATGATCATGGCGCATTCGCGCCCGAAGGACTCGGGTGCGCGCTCGATCTCCGCGTCCAGCGCCGCGTGGACCTCGTCGAGTCCCTCTCCGCTCAGCGTCGCATACGTGATCTTCGTCGCGGTCGTTCGGCCCATGATCGTGCTCTCCGCCGCAATTCGAGTCAGTCTCGATCAAATTTCGACCAACCGGACTCCGAAGGGAACGGACTCGTGATGCCGGCGTTGCGCCCGGAGTGAAGAGCCTCACCCGAGAGCCCCTGTTTTGGGCTATACTCCGCCTGCTTCAGCGCAACTGGCGTTTCCGGTTTCGACGCGTATTGTGTTGCCCGAAGACCCGCGATGGTTCGAGAACCTCCGAGGAGAGTTACATGGCGTCCGGCACCACCTCCCTACCCGTCCGCAACTCTTTTGGGCAAACGATGCGGCCCGACCGGTGGTGGGTTCAGCCCGTTGCCGTTTTCTTGGGTCTGGGCTTCTTCCTGATGTACCTCAATTGGGCGGCCTTCCAGGGGGAGTTTTACGCGCTGGGCAACTACCTTTCGCCCCTGTACTCTCCGGAGCTCTTCGGGAATACATCCCACGCGATATTCGGACCTCCGCCCGCTTTCTGGCCCGCTTGGCTCCCGTACTCCCCGGCCTTTCTCATACTCTGGGCGCCGGCCGGCTTTCGTGTGACGTGTTACTACTACCGCGGGGCCTACTACAAAGCCTTCTGGGCCGATCCGCCCAACTGCGCAGTCGGGGAGCCCCGTGCCACGTACCTCGGCGAGCGCTCCTTCCCGCTCATCCTACAGAACGTGCACCGCTACTTCCTATACCTGGCTCTGATCTTTATCGTCATCCTGACCTACGACGCGTGGCACGCGCTCTGGTTCATCGACCCAGCGACGGGTGAAGAGACGCTGGGTCTCGGCGTCGGGACGTTGGTCATGGCGATGAACGTCGTTTTGCTCGGGGGCTACACCCTTGGCTGCCACTCACTCCGTCATTTGGTGGGCGGCGGACTAAACGTGCTCTTCGACAAACCCGTCCGCCGGACGGCCCACGCGTGTGTCGGGTGCCTCAACAAGAGGCACATGCGCTTCGCCTGGATGAGCCTGTTCTGGGTGTCTTTCACCGACTTGTACATACGGCTGTGCGCCATGGGGATTTGGGTCGACTGGAGGATTTTCTGATGGAGTACTCACGTCACGAGTACGACGTCCTGGTGATCGGCTCGGGTGGCGCCGGCCTGCGCGCCGCGATCGAAGCTTCTGGGGCCGGCGCGTCGGTCGGGTTGATCTGCAAATCGCTCCTGGGCAAAGCCCACACCGTCATGGCGGAGGGCGGCATGGCCGCTGCACTCGGCAACGTAGACGAGCGGGACAGCTGGGAGACCCACTTCGCCGACACCATGAGAGGAGGGCAGTACCTCAACAGCTGGAGGATGGCGGAAATTCACGCCAAAGAGGCGCCCGCGAGGGTCCACGAACTCGAGGAGTGGGGTGCGGTTTTCGATCGCACCAAAGAGGGGAAGATCCTCCAGAGAAACTTTGGAGGCCACGCCCACCCGCGGCTTGCCCACGTCGGTGACCGTACGGGCTTGGAGATGATCCGTACGCTTCAGGACCACGGCGTGCATCAAGGGTTCGACGACTTTCAAGAGTGTACCGTCACCCGGCTCCTCAAGGATGGGGACCGCGTTGTCGGCGCCTTCGGATACGACCGGGAGAACGGTCAGTTGAGGGTCTTCCACGCCGGCGCCGTCATTCTGGCCACTGGAGGCCTCGGGCGAGCCTACAAGGTGACATCCAACAGTTGGGAGTGCACCGGAGACGGGCATTCGTTGGGGTACCAGGCGGGGGCCGAGCTGATCGACATGGAGTTCATCCAGTTCCATCCCACGGGCATGGTGTGGCCACCCAGCGTGCGAGGTATCCTCGTGACCGAGGGTGTGAGAGGAGAGGGTGGCGCGCTCAAAAACTCCGAGGGCCGCCGCTTTATGTTCGATGACATCCCGCCCCTGTACACGAATCAGACCGCGGACACACCTGAGGAGGGGTGGCGCTACGTGACGGGTGACCGAAACGCACGCCGGCCCGCCGAATTGCTCACACGAGATCACGTGGCCCGCTGCATCGTACGGGAGGTCAAGGAGGGCCGGGGTAGCCCACACGGCGGCGTTTTCCTGGACATCGCGTGGATCAAAGAAAAGGTCCCGAACGGGGCCGAGCACATCAAGCGAAAGCTTCCCGCCATGTACCACCAGTTCAAGGAGTTGGCCGGGATTGACATCACCGAAGAGCCCATGGAGGTCGGGCCCACCACCCACTACGTCATGGGTGGCCTTCGCGTCGAGGCCGAATCACAGATGTGCACCGTTCCCGGACTGTTCGCCGCTGGCGAGTGTGCGGCGGGACTGCACGGCGCCAACCGGCTGGGCGGGAATTCTCTGTCCGACCTCATTGTATTCGGGCAACGTGCCGGGGCGTACGCCGCGGCATACGTCAAAGAGCACGGGCGCGGCACCCTGGCGGAGGCGGAGATCGGAGAAGCCCGAAAAGAGGCTATGGCCCCGCTAGAGCGGGAGGATCAGTCCGGCGGAGCCGGTCCCTACGCCGTACAATTCGAACTTCAGGACATGATGCAGGAAAAGGTAGGGATCGTGCGAGAGGAGGCCACACTCGCCGAAGCGGTGGAAGACATCGCGGCGCTGGCTCGCAAGGCCGGCGGCATCGGCGTCACCGGGGATCGTAACTTCAATCCCGGGTGGCACACGGCCCTGGACCTCAAACACCTTCTCAGTAACTCCGAAGCGTGCGCCCGTGCGGCGTTGGCGAGGCAAGAGAGCCGTGGAGCGCATTCGCGTGTCGACTTCCCGGACAAGGACAAGGAATGGGGCGGGTTTACGATCGTCCTCAAACAAGATTCGGACGGAAACATGGAGGTACGCCGAGACCCGCTGCCTCCCATCCGTGAGGACCTTCAGAAGATCATCGAGGAGAAGGGCTGATGGCGACCGCGACGTTCAAGATCTGGCGTGGGGACGCCAAAAGTGGGGAGTTCAAGGACTACACGACGGAGCTCACCGAAGGCATGGTCGTGTTGGACGCGATGCACAAAGTGCAGGCCGAGCAGGCGCACGACCTGGCCATCCGCTGGAACTGTAAAGCGGGCAAGTGTGGTTCGTGCTCCGCCGAGGTTAATGGACAGCCGAAGCTCATGTGTATGACGCGTATGGGTGACCTTCCGACGGATCGCCCGATCACGGTCGAGCCGCTCAAGGCGTTCCCGCTCATGAAGGATCTCGTGACCGATGTCTCCTGGAACAACGACGTAAAGAAGCGGATCCGACCCTTCAAGCCGCGCAAGCCGGATTTCGAAGACGGCTCTTGGAAGATGCACCAATCCGATGTCGACCGCGTCCAGGAGTTCAGGAAGTGCATCGAGTGCTACTTGTGTCAGGACGTGTGCCACGTCCTACGCGACCACCACATGCACGATGACTTCATCGGGCCTCGGTTCCTGGTCTACAACGCAGCGCTCGAAATGCACCCGCTGGATACCGAGGACCGGCTGGAAGATCTGAGAAAATCACACGGCATCGGCTTGTGCAACATCACCAAGTGTTGCACCACGGTCTGTCCCGAAGGCATCACGATCACCGACAACGCGATCATCCCGTTGAAGGAGCGGGTCGTGGACCAAGCCTACGACCCGTTGAAGAAGCTCGCCCAGCTCGTGACGGGGCAAGGGAAGGAATGAACGTCTACGGTCCCGCGGAAATTTTACCCAGGGTGTTGTAGGTCGTACACGCCGGCAGCCAACACACCGCCGAGTACGGGGCCGGCCCAATAGATCCACAACGAACCGATAGCCCCGCCGCCCGCAAAAACGTCGACGAGGATGGGGCCCGTTCCGACGGCCGGATTAAAAGCGCCGCCCGAGATCGGCCCAACCGCAAAGGCACCCGCCAGGACCGTGAATCCGATAGCGAGTCCGTAGTAGGAGTTGCCGGCGGTGGCGTCGTCGGTCGCGACGTTGAGCACCACGAGGGCCAAAGCGAAAGTGAACAGAGCCTCCGACAAAAGAACCTGGACGAGGCCGGCTTCCGGAGCCGGCGCGGGAGCGAACGTCTGGCCTGCGAGGAACATCACGGCGAGGCTCGCCAGAATCGCACCGCTAATCTGTGCGACTACATATGGGGCCAAGTCGCGGGCTTCCATCTTACCGCGGATCAGCACCGCAACGCTCACCGCGGGGTTATAATGTGCCCCGGAGATATGTCCCCCCATGTACACCATCGCCATCAACACCGAGCCGATGGCGATCGGAGCGAGGGGGGTACCGCTCGTTACCGTCAATCCGATCGTGAGGACCAGAAAAAAGGTCCCGACAAATTCGGTCACGTATCGACTCATATGTATAAACCCAGATCCTTTCGTGTTGACCAACCACAGGATGGTTCTCGCTCCACGCCGGCGCGTCACTCCTACGAACACGACACCCGACGATTCGTGACGCAGTTTGCGGACCGGCGGCGCGCCCGGCAAGCTTCGGCGGTCACTCCGCGACACGGCTCACCCAACTTCTTCAACCGGCTCCCGGCATGAGCGCTTCATCGGCAGGACCTTCGGCAGGACCTTCGGCAGGACCTTCGGCGGGAGATTCGACGCGAGCTTCGGCCGAAGATGCGGCCGGATTACACGTCCTCAAGTTTGGGGGCACCTCTCTCGGAAACTCCGATCGCGTGCGCGAGGTGGCGTCCATCATCGCGGCCCAATCCGAGAAAGGCCCGACTATCGCGGTGGTGTCGGCTCTCGCACAGATGACGGACGAGTTGGTTACGGCTTCCGAATGGGCGACGGAGGGAGACGCGCGTTACGCGGAGAAGTTGAGGGAAATTCGCCAGGTCCACCTCGACAGCGCCAAGGAGTTGACTAGGCCGCAAGATCGAGACGATGTCACCCAGGCCATCGACGCCATCCTGATCGGCCTGGAGGAGCTCCTGCAAGGTGTGTCGCTGGTCAGGGAGTGCACCCCTCGCACCCAAGACGGCGTCTTGAGCTGTGGTGAGCGGCTTTCCACGATTCTGGTGGCGGCCGCGCTGCGCGCCCACGGGCTCGAAGCCGAAGCGTGTAATACCACGGGTCTCATCGTGACCGACGCGAAGTTCGGCGAAGCTTCGGTGGACATGGCGGCGACACGTGAGCGTGTGATCCCGTATTTCGAGCACGCGGGTCCGCTTCAGGTGGTCACCGGCTTCGTCGGTGGGACTGGTGCGGGCGAGACCACGACGCTTGGGCGGGGCGGATCGGACTATACCGCCACCTTGCTCGGCGCGATGCTCGGCGCCGAAGCCGTAGAAATATGGACCGACGTCGATGGCGTCATGAGCGCCGATCCGCGGATCGTCCAAGAGGCTTTTTCTTTGGAGAGCCTCAGCTACGACGAACTCATGGAGCTCTCCCATTGGGGAGCCAAGGTGATGCACCCGGCAGCCGTGCAGCCCGCCCGGGAGCACGGGCTACGCCTCCTCATTCGTAATACGATGAACCGTGCGTTCGAAGGCACGGAAGTCCGCGAAGTCGCTCCCGCGACTCGGGGACCGGTGCGAGGCATCGCGTCGATCAACAAGGTCTCTCTGCTCAGGCTCGAAGGCACCGGCCTCCAGGGATCCACCGGGACGGCTGAACGGTTGTTCGGTGCGCTAGCTCACCGGGGCATCAGCGTCATCCTGATCACGCAAGCTTCCAGTGAGCGCTCGATCTGCTTTGCGGTCGAGCCGGGCAAGCTGAGAGAAGCGGTGGAGGCGATCCACGAGGAGTTCGAGTTGGAGCGTCGGGCGGACATGGTCGATGACCTGGTGGTCGAGGAGCGCTGCTCGATCCTGGCGGCAGTGGGGGACGCTATGCGGGAGTCGCCGGGCATCGCAGGGCGGATTTTCGACGTACTCGGTCATCATCGGGTCAACGTGAGAGCGATCGCTCAGGGCAGCTCGGAACTCAACATCTCCCTGGTAGTGACGCAGGACGACGAGGAGCGTGCGTTGCGCGCCATCCACCGGGCATTGTTCCGGCCGACGGGCCGCAGCATTCGCCTCTACGTGACCGGTGTGGGGCGGGTCGGAGGCGCGCTGCTGGATCAGATCCACGCACAAATCAACAAACTGCGCGCGCGTGGCATAGAAGTGCTTCTCGCCGGGCTCGCCCGGAGTAAAGGCGCGGTGCTCGACGTGGAGGGGCTGGACCTGGATCGTTGGCGCGACGCGAGCGCAACCACGGAGAACGTCCCTGAAGACAACTCCATCACCCGAACCGACCTGATCGAAAGCGCGATTCAATCCGATCACCCTTGCCGAGTTTTTGTGGACGCCACGGCCAGCTCGGAGGTTATCGAGGACTACGAAGCCCTCCTCGGAGCGGGCGTCGCGGTCGTAAGCGCCAACAAGATTGCGTTTTCGGGCGCGCTGGAGCGATTCCAGACCCTTCAAGCCCTGGGCGCGCAGGGCATGGGCCTCTTCTTCGAGACCACCGTGGGGGCGGGTCTCCCCATACTCAAGACCATCGAGGATCTGGTCGCCACCGGCGATACGATTGCTCGGGTCGAGGGGGTTCTTTCAGGGACTGTGGGCTTCATGAGCGACCGGCTGATGGCGGGAGCCACGTTCAGCGAGGCGCTCAAAGAGGCCGACGACCGGGGCTTCACCGAGCCGGATCCGCGCGAGGATCTGGGGGGGCGGGACGTAGCCCGAAAGCTCGTGATCCTTGGACGGATGGCGGGGTTCTCGTACGAGCTGGACGACGTTCAAGTCGAGCCACTCCTACCCGGAGACGGGTGGGCCGACATGACCGTCGAGGAGTTCTGGGAGCGGCTGCCGGAAGTGGATGCGTACTTCTCGGAGCGTAGGGAGCGGGCTTTGGCGGCGGGCCAGGTGTTGCGTTACTTAGCTTCCGTGGACGACGACCACGCCTCGGTTCGTATGACTGAAGTCCCACCTCGCCACCCCTGCGCGAGCTTAGCCGATAGCGAGAACCTCGTGACCATCTTTTCGACCCGCTATGCGGACACCCCGCTCGTCGTGCGGGGACCGGGCGCGGGCCCGGAAGTTACGGCCGCCGGTGTTTTCGCCGATATCCTGAGGGCGCTGGCGGAGTCCTGATGGCCAACGGAAAAACTGCTCGTGCTTTTGCGCCGGCCACGATCGGCAACGTCATCTGCGGGTTCGATGTTTTCGGTCTCGCGTTGGCGGAGCCGGGAGACGAAGTAGAGGCCCGGCTGCGGGACGAGCCGGGTGTCTCGATTTCGGCGGTGCACGGGGACGGCGGACGCCTACCGACCGAGGCGAGCCGGAACGTGGCGAGTTTGGCCGCACAAGCGGTCTTGAAGGAAGGTGGGCTGGAGAACCTCGGGCTCGAAATCGAAGTCTGGAAGGGCTTGCCCATTTCTGGCGGCATGGGGGGCAGCGCCGCCAGCGCGGTCGCGGCCGTCGTCGCTACCGACGCGCTGCTCCAATCGAACCTGTCGTCGGAGGCGCTCCTTCGCTGCGCGTCCCAGGGCGAACGTGGCCCCAAGGGGGACACGCACCCGGACAACATCGCCCCGGCTTTACACGGCGGCATCGTGATGGTGCGTCCCGAGGAGCCCGGAGTCGCGATTCCTCTGCCCATTCCCGCTGGGCTTTCCGTCGCCCTCGTCCACCCCGCCCTAGAGCTCGAAACGAATCGGATGCGGGGCGTCCTACCCGATGCGCTTCCACTTACCGAAGCGGTAAAGCAGTGGGCCGACTGTTCGGCGCTCGTCGTGGGGCTGTACGAAGAAGACTGGGATCTCATCCGGCGTGCGCTCACCGACCGCATCGCGGAGCCGCATAGATGCGCCTTCGTTCCCGGGTTCCGCGCCGTACGCGCCGCGGGGCTCGAGACGGGTGCCCTCGGAGTCGGCTTGTCCGGATCGGGGCCCTCGATGTTCGCGCTCTGCCGCACCGTCGGCGACGCCCGGGCGGTCGCTGGGGCCATGGCTGAAGCGTTCGCTGGTGCCGGCCTCGACGGGGCGGATGTTTACGTCTCCGAAGTGGGAGACCGGGGCGCTCACGTGATCGGGTCTTCAGTTTGAAGTTCTTCAGCACGGCCGGCCACAGCCCGCCCGTGGACCTTCGCACGGCGCTGACGCGAGGACTCGCACCGGACGGTGGGCTCTACCTGCCGGAGCAGATCGACCCGATCGACCCGTCTGTTCTGGCGGGGCTGCACGGCCGGCCCTTCCCTGCCGTTTCGCGCGCGGTGGCGCGGCACTTGCTCGGCTCCGTGATTCCGCCGGCGGATCTCGACCACATCGTCGATGCGGCCCTGGACTTCGACGTTCCGTTGGTCAGCCTGGGCGACCGTAGCCCCGTGTACGGCGATGGGGCCGGAGACGGACCCCCGGACGATCTCTACCTGCTCGAGCTGTTTCACGGCCCGACTCTAGCGTTCAAGGATGTCGGCGCCCGTTTCATGGCGCGACTCCTTGCGTATCTGGACAGCGAGAATGAGGAGCCGCTCACCATCCTGGCGGCCACGTCGGGAGACACCGGGAGCGCGGTCGCCCAAGCCTTTTTCGGCGTATCAGGCGCCCGGACCGTGATCCTGTTCCCCAAGGGCAAAGTCACCCCGCTCCAGGAGCGCCAGTTCTCGACGTTGGGCGGAAATGTCGAGGTACTCGAAGTCGATGGCACGTTCGACGACTGCCAGCGAATGGTGAAGGTGGCATTTTCGGACCGCCATCTAAATGAAGCCGTTCGCCTCAGTTCGGCGAACTCGATCAATATCGGCCGGCTGCTGCCACAGATTTTCTACTACGCGCACGCCGCGGCTCAGTTGCCTCGCGGGTCGGCTCCGTTGTTTTCCGTACCATCCGGGAATTTCGGCAACCTGACGGCGGGGCTGATGGCCAAGAGACTCGGCGTGGCGACTCGAGGTTTCGTTGCCGCGACCAACGTGAACGACGTCGTCCCAGAGTATCTACAGACCGGGGTGGTTCGTCCCCGTCCCTCCACCCCCACCATCTCGAACGCAATGGACGTCGGTGATCCGAGCAACCTCACTCGTATCCTCGCGCTGTACGATGGGGACGTCGAGCGCCTTCGAGAGGACCTCGTCGGGAGCGTACACGACGATGACGAGACGCGGGCTTGTATCGCGGACGTGCACCGGAGCACGGGTCAGGTCCTGGACCCGCATTCGGCCGTAGGATACCTGAGCGTCGCCGACGGGCGCCGGGCTTTCGGCGACGGACCCGTCGTCGTGCTATGCACCGCCCACCCCGTGAAGTTCCGCGAGGCCGTGGAGCCCGCGATCGGACGCGAGGTGCCGGTGCCTGAGCACTTGGCGGCGTGTTTGGAGGCCGAACGGCGTGTGACGCCGATCCCGCCGGAGGCTTCCGCTCTCAGGGACTTCCTGCTCTAGCGACCCGACGGCAAAAAAGGCCACGAGGGGGCACGAGGTCCACAGGGACGCACTGTTCGCCGCGCTGAGCTAGTCCTATCACTCCGTAGGAGCCTCGCGAGCCCCCCTTCACCACGTAATCCCCGCCTCTTCCAGCAAGGCCTGGTAGCGGGGATCGTCTGCGAGCAGATCACGGGTGTACATCGCGTCGGTGAGCGCCGCAGTCCAATCCGCGGGACCGCGGACCAAACGCGCAAAGGCTTGAAGCGCGACATCACGTTGGCCGGTCAGAGCGTAGTAGGCGAGTAGACCGGCTCCAAGCATCCGCATCCCTTCGGGCACGGCGAACGGCTGTGGCTCCCCGGTCTCATGATAACGGACGGCGGCACCAACGGCCCCGCGCACGAGAACGGTATCGCGACCGGCGAGCCGGGCATGGGTCAAAGCCACCTCCATCGCCTCGTCATATTCCCCCGCCTGTAGCAGCAAACCCCCGAGGATCAGATACGGACTAGACGCGGTCGGTTGGAGCGCGCTCGCCTTGCGATACTGGTCAATCGACTCCTCCCCTCGTCCCGCCGCCTTAAGTGCCAAGCCAAGCTGGCTATTAACCGCAGGTGATACAGGATCCAAGGCCACGCCGGCCGTTGCCTCTACGACCGCTTCATCTGCCCGCCCGGTGCAGATGAGGAGTATGGCGTACCACCCGTGGGTGGTCGCATACCCTGGATTCAGCTGGATCGCTCGGCGAAACTCCCGCTCCGCCTCCTGCCACCTAGCGGACAGGGTGTATGCATAGCCGAGTGATGCATGGCTCATTCCCAAGTCAGGGGCTAGCGCAACGGCGCGCTCCGCCGCAGGGACCGCTCGGGACAATACCTCGGCCCAATCGGGAAAGTCGAGGCGACTGGGCAGCACGAGGTAGGAATCGGCGAGACCGGACCATGCCTCCGCGTAGTTCGGGTCAAGCTCGACCGCCCGCTGAAACTCCGTGATCGCGGATTGAAGGCTTGCGATCGTACGTTGGCTCCAAAAGTATCGGCCTCTCAGGTAGGCCTCGTGGGCCCCGGTGCTTTCAGTCGCGTCCGCAACGAGGGTCGCGCGGTCGCCCACCACAATTCCAGCTGCAGTTGATCCACGATGGCCGTGGCGATCTCACGCTGAATCACAAAGATGTCGTCCAAATCCCGCTGGTATGTGTCGGACCAGATGGAGCTTTCGGTCTGGGCATCGACCAATTGGGCAGTGATGACCACTCTGTCACCAGACCGTCTGACGCTTCCTGCCAGGATGTGCGCAAGCCTCAGTGTATCGGCGATAACCTGGATCGAGAGACCCTGGCCTTTGAACGCAAACGATGACGTTCGGGCCGGCACGCGGAGGTCGGGGATCTGCGCGAGCGCGTTGAGCAGTTCCTCGGTAATCCCGTCCGAGAAGTACTCATTGTCGGTATCGCCGCTCATGTTCTCGAACGGAATGACCGCGACGGATCGTTCGATCGAGGCTGTTGCGTCAACCGTGCCCGACCCTAAGCCGACCCCTGCGCCGAAAAAGACCCACGCTGTCGCGACGACCCCCAGCACGGCGAACGCCCCCACTCCTCCGAGGATCGCATTGCGCCAGACGAACAAACTCGCGGCGCTCCCGGAGGCGATCACGAGCCGGGCCGGTCCCGCCCTACGATCCGTAGAAGCCCTGAGGAACGACGAGGACATCCGGGAGATCTTGCGCGGAGGGCCGGCGCGCGCCGCTCTCGACTCCCGTGACTACCTCAGTCTCGTTGCGAGCGAGGAATTCGAGCGGGTTTTGGACAGAGTTCTCGAGGAACTCCGCCGTGAAGAACGCTAACGCCGGATCAGTTCCGGGGCTCGCCCTGCGGAGGGTCCGAATGGCCCATGGAAAGACCCGCGGCACAGCGCCGTCGATATGGTCGTGACACCGCGAAAAGTCGTGAGCGGCATTTGGATCGCGCTGCTCGCGGCTTTTGTAGCCTACCTGTGGTGGTTCGGAGCCGCCGGGCCGTGGTCGGGCTGGGAAGCGCTGTGGTTTCCTCTAACCCTGCCACTCTTCATCGCGACCCATTGGGTGACTCGGAAACGGTCCGCCTACCGGGGTCTACTTGTCTTGATTGGGCTGCCAGTGGTGGTTGCCCTTGGTCTTGGAGCCCTGTTGTGGGTAGGGCACATTACCGGCGAGGTCGCGGGCCGTTGGAGCTCGGTTGCTGGGATTGGTCTGCCGTTCATCGTCACCTACGTACAAGTGCGCTTCATTCGTGGGCGGTTGGGCGAAGCTGGGGAGGCAACAGGTCGGTTCGAATGGCGATCGGTCGGCAGGGCCGGAGCGGCTCTGCTGGTCCTCTTGCTGGGAATCGGCTATTGGACCCAGGGCCTGTCGGGCCGTCCCACAATGGAGCCGGAGGCCATCCCCACGATGGCGGGCTGCTACGACATTAACGTTGGGTGGTTTCCGGACACTCGTGTGGATGGAGCACTGGTGCGTCTGTCGAGGGACCTACGAATTAAGCTGGACACCATTCGGGGGACGGACCGGTTCGAAACCTTCGGGCTCCTCGTACGCCAGGTTGACGGCTCGGATTGGGGCCCTCCTTATCCAGGTGCCTCGTCTCCATGGATGGCCTACTGGGTGCCACAGCGGGAAAACCGGCTGACGGTCATCTGGACGACGGGGTTACACGGCCTGCGTATGCACCTCCGCGCCACGTCGGGCGGGCTGCGCGGCACGGGCCGCCCGTTCACCGATGTCGCCTTCCCGCTGGCGGGGCGGGCGAGGATCCGGGCGAGACGCATCGATTGTGTGTAGGTCGGGGGTGGTCTCGATGGTCTTGGGCGTATGACGGTTCCCGCGGAGCGGCTAACCGGCCCCGTCCTCGCTAAACTCTTCTTCACTCAAACGGAATCCTTCGGCCAGCTCCGGCTCCTCATCCGCGTCCATCACCCGGCGTGCGATGTATTCCCCGAGAACCGGCCCCTGCTTAAACGACTCCGCGGACCCCCCCCCGGCGAGCCACACGTTGTCGAAATCCGGGTGTCTGTCGATGATGAAGTTCCGGCTGACGCTGGATTCATAGTGGCAGGCACGCGTCTCGTTGATCGGCTGGTCCACCAGGCCCGGGAAGTGCTCGGCCAAAACCTGCCTTGGCCGTTCGTGATACTCCTTGGGGATCCAGCGGTCGCTGACGTCCGGGTCCTCCGGCCCGCGCCCCCCGGTCCGTACGCGAAAACCGCGATGATCGCGCCCTAGTGCGGGCCAACCCGTCACTCCGGGGAAGCCATAGCTGGGAAGGTTCGGGTACGCATAGCTGTTGTCCCCCGGGGGTGTAGCGAAGTAGTACGTGTGCCCCATGGAGATCCTCAAACGTTTGCCCATGAGATCGGGAAACACCTTGGGGAACCATGGTCCACAAGCGAAGATGTACTGCGACGCCGAAATCGACTCGCCGGGCAATAAATTCAGCGCGCTCAGCTGCCGCCCTTGCCGAGCACCCATCTCGGCAGTCGCGATCGTCACCTGCCCGCCTTCTTTGCGGAACACCTCCGCTACAGCCTCGATCGCGCGGCGGGCCCGCACCACACCTGCGCCGGGTTCGTATAGCCCCACACCGATGCCCTCGGGACCGATTACGGGCCAGCGGTATCGGATCTCTTCGGGCGTAAGGAGCTCATAGGGAACGCCCAATGTATCCCAGTCCGCCATCGTATCCTCAAGGTACGGGATCATCTGGGGGCGGGCGATCAAGTCACCGGTATTGAAGAACAGCTTGGGAAGAAGCTGGCGGCCCCATTCCTCATCCCAAAGCGCCCAGCGCTTCATGGCGTCGTTCGCCCAACGATTCCAGAGTAGACCCGTGGCTTGGCCACCGTACGACGACCGCACGCCGCGTGTCTCACCACCCGAGGTCGAACGCGAATTGGCAGGGCCGTATTTATCGACGACCGTCACGTGGGCCCCGAGCCGAGTGAGGTAGAAGGCCGTCCACATGCCGAAATTCCCGGCGCCGACAACAACGACGTCGGGGGCGGCTTGCCCTGACCTGCGGGTGCCATCGCCGAGCGGACGGGGCGAGTGGATCTCCCCGGACGCCGGCGAAATCCCTGCGATGCTCATTCCCGCACTCGCAGTCGCCGCCTTCAGAAAGGTCCTTCGATCCACCCCCGCGTCTCGTTCGGTCACTACGGAGAAATCTCCGGTCGGAACTGAGTCGGGCTACCGGTTACGTCGGGCGACCGGTCCCATCGAGTCGGGGCTCAGACTGCTTCAGTCACCGCCAGTTTCAGCCCACATGATCATTCCCTTCAACTCGTCGATGGACGTCGGCAATTCGGTGTCGCCCGCCTGAAATTCGTTCATCTCGAGCATGAACGCGACGATATCGGCGTAGGTCTGCGCAGGCAGGCCCCCCGGATTATCGTCGGGCATGGAGTACAGAATGAACTCGTAGATGTCTCCGACCGGGCGGTTGGTCCAGCGCCGCTGGAAGGAGGATCCCCTGAATTCCGAGGATGAGTGGCAACTGACACAGTTGTCTCGGAACAACCCTCCGCCACGGGTGGCCTGCGAACTCGTGTAGAACATGTTCCCAGTCGAAGCGGCGGCCGGAGCGGCAGCAACAACCGGAGCGGCGGCGGCCGGAGCGGCAGCAGCGCTGGCGGGCGCTCCCTGCTGCGTTGAAGCGCAACCAGCGAGCATCACCACGACTGCGGCGTTAACGATAGTCTTTTTCATCGGTGTCCCCTAGAGTGAATGCCCAAACTTTGCGAAAAAAAACGGCCTGTGGCAAGGGGGGTTGTCAGCGAACCTCATTACAATGGCCCGAACGCTGCGGTTCCCGTTTCAGTAGCGTCGCAACACGAGGGGTATTCTTGGGGTATGGTCAGCTGACTTGGTAGGGGACGACGTCCGGATGCCGATGGCGCGGCATCGCAACGGAAACCTTTTGACGGGTGGAAGCAGTGAGTAAATCGAGCGTGCGGTGGGTCTTCCTGGCCTTGAGCCTCTTTACGACGGCACCCCTCGCCGGGCAAGGATACGGGCAGGCGCTTGCCGTGGGAGAAGACGAGGTACTCGTCGGCGAATCACTCAGTGACTCTGCCCCCGGATACGTCTACGTCTACCGGAAAGATTCAGGCGGCGCCTGGACCGAGGTGCAGCGGTTGCAAGCATCGAACGCGTCCGCCGGGGACCACTTCGGGAGAACGCTCACACTTTCCGGGGATCAACTCCTGACCGGATCTACCATTCTTCAAGCGATTTACGTGTTCGAGAAGGATGGAAGTGGTCTGTGGCGTGAAACGCAGATCCTGACCGTGAGTGACAACGTCGAAGGCAACTTCATCGGCAGGGTCGCCGCTGGGGACGGGGATCGCTATTTCACGGCTTCCTGGGCCAATTCAGAAGGCCGCGGAGCGGTTTACGTGTTCGAGCGGAACCCGACCAACGGCCTTTGGCGCGAAACCGCCAAATTGATGGGCAGCGACGTCGAGCCAAATGAATTGTTCGGGATGTCTATCGCGGCGGAGGGTGATCTCGCTTTGATCGGCACGGCCCAGAAGGACAACGGCACGGGAGCCGCATATGTTTTCCGGCGTGACCCGGCGACCGGCGAATGGTCGGAGCAGAACAAACTCAGCGGACGGGGGACTGAGCCCAACAGCCGTTTCGGCGCCGCCGTTGCGCTCGAGAACGGGGTCGCTCTGGTGTCTGCCTCCACGCACGAGATCGGCGTGGGCGTAGTTTTCGAATTTTCGTACGACGAATCCGCCGCGGAGTGGCAGGTTGGGACGACGCTGAGGCCTTTCGACGGTGGAAATCCTGGTACACAGTTTGGCGCGGCCATCTACGTCGCGGACGGGGACACTTGGGTGGGGGCACCGGGTGCGGCCGACTTCGCGGGACGGGTCTATATCATGGCTCGTGACGACTCGGGAAACTGGAGCGGAGCCTCCAAACTCACCGGGTCCGAACTTTTTCCGGGGGATCAGTTCGCCGGCACGGTCAGGGTGCGCGGTGACATCGCCGCTTTAGGTGTGGTTGGGGACGACTTTCAGCTCGGCTCGGTCGCGATCTTCGAACGGCAAGCGGGGGTGTGGTCGGAGGTCGCGAAAGTGTTCACCGAACCTCCTCCGGCCATCGCCTCGATAACCGGTGGCCAAGTCGACTGCGACGGAGGCACGGCGGACGAATTCACGTGCAACGATGTGGATATGCTGTCGTTCCTGTCCGTGGCGGACATGGGAGGGGGACGCGGCGTCGAGGTGAACGACGTTTGGGGATGGACCGACCCCGAGTCGGGTCGGGAGTACGCGCTGGTGGGACGTTACGACGGTACGTCATTCGTAGACGTGAGCGATCCCCTCAATCCGCGGTACGTGGGGAACCTGCCCCTCACGGAGGGAGCGAGGGGAGCCGTTTGGAGGGACATCAAAGTCTACCGGGACCACGCCTTCGTCGTAGCCGATGGCGCGGGTGATCATGGGATGCAGGTCTTCGACTTGACCAGACTTCGGGACGTGAGGGGAGACCCGGTCACTTTCGACGAGGACGCACATTACAGCCAGATCGCGAGTGCTCACAACATCGTGATCAATGAGGAAACGGGCTTTGCCTATGCGGTGGGAGCGGGCGAAGGCGGAGAAACCTGCGGCGGCGGCTTGCACATGATCAACATCCAAGACCCGCTGAGCCCGATATTTTCAGGGTGTTTTCAGGAAATGGGCACGGGTCGTCAGGGAACCGGATACAGCCATGACGCCCAGTGTATCATCTATCATGGTCCCGACTTGGATCACACGGGCCAAGAGATATGCTTCGGTTCGAACGAGACGGCGCTGAGCATCGCCGACGTGACCGACAAGGCGAGTCCGGTCTCGCTCTCGACGGCGAGCTACCCGAACGTCGCCTACTCACATCAGGGATGGATTGACGAAGATCACAGCTACTTCTACATGAACGACGAGCTCGACGAGGTCGGGGGTAACGTTTCACAGACGCGGACGTTGATCTGGGACGTGACCGATCTGGACGACCCGATCCTGGCCCGGGAATACTTCGCGGACAACGCCTCCTCGGATCACAATCTCTACATCCGGGGCGATCTCATGTACCAGTCGAACTACGTGAGCGGGCTTCGCATCCTGGATATCACAGACCGGGAAAACCCCGAATTGGTGAGCTTTTTCGATACGGTGCCGTGGCAGCCCGACGCTCCCGGCTTCGATGGCTCCTGGAGCAACTACCCGTTCTTCGAGAGCGGCATCATCATCGTGACCAGTGGAAAAGAGGGTCTGTTCTTACTTCGCAAGCAGGAGCAGACGCTCCTGCCGTAGAGGGAGGGTCGAGCAGGCATTCCGTCCCTGAGGCGGGCAATGCACCGGCCATGGCCGGTCTGGTCCACGGCTGGCCTACCCCACGGGGTCGGAGGCCTTGCAGGGTGATGGCGTACAGCCCTCGCTTCGGATCACCGCGGAATGGGCGGTGGGCGAGTGACGTGTCGGCGTGATGCCGGGAGTGGGTTTACGAAGCGGCGTCGGTGGGCATTACGGATCAAGCCTTCGACGTGGGTTATACATTAGGCTTGTCTGGGCTTCTGCCTCGGTAGCCCCGCCGGCTTCAGCGAGGAGACGCCACGGCCAAAAAGTCCATCACCGACTCGAAGCTCCGATAATCCATCACGGTCCGGCCTTCCAAGTCCGTAGCGTTGACGTCGACACCCAACTCAACCGCAAACTGGGCGGCTTCCAGGGTGAGTGCCTCCACCTCGTCGGGATCGGGCCGCATGTAGCCACGAACTCTCCTAGGGCCGCCCATCCCCACGGCCGCCATGAGCGTGGTGGTCGCTTCCTTCACGCCGTCAGCGCCGAACGAGCCGGCACCCCCCACATACGTCACCTCATGCACGAAAAGCGGATCGGCACCGCGCTCTACGAGAAGGCGCATCACTCCGGGTTGGGTTAGCCGCGCGGCGAGCCAGAACGGGGTGGCCCCAACCATCGACGGATGAAAGTGCCAATCGAGGGAGGCGCGTCGCGTGGGCGTCCAGTTGGTAATGCGGGCGTTCGGATCGGCACCGTTATCGAGCAGCAAATGGGCCACGCGTTCGTCACGTCTCATGATCGCTGCATGGAGCGCGGAGAATCCGCCCTCGGCAGTGTTCGGGTCGGCGCCCTGTTCGAGCACGAACTCGACCAGATCATCAAACCCCGAGTGCGCGGCCAGAACCAGCACGCTGATCCCCCGGGCATCGGCGTCGTTCACGTTGGCGCCTGCATTCACGAGCATTCGTGCCGAAGTGAGATCACCCACCCGAGCGGCGAACGTCAACGCCGTGTTGCCTCCGTGTGGAACCGCCTGCCGATTCGCCGGGTTGGCGTGCGGCGGGACCGCCATGACTTGCGTCCACGTGTCCGACCGGGCATGGATGTCCGCTCCGTATTCGAGCAACACGCCGATCACATCGGAGTGTTGTTGGCCCGCCGCCCACATGAGCGCGGTCTGGCCGCGAACGCCGCCGACGTTCGGGTCGGCACCGGCCGCGAGAAGCCGCTGCACCACCTGGGGGTTGCCGCTGCGCGCGGCCGTCATGATCGGGGCTTCCCCGGCGATCAGAGTCGCGTTCGGATCCGCTCCGGCCTCGAGTAGCGTCCGAACCATTTCGGGACTCGCATTCAGACTCGCGATCCAGAGCGGCCCCGCGCCTAGGTCGTTCACCGCGTTTACATCCGCGCCCGCCCCGATCAGCAGCTTGGCAGTCTCGACGTCGTCCCAGTAGCTCGCCCACTGAAGGGCGGTCGCTCCGTCAAGCGCGACGGCGTTAACATCCGTCCGCTGGTCGAGCAGATCCTGGACGGCTTGCCAATCCGCACTCTTCGCGGCCTCAATCAGGGGTGGCAGGTCCCCTACCCCGGCCCCCATTAGGACAAAGGCCAACCCCAGCGGGATCAAGCCGAACACGCCTCGCCGCTCGCGGCGTCTACCGACCATGGACTGAAATCGCGTCTGCATGTAGCTCACATCCCGGGGAGCGTATCGAGCTGAAGCGCTCCGGTGCTCGCCCCGATGTGATCCACGGGCATCCCCATCTTGTCCATGAGTGTGACGAGCAGATTCGCCATTCCCGGCTCGTCGGCGTACGCGAGGTGCCGACCGCTTTGGAGCGTTCCCGCGCCTCCCCCCATCACGAGGAGCGGAAGGTTCTGGCCGGAGTGGCGCGTGCTGTTGGAGATCCCCGAGCCATACAGGATCGTCATGTTGTCGAGCAGCGACCCGTCACCGTCCGGCGTATCCCGGAGTTTGGTCAGGTACCGGGAGAAGAGCTCGGTGTGGTACCGGTTGATCTTGGACATCCGTTCGACCAGATCTGGCTGGTTGTTGTGGTGCGAGAGCGGGTGGTGTGCGTCCGGAACATCGATCTGCGGGTAAGGGCGCGGGCTCTGCTCTTTGCCGATCATGAACGTGACGACCCGTGTCAAATCGGTCTGGAGCGCTAAAAGTTTTAGGTCGAACATCAACTCCAAGTGGTCCTCGAAAACCGGCGGCGCACCCTCTGGCTGCTCGAGAGAGGGCAACTCGATGTCGATCTGCTGCTCGGCCATCTGGATTCGCCGCTCGACGTCCCGGATGGCCTCGGTGTACTGCTCTACCTTGATCTGATCCTGTGCACCGAGCTCCCGGCTGAGGGCACCGATCTTGTCCGTCACGGAGTCGAGCAAGCTGGTCTGCTGTCTCAGCCTCCTCTCACGAGCCCCCCGATCGGTGGAGCCCGCGTCGCCGAACAATTTTTCGAAAACGGCCCGCGGGTTGTACTCCGTAGGGAGTGGCTGGGTCGGGCCACGCCACGAAAGCGTGTGCGTATAGACGCAGCTCAGGTTGCTACTGCAAGCCCCTGCATTGGCCGGGGCGTCCATGGAGAGCTCCAGCGAAGCCAACTGTGTTTCCTGGCCGAATTTTCGCGCCAAGAGCTGGTCCATCGAGACGTCCGCGAAAATCTCCGTTTCGGTTTTTCCACCCTCAGGAATGCCGGTCAGGAACGATCCGGACGCTCCAGCGTGGATCTGGACCCAATTCGCCTGAATCCCAGAGAGAACCAGCATCTGCTCCCGGAAGGACTCGAGGGGTTCGAGAATCGGGGTGAGCGCGAAGTCACGCCCCTCGCTCGTGGGCGACCAATACTCCATGGCCATCCCGTTCGGGACATAGAACGTCTGGAATCGATGCACCCGGCCAGGCGCATTTTGTCCACGCAGTCCGAAAGCGGGAAACATTGCATCGAGAAACGGCAGCGCCAAACTCGCGCCAACCCCCCTCAAGAGGGTTCGTCGTGGGAGCGTTTTCCCAGCCAGGATTCTTAACATGTGGCTCCTCCAAGAGTGTTCCTATCCCGCTTCGTGTTCTCGTACCGCTTCATTGTACCTCGACAGACTGTGCTTCAACAGACTTACGCATTAGAAACGCCGGGCTCTTCGCGATTCCAAGGATGATCGAAGACCAGCGGTAGTCATTCTGCTCCGCCTCGCGGACGATCTGGCGTACGGACGGCTGATCGTAGTAATCGAGTGGCCGTCCCACTGCGTAGGACATGAGCTTCTCGGTCACGGTGCGAACAAACTGGTCATCGTACTCGAGTAGTAATGCCCTTAGCGACGCCACCCCATTCAGCTCTACTCCGCTGGGCCAGGTCCCGAGGTTGTCCACAGGGCCACCCGTCTCATCGGTGTCCCGCCATGCTCCGACCGCATCGAATTCCTCGAGGGCGAAGCCGAGGGGATCCATGAGCGTGTGGCAACTGGCGCACAGAGGATCGGCCCGGTGCTGCTCCAAGCGCGCACGAATGCCCAGCGCCTCGGAGTCGTCACTCTGATCCAGGCTGGTGTCCACGTTGGCCGGCGGCGGCGGCGGATCGGCACCCAGAATATTGTCCAGAAGCCACTTGCCGCGTAACACAGGGGACGTGCGGTCCGGGTAAGCGGTGATCGCCATCAAACCCCCATGCGCGAGCAAACCTCCCCGCTGATCAGGATTCGGAAGCGTGACTCGGCGCGGGCGGCTGCCGTAGACACCCGGGATCCCGTAGAACCTCGCGAGTCGCTCATTGGCGTACGTATAGTCCGCGCTCAACAGATCCGGAATCGGCAGATCTTCACGTAGGCTGTTCGCGACGAACATCTCGGTCTCTTGTCGGAACGCATCGAGCAGACTGTCGTCGAAATCAGGATACTTGATCGGATCGGCGAGCTTTTCCGGAAGAAGACGTAGGTTCAACCACTGAGCCGCGAAGCCGTCGACGAGTCCCTCGATGGCACGAGGATCGGCCAACATCCTGCGAACCTGCTCTTCGAGCACCGCCGGATCCGTTAGTCGTCCGCTTTCAGCCAGCTCGAGCAAACGCTCGTCCGGGATGCTGCTCCAAAGGAAAAACGACAGGCGAGAGGCGACGGCTACGTCGTCGAGATCGTACGCATCGCCCGGGGCGAGCCCGGTGGGCTCACGATAGATGCGGAAGAGGAATTCCGGGTCGACCACGAGACGCTCCAACGCCAACTGGACCCCCGCGTCGAAGCTGCCGCCTTCCGCGCGACCCTGGCGGAAGAACTCGAGCAGTACCTCGACGTCCTCGTCGGTGACGGGACGCCGATACGCGCGTCTGGCCATTCCAGCGAAAATCTGCGACGCACACGCCTCTTCTTCCGCACCAGACTCGGGTCGGCACACGAAAATCCGTTCACGGCTAGGTGTATCCGGATCCTCCCCGCTAATTTCATACGGGCCTCCGATCTGAACCGAGTGTACGCTCGCGTGGTCCATATAGATCTGATCGTTCGTGAGGACCCTGCCCCTCTGGAGCGGCTGCGGCAGCAATTCCGGCTCCCACTGCTCTCGCACAAACGATACCCCTACCACGCTCGGCCCCGCCGGCACCTGAACGCGGACCTCGAGGTGGGCATCACCAGCCGTCTGCATGTACTCTTCCCACTCGGGAGCGCCCGCCGAACCCGGCTCGCCAGACCCCGCATAGCTGGCAGGCGCCGGCCGGAACTGCAGGGCTCCCCCGCCCACCACGAACCTCTCGAGAAGCTCTCCCTCGAGCCGTAGATCCACCTGCTGGGGCCATCCCATGCCCATCAAATAGTCCTGATACTGCCGCCGGAGTTGGATCTTGATCAGGTATTCCCCATCCACAGGGAAGTTGTATCGGAGCGCGATACCTCCCCGCGATCCGAAGGGGAGATCCTCGCTCTGTCGCTGGTCTTGGACCACGTGAAGCGGAACTTCGAACGTTTCCACACCTGGGGCCGTGGGAGGAAGGCCCGTCGCAAGACGAGTCACCTGCCGAGCCACGGACATGTATCGTTCCAAGTGCGTGGTCGTGATAGAAAGAGCGTCGGCAAAGTTGTCGAAGCTCCCGTCCGCCGTCTCGTCCCCCGGCAGAAGGGATTGGACGTCCAAATCCAGTGCGAACAAATCGTTGATGGCGTTGTTGTACTCGAGGCGATTGAGACGGTGGACCGGGTTCGTCGCGCCCGGATTGGGCTGGGCCGCGGCCGCCGCTCCGTCGAGTTCCGTCTCGAGAAATCCCGCCAACAGATCGTACTCGGCCGGCTCGGGTCGTCGCACGCCCCCCGGAGGCATGGTGCCGGTACGCAACTTCCGGACGACTTTTTCCCACGTATCAGCGGCCATGCTCGGATTCTCGACGTCCAACACGTCGAGCGCCAAGCCACCCGTGAGACGCCTCTCGTTGTGACACCGGACGCAGTACGTGTCCAGAATCTCTCGGGCCTCCTCAGGCTCCGTCCAATCCGGGTGTGGCGCAGCCAAACCAGAAAAGGCTGATTCGGTCGAGGGGGAGGGCACACCTAGGACTACGATCGCGACCCCAGTCACGACTAGGAGCGCGGCCATTGAGGCATGCCCGGCCCTGGAGCGTCGCGCCATCACGGCGCTAAAGTCTCAATCGTCGTGATCGTGAGCATGGGCGTCCATTCGCTTCACTTCTTCCCGAGAGTGATCTGTCCTCAGGGCACGGTTCCGTGCTCGAATATCGAGAGTCGAACGGGCCCGGACGCTCTCCGAACTAACAGAAGACATCGACATCAGCTTTTCGATATCCCGGCTCCCGCAAGAAGGGCATTCAGGGACCGGGGACGAGTGGAGCACCAACTGTTCGAACTCATCCCCGCACCCGGAACAACGATACTCGAAAATGGGCATTACACCTCCAAGAGGACTCGTTTAGAAAAATAGCGCCCGAGACCCCGTTGTTCCACAGATTAAGCCGCACGCTCCCTTCCTTGACCGCGAGTTATAGACGAGAGAGAACGCGGTAAAACGGCTTCCCATATAATACGGTAACCCACGGTGGGGGCAAGTAGCGGGCGGTACTCTCAGGACCACAGCGGCCAATTCGCAATAGGTATATTTGTCTTGCCTCTTCGCCACAGTGCTGCCCAACGTTGAGTACACGTCGTGCCTCCCTTTATCAGCGAGGTCCCTTTGAACGAGCAATCCGCCGTCGGAACCGTCATCTTCGAGGTGGTTCTGCTTACCATCATCGTGCTCCTCGTAGACGAGCCGCTGATCCGCGGCGGTCTGGCGGCCATCCCGGCTCTGCTCATCGCCCAGCGCACCCTGAGGCCCACGGGCCCACAGGAACTCGGCGAATGGACCCCAGCCGACGATCAGCGCATGGACGCGCACGTCCGTGAGCATGTCACGAAACTGCTCGGCCATTTCCGGGACTTCTACACGATGTGCCACCTCGTGGGCTCGGGTAAGATCGGTGCCGTCGGCGCCGCCACCCGTGCGAACGACCTGGAAAAGGAATTGAACGCACTGCTGGACGAACTTACGAGCGGGGCCCGGGAGTTGGCGGGTGTTCCTCTGGTCGCCACAGGCGCCGCGGTGACCGAGATGGACGGAAAGCTCGTCGCCCCTGAAAGCAACATCGAAGTCGGTGCGACCGCGTCCGCTGAAGCGATGTAATCGTTCTCCATTAGAGCCAGGACGGGAACAGAACCGGGGGGGCGCCGTCGGCGCCCCCCCGTTCTATTCCTTCGGCCCCCGCGCCGCAAAAGCGCCACGAGGGTGTCCGGGGGCGTTAGCCTCAGAACGTGAAGCCCGCCTTGATGACGACCGGAGTCGTGTCGATCGTCGGAATCTCATCGTTGAACTCGATGGAGCCCTCGACGAAGAGCTTTTTGAGGGCGACCCCGAGACCCACGAAAGCACCGCTTTCCGTACTGCTGTCAAAGTCCGCGACTTTCGAGGTCCGCCACTGCCAGCCACCGACTGCATACGGCTGAATGATGACGAGGGGAATTCCCAGTCTCGCACCGAGACTCAGCGTGTAGTACCTGAGGTCGGCCAAGACCGCGTCGTCGGGGAAATAATACGTCCCCGATCCGTACACACCGATCGGAAACAAAGGCGCATTGAACCCGACCCGGCCGCCCACGCCGAACTGTCCGTCCAAGGCTCCGAGGCTTCCGGTCTCTTCGAGACTCGTGATCATCGCGCCCTGAATTCCGTAATTCAACTGCGCGTCCACTGCGTTCGCCGAGACGACGAGCACCCCTGGCGTGACCCCCTGAAAGGAGACCAGAGCGGATGTTAGGATCTGAGCTGGTCGGAGATTCAGCGAGGAGGTCAGCAATGAGCAGGAGACGACACACGCCGGAGCAGATCATCACGGCA
>Ga0114996_10002396_pt1 | contig 24328 bp, 24 predicted proteins | sample ArcticOcean_MG_C_4_FD_87039 | JGI IMG/M metagenome (GOLD analysis project Ga0114996, IMG submission 87039) | Marine microbial communities from western Arctic Ocean - ArcticOcean_MG_CB4_134 | ecosystem: Environmental > Aquatic > Marine > Oceanic | place: Arctic Ocean: Canada Basin | collected... | reverse complement strand
GCTTACACCACTACTCACCTCACTAACGCTTCTCAACTATGTGGACATTGACACAGAGAGTGAAATGCTAGGCTATGGAGTTGGTATGATACTACTTAATATTGGAATGTACTTTGTAGCACCAGCAGCTATAATCATTGCCATTAAGAATAGAAGAAAATAAACTCTAACTTATTATATTCACTCATTGTCGTCAAAGTATGAACGTAGAGTATGAAGAATTTAATTCTATACAAGAAATGCTACTATTTCTTTCTTCAGCTGCACCACCGATGAAAAATGTAATGCCAATAAATTCTTACAAAGGATTCATTTGTTCGTTTATTCCACTTAATCCTACTAGTAATGATACATATCTAATGCTTTACGCAAAAGGCGAACTTGAAAAAGGAATACACGAGTTTGATATTTCAACAAACACAATAAAAAAAGTAGAATCATTAGAACGAGCCGATAAACATTACTTTGTTGTTATGACGCCAAAGCGAAGCACCATCGCTGATAAAGCCATAGAACAGATATAATTATCTTGTATAATCTGGAGCAGCCACGGATCTGCTTCTTGCATATTTTTCAACAATGTCTTCAGGCAATCTGCCATTGAACAAGTCTTTACAAAGACCTCTCAAATATCTCATTATTGCCCATGTCCCAGCCTTTAGTATACCATACATGAAGATTTTCATTGGAGGACCATACGTTTTATTTCTAAGAATTATTGGAATTATATCATTGATTACACGCAAATTATTTTCCCAACATTTCCAGAATAATGTGAACTGTGCCTCATTTAGGTTTCCAAAATGCATAGAATTTCTCTCACTAAAATCTTGATAAAGTAATGGTGCTACTAATCCTCTAAAATTAGTTGCCCTAAAGTCACCCATCATTTCAATTGTATATTGTGTCTCATCTGGTGTTTCATCAGGCCAACCAATTATTATGGTTGCAGCAGGGAACCAATGATTTTCATTCATTATTCTAGCACCCTCTCGTACTACCCATCCCCACTCATCTACGGAAAATGGTTTTGTTTTTACACCTAGGTGTTTTTTGACCATGCTTGGTGCAACTGTCTCAATTCCCAAATTAGTTGAAAGCCATCTACCATCACCATGCATTTCATTTACTTCTGACATGTCATGAAGAAGTTTTGGGTCTGCAGCAATAGCAGAAAATGTCATGTGTGTTGTTCCAATAAAGTTAGGACCCAATGCCTTGAGCCCTTTCCATAATTCCATTATGGCATCATAGTTTGGTTGAAAGTTTTTATTATCACATCCATAAAGTAGCATTTCATCAGAATGTAACCAAACAGAATCAAATCCATAATCAAGATTCATTTTTGCTTCTCTTTGAAGTCGGTCTAATGGAAGGTCTTTTTTGGAACGTTTGTTTACATCACAAAAGTCACATCCCCTTCCACAACCTCTCATCGCTTCAATCAACGAGTTGACAGTAGGACCTGTAATCTCAGGAATGTTTTGAATGTTCTTTACAAAACAGTGCATTAATTCTGGTGCATTTCCAGATTCTAAATCAGTGAACAAGTCTAATGCAAGTTCGTCCGCCTCACCAACTACTACAGTATCAATTCCATGAACTCTCATCCTATCCGACTTTGCAAGCTCCCATGCACCATTTCCACCAACTACAACTTTGAAATTATATTTTTTCTTTAATTGAATGATATCAGCACACATCTTTTTGAATTTCATTGCAACGTATGAGAGCTTCTCAGGAGCCATCGTTGTTGTAACAGGTGCCATTCCTAGTGGATCCATCACGTTTATGCCAACAACTTTAGTATCAGGTCCTATGGATTTTGCTAAATGATCAGGATTTGCAACAAACACCTCATCCTTTCGGTAACCTTTATGCAATGCAGCCTCTACTCGTCTTAGACCAACTTGTGCAACTTTAGCTTCGCCAGTTATTGGATCAGTTTCAACTGCAGGGCAAAAAACTTTGTCAAAGACCCATTCTGGTAGAACCTCATATGGTCCACATGCAATAAAACCATAAAGAAAATTACCTCTATAGTTAGTCATCAAACTTCTATCTGCAGTTAAAACAATTCTTTTACCTGTCAATGTTACATCTAAGGTTTACATATGATATATATCGTTTGCGAGAAAATAAGGCTTTGAATCAATGTTAAAAATTATTTTTTTGAAATATGATTTGCAATATTTGAGGCAACTGCACCAGCACCAATTCCATTATCTATGTTTACAACTGATAATCCAAGTGAACAAGTCTGAAGCATGGATGCCAATGCAGCAACACCCTTCTCTCCATATCCATATCCAACAGAAGTTGGAACCCCAATTACCGGCACATTAACCATAGATGATACCACTGATGCTAATGCACCCTCCATTCCAGCAGCCACTATAATGACATCAACTTCTGATTTCACGAATTTCTTTAGTATGGGAAAAGTTCTATGCAGTCCTGCAATCCCAATGTCATAGCTTGTAATGCATTCGCAATTCATCGATTCACACATCAATCTAGCTTCTTCTGCTACGTAGATATCAGATGTACCTGCAGTCATAATTCCAACTCTTCCACCAGTTTTTTTAATTGGCTTTTGGTGAATCAGTATAGCTGTAGTGTTTCTTCCTCTTTTTACCTTGAATTTTTTTTTTTTACAATGTTCTATAATTTTTTCAAAGTTTTTTTTTTTTATTCGAGAAACAACCACTGAGTTTGTTTTTTCTAAAACCTTTGATATTATCTTTTTAATATCAGATAATTGTTTTCTTTCAGCAAATACAACTTCTGGTATTCCCTTTCTCATTTTTCGTCCAGTATCAATTTTTGCAAAATCCTCAATTTCTTCTATAGAATATATTGACAAGAGTTTCTTTGCCTTTGTAACTGAAATTTTTCTTTGATTAAGTTTTTCTAATATTTCTGTGACGTTCAATTCTTTTAATATGTAGTTGTGACATTAAAAAATCTATTCAGATCTCAATACCTGAAAGTGCACCTTTAACACTCTGAACACCTTTCTCAAACCACTGTTTTTCGTCATCGTTTAGTTCTAGTTCCACTATTTTTTCAATCCCATTTTTACCAATTATGGCTGGCACTCCAATTGTGACGTTAGTGTGTCCATATTCGCCATCAAGATATGTAGAAACAGGCATGATCTCCTTTTTGTCGTTTACAACACTATCAATTATTGCCGAAATTGCATTTCCTGGGGCATGAACTGTTGCACCTTTTAACTTTATTACTTCTGCTGCAGCGTTTCTAGTTAAGGTAAAAATTTCATCAAGTTTTTCCTTTGGAAGCTTTGATGGTAATGGTTCATCAGAAACTTTTGCAAATCTTGTTAGTGGAAGCATGTTTTCACCGTGTTCCCCAATTACTATTGCATCAATATCTTTTCTTGGAACATTAACTGCCTCATGGATAAATTGTTTGAATCGTGATAAGTCTAGCATACCACCCATTCCAAAAACTCGTGATCTATCAAAGCCAGAAGTTTTGTATGCAATATACGCCATTGGATCTAGAGGATTTGTTACAGGTATTATTAGGGAGTCATCGGCAAATTTTTTGATATTTCCAACCACATCTTTTACAACTTCTGCATTAATCTTCAGTAAATCCATTCTTGTCATTCCTGGTTTTCGTCCAACCCCTGCAACTACTACAACAATATCAGAACCCATCATATCCTCATATGTGTTCGAACCTTTCACTTCTACATCTATTCCTTGCTCAGATAGCATATGGTTAAGGTCCATTGCCTCCCCCTGAGGAAGTCCTTTGGCAATATCCAAAAGGAGTATCTGGTCATCTAGTCTCTTTAATGCAGAAAACAGTGCTGCATCTCCACCAACTTTTCCAGCGCCAATTATAGTAATCATATATTGCGCTCAAAATTTTGATTAATTAAATCTTGGTTTGAATTTTAAACAGATTTTTATATATTTTTGATATTGATAATTTATGGTGTTGATGATAGATGCACAGATATCTGGAATCTCAGGTGACATGATTCTATCAAGTTTGGTGAGCTTAGGTGCTGATAAATCCAAAATAATTGATGGCGCACATATGGCTGAATCATATTTAGAAAATTCCAAGATCAAAAAAATTAATTTCGAATCTGTCAAAAAGAATGGTAAAGATGCTACACAACTGGTTTTAGAAATTGATGAAAATGTGCACCAAAGAAAGGCAACAGACATCAAGACATGTATCACAAGATCAGCAAAGGATCTAGGTTTGTCAGAATTAGCATCAAGTTTTGTCACAAATACAATTGATACACTGATTTCAGCCGAGTCTAAAGTTCATGGAGAATTAGAATCATCAGTTCATTTTCACGAAGCTGCAAGTATTGACACAGTTATAGATATTCTTGGTACAGCAATAGCACTAGATGACCTGAATCTTTTTGATGAAGAAATAATCTGCTCACCTGTTGCAATTGGTGGTGGCACAGTTACATTTTCACATGGGTTAACATCAAACCCAGCATATGCAATATTGGAGATATTCAAAGGAACTGAAATAATTACATATGGTGGAACTGTATTAGAAGAGCTGACAACGCCTACTGGGGCTAGCATTCTAGTAAATCTGGTAAGAACATGCTCTGAATTTTATCCCTTAATGAAGATTAATTCAGTTGGATATGGCGCTGGCTCTAAAGACTTTGTTCACTTTGCAAATGTTCTAAAGATAGTTAGAGGAAAAACTACTATTAATCTTGTAAAAGATTCGGTACAAATACTAGAAACAAACGTAGATGACGTGTCAGGTGAGATCTTAGGAAACATGATAGAAAAAATTGTATTATCTGGGGCTAAAGACGTAACCATAACATCTGGTATTACAAAAAAAGGTCGTCCGACACAGCAAATCTCTGTTATATGTGACTCAGAATCGATGAATTCAATCTTGGAGTTACTAATAGCAGAAACCAAAACATTAGGTGTAAGGATTAGAAACTCGGAACGATTTGTAGTTCCAAGGTCAATCAAACATGAAATAGTAGAAATTGATGGTCACAAGTTTCCAGTTCACTATAAAGTAGTTAACAGTTCATCACATTTCAAAATTGAGTTTGACGACATTAAGTTAATTTCCAATTCTTTGAATAAACCAGTTTACCAGATTGAAAAGATGATAAGAGAAAAAATTTCGAAAAAAAATGGACATGCTTGAACTATTAGTTAGTTGGTTTTGTGGCAAGAATAAGGTACTTGTGTCTCTCTCCGGTGGAGTTGACAGTGCACTAGTAGCATATGCTGCGTTTAAAGCACTTGGCGAAAATGCAATTGCGGTTTCAGCTGATTATCAAACCCTTTCAAAAGATGAGCTTGAATCGGCAAAAAGTATAGCAAAAGAGATTGGAATTTCACATGTTGTAATACAATACAATGAGTTAGAAAATGACAACTTTGTAAGGAACGATAATAATCGTTGCTTTTACTGTAGAGATGAGCTATCAGGGAAGTTACTAGAGTTTGCAAGAAAACACAATGTTGATGTAATTGTTGATGGTACACAATTAGATGATCTAGGTGATTATAGACCTGGCATTACTGCATTGAGAAATAACGGAATTCAAAGTCCATTAGTTGAAACAGGTTTCACAAAGCAGGACGTAAGGAATACTGCTAATATTGTTGGCTTATCAATCTATGATAAACCATCGAATTCTTGTTTGGCATCTAGGATTCCTTGGGGTCAGAGTGTCACATCTGAAAAGTTAGCGCGAATTGAAATGGGTGAAAGAATTGTAAAGCAGTATTTTGACACTAAACAGGTACGTGTAAGGGACTTAAATGGCATCGCAAAGATTGAAGTTGACCCATCCAAAGTGGAATCATTTCGTCAAAGTGATACAATGAATCAAATTTCCAAAAAACTAGAAATGATTGGGTTTAATTCTGTTATAATTGATCCACGTGGTTACCAATCAGGGAATCTAAACGTGATTTATGAAGAATGATCATGTTTTTGATAGTGCGAACAGTTTAGTTCTGGCACCAAAAATCACGGTTGTAATTACTGCAATTATAAACACAAGTTGTATCATTACTCCAAACTCTGGTATAATTTTAGTTCCAATAATCTGGATTTTTTCATCTCCATGTTTTATTGGTATGCTAACAGTTCGGAATTCACTATTATTTTCTTTTTCAATATATTCAGTTTGTATAGGGTCATTAATATCACCTGCATAAATAACAATAATAAAATTTTCATCCTGCCCATTTTGTTGCATTGCATCAATACTATCTCTTGGAATTTGAATATCTAGTGTACCGTCTGTATTCATATTAATACTGAGGTCAAGTGCAAGTTCATTCTGATTTAGCTCTATTGAATTTACTGTTCCACCTTTCATTGTATACCATACATCAAACGTTCCACTTTCATTAGGAACTCTCACTTCTTCTCTAATTTGATATTCTCCTGGTGTGTATTTGAAAAACTCTACGTAATGCTCTGAAGATGAATTTCCTCCATACGATGCCTTGATTATGATAGTTCCTTCATTTTGCCACATTGGACCTGTTGCCAAAAAAGTCTCATAAAATTTTCCATCCTTAGAGACAGTTACTTGGGAAATTTCTAGTACAGTTTTCTCTAAGAATAATTGAAGAGATATTGGCATGCCAGGAATTACTTTTTCTACCTTACCTGTAATAGTAATCACTTCTCCTTCTTGATACGCTGTATTATCAGAGTTAATTGTAATTTTTTGTCCAGTAAACTCTTCTTGGGCAAATACTGGAGATATGAAGATTACGAAAAGTAATGTGGTGATTAAAATTAATTTTTGCACTACACGATAGAGAGTATAATTGTATATTTCTCTTACTAACGTAATTGTATAATAAATAAAAAAAGGAAAAAAAGACGAGTTTTAGAGTTTTGGTATAATACTGAGTTTAGTCTTTGCAGATAGTACGATTATTGAAGTAATTGCTACTGCTAAGATTATTGCTGCAATTGTACCAAATTCTGGAATAACAAAGGTTCCTATAATCTCAATTGTGTTTGTGTCTGCCTCAAATGGAACTGTTACTGTGTTACCATTTTGACTTGCATCATCACTTTCTTCATCATTTACTAGAACAAAGAATTGACCATCATTGAATGGTGTGACGACATCACTTGGTAGTGTAATTGTCAATTCACCGCCATCATCTGCGTTTTGAATTGATATTACTATTGAATTTCCGTTTACATTAGCAGTAATGCTCTCAACACTTCCACCGCTAATACGGTAATCTACTTCACTTGCCAGGTCATACTTCACTTTTTCCTCGGCTGCCACTGAAGCAGTTATCATCCCACCTACCAAATTAACATATTCGACATGAATCAGACTATTCGAACCATAGGTTGCTTTGATTTTGTATTCGCCATCATACTTCATCGATTCGCCTGCAGTACTTACTGTTGTAGACCAAGTACCATCACTAGATACTGGGACTTGATCAATTGAAACAATTGCAAGTTCATTAGATACTACAATTGTCACATCAACATTTTTGACAGTATTAACAGTTCCATCAATTAAAATCACGGAGTTGTGATTATACGTGTCACTGTCAGTTTGGAAAATAATTCCAATACCGTCACCATATGATCCATGATGGTCTGCAAACGCTTGAGAAGTGATACCCATACCACCAACTGACACTATAGCCAGAAGCAGTACGATAGATTGAACGTTCATCTTACAGGTTTTCTAGATATAGGATATTTATGTATATTTACTATTTATTCGTTAAACTACGTTTTTAGAACTAGATTTAGCTTTGATTTGGATGATAGAATAATAATTGAAACTATTGCCATCGCCAGGATCATTATTGCTATAGTTCCAAATTCTGGAATAACAAAGGTTCCAATTATCTCAATCTCTTCAGAACCATATAAAAATGGAATAGTCAAAGTCCAATAATCTACATCATCACGTTCTTCATGATTTACCGGCTCACCATCAACTAGCACAAAGAACCCCTCTTCATCCGTATCAATGATTTCTTTCGGCAGAGTAATTGTTAGTTCACCGTCACTGAATGTTTCAATCTGTATTATTAGTGACTTGGCATCAGTATCTGGAATTATTTCTAGAATTTGTGCACCAGTAAGTTCATAAGATAAACTCTGATCTTCAATCTCAATTACATTAGTTGTTTCTGAAAATTCATCTACTTCCAATAACTCTGGAATACTAGCTTTTACCTCAGCTGCAACTGTTCCACCGTAATCAAACTCTGTCTCAGATTGTAATACACCGTTTTGGTAATGTGCAATAATTGTATATGTTCCTGATTGTTGCCAAACTCCTCCTATAGATGTAAAAATCTCAGTAGTGAAATTATTATCAACACCAACAGCTACTTGAGCAATAGTCACCATGTTACCATTTGGTGCAACTACTTGCAGTATAACATCTTGATCACCATATTTTATTGATACTTGACCAATAACAGAAATTGTTTCTCCAGCAGCATATGCCTCTTTTCCAGTAGAGACAGCCACAAAGTCTTCATCTGCTGCAAAGATATTACTGGACAACAATGGAACTAAAAGTAAGACTGAAAAAACTATAAGCCAAAATTGCCTTAATTTCACAATTATTAATCAGTTAGACCATATTTAACCAGATAGAATTAAAAAAAACTTGCACTTTGGGGAAATTTTGATTTACATCTGAAAAATTTCCAAGTAAATATATATTGCTCTTCAGAAAACTTTTTTCAGTTTGCTTAAACCATTTCTTCAACCAACATATGTTATGCATGGGAGTCTAAATTTTGGTAACTAGAAAAAACATAGTTTTGGTACCAGAACACATCTATGTTCCAAAACATGAAATAATGACGAAAATAGAAGCAGAGAAAATTTTAGAACAATTCAATTGCAAGCCAACTGAATTACCATTGATCTTTTCGACTGATCGTGCAATACTCGGACTTGGTGTAAAGCCTGGTGACATGATCAAGATAACTAGAAAGAGTAGTGTAGCTGGAGAAAGTTACTATTATAGATATGTGGTGGAACCTTGATTAATGAAAAATCAAATAAGGCATGGTCAGTTATCGAAGACATACTAAAAAGAGAAGGAATAGCAAGACAACACTTGGATTCCTTTAACGAGTTTTTAGAAAAAGGAATGCAGAAGATTATACACGAGGTTGACAAAATTGATATTGAAAATGCAGAATATCCGTACATAATTCGATTAGAAAAGATAAAGTTACAGCAACCAAGACTGATGGAACTCGATGGCTCCATCACGCATATTACACCTGCAGAAGGACGACTACGAAATATATCTTACACTGCACCTATATTGTTGGAGGCCAGTATATACGAAGATAACAAACTTCTTGAATCAAGAAGCGTTCACATAGGCGATATACCAGTAATGGTCAAGTCAAGTGCATGTATCTTACATACGTTCAACGAACAAAAATTAATTGACCATCAAGAGGATCCAATGGATCCAGGAGGATACTTTATCATTAATGGTTCAGAAAGAGTAATTGTAGGTCTAGAAGATCTATCTTACAACAAGATCATAGTTGACTCTGAAAAATCTGGCGGTAAAATAGTCCATAAAGCAAAAGTTTATTCTTCAATAATTGGATATCGTGCAAAATTAGAACTTATAATGAAAGACGACGGAATGGTTGTCGCAAAGATTCCTGGTTCACCAGTTGATATTCCAATTGTAACATTGATGCGTGCACTTGGGTTAGAGTCTGACAAAGACATTGTAGGTTCAGTGTCGCTTGTAGAACAAATTCAAGATTATTTAGAAGGATCATTTGAAAAAGCAGGTGAGGCTTTAACAGCAAAGGACTCAATTACTTACATAAGTAAAAGAATTGCACCTGGAATGTTAGAAGAATTTCAAATTAAAAGAGCTGAAACGTTATTGGATTGGGGACTTCTTCCACATCTTGGTAAAAATACTGAAAACAGAAAAGAAAAAGCGCATTTTTTGGGTGAAGCAGTATGTAAACTCATAGAGCTAAAGATTGGTTGGATTGAACCTGATGACAAAGATCATTATGGAAATAAAGTGATCAAATTTGCAGGTGGAATGCTAGCTGATTTATTCAGAACCGCATTTAGAAACCTGGTTAGAGATTTGAAGTATCAATTAGAGCGTACAGGACAAAAGCGAGGAATTAACGCAGTTGCAGCTGCAATTAGACCGGGAATCATTTCTGATAAGCTAAACAATGCAATTGCTACTGGAAATTGGGGTAGAGGACGTGTTGGAGTAACACAGTTGTTGGACAGAACAAATTATCTTTCTACAATAAGCCATCTGAGGCGTGTACAGTCTCCACTTAGTAGAACACAACCAAACTTTGAGGCAAGAGACTTACACTCAACGCATTTTGGTAGGATTTGTCCTAGTGAGACACCTGAGGGCTCTAATTGTGGTCTTGTAAAAAATTTGGCATTATCTGCAATAATCTCTGTAAGTGTCCCAAATGAGGAAATCACTGAAAAACTATTTGAACTTGGTGTATCAGATCTTGTAACCAGTAGTAATCCGATCAGAAAAGATGGCACAAGAGTATTTGTCGATGGCAAATTAATTGGATTTCAAAAGGATGGCAACAAACTAGTTGAAGATTTACGTCGTCTGAGACGAAGTTCAAAGATACACCCACATGTGGGTATATCAGTTAATCAACCTGAACAAGATGGAGCAACAAAGAGACTGTACGTTAACTGTAATTCAGGAAGAGTTCTAAGACCACTAATTATCATAAAAGATGACAAGTCAAAACTAACTGACGAAATTTTAGAAAAAGTATCAAAAAAACTAATCTCATGGATCGATTTGGTGAGAATGGGAATTATAGAGCTAATTGATGCAAACGAAGAAGAAAACTGTAACGTAACTTTTAATGACAAGAAATTAAAAAATGAAACACATCTAGAGATCTTTCCCTCTGCAATTTTGGGTGTAGGTGCATCAATAATTCCTTATCCAGAACATAATCAGTCTCCAAGAAACACATACCAGTCTGCAATGGCCAAGCAGAGCCTTGGATTTTCTACACCAATGATGAATACAAGTACATATGTTCGACAACACTTCATGTTGTACCCCCAGACACCTATTGTAACTACAAAAGCACTTCACCTTTTAGGTATGGAAGAGCGTCCTGCAGGACAGAACTGTGTAGTTGCAGTACTACCATTTGATGGCTATAATATTGAGGATGCAATTGTCTTAAGTCAGGCATCAGTTGACAGAGGACTAGCAAGAACATTTTTTTATAGAATTTATGATGCCGAAGCAAAGCAATATCCAGGTGGAATGAGAGATAACTTTGAAGTTCCACACGCTGACGATAATATAAGAGGATACAAGGGTGAAAAATCTTACAGAATGTTAGAGGATGACGGAATTGTTGCAACCGAATCCAATGTTTCAGGAGGTGATATTCTGATTGGAAAGACAAGTCCTCCAAGATTCATGGAAGAGTATAAAGAATTTGAGACTAGTGGACCATATCGACGTGACACATCAATTGGCGTACGTCCATCTGAGACTGGAGTTGTAGACACTGTAGTTATGACACAGTCAAGTGAAGGTGGAAAAATGTATAAGGTTAGAGTTCGTGACATGCGAATTCCAGAAATAGGTGACAAGTTTGCATCACGTCATGGTCAGAAAGGAATATTGGGTATTTTGGCAAAGAATGAAGATCTACCATATACAGAAAATGGAGTATCTCCAGACGTTTTGATTAATCCACATGCATTCCCATCTAGAATGACTGTTGGAATGATGCTGGAGTCAATGACAGGTAAGGCAGCTGCTATACGAGGAAAACAGTTTGATGGCTCTGCATTTGTAGGAGAAAAGATGGATGTGGTTAAGGATATACTTGATAGCTCAGGTTACAAATATTCAGGCAAAGAAAAAATGTATGATGGCAGGACAGGCAAATCATTTGAGGTAGATGTCTTTATCGGGGTAGTATACTATCAAAAACTTCATCATATGGTTGCTGACAAGATTCATGCAAGAGCAAGGGGACAAGTACAGATGCTAACAAAGCAGCCAACTGAAGGACGTGCTAGAGGAGGCGGATTAAGATTTGGTGAGATGGAACGTGACTGCTTAATTGCTTATGGTGCATCAATGCTTCTAAAAGATAGATTACTTGACGAGTCTGACAAAACTCAGATCCTTGTCTGTGAAAAGTGTGGACTTACAGGATACCATGATGCCAGAAAAAGAAAGTTCGTTTGTTCACAATGTGGTGACAATGCACCAATTTCATCTATTACTGTTGCTTATGCATTCAAATTATTATTACAAGAGATCCTAAGCTTGAATATAGCACCAAGATTACATCTTGAGGAAAGAGTATAATGTCAATTAGTACAAAAACAATTAACGAGATAACCTTCGCTGTATGGTCACCACAAGAAATCAGAAAATACTCTGTATGTGAAATCACACAGCCTGAGACATATGACGAGGATGGAATGGCAGTACAAGGAGGTCTAATGGATGGAAGACTAGGCGTATTAGAACCTGGCCAGAAATGTCTTACAGATGGTAACACTGCTGCTAGAAGTCCTGGACATTTTGGACATATTGAGCTATCCGAACCTGTACTACATATTGCATTTGTTGACAACATACACAAATTACTACAAGCAACTTGCAGAACTTGTGGCAGAATTAAAATTCCACCAGAAGATTTTATTAAATTTAAACAAATCAAAGATCGTCATTCAGCATTTACGATTATCTCCCAAAAAAGAATTCCGGAACAAATTCAAGAAAAAGCAAAAAAGCAAAATACATGTGCATTATGTGGCAAAGTTCAGTACGATTTAATCTTTACAAAACCAACTACATTTATTGAAAAAACCGACATTGGGGAGAATCGACTTTTACCAATTACAATCAGAGAAAGACTTGCAAACATTCCAGATGGAGATTTGGAATTATTGGGTTATAACCCAAAAACTGCCAGACCTGAATGGTTTATACTTCAGGCACTGCCTGTACCACCAGTAACGGTAAGACCTTCAATCATACTTGAGACAGGAATTAGATCAGAGGACGATCTTACACACAAGCTTGTAGATATCATCAGGGTTAATCAAAGATTAAAAGAGAGTAAAGAAGCCGGAACACCGCCTCTTATAGTACAAGATTTGGTAGACCTATTACAGTATCACGTAACGACTTATTTTGATAACGAAGTTTCTGGAATTCCACAGGCTCATCACCGTTCTGGCAGACCACTAAAAACATTAACACAAAGATTGAAAGGAAAGGAAGGAAGATTCAGGGGCTCGTTGTCTGGCAAGCGTGTTGACTTTTCAAGCAGAACAGTAATTTCTCCTGATCCAAATATTGATCTTTCTGAAGTCGGCGTCCCTGAAGCAGTTGCAACAAAACTGACCATCCCAGAGATTGTTACTGACTGGAATATCGAAAAATTAAAGAAATTAGTAATAAATGGACCATCAAAATTTCCTGGCGTCAACTACATAACACGTCCTGATGGCGTTAAAATTAGATTAGATTTTGTAGAGGATCGTTCCATTATTGCCGATTCATTAGAGATTGGATTCCTAATCGAACGACATCTAATGGATGGTGACATTGTATTGTTTAACAGACAACCATCACTTCACCAAATGTCTATTATGGCTCACTATGTTAGAGTTCTTACAGGCAAAACTTTTAGACTTCACCCAGCTGTATGTCCTCCATACAACGCAGATTTTGACGGTGATGAGATGAATCTTCATGTGCCACAAAGCGAGGAGGCAAGATCTGAGGCTATTCTTTTAATGCGTGTACAGGATCAGTTAATCTCACCAAGATTTGGTGGACCAATCATAGGCGGTCTTCGTGATTTCATTACAGGTGCATATTTAATGACAAAAGATGAAACTACACTAACCAGCCAGGAGTTTGCAAACCTTGCTATGCTTGGAAATTATACTGGAAAATTACCAGAACCTAAAAATAAAAAAGATAATACCTACACTGGCAAGCAATTATTCTCACTGTTTTTACCTGATGACTTTAACTACGTCATGACGTCAAAATGGTCGAAAGGAACAGGCGGAGAGGAAAAAGATGTTATCATAAAGAATGGGCAACTAATTAGTGGCGTAATTGACAAATCATCAATTGGTGCAGAGGAACCAGAAAGTGTATTGCATAGGATTGCCAAGGATTATGGAAATGTAAAGGCAAAGAAGTTCCTCAATTCAGAATTAATAATGATAAAGCAATTCATCACACATTATGGCTTCAGCTATGGTTATGGTGATCTTGTTTTGTCTGAAAAAGATATACAAGTGATACATGATGACATTCAGGAATCATATGGTGAAGTAGATAAGCTTGTTGAAGAAGAAAAGAAAGGAATTCTAAAGGGAACTAGGGGTATGACAACGAAAGAAACACTTGAGGCATACATTGTTAATAATTTAGGAAAAGTACGAGATAGAGCTGCAAATACAGCAAACAGTTCACTTGACGATAACAATGCGGGTAAGATTATGGCTACTACAGGCGCACGAGGTTCATCCCTTAACGTAGGTCAGATGGCAGGAACATTGGGACAACAGTCAAGGCGTGGAAATCGTCTTAACAAGGGCTACAGTAACCGTGTATTACCTCATTTTAAAATACATGATAATAGTCCTGACGCTCATGGATTTGTCAAGTCAAATTATCGAGATGGCCTATCTACACTGGAATTTTTCTTTCACGCAATGGGAGGACGAGAAGGACTTGTAGATACTGCAGTAAGGACACAACAAAGTGGATACATGCAAAGAAGATTGATTAATGCACTTGAACATATAAGATTAGAATATGATGGCACTGTTAGAGATCCTCATGGACATATAATTCAATTTTTGTATGGAGAAGATGGAATAGACGTTGCAAAAAGTGATCACGGTGAGGCATTTAATATCAATAGACTTGTTGAAGCACAAAGCATTGTAGACTCTGGCAATGCTGCCAGAAAAGATGAAATTTCATCAATTGCAAAGAAACTAACAAAGACTTTCAATCCTAGACTTACCAAAATTGTTTCGGAAGCACTGGAAAAATCAAAACTAAGTAAAGATGGAATTGAAAAAGTTGCAAATAAGGGTCTTGTATTATACAACAAAGCTAAAGCTGAGCCAGGACAAGCAGTAGGAATTGTAACTGCACAATCAATTGGTGAACCTGGTACACAGATGACCCTCAGAACATTCCACTTTGCAGGAATTGCTGAGCGTAACGTTACTCTTGGACTTCCAAGACTAATTGAGTTAGTTGACGCACGCAAAAAACCAGTGACTCCTACTATGGACATTTACCTCTCAGATGATATAAAGACTGATCAGGTCAAGGCAATACAAGTTGCAAAAAATGTATTACAAACCACAGTCAGAGATATCCTGCTAGAAACAAATACAGATTACGCTACAACTATTTCACTTATCTTGAATGAAAGAAAATTGGTTGAAAGAGGATGCACAGTTAATGATGTAATAACAGCACTAGAATCAAACAAAAAATTCAAGACTGAGGAAGCAGGAGATACTCTTATTTTGAAATTAGTTGACGAAGAAACTGATGCATCGGTTATAAATACAATTAGAAATAAGATTCTCAAGACAACCATAAAAGGAGTTCCAGATATTAAACGAGTAACAATTGTCAAGAAAAATAATGAGTGGGTTATCCAGACTACTGGTTCAAACCTTGCAAAAGTTCTTGAAGTTGTGGGCATTGATAAGAATAACGTTAGAACAAATAATGTTGCTGAAATTGGAGAAACTCTTGGAATTGAGGCTGCACGAAATGCTTTGATTAATGAATTAAGTTCTACACTTGAGGATCAAGGACTAGAGGTTGATCAGAGATATCTAATGCTAGTATCTGATCTTATGTGTCATAGAGGTTATTTGCAGCAAATTGGGCGTCATGGAATTGCAGGCACAAAAGATAGTGTACTTGCACGTGCAGCATTTGAGATTACTGTTCCAACAATTTCTAATGCTGCAAAAACAGGAGAAACTGAACAGCTTAAAGGAATTACTGAAAATGTGATAGTTGGAAGTCAAATCCCAATTGGAAGTGGAATTGTAGATTTGTTCATGCAAGTTGCAAAAAAACGTGGAACTAATTAATCTATGAACACAAAAAAATAATTAGTAAGAACTTTATCGTAAATTATGTATGCTAAAGAAACCGGGAATGAAGTTTCTACATTTCTAGAAGTTTGGGTTAACAAAATTCGAACCGGTGATCCTAAACTTGTTACCAAATTATATCATGAAAATGGCGTGTTACTTGGAACATTTTCAAATAAAGAACGGTTAGGACATGATCTGATATTAGAATACTTTGAAAATATTTTAAAATCAAAAGTAGATGTTGAGATTTTAACTGAAACTGCTCATGCAGATGGTAGCCTTCAAGTGAGTTCTGGCCTCTATAACTTTATTGTAGATGGAAAAACTGTAAATGCACGATTTTCATTTGTTGTGGTTAGGGACGATGGAGGAGTTGAACCATGGAAAATTATTTCTCATCACTCTTCAGTATTACCTGAATCTTGAAGACTTTTAATTAGAAAAAATTTATTGAATTCACTTGGCAAAGAAAAAAAATAACGAAATAAAAAAATCTGATAATCCAAAGAGCTTTTCTGCATTTTTAAAAAAAAGAGCACCGATTTATCTTGGATTGATAGGTCTATTTTTCTTGTTTGCATATCCTGCTTTAACCGAGAAAAACTTAGAGTCACATATTCCAACTGATCTTACAGAAGACCAAAAAGCAGTTGTTGATCTTGTGTTGTCATATAATGGATTGAATGATTCTGGTATGACTATAATGAATGTTTTAGAGGAGGAAATTTCAACAAAATATCCTGACAAAAAAATTTTTGATACTGAGGATACTTTATTGAAAATTAAATGGTCTTCAGGAGTAACATTACCACATCATGAAATAACTTTTGACTTTATGATCAATGGAGATAATCTAAGATACACTTGGAATGTTAATACTGATACAGATGAGATAATATCTGTGGGCAAAGAAGCTAAAAGAATTCTTGATATTGTAAATTATTATAATTAATGGGGGGGGTGAGATTAACATCTTATTCAAATCTCTTGGCGTATGAATTCAATGACGTTTAAATTATTGTAATTATTTACAGAAAACCTTGAAAACAAAATTGGGAGTAGAATTTGAGATTGATTTTGCTCATACATTACGTGGACATCCAAAATGTGGAAAACCACATGGTCATACATCTAGAATAATTGTTGAAGTTGAGGGTGACGTAAAGCAGGGTGATTCTTACCAAGATAATATGGTAATCGAATTTGATCAAATGAAAAAAACATGTTGGGATACTATACAAGAACTAGATCACAGAGACTTAAACGAAATTTTTGATTTTCCAACTTCAGAAAATATAGCTGCATGGATTTTTGAAAAACTAAAAGATAAAGTTCCAGTTTCTTCAATAAAATTTTTTGAGGGAACAAACAAATATTGTGAAATAACAGAAGGCTAGTTGTAATACCATAGTAAAATTATATGATCATTTTTTATACTAATGAGAAAACGTTTAGGCATGAATCAAATAATCTCTAAACTTGGAGCTATGATGTTAATTGGTGTGTTAGTGACATCAGTTGGTACTACACAAGTATTTGCAGATTGGGATAAGACAGTTTATCCTGCTATTCAAGGAACAATACCAATTATAGACGGCGAAGACTATACTACGAAAAATCAAATTTCATTAGTTGAGGCCATGACTATTGCAGAGAATATACTACCAAATAGTAAGGCGTTATATGGTAAACTGACTACAGTCAATGATTATCTAGTATACAAAATTTTCATGGTTAATAATGATCGTGAACATAACAAAATTCTAGTTGATGCTGGCAGTGGTGACGAGCTTTATGTTTCTGAGGTAATAACAAAAGACTATTACAAAAAGAAGCATAGCAAGGACAAATCGTATAACAAAAAGATGAATGATTACTTTAAGGGAATGACTTCTGAACAAATTGCTGAAAAGAAGAAACAATTTAATGAAATGGGTGACGCATGGAAGTCAATATCACTTCAAGACAGAGCATTCATGATTCTTCATTTCATGCAAATGAAGATACAATGGGAAACAATGTCGGATGATGAAAAAGCAGTAAAGAAAACAGAAATGAAGAAACAGTGGGAAGAGTATCTCACTATGTCTCTGGAAGAAAAGAAGCAAAAACTCACTGATTATATCCATTCGCTAAGAAACTAGTTTCTCTAGAAACCTTCTTTAATCCATCTGCTAGATATAATATATTGAAGATATCTAGTTCCTTGACTAAAGCACTAAATGGACAAATTGCCATGGAGGCTAATGCTGTAAATAATTATCTTGCTGTAGCTTCTTGGTGCGAAATTACTGGATATGATGGTGCTGCTAGTTTCTTTTATGCACAAGCAGAAGAAGAGCATCAACATATGCTAAAATTTGTTCATTTCCTCAATGATCAAGGTGTAGGGGCAGTAATACCTGCAACAAAACAACCATCAAAGACATACAAATCAATAGAATCAATTTGTAAAACTGCATTAAAAAATGAGCAAGGAGTTACAATGGCAATTAACAAAATGGTTGACATTGCACAAAAAGACAAAGATCACAACACATTCACTTTTCTACAATTCTTTGTCAATGAACAAATTGAAGAGGAACAACAATTTGAAACTATTTTACAGAAATTCAATCTATTAGGAAGAGACAAACTAGCTATCTATGAGATTGATAAAATCCTGGCTGCAATGGCAATATCACCAACTTTTACCAATTAATTATTCTTCCAGTTCAGTTGTTTCTTATCATATTCTTCTCTTGAGTATGATGGTTTTGCTGGAATACCCATTACAACAGTATCTGGAGCAACATTTTTTGTTACAACAGCACCCATTGCAACTACACTATTTTTTCCTATTGTAACACCAGCCTTGATAACTGCACCACTTCCAATTATTGCATTATCTTCAATTGTGACACCAACTAATTTTTCACTTGGAGGGAATGGATCGTTTGTTAGTGATGCTGATGGACCGATGAAAACATTTTTTCCTATTCTTGACATTGGTGGAATATAGACCAATCCTTCAATCATTGTATTCTCACCAATTTTAACGTCATAGTCAACATGTGCTAAAGATCCTATCTTTACACCATCTCCTATCTCAGTATCATCTCCAATGTATGCAAAATGCCAAATTTTTACATTGCTTCCAATCTTTGCTTTTTCAGAGATGAAATTATTTACCAATTTTTCTCACAAGTGCCATGGATTACCACTGTTAACAATTTTCTCTGGAAGTGATTTAGTATATTTCTTAAGGAATTCAATATCTTGTTTCTTATCTCGTAATTCATCAGGAAGCATGATTGGGATCTCTTCAATAATTGGAAAAAACCTAGAACATTCTGTACAAAAAAGAACTCCTTCAATAATTAGTCCATCTTTTTCATTAACATCAAACTCCTCTAATGGATGATGTTTACAAATTGGGCATGCTAGAATCTCAAGTAGTTTTTTGTTCATTTTATATCCAGATAAATTGGAACCCCTTTTTGACTAGATAAAAGAGCTGCCTCTGCAATTCTTGTCACATTTACAGCATGCTCAGGTTTTACTATTAATTCATTTTTTCCTTCAATAGCATCTAAAAAATTTCTAATTTCTAATGAGAGTGGTTCTACATTTGGCTGATTGGGCATATCTGAACCATCTTCTGTTTCAATACGTATTTCTTGTGTAATAAAATCTGAAAAAATTCTGGCATTTGTACACACTGCATTGAAATTTCTAACACGAGTTGGTGTAATCCAATTTGATGAGATTGTGGCAATTCTATTATCCTTAAATCCTAACATTATTGTAGCAAAATTCTCATGATCGTGGTTAATACTACCTGATTTTGCAAATACCATCTCTGGTGTTTCATCAAAAAGCCACATGGCTGTGTCTATATCATGTACGGAAGTATCATAAATTATTCCAACATCTTTGATATGAGGCTGCATTCTATGTTCGCGATAGAACTCTAACCTAATTAGATCCCCATATTTCTTAGATTTCAAAAACTCTTTAACTCGTCCCACTGCTGGATTAAATCTCTCTATATATCCAGATGTCAGAATAACCCGATTTTTTTTTGCTTCTGCAACAAGTTTTTCTCCCTCTTCAGCCAGGTAAGTCATTGGTTTTTCAACAAATACATGTTTCCTATTTTCTATGAGTTTTGTTGCAATTTCTGAATGAGTAGATGTTGGTGTGCAGATAAAAGCACCATCAAAATCTTCCTTAATCATTATTTCATCCAACGAATTATAATAATTCACATTATATTTCTCTCCAAATTCTTTTGATCTTGCTTTATTCATATCACAAATGGCTGATAGGACACCAAATTCAGAGAGTACTCTACTATGATTTTTACCCCATCCACCAATTCCAATTTGTATAATTTTCAATCTAGTACACCGCAGTTAACCACTTCGCAAATTTTTTGTTTTTATTCATTACTATGTCAGTGTATGTTTCCATGATCATCTGTGTCGTTATTCCAAGCTTACCACTCCCAATTTTTTTACGCTCAATTTTGATTATGGGTGTAATTTCAGCAGCAGTACCAGACAAAAAAACCTCATCCGCTGACATAAGTTCTTCTTTAGAAATTTTCTTTATTTTAGTTTTTAACTTTATTTCTTTTGAAAATGAAATTATTGATTTTCGTGTTATTCCATCTAATGCGGATGAGCTCAATGGTGGTGTAATCAGAATATCATTTTTGATCAGAAAAATATTTTCTCCTGGTGCTTCACTCACATTATCAAATCTATCCAAAAGTATTGCTTCATCAAAACCTCTACTTTTTGCATCTTGAGTGGCTAAAATTGAATTAAGATAGTTTCCCCCCATCTTAGCTTGAGTTGGAGTTGACATATCAGAAAATTTCCTCCATTTTGATATGCATGCAGTAATTCCATTTTTATCAAACAAATCACCAAAAGGAAATGAAAACATTGCAACATGTGTTGGAGCACTTTTTGTCACATGAAGATTAATTCCATACTGACCAACAAAATAAAATGGTCTAATATAACAAGAGTTTTTTATTTTGTTTTTTTTACATACCTTAATTACTGCATTTTTTATTTCTGTATTAGAGAATCTTAATGAAATGTTATAGAACGCACCTGAATTTCTAAAACGCCTTACATGATCATTTAATCTGAAGATAAACAAATTATTAGAATTCCAATAACCACGAATTCCTTCAAAGATAGATGTACCATAATGTATAGCATGAGTTGTTACTGGAATCATTGCCTTGTCTTTTGGAACAAATTTTCCATCAAACCAAATAAATTTTGAGATTGATTTCACAAAAAACTTTGAAGATGAGTATAATTAATCTATTTTGAATTATATCCTTCTTTTGGAAATTTCATTCCAGCCACTCTCATTGTATGGTCTTCTGATGTTGCAAAATCAGTTACAATATCCCAATTATTCTTTATAATTTCTGAAACTTGATCTGGAACATTTGCCTCCCAAATTATTTCATTTCCAGACGCTGCATCATACATCTCATTTTTAACTGAAGACGCTGATAACTCTCTTCTTATTCCAACCTTTGGTTTCAATCTGTAGAGTTTTAACATGAAACCCTCAGCCTTGTCACCGGTGTATGTGTAATAATCATCTCCCATATCATGAAGAATTTCTTTTCTTAAACTCCAAGATTTTGGTGATATTAATGGAGGGAAATATTTTTTGAATGGGGCATGGAATGTATAATTTGAAGACACTTTAACAGAATTTTCAAAGACAGCCTCGATCATTTTTTTTCTAATTCCAAAACTAAATGGAAAGCTTTTACTATTGATCTCTTTTTCCTTTACTAAAAAACGAACTGGCATTACAACTACCTCATCTTCCTGAAGTAATTCATTGATAATATCTACATGAGCATTTGTTAATGGATTTAGGTGTGCCAGGTATATTGCAATCGTCATATATTTTCACATATTCTGATGTATTTCAATGATTGAATTATTTAGAAATTACACCAGATCTTATTTTTTTATAATTCGTGGTGCTAATCTTAAAATTCAAGGAATCTTGAGATAGTTTAATGTCTGAGGACAAAAAAGAGGAAAAAGATGAAGATCCAACATCAGTTTCCGGGGCTGAAGCAGAGGCTGCTAGAGCCAAAGCAGAATTAGAAGAGGCCAAAGAAAAAGCTGTAGAACCAACTACTGATATAAAACCAGAAACAATTTCAGACGCTATTAACGTATCAAAAGAAGCACTTACAGCTACAGAGGCGGTTGCAGTTGCGGAAGCAGCATATACTAAATCACAATCTAAATTAGACGAAGTTAGAAAAGCATCAGAAGCAGCATGGACTGTAGAATATGAAAAGGCTAAAGCATCAGTAGTAAAAGCTGAGGCTGGTGAAATTTTTACTGACAAACGCAAAAGAGAACGAATTTTTCGAAGAGAGATGGGTGAACCGGAATTTATACACAAACAACAATCACTAGCTCCATCAAGACCTGTTCTTACTCAGACTGAGGAACAGGAAATTTCAAAACTAGTTCTGATTCCAACTGATCAAACACCAAAATATGAACCAGAAAATCCTCTAAGTCCTGAATATGGTGGTACATCTAACTACGAAACTGGAATTAGTAATCTTGTAGATGAGAAAAGACAAAAACTTGAACAACTGAGGAACGATCCAAACACGCTTCCAAATGATATTACTAGGGCTGAGCAAGATCTCAAATATTTGGATTCTCTTTATGATAATTTTTATCAAGGTATGAATGTATTCCGTACAGCAAAAGGTGGAAGGTCAAAACTGCGTGAATAATGGTGTATTGATATGGCTCAAGATAATTTTGTTATAATAAATGCACGAGTAACTTTTAAAAATATTCCAATGCATAAGTTGGCTCATTTTGCATTCAAAGATGTTAATGTAGCACGTGAATCTTTCATGAAAATTAAAGATGTTTCAGAATGTGTTATTATTCAAACTGCTAGTAGAGTTGAAGTATATATTGTTATGAATAGACCAAAAGGGGACATTCCAGATGGAAGAAGAATTGACGGCAAGAATCTTGTTGTAAATAAAATACAAGAAACATGGATCGCAAATGCAGAATTGGAACAATGGGACATTGAACACTTTGATCAAACTTTTGAAGTGTATACTGGCACAGATGTTATTGAGCACCTGCTTAGATTAGTATCAGGTTTGGAATCAGTTGTTGTAGGGAAAGAAGACATTCTTAATGAAATAAAAGAATTAAGTCATACTGCTAGATTAACTAAACATTCTGGCAAAATACTGAATAAATTATTTGACGGTACTATACGAATTGCAATTAATATTAGAAATTCTTCAAAAATAGGTGAGAATGTACTCTCAATTGGTGATATCGCAGTTAAATTAGCAGAGGAAAATGCAGGTATAGACGGAAAGAAGAAAGTTCTAGTGATTGGCACAGGAGAAATCGCTGGTATGGTTGCAAAGAATATGAATAGAAATGGATATGCATTTGACGTTACAAGCCAAAAACTTGAACGCGCTACTGGTTTTTCAAAAATCTTGGGCGGAAATCCTGTAGAATTTTTAGATGTTTTGTCTGGATTTAATAAATATTCCATTGTAATTGTTTCAACTACTGCTGATTACTTCATAATCACTTTTGACAACATAAAACGTGTAATGAAAGGCTACAAGAAAGGCATGCTAATTTTGGATATATCAGATCCTAGGGCAATTGAAGAGACTGTCACGAAGATTCATGGAATTAAATTGCTTTTCAGAGATCAAATTGCTGAGATGGATGATGAAAAACTAATGGAGTCTTTGAAGATAAAAGTATCAACTGTAGAAGGTTTGATTGAAAAAGAAGTACCAATTTTGGATGCAGCAATGAAAAATCTTGAACCTGATATTATTATAAAAGACGTTGTTGCTAGTGTAGACTCTATACGGGAAAAGGAGTTAGAGAAAGCCTTGGCAAAATTAGGAATTAAAGATAAGAAAAAGATCCAAATCATTGAAGAATTAACTAAATCTGTAGCTGAAAGCATAGTTTCTGTTCCTACACAAATACCCAACAAACCACCAGAAGCAGAATCTATCTAATTTTCTATTTTAATGTATAGTTATTAAATTTAATAACAG
>Ga0114996_10002391_pt1 | contig 24362 bp, 9 predicted proteins | sample ArcticOcean_MG_C_4_FD_87039 | JGI IMG/M metagenome (GOLD analysis project Ga0114996, IMG submission 87039) | Marine microbial communities from western Arctic Ocean - ArcticOcean_MG_CB4_134 | ecosystem: Environmental > Aquatic > Marine > Oceanic | place: Arctic Ocean: Canada Basin | collected... | reverse complement strand
TAAGTTCGTAACTTCCACCAACACCGGGTTGCACATGCCAGCCAGTCAGATCGGCGATAATTTGCGGAGTGCAGGCCGTGATGCTTGATTGCGTACGGTTCGGATCCAGTAGAACCCGCGGCTCCGACCAGTTGAGCATATCACGTATGTGAAACGGATCGGCGCCGGGAGGACGTTCGTCGTGAGCGGAATCGGCGACGAGTTCCAGCATTGTTCCTGGTTCGTTTGATGCAAGCCGCAGGCTGCCCGTCGTGTGCACTTTGTCAGATCCGATCAAGAGCGGGCTCTTGTACAACGCCGTAAGCTGCTCTTCACGACGCAGTCGGACCAGACCTCTTGCACAGCCGCCTCGGCCGACACTTTGATCAAGTCCCAGTTCCGTTTGAAAACCGATTGCTGTCTCGGGCACGGAAAACTGCAGCACGCTATCGGCATGCACTCCGAAGCCCCATTGAAACCTGCGGTCCGCAGTCTTCATAGGCTGCCGATGAACGCTGCAGTCGGGCTGCCAGTGAAACAGCACATTGGTCTGAGGCTCGTATCTGGTTGGTGGAAACAGCGGCACTTCGAAGAACGGCGCAGCATCGCGCAGCCACACGCCGGACTGCGCTACGGACAGCACGTCCAGACTCCATGCCGGCTGAAACGCGTGTGTCCAGTTCCGGGGATCGGTCGGCACAGTGTTGAAGAACGCTCGATATCGCGTCCGAGGGATCGTGAGTCGGGAGCCTTCCACACTACCCACTCGCAGTAACTGTTCGGAAGGCTCGATGCCGGTCATTGCCAGTTGTTCATACCAGGCTTGCCATGGATCAGTCTCGGGTAAGTGCAACTCAGCGATGTCGGCGAATCGGACTGGCCGAATTCCATCAGCGGTCAGTAGGGTGACGCCGCGATCAGTCCATCGCAGCTTCCGAAACGCGATGTCCCGGCCTTCGCGCAACAACACCGTTCCGGGTCGGTAATGCACTGTGCCAGGGCGTCGCTCCCAGACCAGTCGACGCACCCAGTTTGCCAGGACACGCGCCACGCGGGACGCGGTGCCATGCACAGACACGATTGAGAATTCTTTTGGCTCGACCAGCAGATGTGGCGGAATTCCCGGTCGTAAAGTCTCGTTCCTCTCAACGTAGCCGATGACTTTTCCCGTAATACGGTCGCCTCCAAGAATTTCGACATAGGCTGGCGGCAACGTTATTCCCAATGGTGGAAGGAGTCGCAGCCAGTCGACGGCCTGGTCCTGATTGAATGGCGAATCCGGCATCGCGGTGGCCTGTGCCGGAAACCGCTTGACAAGGGCTCTGACGGCGTTGGCTGTACGGTGGCGAATCTCCTCTTCTTCATCGTCGACCAGAGAAAACAGCGACCTGATGGCACTGGCATCTCCGGAGTACGTGAGTGCAGAGATGGCATGAAATCGCACAGTCTTAATGGGATCATTGAGCATCTTCACGGTCGCTGCGCCGGCCTGAATATCGGGCTGCTCGATGAATCGATACACGACCTGACCGCGGACCCCGGGGTCCACGTGGTTGAACGCTGCGAGGGCGGCCTTTGTCGCCTCGTCCCCGGGTGTCCTGCGTATGGCCATGCTTGCATTCAGGCGGACGGACGAGTCGATATCGGACAGACCCTTGATCAGTCCGGGAACGACAGAGGCATCTGGCCGTTCGAAAAATCGCCGCATCGCATGCGATCGCACAAAGGGGTCGTAGTGTTCGAACACGTCGCGAGCGGCAGTCGCGCCCGCTTCGCCTGTGGTCCTGTGCAGTGCCCTCGCTGCGTTTAGACGGACTGCTGCATCCCTGTCTTCCAGTCCTTTGATCACAGCCGGAAGCAGCGTCGCATCCGGATGTGCCGTCAGTCTTACGAACGCATACGAACGGACGGACGGATCGGCATGCTCGAAGCCCGAGAATGCGACCTTCGCGGCCTGCTCGCCGGGAGCGGAAGACAGAGCCATCGCCGCGATTCGGCGGACTCTTGAGTCCGGATCATCGCGAGCTTCCTGCAGCGCGGGCGTCGCTGCGGCGTCCGGAATTTCTAACATTCGATAGACAGCGTACTGTCGCACGAGTGAATCAGAGTGCTTTGACGCCGTAATCGCAGCCCGCAGTGCGTCGTCGCCCCGCATGCGACGCAGTGCCAGTGCGGCGTCCTTCCTGACGTTCGTGTCTCGGTGCTGCAGCAGTTTTTGCAACTGCCCGGCAGTCGATGCCTGTTTCACGAGGGCGGCCGAGTCGACCGGCTCTTTTTCGAGCTTCTGAAACGCATCCAGCGCGGTCCGGGCTTTCGGATCGTCGACCTTTGCGAGTGCCGCGGCCGAGTGCGAACGCACGGTGTTATCGATGTCGTTCAACGCGGTGATCAGTAAGGCAGTCGCCCGCGGATCTGGTTTGGCAGAAAAATGCTGAGCCGCCTGCTGACGGACGGCAACATCGGGATGCGTCAGCGCTGACAGCAGCTCATCAGCTCCACCGACGGAATAATGGAGGCGCAGAGCACTGACCGCAGACACACGAGTTGCGTTATCCGGATCACTCAGGCGTTTCGCGACCAGGCGGACGACCTCCGGAGTCGGATAAAGCCGCAGGCCTGCCACTGCCTGATTTCGAACTGTCGCGTCCTCGTGCTCCAGCAGCCGGATCAGCACGGCTTTCGTAACGTCACCGGGAATCCTGCGAACCGCCGCAACGGCCCGCTGACGAACCACATTGTCCCAGTCGTCCAGTCCCTTCGTGAGGATGTCGAGATGTTCGGGCGACAACTTCGGCTGGAGCAAAAAGCGATAGAACATCGCCGCCCGTACCCCGGGATCGGAGTGCGCGACATGTTTGAGCACGATGCCCATTGCCCTCTGATTGGGAATTGCAGCGATGGCAGCGGCGACACGCTGTCGTGCGAGCGTGTCACTGTCCGACATTGCGGCGGACAGGACATCCAGCAGGCTTGGGTCCTTCAGCGTGATGGCACGATAAGCCGCTGCGGACCTTACCGTCGGGTCCGGGTGTGAAAGGCCTTCGGCGATCCCCGGTACATCGGCCGACACAACCTGCGCCGCGAGATGCGAGGCATGACTGGCAAGCAATGCAGCCAGCGCAACCACGATCAGCCGCGTGAGATCGGTTCGGGATAACGTCTTCGTCACTGAAGGCTCCGTTCGTACGGCATGTTTGCCGTAGCCTGCTTCACTCGTCATCCGAAGGCTGTGGCACTGGTTCGATTCGTCGGATCTCAATGCCCTTAATCGCCGGGCCATCGGATCAGCCAGCAATCCGATCTTTAGCGGAGATTCTTTGACCGTGACCGTTCACCGAAATGCCCACGGGGTATCGGCGCCCGCTTCTGAAAACACATCCAGCTTACCCGCCAGCTCCGTTTCGTTCGCGGTGATCCTGATCGTTCGTTTGCCTTTTACCTGGAAGTTGCGATTCGTCTCGGCAAACCAGAGCGTCAGCTCATATTGACCAGCGTCTACCGGAAGCTGGTATTCCACGTGCCGACTCGCCCAGCGTTCTGTCTGAGTAACTTCGCTCGCCACGTCGGCTGAAACGGCCACCGGCTGTTTCACTGTCCAGACACGCGTTCCACTACTCGTCAGCGACTTGTGCCTCTTCACGTCGTCCTGCCAGTCGTCGCCGTCCCGCCGAACTTCAATTCGATCGGAACGTCGTGCGAAACACCCCCGACCACGAGGAGTTCTACCGCCCGTCGTCGTTCAGGAAACGGAGTCGGCTGCCAGCCAGATACGACGCGGTTCTCCCGGAGAAGTGCCGGCCGCCGATGACTTTTCTCAGCGACGTTACAGATTGAGTCGGAATGTGGTCTGTAACGCTCTCCACAGGCGGCTTCCGAGAGTTGCTGATTGGACAACGATTTTTGCCTGGCCGCGCCGACCGGATTGCAGTGCGCCACTCGTGACAGGCAATGGGACGATCGCCTGGAACTGAGCACTCTGCGGACGCGCGCGGCCCGAGGCGTCTGGAACTGTCGGAATTCTTCCCCCCGAACTGGCAGACATTGCGGTCGACACCGTATCCAGTTCGGTCGTCGCTATGCGGGCAATCTCGCCGGTCACGGTCTTACCGGGAAGGTGATCGAAGCGGATCGAGACGTTCTGGCCGGGCTCAACGAGTTTGATGTCACTCTGATCAATGATCAAAGACGCCTCATATCGTTCATCCGGAGCGATCAGGCACAGTTGCGTTCCTGTTTCGATCCAGCTGCTGAGATTCTGCGGGAGCAGCAGATTGCCCTGCGGCTCTGCAAGTGCGTCGGCGGCACGAGTAGTCGGCGAAACGGCCCGTGCTGATGTGATCATGCCAGCGCGCGAGGTCCGGATCTCAAGTCGTTGACGGCGGGAGACGGCCACAGCCAGTTGATCCTCTACTGTGTGAAGACGTTTCTCTGCCGTTGAGATGCCACCCGCGAGCGATGGTGTATCGAAACTGCGTCGGCGGAGTGACGCGAGTTCGGTCTGCAGGCGGTCGCGGCTGCTGCTCAGAGTAGCGATCTCTGATTCGACCTGCGGATTCGACAGGACTGCAAGCAGGGCTCCGGCGGTGACACGCTGTCCTGGTTCCACATAGACGCTTTCGAGCACGCCGGGCTCCCCGATGTAAACAGGCACCGCTCCCTCAGGCTGAACTTCCAACGGACACAGGACTGTCCGCGGCAGAGGGATGCCGATGGCCAGCAGCAGAACGGCTGCGAGAACACAGATCGTTGTCTGCATTCGGGATCGCTTAATCATGGTGGGGCTCCCGTTGTCTGTGCCTGAGGGCGCGGGCCAGTTCGTCTTCAGATACCGATACAGTTTCCACAGCGGGACGACGGCCATAGTCGACAATGTAAGACCGCAACGGCGTAACCGATCACCTGCAGCCCGTACGGCTTGAAGACCTGTGTGAGGAACCACAGGATCGAGAACGTGATCATCCAGCGATACACGAACGCGGCGACGCTGTAGACCAGGAACAGTCCGCGGGACTGTTGGGGAAGAAACGGATCGTCGTCGGGCTCGATGCCCAGGCAGACCGACGCCAGCGTTCGACGCACGAGTTTCGACGACTTCTGAGCCAGGTTGGGGATTTCCAGCAGATCGGACAGGACGTAATACCCGTCGAATCTCAGCAGCGGATTCGCGTTGAAAACCAGTGTGCTGACCGAACACACAAACATCAGATTCAGGCAAAACCCGTTGAGCAGTCCGGGCTCAGTAAACCACCACAGGTATGTCGCGGTGGATGCGATGAGCAGATCGATCCAGATACCGGCGGCACTGATCGCAATGCGATGCCACTTATTCGGCATCGTCCATGCATCCGAGACGTTGCAATAAAGACATGGCGTGAGGACCAGAATTAACACGCCCATCTCATGACACTCACCGCCATAGTGTCGGCAGGTCAAGCCGTGTCCCAACTCGTGAATGACCTTGGACGCGGCGAGTGCCAGCATCAGACCAAGTGCGCCGGTGGGACTGAAGAACTGTTCCAGGGCCGGCAGTCGGGACTGCAGCGTGGCGAACTGCACCACGACCAACATCAAAGCCGACAGCATCAAAGCGAGGCACATGCCGATAGCCAGTGGTGAAAAGATCCAGCTCATCACCGGATACAGCCAGCGAAGCAACCGGTCCGGGTTGATCCCACGAAATCGAATGGCCATCAGGCTGCTGTATCGAGCGATTGTCTCGCGGCGCCGGCGCATGTCTTCGCGGCGAAGCAGCATTTCGCTCTGGCCGGTCGCCGCAGAAGTCAGCAGCCCGCTATTGTGCAGCGACGCGATGAAGTGTTTGAGACTGTCGGTGCCGAGTGTCTCGGACGGATTCCGTTGGCGGTATCGCTCGGCGATGTCTGTCAGGCTGCCGGTGCCGTCGAGCATCTGCAGAAGCAAATATTCTTCGTCATTGAAGCGGTAGAATTTCAGCGACAACGGGTCTTTGACGACCCACGAGAGTCGTCCCTGATACGTCTGCTGTCCGATGATGAGGTCGGTCCGCAATCGCAACGGCAGAGTCTGCTCGGCCGGCTGTTCGCCAGGAGCGTTTGATGTTCCGGTTTGACTGGTCGAGACGGCCATCGCGGGATTCCAGCGCACGTCAACGTGTCTGTGTCAACGATTACCACAGGCACACGGGGTGACGCGAAACGGAACCTGGCCGCGATCAGAAATCCGCCCTAGTCAACCTGCGCATCAACGGTATGACCGGTGCACGACGGCAGGCGGGCAGATGCCGCTTAGATTCTTACTCCGAGAAATGTGCGTGCTTCGTCCGGCGAGTGCCATTTGTCATTAGTTATTTGTCATCTCTCACTTGTCATTTTCGGGGTCAATTCAATGCTTCATGAACACGGCGCACGTCTCGCTATCCGCAGGACAGCAATGACAAATGACTATTGACAAATGACTATTGACAAATAACTATTGACAAATAACTAATGACAAATGGCAGCACCAGCGGCACGAGGTTGCGACTGCCATCGTCTGACATACGCGCCGTGCGCGCATTGCCGGAATGAAGAGTCGCCTTTGTTGCGGCTATGCTGCTTTGGGAACGACCTGGCAATAAGTGGCGTACGAGTCGCTGCACTCGAGTGCCGTCACTCAGGGCGCCAGATTCCATTCCGGAAGGGCTGCATCGGTCGCCACTGCGTCCAGTGAGGAATTGCGGCGGCAGGTCTGACGGCGCGCAGCGTGCTGCCTTGGGTGAACCGGATTTGCGACTTCCCGAGGAGTGGCCGATCGCTGCGCTGTTGTTCGTGCAGTCGCGTTTGAGGCTCGACGGATTCCAGCCCGCCGCCGTGCAGTGTCATTGACACCAGCAGTCCGGGGCGCAGCAGCCAGTGTCCCGCCTCCTGGCGATTCGCGACTTCTGCCTGAATCCGGTACTGGCCGTTGGTGTCGATGATCGAGCGCACGAAAGTCACCTCGCCCGGAAATTCCTCGACGCGTCCGCGTTCGAGCACAGCCGTCACGCGTACCTGGCGACCCGTGATCTCCTGCGGACCCAATTCGGTCGGATCGACGAACGCCTCGATGCGCAGCCGGTCGAGTCGCACGACGCGTAGCAGCGGCTCGCCAACGGCCAGCCATTCCCCGGAGTGTTTGTAGACATCGACCACGTGTCCGTTCATGGAGGCCAGCAGCGTATGCAGCTCAAGTTCAAGACTGGTGGCATCCAGTTCCGTCGTCCGGACTTCCAGCGTCTGATGTGTCAGAGCGAGGTCACGTTCAGAGCGTTCGATTGCCAGCGTCGTGCGTTGTGCGTCATTTTCCAGACGACGCATTTCGTTGCCGGCGACGGCGCCGCGCGTCTGCGTTTCCGCATTGCCGGCCGCGGACAACGCCAGTCGAGCCAGACGTGCAGCCGTATGCGCGACACGGACATCGACATCACTGGCGGCCAGCCCTGCCTCACGCAGCCGAGCCTCCGCCACACGCTGACGCATGACCGCGGACCGATCGTCGAGCCGAGCGAGTGGTTGTCCCGCCACGACAACCGATCCACTCTTGATGTGCAGGTCGTCGATCGTTCCCGCCACTGGTGTCGACAGTTCGACCGTGTGGATCAGCGAGACGAGGCAGTGTTCCAGTTGTATGGGTTGCGCTGATGCTGTGGTTGTTGCCGCCGTCGACTGATCCGCCGGTTGTACAGACACGTCCTGGGCGACGAGCAGAGCACAACCCGCGTGGATACACCACGCGCTGAGCCAGATCGAGCGCAACATGAGGACGCTTTCGTCAGGAGTGGACAGAGAAGTGCTCGCGGGCCGGACGCGTCTGTCTGCGGGTGGGGACTGGCGAAGAGCCCGCCCTACATCAGCTTCGGCTGCTTGTGTGCTTCAGCCCGCACTCTTCAGAGGGCAGCTCTACAGCCGGAACAGCACCTGCGTCTGCGAAGACTCATACAGTGCATGGTATCCGAGGTAACCGATCGGTCTGATGGAGTCTGACGGTCACGGCAACTTTGACGTGTCGGGGTAGAAGAACGTCTGCACACAGATGGATTACTGTACGAATTCGACATGTCCGCTCCGATAATTGTCATATGAGGTCTTAACCGCACAAACCGTATCATCCTTTCATGGACGAAATGACATGCAGAAACTCTCCAGAATCCTCGTGCTGGCTTTGTTGCCCTGTGTGCTGTCCGCGTGTCAGCCTGGAGTCCGTGTGCGGAAGAACCCAGGGGACAAGGACTGTGGCATCCGGTATTACCGTCCCAAGCCGTATTTGAAAATTACTCCGTTCGATCAGGTGACAACACTCAGTGACGAATCATCCGTGACGGGTCTGTCCGACGAGATGGTAAAACTCGAACTCGAATACCTTCCGGATTTCACCGAGGAGTATTCGCTTGAAGTGACGCCGGGCCTGGGCACGGCTGACGTCCAAATCACCTTGGACAAGGGCTGGAATCTCACGCAACTGAATCAGGACCTGGACAGCAAATTCGACGAGAACCTGACGGCGGTCACCGGACTGCTGAGTGCATTGGCGCCCAGCGGTGTAGTCGCGGCCCCGGGTGGACGGCAGACGTCGCTGGATGAGTCCAAAGACGGGCCCGTGCCGAGTGCCTACAAGTCTGTCGTGCGAGCGTCCAACGTGCCGATCGGCTACTACGAATCGGTGATCACGGAATGCAACGGTGTCAAACATCTCTGCGGATGGCGATATGTCGGATTCGCTCCATTTGGGTGTCCGGACTGCACTTGGACCAACAGTACTCCACTCTACGGGCTGGTCTTCCAAAACGGCGTAATGGTCTTCCGCCAACTCGATCAGATTGGCGATGGCGATACGACTCGCGATCCGGTCCCCACCGGATTCACGGCGCCTTCGACGAGTGACGAAACAGACGAGACAGAGTCTGTCGAAGGCTTCGCTTCCTTGGCGCTGCTGCAGGGTGGTATCGATGCCGACGTTGCGATCCGAGACACCGATGAACTGCTCATTATTGACGTCAGTGCCCACAACCCCACAACGTACGGTGGCGTGTCGACCGCCTTTGGAGCGAGCCAGGCATTCGTCGATGCACTGAACGAACTCCGCGGTGACAAGCGGATTAAAGTGAATCTGTATCATCTCCCCGTGACGGACCAGGTCGAGACAACCGAAGGACTCGCTTCGCTGGCGCTGCTGCAGGGTGGTATCGATGCCGACGTTGCGATCCGAGACACCGATGAACTGCTCATTATTGACGTCAGTGCCCACAACCCCACAACGTACGGTGGTGTGTCGACCGCCTTTGGAGCGAGCCAGGCATTCGTCGATGCACTGAACGAACTCCGCAGTGACAAGCGGATTAAAGTGAATCTGTATCATCTCCCCGTGACGGACCCGGTCGCGGCAACAGAAGGACTCGCTTCGCTGGCGCTGATGTATGGCGGAGTCGACGCGGATGTCTCGATTGATGACCTCGACGACGATCCAGGTCTGCTCACCATCCGTGTGACACCGCTTGGTGACGAGCCCGCCGAGTACGCGACAGTCGTCGAAGCGCTGTCCGAAGACGAGTCGCTGAAGCAGGCTGTCAATGACCTGCGCGGCGAACGCAAAGTGAAGGTCGTACTGGTGACAACAATGCCGGAGACCGCGACGGAGTGACAGTGCCAGGCTGCCGGAGGTAAGAATGAAGCCGCCAGAGGATGATGATCCTGTGGCGGCTTCTCTTTTTCTGATGCCGTTTCTTTTTCTTTGTCATGACCGAGAGAGGCGGAACTCGTGGAGACAATTTCTGGCGACCGGCTGTGGGAACTCACCGACACCGAACTCGCGCGGATTCAGGACACGCTGGAACGCCGTCTGCGTCAAGCCGGTGACACCAATGTCGTCGCTGTCGGATTCGGTGCGAAAGTGAAAGGTGGTCGAATCCGGCGTCGCGGAATCATGGCTGCCCGATATCTGGTCCGCCGGAAATCCCTGCCCCGACAACGCATCCGCAGAGTGACGCCACAGGTTAGCGTCAGGCTTCGACGGGGCAATCGGTATATCAATGTCGTGCTGGACACCGATGTCGAGGCGTGCGTGGATGCCAGCGACTCCGGAGCGGAAGTACGTGCACGCAGCCGAGCCGCGACCAGCTTCGTCATGCGATGGCGGATGACGACGACCAGCGTCTGGAGCTGGGGAGTGCTCAGCGTGTCTCATGCTTTCCACGGTTCCGTGGCGCGCCATCCGGACATCGTGCATAACGGCCGTAGAGCCCCTGCGACTCTGATCACCAGAACGCGACGAAATTCGCGACTCGATGCCGCCCTCATTCAGGTCAGTCTTGCCGATCTGCTGAACGTCAGGATTCTCCGTACCGGCCAGCCCCTACGTTCGATAACGCATCGCTCGCGGGCTCAGCTCATGGGCGACGCATCGTCGCAGCGGGCCGGTAAGAGTCATCGTGTGCGAGGTAGCGGATTCACGAGTTTCGTCCGCTTTAAGGCCACCGATTATCTGCCTGTGTACAGGATCAGCGGTATCAGGCGGGAGGCTATTCTGCGTGTCGTGCAGTCGCGGCGAAGTGCATTTGCACCTGGCACGTCGGGGTCAGGGTTCACCATCGGCGGACGACTGGCCGCGCTGCAACTGGGGACCGACGATTCACGAAACAGAACCGGTCTCGGTCAGTCCATTGATACGCTCCTTGAGTGGGCGAAAAAACAATTGCGGACAACTCGTGTCGAAATCGTGCACGTTTTCTGACCGCATCCCCGAAGGCATTGCGCGCCTTGCATCTACAGCCGGAACAGCACTTGTTTCTGCACGAACTCATACAGCTCGTGAAACCAGACGTAGCCAATCGGCCGCCATCCGCACTCGACGCGGGCAACCACTTGGGTTCCGGGTTTGAGCTGCCCGACGTCGTCGCGATTCACATCGACGCTGATCAGGACCGTGTGTCCGGTTTCGTCGTGAACCTCAGCCCGATCGTGGACCTGCCGAATATGGCCCGGAAACCGCTGGCCCGGTTCGGATGCCAGCACAAATTCGACGGGCAAATCATCGCCGTGCGCTTTCTGAGCCTGCTGCAGATGGCCCATGCGATGTCCCGGCATGCGAATTTCCAGCTCCCAGGAACCAGACGGATCGGCGACGGTCATCAGCATCTGGCCGCGACGGACCGGCCGGTTGATCAACAGCTTGCGCACATCCCACGTCTGGACGATCCCGTCGCGCGGGCTGTCAACCTGCAGCGTGTCCACCGTCTGCTGATGAATCGCCAGCCGCGTCTGCAGACCATCCAGTGTGCGTTCGAGTTGTCCCAGCTCCGCGGCAAACTGATCGCGTTCGTTACGCGACTGTCCGCGGTTGCTCAACAGAGTGGCGCGGACCGCGCGCAATCGCGCGGCGGTCGCGTTCCGCTCGCCATTCAGGCGGATCAATTCGGAATCGACGTCGGCATCACTCATCGTGACCAGCAGTTGGCCGCTGGAAACAGACTCACCATGTGAAACATGCACCTCCTCGACGATGCCATCGGTCCTGGCAAAGACATTGGCCCGGTCGACCGGCAGCAGTTCGCCGTGGGCTTCCATGTCAAGTCCCGAGGGAATAATCAGAAGTGCCAGCAGGATTCCAGTCACGATCCCCAGAATGGTGCGCCCCTTGCTTGTCCGCGTACCGCGGTGCATGCGACCGAATCGCTGCATGGTCGACAGGAAAGGGATGTTCTCATGCTCGATCGCGTTGGTCAGAGCCGGAGCTGAGATACGGCCGATCGTTTGCAGTCGTTCGTCCAGACCTGGGGGGGGCAGACGCGCTGAACTGCTCGGCAATGAGAAGCATCGAGAGGGGAGGACGCGGACCGGTCGAGACGCCATGACCATCTGGCTTAGTGGTTTCGTCTGCCTGGGCAACGGGCACAACGACGATTTCACGAGCTTTCGTTGCATCGACGTACTCCATGATGGCGGCTGTCAGATGTTGCGGCGGCGGCGTTCCATTGCCATACCACAGCGGCTGCTGAGAACTGGCGACCTGAGTCGCGAGTTGCTCAAGCAACATGACGGACCGTGAACGGCGTTCGAACCAGCCCTGTCCGCTGACCGCTTCGAGTTCGCAGTGATGACCGTCCCACAGCGCGAGACTCAGACGTTCGCAGCCCGCCAGCAGCCGGCCTTCGTTGACGATGGCATAAGCCGTGCGGCGGCGATCAAGACTCGCATGCACGGCCTGCAGGAACTGTGTGTGCGCCTGGGTGTGCCGCTGTCCGTCGTTCAGGCCCGAGACTTTGTGAAACAGCGCGGCCTGTCGCGCCATGCGTTCGATCAGACGCAGATAATTCTCGATCGCCAGCGGTTCGATTCCCGACAGCCTGATCAGTTCGATGATCCCGAAGGGTTGACCGGACTGTGTGTCCGTCAGAGGAACGATCAGCAGCACTCGCTGCGTCGGATTCCCCGCCTCGCCCGGCAGCACGGCCGTTGAGCGAGCATCATTCCACACACGCTCGATGACAGCCGTGTGCGCCGCATCCTGTCGCAGCAGACCAATTGCTGAGGTCCCGTCCCCATCGCGTTCACATCGCGCGGCCACACGATAGTCAACGTCGTGGCGTGCCGAGTCGCCGCTGTCCGGCTGCTGTGGATCGGAGTCTGGCTGGCGTTGTGTGCCCAGCAGAACGAACCCGGCCTCGGCATCCAGGCCGTGTGTCACGTGCTGCACAAACTCCGCATGGAACTGTGGAACCGGCAGACCGCTCAGCGCAAGTTGCTCGATCGTCGACAGCAGTTCCTGAAGCTGTCGCCTGGCTGCGGATTGTGAATCGGACGAACTTGCGGACATCGACACTCCTGCAGACAGGCGCGCGGCGGGCACCGCTGCGCTCAACAGAGCACGTCTGGAAACACACTTTCTCGTCTGGCAGCAAGCCGAAGGCGTCGGTGAGCCGAGAAACACCGTCGCCTCCGGCTTGCCGTTAAACGAGTTTCAACAGATTGCCAACGGTTCGATGATGCCAGCTTTGCGAAGCAGTTCCATTCCGGATGCGGAATGACAGGGCGAATCACAGCCGCAACACGGGAGCAGCCGGTATGACAGGACAATCCGCAACGTGTCTCTGCCGGCCTCTCTGCCTGTCGTGAAATTCCGGATTGGTCAGAAATTCTGATTTGGTCTGATATTCCGATGCATCGTGTCGGCTCTACAGAAAAGGCTGAAAACACTGGCAAGCCACGTTAGTCCAGTCAGGAGATCTGGTCAGACTTTTTCTCATGGACCGTCGTGTCACTGCGAACACGGCGGGGCGCTCGAGGAGGACAAGCCATTCTGGTGGTCCACCGTACTGTCGTTACGCCCCAATGGCTGACGAACTGCGGTTATGGGACTGCCAGCAGAAGTTGAACAAACGAGGGCCGCCTTATGCTGCTGTCTCATTGGTTGCGCTGGTTGCGTCACTCCTCCCGTCGTCGTCCTGCAAACACATGCGATCGCCCGAAACGCCGCGGTGACCAGTGCGATGACCAGGCTGCGGCCCCATCCCCGGCTCGAAGGCTGACCTTCGAGGCACTGGAAGAGCGGCGTCTACTGACCGCGACACCGCTGGCCGGTGACTTTGGAACCCTGGGGGCCGACAGTCTAGTGTTCGGCGTTCCGGGCGAAGACATCGACGGCGAGCGCGACGCAGGCGCCTTGCATGTCCTGTTCGGGTTGAGTCCGGGAGCAGCCGAGCTGGCTGGCGAAGTGCCCGGCATCACGACGACCGGGAATGGCTCTGCGTTCGAAGGCGATACGGATTTCTTTGGTGCGACCGTGCCGGGGACTGCGACCGATCGGAATCTGTTTGGGTCGGCGTGGACGGTGGGTGACTTCGATGACCGCACGTTTGACATCGATCCGTCTGAGGGCGTGTTCAATATCAAGACCGCCGATCTGGCGATTTCAGTTCCGGGCAAGACCGTCGGCAATGATGCCCAGGCCGGCGAAGTTGTCGTGTTTTACACACGTCCCGGACAGGCCCCGCTGCAGGACCGGTTCAGCCAGGACTCGTCGTCAGTGCTAAACGGGAGTGAGCCGGCGGATCGATTTGGCGAATCTCTTGTCTCAGGCGACTTCAACGGCGACGGCGTCATGGACCTCGCGATCGGGAGTCCGCGCGAGGACCTTGGCTCAGTGGTCGACGCTGGCGGCGTCAATGTGATTTACGGGGACCGGAACGACGGACTCGATGCGACCTCGCGGACGGTCTTCATCGATAGCGTGAATACGGGCATCCTGGACGACCAGTTCTGGAGTCAGGGTGATGACGACCTGGCCGGAGATGCGGAGGCCGGTGACAACTTCGGCGCCGTCCTGGCGTCCGGGGACTTCAATGGCGACGGCAAGGACGACCTGGCCATTGGGATTCCCGGGCAGGATATCGGCGGCATGAAGGACGCGGGTGCCGTCCAGATTCTGTATGGCTCACAGGGCATCGGGCTGCAGGACACGGTCGGCCAGTTCACCAATCAGGTCTTCTTCCAGGGCGGTTCGACGACACTGACACACGGAACCGTGCAGGACACGGCCGAGGCGGGTGACCGGTTCGGAACGACACTGGCGACCGGCGACTTCGATCGTGACGGCTTCGACGACCTGGCCATTGGTGTCCCGTTTGAAGATGACGGTTCGGCCATCGATGCCGGCGCCGTACACATTCTGTATGGAGGAGCGAGTTTCGGCCTGCAGGCCGGGGACAACGGCCGGAACGACGACGTGTTCTTCCAGGATTCCAACGGGGTGGGCGGAACGTCGGAAGCGGGCGACCTGTTCGGCTTCTCGCTGGCCGCGGGCAATTTCAATCTGGCGTACGGGTCATCGACGACGATCAATCAGGAAGCGCAGCTCTCGGCGGACCTGGCAATCGGAGCACCGGGCGAGGACTTTGGCAACCTCGGAATTATTGATGCCGGGGTCGTCTTCGTCCTCGACGGATCGAACAGCGGACTGCTGGGCACATCGACGGCGCGTAACAACTCCCGGTTCTTCACTCAGGACTCGGCCGGAATTGACGGGGACGGTGCTGAGTCCTTCACGTACTTCGGCGCATTGGTGTGGGCCGGTGACTTTGACGGTTCCGGAGTCGGTCAGCCCGTTCAGCACCATGACCTGGCCATCGGAGCACCTCTGGAACCCATCGGTTCCGTTCCCGATGCTGGCGGCGTGCATGTCCTCTATTCTGACTTCAATGGTGTCGGCACGACCGCGAACAGTATCACCGGAGCCAACGATCAGTTCTTCTCGCAGTTGTTGATCGGAGGCAATTCAGAAACCGGCGACAATGCCGGCGGCGCCTCTCCATATCCGTACTTCACGATTCCGAAGCTGGTCAATCCGCTGGAAGGCACTCCGTTCGTCGACTGGACGGCAAGCCGCTATCTGGACCTTGACGCGGGTAGCGGGGCGATCGACTTCCAGGGCGAAACCAGTTTCGTCAGCAACGGCAGCCGTGGCATCGAGTACACGCTGCCGTCTTACAGCGACATGGACGCAGGCGTGAATGCGGTGGCGGCAGCGCCGGGCGTTGTGCTGCGTGCGCGGGACGGGTTCTTTGACCGTGAGATCGGCGAGCGTGATGACACATTGCAGAACGTCGTCACCATCGATCACGGCAACGGCTGGACGACACGCTACGGCAGCCTGCAGGCAGGCAGGCAGGCAGGCAGGCAGGCAGCGTGGTGGTCGAAGAAGGCCAGACGGTGGCAGCGGGAGACGTGATTGCGCAGGTCGGTGGATCAGGCGAGCAGGAGGGCGGACCGCGGCTGCTGTTTGAACTGCGGTATCACACAGCCGAGGGCACGACGCCCGCCGTCTTCCCCATCGACCCGTACCTGGCACCGCATGTCTTCTTTGAAGACCCGGCGGCCTACACGGGTGACAGTCCGCAGATTCTGGAAACGATTGTGTCCAGTGCGAGCGGCAGTGGGTTTACGAGGCGGCAGTTTGAGTTGCCGGCGGGCACGGATCAGTTTCTGGCCGGTGAGACGGACCGTGTGTATGTCTCGTTCCGTTACGGCGGCTGGCGTGACGGCGACGATGCCACAATCGAATGGATCGACCCCGGCGGCAACGTGGTCCACACGGACTTTGATAACAAGGACAACTTCGCGACCGACGCGGACTGGGGTTCGGAGAGCTTTGACCTGCCAGCGAATCCCACCCCCGGAATCTGGTCCATCGAGATCACTCACCAGCAAACGGAGCAGTTGCTGGCGACGACAACGTTTACGGTGGGTTCAGGAGCGTCGGACATTCGCATCTTCACGGCGGTGGACGCGCAGCTCGATCCGGCTTACAGCGGCGAAACCAGCATTCAGATCAGCGACGGTCGGACGACGCCTGTTGAAATCGGCAGCACTGACGATGTCGACGCCCAGACGGACGAACTGAACTTTACGCCGCGTGAGTTCTCTGTGCGGAACCAGGGCACCACGCCGTTGACCGTAACCGGTTATGACGCCACAGAGGGATTCACGGTCAGCGGATTCACAGGCACACTGGCAGCCCTTGAAATTCAGACCTTCACCGTGTCGCGCGACTTCGGCGTGTCATCCGACGGCATTGGCGAAGTCCGCATCTTCAGTGACGACGCGGACGAATCGACATTCGAGTTCGCCGTGGGCGGACCGGCTGTCCTGGCCGACAACGCTGCGCAGGCCAGCACGCTACTGGTCCGAGTGGCGCAGGATGAACCGGGGAATCCGGCCGAAGTGGTCGAGGCCACGGTGGACCAGCAAACGGTGTGGTCGGCGTCACGTGCGAATCTGACCCGCGGCCTGATCGTGAACAGCCAGCCGACAGCCACGTTCACGGTCGACTCAACAAACGGCAACCCCACGGTCCACAATTCGCTGCACAACGCGCCGTTCGGCAACGTCGTTGAGGCCACGTTGACGGTCGACCCTCCTGATCCAGACGGTGCCATCGGCAGCGTCGATCAGACGTACGTCTACGATCGGGGCGAGTATCAGGACGACCCGGAGAACGACTGCGGCGTGGGCTTTGGCGATATCCGGGATGCTCAATATATCGAACTGACCGACACCAGCAGTGCCATCGGCTCCGTCGACCAGAGCTACAACGTCAGCTCCTCTCGCGTTCGTTGGCCGCCGCTCGAGGACTTCGGGATAATGAGCGTCAACGCTCACAGCGGCGAGTACGAGGAAACCGTCACCGACCTCGAAATCGCCGGACGCGGATTCAACTGGAGATTCGAACGCACCTACCGCAGCGCCGCCAACTTCGAAACCGCACTCGGTCAGAGCTGGGACTTTGCGGATAACCGGCGCATCGTCGAGATCAACGCGGACAACAGTGACCTGCTGCTGAGCACATTCACGACAGCGAAAGAAGGCGACGTCCTGCGCTTCGACGGTCGCGGTCGCGCCGACATCTACTCCCTGAACGCCGACGGCACCTACGGCGCGCCCACCGAGTTCTACACCGCTCTGGAAAAACTCGGCGACGGCACATTCAGCGAACGCGACTCGTCCGGCGCCGTCGCTGTTTACGATGTGGTCGACGGCTTCGGAGACGGCAAACTCCTGTCGATCTCCGATCGCAACGACAACACGCTCAGTTACTCGTACGACGACCTCGGCAACCTCGACTTCGTGACCGACACTCTCGGTCGCGTCATCGATTATCGCTACGACTTAGACGGCCACATCACCGAGATCGAGGATTTCTCCGGCCGTATCATCAGCTTCGAGTATGACGCTAACGACGACCTGGTCGCCGTCACGTCACCGGCCGTCACTGACACGTCCACCGGCAACAACTTCGCCGAGGGCCGCACGACGCGCTATGCCTACTCGTCCGGAAACGCCGACGTAGCGGACAACCACAACCTCGAACAGATCATTCGACCCAACGAAGTGGCCTTTGGTGACAACAGCCCGTACATCACGCTGACGTACGACAATGCCACGGACCGTGTCACCAGTCAGACCTGGGGCGGCACGAACGCCAACGGTGTCGAAGCCGGCGGCACGATGACATATGACTACCAGAACATCGCCGATCCGACCGACGACCCCACCGTCGCCACCCGCCAACTGGTTGTCACCGATCGCGCCGGCAATGTGTCCCAGTATCAGTACAACTCGCTTGGTAACGTTCTCAATTACAGAGAATTCACCAGTGGCATTCGCCCGGACGATCCGACGTTCGGCGATCCCGACTTCTTTGAAACAACGTTCGTCTACAACGGCGACGGCCAGCTCGAGATGGTGCTGCAGCCCGAAGGCAATTTCACCACCACCGAGTACACCACTGAGGACGCCGGCACCGACGACCGCTTCCAGCAGGGCAACGCCACGCGCACGGTCCAGGTGGCCGATGCGGACCGCGGCGGTGACCAGACAGAAATCGTCACCGAACGCCGCTTCGAACCCATCTACAACCAGTTGCGGCAGTTCACCGATCCGCGCGGCACGGACGGCTCGTTCGAATCACCGGTTGTTGTTGAAGAACTCGACGCATCCGTGCGCTATACCACCTCCTGGTTCTTCGACTACCAGGAATCCGACCAACTGGCGAGCGATGCCCTGGCCGGCGCGGCTCCGGAACTCGTCACGACCTTCAATGGACTGATCGCAGCCGACGCCGACGTCCTGACCACAGAAGTGCTGCTTGTCCATGAGCTGGGCCTCGATGCAACCGCCGACGGCCTCAATACGCTCCGCGGACGTCTGACGGACTCCGGCGTCGAACTGGGACTCGGGGACATCAACGGTGACGGCGACACGTCGGCGATTGTGGCCGGCAACGTGGTCAGCATTGTCTACCCGACAGTGAATCTGCTGAACGGTTCCAACCAGTCGGCCATTGAGGGCGACACGTCACAGCAGATCGTCGAACAGTTCCGCTTCAACCGCTTTGGACAGCTCACGTCTCGGGTCGATGCCGAGGGTAATCTCACGCGCTTCGAGTATTACTCGGAAAGCAACCCGAACGCGGACAACCTGCCGGGCGAAGTCATCGACAACCCGGACGGAGCCCCGGACACCGGCGGTTATCTCCGCCGCACAATTATCGACGCCACTCCGGAAAGCAGCGACCCGACGCGCAACTCCGGTTCCGGCGCCGAGGCGACCAACATTGTCAACCAGTTCGTCTACGACACAGTCGGCCATCTGGTCACGTCAGTCGATGGACGCGGGATCGTCACGGAATTCGAAATCAACGAGCTGGATGAGGTCGTCAGTGTCACCAGCGCCGCCGGGCACAATTCCTACACGCCGGACGGTCAGAACCCGGATGAGCCAATCGAACTGACTGATTTCGCGTACGAGTCGCGTTTCTTCTACGACTACAACGGCAACGTCGTGCTGCAACAGGTTGAGGATCGCGGCAACACCTCGTCCACCGACGGCAACATCCCGGACGCCGAACTGTCCGAGTACCTGTTCCAGGTCCGCTCGACCTCCAGTGGTGGAAACACTCCGGCAACGCTCGCCGATACATCGCAAACTTGGCAAATCAACGAGTGGATCGACAAGCTGGTCCGCATCGAAGATGGCGCTGGTGCCGGACAGGTGCGCACGGTGCTGGGTAACATCGACTCGACGCTGTTCGTCGATTCGGCCTGGGACGTCACACCGGACGACACGTCGGTTTACGCCATCCTGCCGAACCCCGACGCGGCCGGTGGCAAGGCCTATGCCGAGACGGCTTTCAAATACAATATCAACGACAACGTCATTGAGACACTACAGGAAGTCGACAACAACACCGACAAGTTCCTGCGCACGCGTTTCCGCTATGACGCGAACGACAACCTCGTGCTGACGATCCTGCCGGAAGGCAATTCCAACTCGACGGTCTTTGACGAACGCGATCTGGTCTTCCAGTCCGCCACCGGAGCCCTCGCTGCGCCGGCCGCCGCTTTACTGGCCGCGGACGATCCGATCAGCTTCGACGTACGCGGCGGCGAGCCCTGTCTGTGCACAACGTTCTACTATGACCTGAACGGCAACGTCGTCGCCGTCGGCGACAGCGAAGACACAGACGGCGACGCTTCGAATAACGTTCGCGTGTCAGCCACCGACCCGACGGCCTTCGGCGACGCGACAACCTTTACCTACGACGGCTTCGACCGACGCGTGTTGACGACGGACGCTATGGGCAATGTCACCCGGGTCAATTACGACCCCGCCGGCAATGTCACGCGCAGCATTCGCGACGGTGCCCCGCTGGACGATCAGGTCGGTTCGGCGGAAAACGTCACGCTGTCGGCGACCGAATTCATTCACGACGAACTCAATCGGCAGATCGCCGTGCAGGAACTGCTGTTCGAGACGCCTGGTGTCGACACCGTCCGCGACGCGCGGCTGGTCGATGGCGACGCCATGGACAAACTGCTCAGCCAGTCGCTGCTGGATGACCTGCTTGATGAGGCTCCGATTGCCGACGCGATCGGCCTGGAAGCCGGACTCATCGGCCGTGTCACAAACCTCACGGAATACGACCGCAACTCGCGCGTCACGTTCCGCGTGGAAGACGATCTGGTCAACCACCGCACGGAATATGACGGGGCGAATCGAGCCGTCCGGACGACCGACAGTGCTCTGTCCACCGGCTATATCGAGAATACAGACGAACTGGGCGTCGTCACGTCTGTCGGATTCGATCCGACTCAGCTCGCAGGCAACACGACGGAACGCACCTATGACGACAACAGCAATGTCATCGAATCGCTGGAAACCGACATTTCGGAAATTCTTCCCGACGATCCCGAGCAGTTCCGTACGACGTACTTCTATGACAGCCTGAACCGGCGGCAGACGACGGTGAATAACATCGGTCAGACGTCGGACATGCGGTACGACTCGCGGAGTAACCTGGTGGCCATGTCCGATGCCCAGGGACCGACCGAAAACGAATTCGGTAGCGAACGCGAGATCCGTCGCCGTGGACTGGGCAGTGACGACGTCGTCACTGATACCAACCTCTTCGGCAACGTGACGACTTTCGCCTACGACGGTGTCAACCGGCAGACCGTGACCGAGCGGGTGATGACGGCCAGTGGTGACGGCGATGGTGTCCATATCGGTGCCACAATCGAGGGCGTGCGTTCCCTGACTCCGACAGCCGACATCAATCAGGGCGGTGGTGATGGACTGATCCGCACGGGCACTGTGTACGACGACAATTCGCTCACGTCCGCAAAGATTGACGATCAGGGCAACGTCTCGCTGTGGCTGTATGACAACCTGAATCGCGTCGTCGCCGAGACGAAAGGGCTGACGGTCGGCACCGATCTGTCTGAAGACCTGGTCCTCGGCGACCGCGTCATCGTGACACCGACGGCGGCGACTCTGAACGCGCCCAGCAGCATTGACGAGTCGCTGATCGACGCTCAGCTTGAAGCGGCCGAATCGCGGCTCGAAGCTGTCGCTGATCTGTTCCCGGGCCTGGCCGACTCGATCGACGACAGCCCGCCGACGACGATCGTCTATGGCTACGATCCCGACAGTAACCTGCGGATCGTCGAAGACGAAAACGACACGGAGACCTTCACGCAGTTTGACGCGAACAACCGCGCCACCGCCGTGCGTGTCTTCCGCGCGGGTCAGAACGATTCACACCTGCTCGATCCGGACTTTGCACCGAATCCCACAGCCGACGCCTCGAACCCGACCGACACGGACAACCTGCCGACAGTCGTCGGCACCACCCGCCAGAATTTTTCATATGACGGACTGTCGCGCCGCACCAGCGCGTCGGACAACAACGGTCCGGAAACCGCTGATGACGACACTTTCGTTACGCACACGTTTGACAGCCTGAGCCGGGTCGTTGAGGAAACTCAGCTCACTGGTAGTGGTGACGCGAATGTCATCTCGTCCGGCTGGACATCAAACGATCGCCGCACATCGCTGATCTACGCCGACGGCCGCGAGCTGGTTTACACCTACGACACGCTCGATCGGCTGAAGACAATCAGTGACGTCGTGCCGCAGCCGTCCGTTGAAACGTTCAGCGTGGCTGCGACTGGCAGCTCCGAATTTGAAAACCGCGCCGGCTTCGCCGTGCAGAACGGCGATTTCATCATCCTGCCGAACTTCTTCACCTTCGACCCGCTGCAGGACGGTGTGGATGAATCCACGCTGTGGCGACTGAATTACGCGGACACAGGTCTGCAGGAGGTGGTCGCTGCCGATCCCGACACCGAATTCAACTCGGCCACTCTGACACTGCAGCTCCGCGCCGGCGATGCGGGCATCTCCAACGATCTGCTGCAGATCGACCTGCCTGGCGTCGAAGCAATCATCTCGACGGCAATTCAGTCGCTACCGGTCAGCGGACCGGGCGACGCACCAGTCACCATTGAAATCGACCTGCTGGAAACCTACAGCTCGGGCATGATCATCGCCGCCCTCGAAGCGACGAACTACGAACTGCCGTTCCGCCTGAGCGACGATGCGCTGGTGTCCTTCGCACAGCTCGACCTGGTCGTGGGCGATCCTGCTGACGTGATTCCGGCCGAGGAACTGCAGATCGTCAATTACGACTACATCGGCCGGTCGCGTGTGCTGAACCGGACGTACGCCAATGGCACGCAGACAACCCTGCTCAACGACGACGGCACGGAGGACATCGGCTACGACGGTCTGCGGCGAGTCGTCCAGACCCGTGACCTGCGTGACGTCGTGACAATCGTCGATGACGAGGAAGTCACAACACGCGAAGTGGTCGTCGGCTTCGGACGCACCTACGACCGCGCCAACAACGTCCTGAGCGAACGCAAACTGCATGACGCAGCCAACAGCGAGCTGTACGAGTACGACTCAGCGTACCGTCTGACGAACTTTGATCGCGGTGTCCTCAATGCCGAGGCCACTGAAGTCACAGCGACCGGCGAGACGCTGCAGCCGCAGAACAGCGACTGGAGCCTCGACGGAACGGGTAACTGGGACCAGGTCGACGGAGAAACCCGCGACTTCTCGTCATTCAACGAGATCACCACCCGCACGGATGAAGCGGGCAACATCACACAGCTCACCTACGACGACAACGGCAACCTGACGTCCGACGGTGACATGCAGTACGAGTACGACTTCCGCAACCGCCTGGTGCGCGCGACCCGTGCGGCGACCTCTGAAGTGGTCGCCGAATACACCTACGACGCGAGTAATCACCGCCTGCAGAAAGTCGTCACCAACAGCGGCACGCTCGATGGTACAACGGAATTTGTCTACGACGGCAACCGCGCCATCGAAGAGCGCGACGCCGCGGGCATCGTCACCCAGCAGTACGTCTATGGTCGATCGATTGACGAAGTCCTGGTGATGGATCGCAACCTGGACGGCGACTCGACAGCTCAAGGCGAGGCAGATCAACGACTCTTCTACCACCAGAACCCGCTGGGTTCGGTTTATGCCGTCACAGACGACTCCGGCGCAACGGCCGAAGGCTATGCCTACGACGCCTACGGCCAGGCCATCGTGTACACAGCCGGTGTCAATGGAGTGGTCGACTTCAGTTCGGACGATGTGATTGTGACGGGTGGTGCAAGCACACTCGCCAACCCGTACCTCTTCACCGGGCGGCGGCTCGATGCGGAAACAGGGCTTTACTACTACCGCAACCGATACATGGATACGGAACTCGGCCGATTCATTCAGCGCGACCCGCTCGGCGTCTGGACGGACGCCACCTCTCTGGGCAATGGCTACCTTTACGCGAGCAGCCGACCCAATGTCGCGACCGATCCGTTTGGATTGTTTGTGGTCCTGGAGTACGGCGGTCTTCTGGGAGGTGGGTCGGTCGAGGAAACGTCGTCGGGAAGCGCATTCTGCTCCAGTGCCGGCGGAATCATCTCGAACGTCGATCAGTCGTGGGTGCAGAACTTGGAATCGGCAGATGTCAGCGGTTTCATCGGATCTATCAAGCAGCAATACACCGTCGGCCCGCCAATCGCTCATCCGGACACCGACGATTATCCGCAAGTCACCAGGGTAATAAGCTGTATTATTGGCGGCGACTGCGTCGGCGGCGGAGTGCCTATCGTAGTGGTAAGTAGCTGTTTCGATCCCTTTGGCGGCAACTGCGGCGGCGGACCGCTTGTCACCCGAGTGGAAACAGACTACTCCGGTTTGGCGGAATTGTTAGGTTCTGATCCCGAGTCCGATCCTTTCCCGAATCTGGCCAGCACGTGGTTAACAACCATTTCGACAGGCGGGTAACTTCTCGCCTGGGAACAAACGGATTGGGAGTGTCTGAATACGTGCAGTAGGGGTCGAAAAGGGGTCGGGAGTGAATGGCACTGCCGGGGAGTTTGCAGAGATCAGCGCAGCAGCGAACCTCGCAGGCATGGCTGCGCTTGTTTTTGTGATGCGCGCCGGTGAGAAGTCAAACAGGGGAGTGGCTGGCCTTCATGG
>Ga0114996_10002390_pt1 | contig 24363 bp, 19 predicted proteins | sample ArcticOcean_MG_C_4_FD_87039 | JGI IMG/M metagenome (GOLD analysis project Ga0114996, IMG submission 87039) | Marine microbial communities from western Arctic Ocean - ArcticOcean_MG_CB4_134 | ecosystem: Environmental > Aquatic > Marine > Oceanic | place: Arctic Ocean: Canada Basin | collected... | reverse complement strand
GGGCCGGACGGTCTGCCGCTCGCGCGTTGTTGTTCCGGCCCGCGGGCCGGAACAACAACGTTTGCTTTCTACCGTAAACCGTTGGGGTTTACAGTCGCTTGTAAGATACAAGGGCCGGCTGTGTGTTTGGACCGGGCGCATATCACATTGGACGTCGCTGGTCAAACGGCGTTTGGGCTCCCCCAAACTTGCGTTACTTCGTTGGTTTCGCTGAAAGTGGAAACCCCCGTGACTCGTGTCGCGCAATGGATAATCCATGGGCGGATGATCGCCGAAGGTCACTGAGACGTTGTTCTCGGATCTTGCGATTCGGTGCCAACGTTGTTGTGGGCTTGGCCACGTGGTACGATGTGCGTGCGGTGATCGCCTTCTCTTTACCCACATGTCGTATGTCGGGGCGGATTCGATGAGCCGAATTTTGTCCGTTGGTTTGTTGCTAGTTCTTGCCGGTCTTTTCGGGGGCGCGGCTTGGTACTGGCGCGGTCCCGCCGATGCACCTGACGCGGTTGATTCCGGCGCGGTTGATTCCGACGGTGAACACATCGTCGAACTCGACAAGCAGAAGCAGAAGCAGATCTGGAGTAGCGAGCACGTTACGTTCAAGATCGAAACCCACTTCGGCAAGCCGTTTGTCGAAGTGCTCAAGAGCCGGGACCGCAAGCGACTGATGGAGTTCTTCCAGCCGGATTGCCGTGGGAAAGTGTTTTCGGCGGCAACGGGCGAAACGCGCCAGGCGAGCGTTGTTTCCGAAACGCGCATCCAGTCGGACGGGCATCCCGGAAAAGAAGCAGACCGGAACAGCATTGTCGATCGGCTGCTAGATTCGATCGGTGAGATCCACGAAGTCGAACGTGGTCGGTTGCGTGTTCTGGAGATCGAACTCCAGGAAGGTTCGCAGGAGGACTGGCAGACACGGCTGCTGCTGACGTGCCGTGGCCGCAACAGCGACGGTCATCTGGTGGCCTTTCGTGGCGAACACGATGTCGTGTTCCGCTTCGCGAAGGTGGACGGAATCGAAGAAGAACCGGTTGTCGCAGGATGGGAGACCGTTTCTCAGGGAATTCGGAAAGCACCGGGACCGCTGCTGGAGGAAGTCACAGAGATCGTCGGACTGGATCGCGTTGACTTGGTCGATAATTGGAAACGTCCCGCAGAAGTCAGAAACACCTACAATTTTCAGATGGCGGTTGCGGACTTCGACCAGGATGATTATCTCGACATCGCAGTTGCCTCCGGTTCGACTACGCCCATCTTATTGCGGTCGCAGGAAGGCCGGAAGTTCGAAGACATCGCCGAGTCGGTCGGATTAAAGCGGTGGTTCGCTCCCACCACACTGGTTAGTTGGATCGACTTCGACAACGACGGTTTCCCCGACCTGCTGATGGGAGATCGTCTGTACCACAATATTCGCGGCGAGCGGTTCGAAGACGTGACCGCCGCATCGGGATTGCGAATCGGATTCGATCCCATGGGGTGCGTTGTTGCCGACTATGACTGTGACGGTTTGCTCGATGTGTACATCCTGTACCAGACGGCAACGAGTCCCCCCACCGAAAAGTCTCCCTGGGTGGGGGATCGATTGACGGGCGTCAAGAACCAGCTGTGGCGCAATGAAGGCAATGGTCGGTTCCTGGATGTCACTGACAGTTCGGCCGTCCATGGCGGAAAGCGGTTGACGTTCGCCGCCGCATGGCTCTTTTACGACGACGACCATCTGCCCGATCTCTACGTCGCCAACGACTTCGGCCACAACGTATTGCTCCGCAATCGTGGCGACGGATCGTTCGAAGATGTCACGACCACCGCCGCTTGTGGCGATTTCGCCACCAGCATGGGAGTCACCAGCGGCGACATCAATAACGACGGCACGACCGAGATCTACGTGGCCAACATGTATTCGAAGATGGGGCGCCGCATCATCGGAAACGTCTGCGCCGACGACTACCCCGCCGGCATCTACGGACAGATCCAAGGCTCCTGCCAGGGCAACACCCTGTATTCGCGCGCCACCGGCAAGACGCAGTTTCGCCAGATCGGTGATCAGCTCGGTGTCAACGAGGTGGGATGGGCCTTTGCGCCGGCGATGGCTGATTTCGACAACGATGGTTGGCTCGATCTGTACGCTGCCACCGGCTATCACAGCTTCGAGCGAAAAAAACCGGACGGCTGATCGTGCCTGTGGCGGGCCGTCGTGACACGGCCACTTGATCGCGAATGCAAGATTCCTCAGATCGGAGAGTTGGACGCGAAAAACGGTGAGTTCTGGGTGGAGAATCCATTTTTGTTGACAAAGACCGGCAAGAATCTCAGCGCCTTCGAGCGAAACCACCTTTATCTGAATATCGCCGGCCACTCATTCCTCGACGCGTCGTTCGCCTCGAATGCGGATATCGATGCCGATTCCCGTTCGGTGATCGCGGCCGACTTCGACCGCGACGGCGCCTGTGACTTGCTGGTTGGCAATGACGGCGGCGGACCGTTGCGACTGTTCGTCAACCGGTTTCCTCGTAACAACCGCCGCGTCCGGATCCGGCTCACCGGGACGACCAGCAACCAGCCGGCCATCGGCTCGCGAGTTGTCCTCCAATGTGGCGGGCGAGAGATCGTCCGAGATCTGTTCCCCGCAAACGGGTTCATGGGGCAGGCGCCGGCGGAACTGCTCGTAGGCATCGGAGAGGCAACGACCATCGAGAAGTTGACCGTCCGTTGGCCCACCGGAAAAGCACAGGAATTCCGCAGCCTCCCCGGCGATTCGGTGATCACGATCACGGAAGGCATCGCGAAACCGCAGATCGCGCCGCTGGTTGTGAGAATCGCCAAATCACGTTCCGATAAGTAAGGCCGTCCACGCCCCCCTGCGTTGAGTCGTCTTGTGGGGCGGCCTACAATGAATGTGTTGGATTCTGTGGACGTTGCCCGCTTTCCCTTTTGTTTGTATCGATATCCTCATGCGATTTCACAGCCGTCGTCCATCGACGTCGCATTTTGCCAAACGGGCGCAGACGCGCATCTTGCGATTGATCGGGCTGTTGGTGCTGGTGATGATTGCCGTCAAAATGGCCGGCCGAGCATCGTTTTGGGCGTGGATGTTTCCCGACCAGAACAGCCATGCCGCCAGTCAGCCGGTGACGCCCCCAGAAACCGTCGATGAGAGCAAGTACAAGGTGAAGTTGGACGAGGGGCCCAAATTGGCAGCGGGGGAATTTATTGCTGCTGCCGAACCGGTTGCTCCGGTTGTGGATAACGCGACCGACGAGGCGACGGCCGATGTGCTGCAGTTCGATCCGGAGTTACTGTCGGTGGTTGAAGACAACACGATGAGCATTCGTCCGATTGAAGCGGATGCGTATTACGCCGTGTTGGCGAAAGCCCGCGACCTGCCTGCTGAAACATTGGAGCAGCACGCCGATGCCGATGTCTCATTCGCCGTGCTGATGAACCAGTCGCCGCAGTTTCGCGGCAAGCCGATCACCGTTCGCGGGGAGATTCGGCGGCTGCTACCGTTTACTGCAGGGAAGAACGAACACGAGATCAAAGATTTGTGGGAGGCGTGGTTGTTCACCGAGGACGCGGGGCTTGACCCGTATCGAATTGTCTGTACCGAGATCCCGCCGGGAATTCCTCGCGAGGAAGGATTGAAGAAAGCGGTGCCGGTGCGCGTGACGGGGTTCTTTTTTAAGATCGAGGGGTACGAAGGGCGGGGCGGATTGCATACAGCACCACTGCTGTTGGCAAGAACCTTGCGCTGGTTGCCACCGCCGCCGGTCAGCAAAAATGATAGCACTCTCGGGCCGTGGATTGTGGGGTTGGTCTGTCTGACGGCGGTTGGGTTGGCATTCACTTTCTGGCGAATTTCAGCCAGCGACCGTTCCTCGCAGACACGGAACTTTCATCGCTACAACGAACCGCGGCCCGAAGCGCTCGACGCATTGAAGTTGCTGGAAACAAGCGACGAGACCGACATGTTTCGCAGCTTGAGGGAGGATGACGGGCAGTCGCCGACCAAACCGGCCGACGCCGGCGCCTGATTGTCAATTCGCCTTCACGTTGGCTCGTTTTTCGATTCTGGCGTCTTTGTCTCGTCCGCTGCCAGTCGGTTCTTTCCAGTCACCATGAAGCAAACGAAACCGACAGCGGCCACCAACAGAGTGATCAGGCGGAAGAGCAGGGTGGCCAATAGGCCGCCCGCTTTTGCCAATTCCTTGTGGTCGGTTCGGCTCTCGGCTTCACCGTAGAAATACGAGATCGCACCTTCCAGTACGCCGACGCCTCCCGGTAGTGGAACGAACGATGCACCGACTTCAGCCGCAGGGACAATCAGCAGGTGGGTCGTGTAGTCGGGCGCGACTTCCTGCAGTTGCAGCGCGCGCGAAGCGAAGTAGAACGACGAAAGAATCCCCATGTGGCCGAATAGGCTCATTGCCACCGCCAGCACGACGACCCTGCGTTTGGATTGATAGAGAACGATTGCCTGAATCAAGTCGCCGATAGCGCGTCCGACAAATTTCAAGTGGACCAGGCGATTCAACCAACGAGAGCGCGGCGTCGCCGGATGCAGCATGATGATCAGCCCAACCGTTCCGACGATCGCTCCGGTCCACAAGAATCCAGCGATTGATGCCAGGACATTGTTCTCCCGCAGGCCGGGCAGGGCGAGTGATGCGATTGCCCCCACGATAAACAACGCCAACAGTCCCAGAATGCGGTCGATGACAACCGTGGCAACGGCAACCAGCCGGCGCGATTGCTGTTCGCGTGCAATCGACGCGGCTTTGAAGAAATCGCCGCCCACCTGACCGGGAGCGACATAATTGAGCAGCAGACCCAGAAAGCCAAGTCGGAACGCGTCGCGCAACCGAAATTCAAATTCCTGCGCCCAGACCAGCAGATACCAACGGACAAACGTCAGCAACACCGAGGAGGCAATCAATGCGGCAGCAATGCAGCAATCGGCCCATCGAAATTTTCGATCGGCGATCTCGTTGAGGCTATCGAGATTCAGGTAGACGTTTTGGTAAAACAGGTAGCCAAGGATGACCAGGGCAATGACCCACTTCAGCAAACCCATATAGGGTTTCAGCCGCTGGAGAAGATCACGCATGTCGGGGACGATCCAGGCGAAAAAAATGAAAATTTGAAGCACTACGAAATGCAAAATCCTGCGACTGACATTTCCTGTCCGGCGCGGCCGGTTGCATTCACCTAGTCCCGATGCATCGACAATGCCAAGGCACGTCGCAAACTACAGAACTCAGTCTGCTTACGCAACGGCGCCTGTCGCGCGTTGGATTTCTCTGGTTGTTTGAATGTCGAAATTCCATTGAAATGCGGGCGAGCGTTAGCTACCCTCGCGTCGAATTTTGTTCAGTATTTTGTCGGCGGTTGCACTGGAAATGACGGCGAATTCGCGCCGATACACCTTGCGATTTCTAGTGCTGTTCATTATCGTCTCTCGGTCGCACTATCATGACCGAACGGGGCATAGATGGACGCGGCGACAACCCTGCAGCTTAAACGCGGAATGGATTTCGTGGCGGGTGTTGATCCAACGAGTGGACCAAAATCAAAGGATGCTCAAGGATGAGCCGATTGAAACTCTACTGGCCCGGGGCGCGCGGGCAGCTTGATGCAGTCATCCTGTCGATGGTGTCGGCCGATCGGGCGGGCGAACCGACGGTGATTCCGTTTGCCCCGTTCAAGCGAAAAGCGACAGGTCATTCGCGTTCAGCCGATGTGGTTGACCGAGCACATACGATTCACACCAACGGCCGCTGTCCCGCCTGTCGTCATCCGGTCATCGAACCAATCGAACTGAATGACGCCCTCGTTGGACGCGGCAACCTGCCGATTCCGGGAACAGCGACTCTCGTCGGCTTCCGCTGCGACCGCTGTGAATGCGAATGGCAGGCGTGATCGCGTTTCGGCGTTAAGAAAAAACGCGAGGGGCGTTACCCCGTCGTTAGACCGATGGTCGCGTTATTTCTTCCGCGGTGCGGTGCGGCCTTCTTCGGCGAGCGACTCGAAGTACCGGCGTACGAGATCATCGTACTTGGGCAGATACTTATCCTGATACACATTGAGCAGCTTCTCCCGCAGCTTTTCTGGCAGGTGTCCCCAAACTTTATTGCTCATTCTGTCCGATGAGAGCGGCGCGAATTGACGGTTTTCGGCATCGCGAGCCTTGTCGGTCGATTCCGGCGACTTGTCTTTTCGCGTCTTGCCGTCGTCGCCCGGTTTGGTCTCCGCTGGTTCGGGCGGCTTGGAACCCTTCTGCATCGGATCGCCGTCTTGTGGCTTGGGCGATTTTCCGCCCGACGGACTCGACTGTGCTTGTTGCTTGACCGCTTCAATCAACTGCTCCAGATTCTTGACGACGTCCTGTTGCAGCTCACGCGTCTTAAGGCCGGCGTCTTTGCCGTCGATTCGCTTCTGCGCCTCCCGCATTGCGCGAATCGCTTGCTCCAACGGGTTTTCCTGCGGACGGTCATTCGATGCACCGCCGCCGGTCAGTTTTTTAAACAATTCCTCGTCGGTGGAAGAGTCGGTTTTGTTGTTGTCTTGTGTTTGGGGTTCGGGCGTATTTCCCTTGGCTTTGTTTGCGGGATCTTGTCCGTTTGCTGACGCGAGTCCAGCCAACACGAACACGCAACAGAGAACGACCTTGGCAAATTGCCTGCAACTTAATCGATTCGAATTCACAGTTTGAAACATGTCAGCGTTCCTGTTAAAAGCCTCCGCCTGACTTGGCGGGAGCATCGTCGAGTTCAATTGCCTCATTAATGGCCTGCATGAGGTTCCGCGCCAAATCGGCCAGACGTCCCTGGTCGTTGGCAATTGCCTCGAGTTCCAGTTGCTGTTCGTCCGATAGTCCGCCGTTCTTGCGTCGTTGTGCATCGATTTCAGCGGTTCGCCGCAGCAGGCCTTCCTGAATTGTCTTCAGCATCTTGAGTTCGGCCAGTTTTGGGATGGCGCCTGTGGCACCGGGGCTTTGCTGCTCAGCACCGGTACCACCTGCCGGCGGGGGTTGACTGGAACCTTGCTCGGGTTTCAGTGCGGCGATCAGTTCGACAAATCGTCGTTTGGCCGCTTCTTCTGCTGCGACGGTGATTTGATCGGTTTGCCGTTTGTCGAGACGATTTGCCGCGATCTTCATGTCGCGCGACGCACCTTCCAACGCGAGAACAAAAACTTCAACTGCCGCCATGTCCTCGATGAGCGCAGCGGTGTCTTGGCGCAAGTTGTCCTGTGTTTCACGCAATTGTTTCAGCGAACTCAATTGGCCGCGGCTCCAACTGCCGCGTTTCTTGTGTGCAGAGTCGAGCCGCAGTGTTTCGTCGATCATCGCTTGTTGTGCAACAATCATCAGCTTGAGTTTATCACCCATTTTCTCCATGAGTTCGCGGGCGAGCCGTTCTTCGGCATCGCGGCGTGACTGGGCCAATTCGCGTTGGGCCTGTTCGAGGTCGTCGAGCGACTCCTGTTGCTCGCGCGCTGCGTCGGCTGGCTCGTCGCTGCCCAATCGTTCTTCGGTCTGGCGCAAACGCTCGGCTGCGCGGCCCGCCGATGTTCCCGCTGCGCGTGCCTGTAGCCTGCGCAATCGCCGAGACAAGCGTGCGACGTCTTCCCGAACTTCCTGCTGCTGCTTGCGCAGTTGCTGCAATTTCTGCTCACGTTGCTTGCGGTTGGCAATTTGCTCTGCTTCCTGCGTTTTCTTGTGTAACTCGTCCTGCCGCTTTCTCAAATCGAGCAGTTCCTCTTCGGCCTGCTTCAATTGCTTGACCAACATTTCTGAATCGGGAGTTCCGCGATCCGAGAGAATGTTGCGCAGTTCCTCCAGATCGTCGGCAATCTGCTGCTGTGCTTCGGCGGCAATTCCCACCTGATTTCGTTTGAGGGCGTCTGCCGTCTGCCGCATCTTGCTGGCGGTGGCGTTTTCCTCGATGTGTTGTTGCGCATCCTGCAGCGTTCCGTTTCCGTTTTGAGACGCCTTCGACTTGTCGGCGGATTGCGTTTTCAATGTCTCGCGAAACTCATCGAGCCGGTCGGCTTGTCGGCGCTGGCGATCCGAAACCTTGGCCAAGTCGGCTTCTTCCTGTGGTTTCAACTGTTCCAGGCCGCGACGTCCCAGAGTTTCGCGGCCGATCTCGGTGGCGTCCTGCTGAACGCGCTGCTGACCGGAAATGAGGTCGCCGAGTTCTTTGAGCAAATCGTTCCGCATTCGCCACTGCAACAACTTCCCACGCATCAGGGCGAGCGATTCGAGAACCGCGTCCTGGTTTTCCTTTGCCCGCTCCAGAGCCGCCGCTTCCTCTTCACCGCCGGTCGTTGCTTCCTGGCGTTGTTCCGCACCGGGGCCCATCGGTCCTACCGCGAACGGTTTGTCGCTCGTTTCGTCCTTGGTATCGGAGGCAGACGCGTCACGATTTGCCTGGTCCTCGGCGGCATTTCCAATGGCCGCGTTGGCCGCCTTGCGCGCACGCGTCAATTCCTGTTCGATCGCGGGCAGCAGGCTTTGCCGCAGCGCGGCAACCTCGTCGGCAATCTGCTGAAGCCGCGCGGTCATCTCCGGGGCGTCGATCTTGTTCAGCTTGAGATCGGCAATTGAGTTGCGCGTTTTCGATTCGAATCCATCGACGGGATTCAGTAATCGTGCGGAGATTTGCCGTTGGTCGAGTTCAATCCGCTTGAGCAAATCGACGTCGGAAGCGCGTAACTTGCCGACCGTGTTGAGCTGGGTTTCCAGTTCACCCACCTGTTCGCGGGCGAGCAATTGCGCTTTGACCAGTCGCTCCAACTCTTCGAGCAATTCCGACTGCCGACTCGCCAATTCCGCCTTCTTTTCTTCCGCGGTGATTATTGTCAAAGTGCGGGAAATGCTGCGACCGATGTGCTCGCTGCCGAGATCGTAATCGTCGTTCGCTGTGGCGTGGAAGACGATCCGCATGCCTGGGCTGAGCATCAATTCGGACAACAACCAGGTCTCTTCGATTGTCAGTTCAAGCGGTCGTTCGGTCGCCACCTCGCCGTCGCGGAGCAGTCGCGGTTCGATCGAATCGTCCTGTGAATTGCCCAGCTTGTAATGCAAGCGGACGCTCTTCAGTCCCAGATCGTCACGCACCAGAAACTTCAGCGGCACGTCGGCGACTGCCGTGACGTACAGATCGACGGCCGGTTTTTCGATCTGAATCTCCGGTTGGATGTCGGCGACGGCGCGGACTTCGTAGCGCGGGGCTTCCGGATTCTCGAAGCCTTGTGAGTCCTTCAAGTCGAACCAGTAGGAGTAAACGCCGGGATCTGTGATGGTAAAACGTGTTTTCAGGCGGCGTCCGTCTTTGGCAAGTTCGATCGGCTGCGGTTTTCTGCCGCGCAGCTGCAGCGATGCCGCCATCAGCCGCTTGTTGACACGGGCGGTCACTTCGACTTCGGTGCCGACCAATCCCTGCACATGTCCAACTCCGTCCCCCAAACGCTCAACCGGTTGTCCGCTGTATTTGGGGGGCGTCAACGTGACCTGCAATTCTTCAATCAGCGGGGGAGGGACGACTTCCAATTTGAATAACGGCTTGTCCCAATCGTCGCCACCGACGGCGCGAAACCAAACCGGCCCGCGCGTGGCGACGAGTGTTGCCACGCCAACTTCTCGCGGTTTTCCGTCACTGTCGCGGCGCGTTGCCAATCGCAGGACTTCGTGAACGGCTTCGTCGTCGGAGTAGCGGTACTCCATGCGGACGTCGTCCGGCAGATCTCCGCCGGCTAGCTCTGCGGCATTCTCCACGTAAACTGTCAGCGTGTCGCCGCGTGCCAAGCGAAGCGGAGTCGTCGGATCGTATTCGAGCGGGCGGAAATCGGCATCCAACAGTCGCAAATCGGTCGTTCGCGGCCAGTCGATGTCGCTGAAAGGAAAGACCAGCCGGTTCATGGCAATGCCGGCGTTCACTTGGTTGAAGCCGACAAGTAATGCCGAAGTCAGGCAGACCGCCACGGCAATCGCGACAAGCCGACGAACGTTGCTCGTTTCAATCACATCGGAAAGATTCAGGCGGCGGGCTTGCTGTGTCGTCTGCTCAATCACGCTCCGCTGCAATTCGGGTGAACCGACAGACGGATCGATTCCCTTTTCCAGAAACTCCACCGTGCTGGCGAGACTGTCGTTGAAACCGGGAAAGCGCTGCTCAATGCGCAATGCCAGATCGACGTCGGACGGTTGATGTCGCAATGGCGCGATGAGACGACGCCATCCAATCCAGCCCGCGGTTGTGAGAATCGTCAGACCCAAAATCAATCGCACGCCGGAGTCGTCCAGGTGAATGGCCCAATCGGTCATACCGACAAACATCGCCGCACCAAAGACGACGGCAATCAGCCAACTCAATCCGTACAGCCACACCACCTGACGAATCCGCCGGCGTAAACGCGACAATCGTTGATCGAGCGGTTCAGACATCGATTCGTCTCGTGTGGAAGATAACCGCAACCGTGCAGTGATCGTTAATCGCCTCGTTCCGAAGCTCTGCTTGGGAACAAGTTAGAACAAGTTAAAAAGCGGGCAGGTTCATCGCTTTGTTGGATTTCGTCTCGGTGAATGCGCTCGGTTGATCTCGTATGCAGCGGGTTCACACCAATTTCGACTCGTCTCATCGCTTGACTTGTATAGAGTTTTGACAACGACTGCTTCTCGCAATCCTGCCGGAGTCTCAAGATACACCATATCGCGTTCATGCCCGACCATGAGCCGATAATCCGAGTCTGATTCAGCAAGAAGGGTAAAACGTTTGCCATCGGGTAGCACGTCGTCGTGACGTAGCCATGTATTGCAGGGAAATCGTCGGCCATCCGGCATCACGAAGACTTGACTCTTTTGTGAATAAACGATGAAGTCGGTACGCAGGTAAGTTGCGACGCACCAAGTGGGATAGGCGATCGAGACGCCCACCACCAAGGCTATCAATATCGTCCGACGCATGCTTTTCATTTTGTCCAACGATCAAGTTCTTAAGACGCCAAAACAACCAAAACGTTCCAAGTTTTCGCTCTTGTCTCTCGTCTCTAGACTCTCGACTCACAGCTCCCCCATCATACCAGCCGAAAGCGTTTCCGCAAAAGCCATTCCGTCCCCAGCAGGAAAGTGAACAGTGCCAGGCCGGGGACGAGTGTTTGCCATAAGCTCCAGAGGGAGATTGGATCGAGCGATTCTAACGGCACGGCACGTCCGGGCGGAATGTCGTCGGCCAGGCGGTGTGCATCGACGGGAGTGTAGTATTTGCCGTGCGTTTTGTCGGCGGTTTGCATCAGTTCGGCCTTGTCGAGACTGCGTCGCTGAAACTCGCTGAGCGGCGCCTCGACCGAGAAATTGTACGATGGCGGCGCTTCGTCGAAGGCGGGGGCGACGATCCACGCGTGATACGAACCTTCCGGTGCGCGAACGAATTGCCCTTCAAACAGGGCCGGCGTTTGTGGCAGTCGGGTCAATTTGATCGTCCGCTGCACATCGCCCCGGCGTTCGAGCATCACCGTCACGCCGTCGTCCTCCGCCGGTGCCAATCGCTCGTCGAAGAACTTCACCCGCAGATTCACAGTGTCGCCGCGTTTGTAATATTTCTTATCGGAAAATAAATCGGCTGTGCGGTCGCGGCCGATGAGTTTCGATCGGCTGAGATACCGCAATGCCTGCACCCAATAGCGGCCGTAGTAATAATCGCCGACGCGAAAACGCCACCGCCATAGTTCGTCGGTGGCGTGAAACAGTACCGTACCCGCACCAACGCGGTGTTTGACGATAACCGGCAGCCGACCGGTTGCACCGCTACGGGTCGGGTGTTGTGCGAAGACTTGCGCCCCTTCGGCCAGTTCCCGCGCTTCGAACAACCAATACAGTTCGGGAAATTCGTTCCAGATTTCCATGCTGTCCGATTCGGACTCGGCGAAGCGGAAAATGGTCGTCGATTTGCGTCCCGCCAACGTGAGTTCCGGCCGGAATCCTTCGACAATCGGAATCTCATCCGGCGGTGCCTGTGCCGTCTCGAGTTTGACCGGCAACAACGCCTCCAGTGGAGTTCCGCGATAGGCCATCGGCATCGACGATTGTCCGGCGATAAGCACCAACCCGCCCCCGGCATTGCGGACGAATTCATTCAGGTTGTCGTACACGCCGTAACTCAGAAAGCTGGGGTTGAGGTCGCCGAGAATGACGACGTCGTAATCGAGCATTTCTTCGCGTTTGACGGGGAAGTGGTCGAGCGCGGTTTCGTCTTCCAGCGCATATTCGATGTCGGCTTCCTGCAGAACCGTATGCAACTCCACCGTCTTGTCGCGCTCCAGCAATTGTTTGAGGTAGCGGAATTCATACCGCGGACCGGAGTCGGCCAGCAAAACGCGGATGCGATCTTCGCGCACGCTGACGTGCCGCGTCTCGACGTTGTCGGTGACATTCGATTCGTTCGGCAGCGGTATTGCTTCCAGTTTGTAATCGTATTCGCCTTTGGCCGGTGGCGTGTAGGGCAATTCCACACGCACGGCCTGTCCGTCCTCTCCGGCCGAAAACTTCTTCGTGGCAAGGACCACGCCGGTTCGGTCATCGATGAGTCGAATCGTCACCAACTCGCCTTTGAACTCGTACGCTTTGATATTGGCCGAGAAAATGACCGGGTCGCCGACGAAGGCGACTTCATCGACCAGCGTGTCGTACAGTTGCAGATCGCGCGACGGTTCTTCGCTACCGATACCCACCACAAAAATCGGCACGAGACTGCTGCGGGCCAAATCGATCACGCCCGTCAGTTTGTCGGCATCGTTGGTGCTGGTGATTCCGTCGGTCAGGAGGACAATGGCCGAAGGCGGATTGCCCCGCAGGTCGTCGAGGACTTTTCGCACCGCCGGTCCAGGCCGTGTTTCATCGCCGGTGGCTTCCAGCCGCGTGAGCAGATCGGAAATCTCGTCGATTCCGTCGTCGTTCAAATAATCGCCGCGGCCCATGACCTGGGCGGTATCGGAAAACCGGTACACCCGCAGTTTATGTTCGTTCGCCAATTTGCGGAGCAGGCGGCCGTTGTTGCGTGTGAGGGCCGCCTTGGCCAGATTGATCCGCTGCGGTTCTTTCAGCCCCACCTCTTTAAGTAACGCGGAAACTCCGGCGGCGAGACTTCGGTTGGGATACCGATCTTCCAGGCTCATGCTGGCCGAGTCATCGACCATCACCACAATCACCGGGAGGCCCGTTCGGTCAACGGTCAGCGTTAGTTCGGCGAGAAACAGCAGCACGACGGCAATTGTCGAAAGTCGCAGCGCGACCAACAGGCCGCGCATCGGCCGCGAGATGGAACTGGCGTCGCGGTGATAGATCCAAACCACATACCCAACGCCGAAAACAGCCAGCAGTAGCACGACCCACAACGGCAGCCAATCCGGCCAGGGAGGCCGTACCGTGAGATTCCACGCCGTCCCCTGTCCCGGGCCGGCGGCTGGTATATCGAGATACCATTCCAGAAATCGTTTCATCGACTGCATGGCCGCCCATTATACGCAGCAAAGACGCGGCTGTCGCGGGGAATGCGTTGAATGATTCCCGCCCGTAGCACGACCAGCCCGCAGCGCAAGCAAGGGTTTCAATGACGAAATGCGGCCCGAAACTCTCGCTTGCGCTGCGGGCTGGTTTGGCATAACTCTTGATGAGGAATGAACAAATCGATATGATTTGATGAGAGCCGTATGGTCGGTATCTTTCGTCTCACGACAAGGGACACTGCGGAATGGATCGACGAATTGCCCGTTTTCTAACATCTTTTCTGCTGTTTATGGCGGCGCTACTTATTGGCGGCACGGCTGCCGATGCCGTCGAGCCGACGATTGGTGCGGAAAACGCGACCGCCACGATGCTCGATTCCGGCTTGGAATTGGGGGAATACGTCCCCACATTCTATTCCCGCGCGGTCACCGGCCCGTTGATGAATAAGTCGGTCTGTTACGTTTGCCGTAACGGACAACGCCCAGTGGTGGCTGTTTTTGTTCGCAGCTTCGAACCGAAATTGAAGTCGCTGCTGCAAAACATCGACCGCGTCGTCGATCGCAATCGGCTGATAGGCCTGCGAAGTTTTAGTGTGAAGTTGGGCAGTGATCCGTTCCGAAACATCTCGGCCGTGCAGACATTTTCGTTCAACAACAAAATCGCGATGCCGTTCACCGTCGCCTCCGAAGCGGTCTCGGTGCCCAGTTGCCAGAACATCCACACCGATGCCGCCATCACGGTGGTCTTCTACCGCCGGCGCCGCGTCGAAAGAACGTTCGCCTTCCGCACGGGCGAAATGACAACCGATGAAGTCCGCACCGTCATTCAAGGCGTGAAAGATTTCGCCGCCAAATAGGGCGAGCAGCCGGCTTGATGCCGACTGATTCGGCGAACGGGCGAGTGTCCTGCGCTTGTGATTCACCGAAACCGTCAGCCGGCATAAAGCCGGCTGCTCGCTTGTGGGTTACTGAAACCCAACATTTCCGTCCGGCTCGGTTACGGGGCGTCGGCGCCAGGTTCGCAGTGGATTGTTCTTAAACGCTTTTTCGTTCAGTTCGACGCCCATGCCCGGCACATCGGGAATCTCGACATAACCGTCTGCCAACTTCAGCGGTTGACTGATCAGGTCGCGATTGGTTCCTTCACTGTCGATGCGATATTCGAGGATCAGGAAGTTCGGGGTCGATGCGGCAAACTGCACGCCGACGGCTGTCGAGATCGGTCCAAGCGGACTGTGCGGAGCGACGGTGAGGTAGTTGGCTTCGCCCATTGCTGCAATCTTCTTACCTTCCATCAGCCCGCCGCACAACAGCAGATCCGGCTGCAGAATGTCGGCACCGCCCGCGGCAATCAGGTCGCGGAATTCGTACTTGGTGTAAAGCATTTCGCCGGTGGCGATTGGAATGCGAATCTTCTGCCGCAGTTCACCCATTGCCGCAATGTTTTCCGGACGCAGCGGTTCCTCGAAGAACAACGGCCGAAACGGCCGTACGACTTCCGAGAGTTCCAACGCCCGATACGGTTCAAACATGGCCGCATGGGGATCGAGGGCGATTTCTATGTCGTCACCAACAGCGCGACGAACCGCTTCCATTCGCTCGCGCGTTTGCTTGAGGACTTCGTTCCAGGACAGCAATTCCATTTCCGGCGGCTGCGGCTGCATTTTGACTGCCGTCATTCCATATTTCTGCACAGCCCGCCGGGCGTCGTCGGCCACTTCGCGCGGCGTGTCCCCATGAATGCCCAGATAGACCCGCACACGGTCGCGGCATCGTCCGCCGAGTAATTGGTAAACCGGAACGCCGTGCGCTTTTCCCTTCACATCCCACAGGGCGGTCTCGATTCCGCTGATGGCGGCGTTGATCATCGACCCGCCGGGAAACCGCGAGCCGTTGTACATCATCTGCCACAAGTGCTCGATCCGCGTGGGGTCCTGCCCGATCAGCCATTCTTTGTAGTAATCGATAATCGGCCCCATCGCATGATCCGGACCGACGCGGTATGCCTCGCCCACACCATGCAAATGTTCGTCGGTCAGCACCTTAACGAACACGTGATTGCCATCACCCATATTGACGCCGAACGTCTTGATGTCGATGATTTTCATGGTGGTGTGATTCCCAACCCGTTGAGGTATTTGAAGAGATTACGAGTATACGGCGGCAATGGGTCGATTTGTATGAAGGCCAAGGCGAAACAGGATCTGTCGGTGGCGGTCGATTCGCAATTGTTCCGCGAACTCCGTATGCTGAGGCAACGAATCCTGACCCATTTTGACCAATACCAGAAACAAGAATCCTGCCATGCCTAAAGTGCTCCTCGTTATTGGTGATGCCACCGAAGTTCTCGACACGATGTACCCCTACTTCCGGCTGCCCGAAGACGGGTTTGAAGTCGTCGTCGCCGCCCCGGAACAAAAGCTGTATCACATGGTGCTGCACGAGCGGCCGCCCGGCTGGGACATCACGCAGGAAACCGCCGGTTACCATTTGCCGTCCGACATTGCCTTCCGCGACATCAAGCCGGAAGAGTACGCTGGCCTCTTCATTTCCGGCGGACGCGCACCGGAGTATTTGCGATACGACGAAGATTTGTTGAACGTCACGCGGCATTTTTTCGAGACGAACAAACCGGTCGCCTCGGTCTGTCACGGCATCGAAATCCTCGCCGCCGCCGACTGCATCCAGGGCCGCACGGTAACAACCGTCGCCAAGTGCGCACTCGACGCCACACAGGTCGGCGCGAAATATGTCGATCAGCCGACGGTCGTCGATGGCAACCTCGTCACCGCCCGCGTCTGGATGGACAACACGCCGTTTTTGAAAGAATTCATCAAGATGCTGAAGGCAGCGCAGTAAGACGCGCCCGAGAGTCCGCTTGCGGTTTAGCGGCCTTTCGACGTTGATCCCACTGCGAAACCGCAAGCGGCACTTTTGTCGAACCCAGCCATCAAAACAGTCCGAGAACTAACCATGCTCCGAGTATTTTTTGCAGTGTTACTCATCGTGACGGTTGCCGGATCGGCGACCGCCGGCGATTGGCCGCAGATTCTTGGCCCGAACCGTAACGGTGTTGCCGTTGATGAGAAACTCGCCGACAAATGGCCCGCCGATGGTCCGAAGACGGTGTGGCAGCGAAAGGTTGGCACCGGATTTTCGGGCATTGTGGTGTCGGACGGCATTGCCGTGCTGTTTCATCGCGTTGGCAATAATGAGACTGCCGAAGCAATGAACGCGGCGACCGGCAAACCGTTGTGGAAGGCGGAGTTTCCGACGGATTATATCCCATCGTACACCGCCGACGACGGCCCGCGCGCGACGCCGTTAATACACAAGGGCCGCGTTTATTTGTACGGCGTCAAAGGGGGGCTGTACTGTGTTGATTTGAAAACGGGCAAGAAACTGTGGCAGCGCGACACTTATGAGGATTTCAGTTCCAAGAAGGCGACTCGCGGCGAGCCGCCGACCGGCTATTTCGGCATCGGCACAACGCCCATCGTTGAAGGGGACAAGCTGATCGTCAACATTGGCGGCAGCAACGGAGCCGGCATCGTCGCCTTCTCGCTCAAAAGTGGCAAAACTGTGTGGAAATCGACGACCGAGCGGGCGAGTTATTCTTCGCCGACATCCGCTACCATCGACGGCGCACGGCATGTTATTTTCGTGGCCCGTTTGAATGTCGTCTCGATCGACCCGGCCAACGGCAAGACGCGGTTCAGCATTCCGTTCGGCACACCGGGTCCCAACGTGACGGCGGCAGTACCGCTGGTACTGGGAAACCGTTTGTTTGTCACGGCCAGTTACAATTTCGGCGCGTTGTACGCATCCCTGTCGAAGAACGACGCCGAAACTCTGTGGTCGAGTGACGAGATCATGTCGAGCCAATACACCACCTGCATTCCCGACGGAAACGTTCTTTACGGAATCCACGGTCGATTCGACCAGGGAGCTTCCGATCTGCGCTGTTTCAATCCCGCAACGAAAAAGATTGCCTGGGAAAAAGCCGGTTTCGGTTACGCGACACTCATCGAAGCCGACGGCAAACTGATTGCACTGAAGTCCGACGGCGAATTGGTCCTCATCGAAACAACGCCGAAACAATATCGCGAACTGGCCCGTGCCAATGTGTTAGAAAAGACGACCCGTGCCATACCGGCAATTGCCAACGGCCGGTTATATGTTCGCGATTTGGATACACTGAAATGCCTCAGTCTTGGTCGGACTCGTTAGGTTGGAAAGTTTCTTAACGCAAAGATGCAAAGTGCGCAAAGAAAGCGCAAAGAAAGCGCAAAGATAAAGTTTTGGGAACACAAGCGACTCCACAGGATTTGATCGGCAGTCGTAGCTCTTGCTTTCTTTGCGAAACGTTGCGCTCTTTGCGTTTCAAAGAACCTTGGAGAAAACGGATGTCTCCCATTCTCGTCGAAATCGCGCCGGGTGAATTGGTTGACCGGATGACGATTCTGGTCATCAAGACCGAACGCATTACTGATGCGGCGAAGCTGGCCAACGTGCGGATTGAGTTGGAGACGCTGCAGCGGGCACGCGATGCTGGTGTGCCGGCTTCCGATGAGTTGGATCGCCTCACCGCTGAATTGAAGGCGGTCAACGAATCGTTGTGGGAAATTGAAGACGACATTCGCGATTGCGAACGCGCGCAGGACTTTGGTCCGCGTTTCATCGAACTGGCCCGTGCCGTCTACGTCACCAACGATCAACGCGCGGCCCTCAAACGCCAGATCAACGATTTGCTCGGCTCTCGAATCGTCGAGGAAAAGTCCTACGCGTCGTATTCGCCAGAAACGTAATTACCGCCGCTTGCGATGGGTTTTAATGCGCAGTGTTGGGGACAAGTTTCTGCAGCGCTGCCGCGATATTGGTGAGCGGCGTTTCCCAATCACCGATGGCCGGTTGGCGGAACAGACGCATCGACGGATACCAGGGGCTGTCCTCTCGTTCGAGCAGCCAGCGCCAGTCGGGCAGGAAGGGCAGGGTGACCCACACCGGCACGCCGAGCGCGCCGGCGAGATGCGGCACCGCTGTGTCGGAGGTGATGACGAGATCGAGGTTTTTCATCAGCGCGGCCGTATCCATGAACGCCCCGGCGGTTCCATCGAAGTCGTCTCCCGGTTGGATGACGTCGAAACCAACATCGGCAATCTGCTCGCAGCCGTCTCCCTTTTGTAGACTGACAAGTTTGACGCCGGGAATGCCGGCCAATGAGGCGAACGATGCCAGTTGCAACGACCGCTCGTTGTCGCGGGGGTAATCGCGATTTCCCTGCCAGCAAATGCCGACGGTAAAACCGTCGATGTCTGCACGCCATTTCTGCCACTTGGCGACGAGATCATCGTTGGCTGCGAGGTACGGCACTTCCGCAGGAATTGTCTCGGCTGTCGTTCCCAGAATTCGTGGCAGCGACAACAGCGGCGCTTCGATATCGAAGTCCGGCAATTCGTCACCTTTTACGATTAACTGATCGACACCGCCACACCCGTCGAGCAGCTTCACCAGCGGACGCGGGCAGTGCACAATCACCCGGCTGGCAGTTTGCTGAATTAGCGGAGCGTAGCGAATGAATTGAATGGTATCGCCCAGCCCCTGTTCGGCCGCGAGTAGAATTGTACGGCCATCAAGCGGCGAACCATCCCACTGGGGTTTGCCGTAAGTGACGGGGGGAACGTCGAGCGTGTCGCCGCGACGGTCGTATCCGGGCCAACCACCGGCCAAGTCGCCTTGTAACAACAAGGTTGTTCCCAGATTGAACTCGGCCAGCGGGAAGTCGGTTTGAAACTTGAGGGCCTGTCGGAAACTGCTGCACGCCTCATCGAGACGGCCCAGCGACTTGAGTGCCGTTCCCAGATTGTTGTGTCCTTCGGCGTAGTCGGGGCGGATTTCCAATGCGCGTTGGGATGCGGTAACGGCTTCGTCCAGCCGCCCTTGCCGTTCGTAGATGTAGCCGAGATTGTTGTGGATCTCGTGGTAATCGGGTTTGGCGACCAGCACCTTCTGGAACAGTTCGATTGCTTCATCTAACCGATCCTGCCGCACTAAGACAAATCCCAATCGCACCTGCAAATCGGGATTGTCCGGTTCATCAACTGCGAGTTGCCGATAACAGGTTTCGGCCTCTCCCCATTTCTGCTGGCGTCCCAATATCTCGGCCAATGCGACGCACATTTGTTTGTCGTCAGGGGCGAGTTCCAATCCCTTCGTGTAGCATTTTTCGGCATCGGCAGGCAGTCCGCGTTCGTCCATCACCGCGCCGAGATTGAAAAACGCCTGGCTGTATTCCGGATTCGCCTTGATCGCTGCCTGAAACGCCCGCATCGCCGGTTCCCATTCACCCAACGCTTTGTAGGCGACACCCAGGTTGTTGTGCGCATCAGGGACATCGGGGCGGGCAGCGGTCACCTTCTGCAGAAGATCGGCGGCGTCGCGGAAACGACTCTGTTGCAACAGAGCCGTTCCCAACAGGTATTGAATGTCGAGATTGGACGGATCGGCCGCCAGCGCATCGCGGTAGAGCGCTTCGGCCGCCGGCAAATCGTTCGCCTGATGTCGGTTCATCGCCTGCTGAAACAGGCTCTGCTGATCTTCAGCCAATTGTTTTTCTCTCCTCGATCATCCAAACTGTGATCATCCAAACTGTTGAACCGCGATTCTCGCGACTTGGTCGAGTCACCGCCAGTGCAGCCACCCGCTTGCCGTTCAGCGAATCCATAATTCACTCTAATTATCGAGATCGAAGACCCATGCCGGCACTCATATCCTGCCTCACAAACAGTTACGGCCGCTTCGGTGCACAAGCGGGCATCGCGCAAATGGCCGCCGCCGGTATTCATCACGTTGAATTACCGATCCGCACGGCAGGGGTTGATTCGCCGTTCGGCGATCAGCCATTCGTCACCACGGCCGCAACGCTGGACGATCTGAAAAGTGTCGATCAGCTATTGCAACAACACGGCGTGTCGGTTTGCAGTTGCAACATCACCAGCGGCAATCCGCTCGATTCGGAAGTGGTCGCAATCATCAAACGAAAGCTCGATCTTGCCAAGCATTTTGGTGTGTCACTGGTTGTCGGCGGCGCGGGGGAAGCCTCGTCGCCTGAAGAACTTGAAACGCTCTACAACAATCTGCGTGAAATTGGCGACCATGCCGGCCGGTTGGGAATTACCTACTGTTTTGAGACCCATCCGGGAATTTGCCAGCATCATCGTGGCATGCTCGATACGATGCAGGTCCTCGACCACCCGCATCTGAATTTGAATTTCGACACGGCCAACATTCTCTATTACAACGAAAACGTTGTTAGCGAAACGGCGTTGGCCAAGGTCTGCCATCACGTGCGGCATATCCATTTGAAGGACTCGCAGGGCGATTTCGGCAAGTGGTATTTCCCGGCGTTGGGACGCGGTGGCGCGGTCGATTTCGTCCGCGTGTTGCAGTTAATGACAACCTGCGGATTCACCGGTCCCTACAGTCTGGAAATTGAAGGCATCGCCGGTGAAGGAGAATTGCCGCTCGAGGCCTATCAACAACGCATCGTCGAAAGCGTCGAACACCTGCGCAACTGCGGATACTTTGATTGATGTTGCGTGGATGCGAATTCCGCGATTCAGAAACCCGGTTTTTTGGAAAAACCGGGTTTCTCTGCCGACTGCAACTTCGGTTGGCACGAACTTGTCTACAACCAGTTTGATTGGTAGTCTCGGCGGACTGAACAACCTATGACGATACAACATTGAGAAAGGCTTCTCGCATGCCATCGCCCATTCGGATTCTTGCCGCATCCTCTGCGATGTGGTGTCTGCTGTTCGCAGCACAGACATCGGTCTTGGCGCAGGCCGAGCCGGTCAATCACATCACCAATGGTCCGGTTTTGGGCCGTCTCAGTTCCGACGGAATTGGTATTTGGTCGCGGACCGTGCGATCGGGGCAAATCGCCGTTCGCTACGGCACGTCGCCCGACAATTTGGACACACTCTCGAAGCCAGTGAAAACGCGATACGAACACGACAACACCGGCTGGGTGCACATCACCGGGCTGAAGTCGAACACCAAATACTATTATGAGATGGTCATCCCCGAGGGGACCGGACACACCGGCCGTATTGGCTCGTTCCGCACACTGCCCGATGCCGAAGAATACGTCGATGCCGAACTCAACCCGCGTGGCCTGTTTAACTTCAGCTTCGAGTTCGCCTGTGGGAACAATCAGAACCCGGCTCACAGTTCCGGTCCAACACTGCCAACATTCAAAACGATGCTGGACAAAGTGAAGGACGACATCAATTTTGCCATTCTCAACGGCGATTGGATGTACGAAACCCAACGCTCGTATCAGCCCAATCAGTGGCTGTCGCAGGTGGAAAACACCGGCGGCGATTTGCCGAAGGTTGCCCAGATCGCGCCCAGCATTATCGGCGTGTGGCAGAACTACAAGCATTTTTACAACCAGGCACCCAACCTGGTGAAGTGGCACGCCCAGGTGCCGTCGTTCTTCACCTACGACGACCACGAAATGCTCAACGACATTTGGGGTGCGGGTTCGCCCGGCTTGCGGGATCGCCGTGCCGTCTTCCGAGACATTGGAGCGCAGGCGTGGTACGACTATCTGGGTTGGAGTAACCCCACGAAATTTAAGCAGCCGGTTCACTTCGGCCGGGCGAGTTTGACCGGAGGCAGCGATGTGCTGTTCGATCCCTCAGCCGACTTCACACGGATTAACATGAAGTCGATGTCGAACCTGCACGTGCACTGGGGATCGAAAACCGATGGCGTCAACGACAACGCCCTCGATGGCGTGGGCGGACGCAAGAACGCCGGCGTCTACCGTATTGAAAAAGTGATCGACAAGAACCGGTTGAAAATCTGGCCGGCAGCGAAAGAAGACGGCGTCGAGTCATACTCCATCGGCCGACGCTCATATTACCGTTTGCGCGTCAGCAACTGCGACTTTTTCGTCTGCGACACTCGTGGCCAACGGCAAATGCACGACACCCGCGACCCCTACAAAAAGGGCCTGTCGATGCTGGGCGACGTGCAACGCGAATGGCTGATCAACGGCATGAAAGAAAGCGATGCCGACTTCCTGTTCGTCGTCTCGTCGGTCAACTTCATGGTGCCGCACGTTGGTGGCGGGAAAGTCCGCGCGACCAATAAAGACGATGCCTGGACGGTCTTCTTCGACGAACGCGAAAAGCTGATCAACTTCTGGGACGAACTCGACAAGCCGGTGATGGTGCTGACGGGCGATTTGCACAACAGCTTCGTCATCAAAATCACCGACAACGTCTGGGAGTGCGCCTCCGGCCCGCACAACTCGAACAACCACTGGGCCAGCGACGAAGGCGCACGCCCCGCCAACGGCAAGTTCAAGTACGGCCCCCGCGAAGTCGATATCCGCTGGTCGACCTACTACCGCACCGACATCCCCCGCGACCAGCTCAGCCACCCGCACTACTGCGTCGTGCAAATCAACAACGTCTTCAACAACCCCAAACAACTCGGCGGCGAACGCTGGGTCGCCTTCCCCCGGCCACAAGTCATCTTCAAATACTTCGACGGCCGCACCGGGAAATTCCAATACGCCGAACCGGTGCTGGCAACACCAAGAAAATAACAAGCACCGCTTGCGGTTTCGTGGGCCTTCGACGAGCTCTCCAGCATTTGGAAGCGGCGATGCGGGCGCCGCCGATGGTCGAGCGATTTAATGGCCAAACGCACCACTCTGAAATAGACATGAACAAACGGCCACTTTGTGGTATTGTTTGGTTTGTGAAGGGGTTATACTTGCAAGCTGCTCAACGATTGATAGGGCGTGCTGCCCCGCTTTGAATTCGACTACTATTTCTGAATCGCGCATCCAATGGCCAAGAACAAAACAGTTTCAGCTAACGAATATCCAGACGATCTTGCGAAAGAAGAGGAGGACGTCCTTTCACAAGATGATTCGTCGGACCAACCGCCAACGGACATCGTCGCATTCAATGAACTTCGGTCGTGCGCTGATCTTGTCCGAATGTACAATTCCAACCAACTGGAGATCAAGCCTGATTTTCAGCGCGATGTCGTCTGGTCAAATGCCTCACAGACCAGATTTATCGATTCTCTAACGAAGCAGCTTCCTATACCAAGCATGTGCATCGGTCTGGATTACAACACCAACAATCGCATTGTGATTGACGGTTTGCAGCGAATGTGGAGCATTATTCGTTTTCTTACAGATGACAATTGGAAGCTGTCCGCCCTAAAGGACATTGACGACCGCCTATCTGGTCGCCGCGTCTCGTACATTGAGGAACACTACACAGCAACGTATGGTAAAGTCGAGAATCTCACCGTTCCAGTAACTGTTTTGCGTTGCGACTACACAAAAGCAGATCACATGGAGCATCTGTTTACTGTTTTTCATCGACTGAACACTGGTGGCAACAAACTGACAAACCAAGAGATCCGCAATTGCATTTACTCCGGAGAATTCAACGAACTACTCAAGATTTCCACACAGAACGAACAGTTCCGCGACCTCTTTGGTTTGGTCGAACATAAGGGGTATCGGTTCGCCTACGAAGAGTTTGTACTTCGCTTTTATGCTTTTGTTGATCGATACACGAATTACGACGGCAATTTGTCTCGGTACCTGAATGCTTACATGGAGGCCGGAAGAAATAAGTTTGATGACGTCGACCTAGACAAGAAGTTGCATCTGTTCACGCGAACCGTTAAAGTTATTTTGGTTCTTCTCGCATTTTAGTGGGTGCTGCTTGATTTGACGTGTGGAATCGATCTCGGGATCATGGGGGATTTCCGAGGTCGAGACGATGGAATCTCTGAATGCGCATTACCGACTTCTTCTGG
>Ga0114996_10002388_pt1 | contig 24370 bp, 18 predicted proteins | sample ArcticOcean_MG_C_4_FD_87039 | JGI IMG/M metagenome (GOLD analysis project Ga0114996, IMG submission 87039) | Marine microbial communities from western Arctic Ocean - ArcticOcean_MG_CB4_134 | ecosystem: Environmental > Aquatic > Marine > Oceanic | place: Arctic Ocean: Canada Basin | collected... | reverse complement strand
ATTTTTTCCACTGCCAATATCAGACTTCAGACTCCTTTGAAGAGGTCGGCCAGTACTACCTCAAGAAGTTGGCTCCCAACCTGCCCTTTAAATCTGATGGTGGTTCATCATACCACATTGGCAATGATCAAAAGTGGCTTTTTCGATACAGCCCGCCGAGTTATCAACACGGTTTTGCCGCCGCACTTCTCGTTACCCACGCCGACGAAGACCGAACGATTTCCATTGTCGTTATCCCCGCAGTCGAAGAAGAGAGGCTTGTGCTCTTAATCACTTTTGAAGCCCGTTAAAATGAAGAGAAACGCAATTTGGAAGAATCGCGTTTCTCTCAATGACCCGTGTCTCAGCGCGCAGAACGCGCTGGCCTTGGGTACCCTAACGCGCGACGTTGGGTACCCCAATAATGGCAATGACCCGTGTATCAGTTCGCTGAACGCGCTGGCGTTCGGTACCCCAGGGATTTGGCGTTTTAGCCGTTGTGCACCCCAATAAGCCCTATGTCCAATGGCTTGCTGCTGCCGGGTTGCCATTTTGCATTTTCTCTGAATACTCCAACCGCCCGATACTAACGAAAAACGGCGTACTCGTTAATCAACGTGTTATCAAATAGGACCTCTATAACAACAGATTGAGACCTAATCTGACACTGTCTGATGGATCGAGTTTTGCATATTTTCACCGCGTATCCCCACGCTCAAACTTAATCTGCGGAATATCCTTAAACTGCACCCGAATATAAAAATTAAAATCGCGGTAAAAACGCGAAGGCTCGACGTTAAAAGTAGCCGCCCAATCGTGAAATTCGCGCTGCACCGAGAGCAATTCAGAAGTGATGCGGTCGGTTGAAAAGAAGGCGCGCCCAGGCACGTGCAAATTGTAGTTGAGCGAGTAGTCGATGTGCCAGCGCCGCGTCTGGCTCAGCCCCAACGTCGAGCGCAGCCAGGAGCGTTTAGTGGTGCGCGTCCCACTGCGACTACGAGAGTAATAGTGGCTAAGCTGAAAGCGCCGCCGCCCGCTGCGCTCCTGGAAGTCGCGTTGCAAACCACCTTCGTAGCCAAAGCGGCCCGACTGATCTTGTCCAGTACTCGAGTACGGCGCACCAGATGAAAGAGCACCCGTCGACGAGGAGGTGGACGAGCGGCCATAACGATTGGCATTTCCTTGCCCACTGCCTGATCCCGAAAGACGCAAAGTGGAACTCACTTCAAAGCGCTTGAGTCGGGGCGAGAGCAGCTGCAGTTTGCTCTCGTCGTCATAGAGTTCCGATATCAGTGTGAGTCGCGTATCGAGGTAACGTCCGGCGTCGACATTAAGGGTCGAATTGAGATCGGAGAACGGCCGAGTTTTATTGTCGATATTATAGGCCGTAGAAAAACGCAGCTGCGCCAGGCGAATTTTACTTTCCTCCTCGCCGTGTTCTATCTTAACCCAAAAACTATTGCCAATGCTCAAGGAAATGGGCCGGTTTTGCTTCCAGACGCTGCCGTCGCCGCCGTAGCCCAACACGCCGCCGGTATCGCTGTGGGTAGCCTGGTAGCTAAGTGAGACGCTGGGATTGAGCGCGTGGCGGAAGGCAGTGATCGAACCAATGCGCGGAAAAAACATGCCGTAATAAGTCTGGTTGAGGCGCAAGGTGGCGCTGACGCGATCGTTGCGCACTGCCAGATCGTCTTCGTTGCGCAGATCGCGGTCGCGCCAGGTCTGGCTCAATTGTGGATTGAGTTGCAACCACGAAAGCGGTTTGAGCTGGGTCGAAACATTGAGACGCAAATCGGAACTAGTCTCGGTAGTGGTGTCGGTCGAGGTGCCGCGCCGCGTATTGCGCAAATTGCCCGAGGCATCGTAGAACACGCGGCTATACCAAGGGCTATCCTTGCCGGACGCCCCGCGTTTGGCTGCGCCCCACAGCGGTTTGCGCGCCTTGCGCAGGCTGACCTCGGGAAAGCTGGTAGTAAAACGACCGGTGTCGAGGTTTTTAGTCTGGCTAGCTTTGAGGTTGACGCTATTGCCCGACTCGCGCCAGCGTTTATTGTAGGTAAAGTTGGAGCGCAGGGTGCGGTCGAGACGATCGTAGAGATCGTAGCTATTGTCGCGATTAAAATCCTTATTGCTCTGGAAGGTGCCGTTGGCGACAATGCGCGCCCCATCACTCAAAGTCTGAGAATGGCGCACAGTGGTACGCCACTCGTAGCTGGCGTTAATACCGGACTGGCGGCTTTCCAGACTGGTTTCTACCTGGCCGTTGTAGCGGTCGCGCAGGGCGTAGCGCAGGCGGCTGCGCGCCAGCCAGCCCGAGCGCGTGCGAAAGTCGCCCGACAGACTGACATCCCAATAGTCATTGGGCGCAAAATAATAACCCAAATTGCGCGCCTCCCACTCGCTTTCGGGCGAACCAAAGCGGATGGGACGGCGACCAAAAGAGGGAGTGAGAATGCCGGACTGGCGATCTTCGCGCAACGAGAAGACGTAGAACGGAATCCAGAACAGGCGGCGCTCCTTAACGCGGAAGTAGACCGGCCGGGCAATGGCCATCTCGTCGGAGAGAACTTTGATGCGCGGACTGTAGAAATCGAAGTGGGGGTGGTCTTTGTCGCAGGTGGTGTAGGAGCCTTGGTGTACGTGGAATTCTTCTTGCGAGCGCACCTGGATCTGTTGGCCGGCGTAATAGGCCCTTTTGCGGCGGATGCGACCGTCGTAGATGGTGCCGCGTTCCTTTTCCAGATTGTAGCGAATGCGCTGGCCCTGCAGGGTTTCCTGGCCGCGTTTGAGCTGCGGTTTGCCGATGTAGGTATTGGTGCTGTCTTTGACGGCGCTAGCTTCGACCAAGTCGCGACTGCGGTGGTAGACGATATGGGCAGCCTGCAGGTGGGTGTCGCGGTTTTTTATGGAGGCGTTGCCTTTGAGAAAGATGATCTGGTCTTCTATGTGAAGACTATCGCCGTCTATCGAGAAACGCTCTTTTTCGGAGTATTGTTTTATTTCGTCGAGCAGTGTGTGGGCAGCTTGCAGGGTAACTTTGCTGGTGTCGGGGTTAGTCTCTTGGGCATTGAGTGTAATACATAAGAGGCTAAAAAATATATACGACGTAAAAGAAAAAAAGTGAGGGGTATTCCGCATTGTTTGCTTAAGACAGGTGGCGTTGGCGGAAGACTTCGTAGAGAGTCAAGGCGGCCGCTACAGAGGCGTTGAAGGAGCCGACTTCGGCGTGGGCCATGGGAATGTGGGCGGTGAAGTCGCAGGTTTCGCGGACCAGGCGGCGCATACCTTTTTCTTCGCCGCCAATGACCAGGGCGCAGGGGATGGTGTAATCTAAGGTGGTGAAGTTTTGCTCGCCGTCGGCGGCCAGGCCAATCAGCCAAATACCGGCATCGCGGGCTTGTTGTAGAGCGCGTTGCAAATTGGGGACGCGACAGACGGGCAGGTGGGCAGCAGCGCCGGCGGCCGCTTTGGCAGCGGTGGCGGTGAGGCCGGCGGCATTGCGCTCAGGGGTAATTAGGGCGTCGGCACCGACGGCGTGGGCACTGCGCAGGATGGCGCCCAAATTGTGGGGATCCTGGATCTGATCAAGAAAAATCAGGAAGGCCTGTGAAAGGTCGATAGATTGCAAGAGTTCAGTGTAATCGGCATAGGGGTGGGCAGCCATATAGGCGATGATACCCTGGTGGCGGCTGGCGATACGATCGAGGAAGGAGCGATCTTTGAGGTCGAAGGGAATGCGCTCCTGGCGCGCGTAAGTGTATATTTCGTCGACCACAGAGCCGTGAGCACCCTTAGCAATAAGCAGGCGCTGGATGGGATGTTCGGCTTTTAAGGCTTCGAGTACGGGGTGGCGACCGCAGAGAATTTGGGCGGGTGTATTCATAAGTTTGGGAAAATTGGGGATATGACTGGGACGTACCTTCCGCTTTGGCGGTTCCCTACAAGTCAAATAAATAAAAGGTTACTTACTGAAATTAAACAACTTGTACTATTTTGGCCAATCTGGTGCAAATTTTGCTACAAGAAAAGCACAACCTTTGAGGTGAGAAATTTATACAATGCGAAAGGGCTTGTGATGACCACAGCTATTCTTTTGGGAGAATTGAGTATTGCCGTCGGTTTTATGGTTTTTATCGGGCGGGCACTGGTAGAACGAGTAGAGAAATTGAAATTGTCCTCTGCAAATGAGAAGATCGGCGCTTAACCGCGGTCGCTCCCCTTGCCTTTAAAACCATCGCCGAAGTCGTAACCAGCACGGCCCCAGTCAATCTTATTAGGATCGACGCGCTCGCGTAGTTTTTGCAAGGTGTTGAGGATCGTAGTTTCGTCGTCCTCATCGGCTTGGGTAGAGGGCATTTTGTGCGGTGCCGCTTGTTCTTGTTGCGCCTGGGGTTTAGTAGAGGGCATTTTGTGCGGTGTCGGCCCCGAGGATTTGGTCGAAGGCATTTTGTGCGGTGTTGAGGTAGACGATTTCTTGGCCCGCTTCTTGGGAGCAGGCTCTTTTAGTTTATCGGTCAACGGTTTATTATCGTAGAAAAAGCCGGCGAATTCGATCATCACCGCCGCCTTTTCTTCGGGTCTGAGGTCGCCCAGATCAAGCATAGAGGCATTGATCGCTTCGACCGTCTCCAGGTCGACGTCGGCCAGGATCTGGCGCGCTTTGTCCGGTCCTAGAACGATGAGGAAAACGGCGACTTTTTCTAAGCGGCTAAAGCGATCAGATAGCGATGCCATAATTAGCTACTCCCCTCTTTTCCAGCCATTTTTTCTTTCCATTCGTTGAGCTTGAGCAGCGCCTGTAGCGGCGTCACTTGGCTCAGATCCATATTTTGCAATTCCTCAACAAAGGGCGCAGGTATAGTGGGACTGAAAAGTTCCATTTGCTGCGCCTTGGGCACGGCTTCGGCAACCTGGGATGCGGTTTTATCGCCGCCGTTTTCCAGATGCAGCGGCTTGGTGTCGATTTGTTCTCCTTCCAGTTGAGCCAGCAATTGACGGGCGCGACCGATCACCTCGTTGGGCATGCCGGCCATCTGGGCCACGTGGATGCCATAGCTATGGTCGCAGGGTCCGGCTACTATGCGGTGCAAGAAGACGACATGGCCCTTTTCCTCGCGCACTAGCACATTGTAGTTGCGCAGGCGCTTTAGGGTACCTGCCAATTCGGTGAGTTCGTGGTAGTGAGTGGCAAAGAGCGTGCGGGCGCGCGCCTGGTCGCGGCTGTGCAGGTATTCGATGATGGCCCAGGCGATGCTCAAACCGTCGAAGGTCGAGGTGCCGCGGCCCAATTCGTCCATCAGAATGAGGCTGCGCGAGGTGATATTGTTGAGAATATTGGCTGCCTCGTTCATCTCGACCATGAAGGTGCTCTCGCCGCGCGCCAGATTGTCGGAGGCACCCACGCGCGTGAAGATGCGGTCGACGACGCCAATGCGGGCGCGGTTGGCCGGTACAAAACTGCCCATCTGCGCCATCAGCACAATGAGACCGACTTGGCGAATGATCGTGCTCTTGCCGGCCATATTGGGTCCGGTGACCAGCAAGATTTGTTCGCCGTCGCAGTCGAGGTGCAGGTCGTTGGGTACAAAGAGATCGCGCAGGTGGCGCTCGACGACGGGGTGGCGACCCTCCTCGATGTCGATGGTGTAGCCAGCGTCGATCTGGGGGCGCACGTAATGCTCGTCGTGGGCCACTGCAGCTAGGCCGGCCAGCACATCGATACAAGCCAGGGAGCGGGCCACCTGCTGTACCTGGGGCGTCCAGACGGCGACTTGGTCGCGCAGTTTTAGGAAGAGCTGGTTTTCCAATTCCTGCAAGCGCTCTTCGGCATTGAGCACCTTACTTTCGTACTCTTTGAGTTCCGGAGTGATAAAACGCTCGGCATTGGTCAGGGTCTGTTTGCGGGTATAGTCTTCGGGCACGCGGTCGAGATTGGTTTTGCTGACCTCGATATAATAACCGAAGACTTGGTTAAAACCGATCTTGAGCGAGGCGATGCCGGTGCGTTCGCGTTCGTAGGTCTGGCGGCGCGCGATCCAATCCTTGCCGCCGCGGCTAATGGTGCGCAGTTCGTCGACGTCCGTATTGTAGCCATCGCGGATCAAACTGCCCTCGGTCAATGTAGCCGGCGGCTCGTCGACTAAGGCGTGGGCGATGAGATCGACCAATTCGTCAACGGCGGGCAGGTGTTGAGCTAACAGTTGAGCAATCAGCTCGCCAGGCACCTCTGCCAAACGGCGGCGCAGTTCGGGTAGCACGGCCAGGGAGCGGGCCAGGCCGACCAGGTCGCGGCCGTTGGCCCGTTGACAGCAGATACGCGCCATAAGACGCTCCAGATCGCCGACCTGGCGCAATAATTCGCGCAGCTGCTGCCGGCTGTCGCGCTGGTCGAGAAGGGCGGCCACAGTGTCGAGGCGTTCTTCGATATCTTTGGGGGTTTTGAGCGGGGCAACGATCCACTGACGCAGCAGGCGGGCGCCCATGGGGGTAAGAGTCTGGTCGAGTACTTGTAATAGCGTATTGTCGCGGCCCCCGTCTTGCTGGTTGTAGAGCAGGTCGAGATTGCGCTGGGCGGTGGCGTCCAGCATCATATAATTTTCGCGGCGCCGGTGGACGATGCGGTTGAGGTGCTCGACAGCGCCGCGCTGGTTGTCGCGCAAATAAACTACGGCGGCGCCAGCAGCGCCGATGGCCGCCTCCATATCATCGCAGCCGAAACCCTTGAGGGAGTGGACCTTGAGTTGTGAAATCAGGGTTTCGTAAGCGCAGTGATTAGTGAAATGCCAGTCTTCGCTGCGACTGACCGCCACCTGGGGCAGGCGGCGGCGGATGGCGGCGAGCCAGTCTTGATCGGCATTTTCGGCGACCAGCAATTCGGCCGGTGCCAGGGCTTCCAATTCGTCTAGCAGAGCGGCAGCGGGCAGTTCGTCTAGAGTAAAGTCGCCGGTGGACAAATCGACCATGGCCAGGCCGACTTTGTCCTTGTGAGGGCATAGACTGGCAAGAAAATTATTGCGCTGCTGGTCGAGCATAGAGTCGGCCAACGCAGTGCCCGGCGACACCACCTGGACCACGTCGCGCTTGACCACGCCCTTGGCCAGCTTGGGGTCTTCGACCTGCTCGCAGATAGCCACTTTGCGCCCCCGTTCAATGAGCTTGGCGACGTAGCCTTCCATGGCGTGGTGCGGCACGCCGGCCAAAGGGATGTCGGCTGCTTTCTTACCGTTGTTGCGCGCCGTCAGGGTCAGACCTAAAAGCTGGGAGGCCTCGCGCGCATCGTCGAAGAACATTTCGTAGAAATCGCCCATGCGAAAGAACAGAATAGCGTCTGGGTTCTGGCGCTTGAAATGCATGTACTGTTCCATCGCCGGAGTGAGTTTAGCGGGCGGCATAGGTCCTTAAATCGTCTGGTTGCAATCAAGTGAGACTTTAAAACATATAAGATAACCTGCGGCGCTGACCTGACAAGGTGATTGCCCCGACGAATATCAAAGTGGCAAATCGACGGATGAAATTACACAAACAAAACGGGCGCTAGAGACCCGGAGGTTTCTAGCGCCCATATGATGTGATCGGCTGGAGATTTATAGAGGCAGTCTACGCCTCTTCTTCCTCCTGCTCCTCTTCGTCGACATCGCTCTCTTCATCGACACCGTCTGCTTCATCAACATCATCCGCTGCTTCCTCAGCAGGGGCATCGTCATCGACATCGTCCGCTGCTTCCTCGGCAGGGGCATCGTCGTCCCTGGCCGGCGGACTGTTACCGTGGGCGTCGCCCCAGCTCTCCATCTCCTCGTCCTCATCGTCAATGACGTCGGCGATGGTGACGGCCTGAATGGGATGGCTCTGGAGATAGGCCTCGAACTCTTCCTGGTCCTTGTCCTTGAGGTACTCGCGCACGCTGAGCACAATCTTCTTCTGCTCCTCGTTGAACTCGATGACCTTAAGAGACAACTCCTGTTCCAAGGAAAAACTCTGGCGCGGCGTTTTGAGATCGTCGATGGCCAGCTGCGACAGCGGCACAAAACCGTCGACATCATTTTCTAGGGTGACCACCAAACCGCGTTCCAGCAGACGGGAGACGGTGCCCTTGGTCTCGGAGCCAACCGCATAACTTTCGGCGACCTGCGGCCAGGGATTGTCGAAAGCGAGCTTGTGACTCAGCGAGATACGGCGACGTTTCTTGTCGATCTCGCTGACCACTACAGGGATGACATCGCCCTTCTTGAACATCTCGCCGGCCTGGCGAATACGCCGGGTCCACGACATGTCGGAGATGTGCACCAACCCGTCGATCCCCTCCTCCAACTCAACAAAAACGCCAAAATTGGTTAGGCTGCGCACCGTGCCCTGCAGACGGGTGTTGGGCGGATAGCGATCATCCAGGGTGTCCCAGGGATCCGGGTCGGTCTGCTTCATACCGAGGGAGATCTTCTGGTTGTCCTGGTCGATCTTGAGGATCATCACTTCGACGCTGTCGTCGATGTTGACCAGCTTGGAGGGATGGCGGATGTGCTGAGTCCACGACATCTCAGAAATGTGCACCAACCCTTCGATGCCTTCCTCCAACTCGACAAAGGCACCGTAGTCAGTGATACTGACTACGCGACCCTTAGTCTGGCTATCAATGGGAAACTTGGCGTCGATGTCTTCCCAGGGGTGCGGCGTCAGCTGTTTGAGACCCAGGGAAATGCGCTCGCGCTCGCGATCGTAGTTGAGCACCTTGATCTTGATGCGATCGCCAATATTGACCATCTCGGAGGGGTGGCTGACGCGCCCCCACGACATGTCGGTAATGTGCAGCAGGCCATCGACGCCGCCCAGGTCGATAAAGGCGCCAAAATCGGTGATATTCTTCACCGTGCCCTCGCGCACCTGGCCTTCCTCCAGCTCCTTGATGATCTCGTCGCGCAGGCGCGAACGCTCGTCTTCGAGCACGGCACGGCGCGACACCACAATATTGCGGCGCGCTTTGTTGAGCTTGATGATTTTGAAGGAAAACTCTTGACCAATAAACTGGTCAAAGTTCTTGACCTGGCGGATGTCGATTTGCGAGCCGGGCAGAAAGGCGTCGACACCAAAGAGATCGACGACGATGCCCCCCTTGATGCGGCGCATCAGACGCCCCTGGACCGTATTGCCGGTATCGTGGGCGTCCTTGATCTGGTCCCACACGCGCATGAAGTCGGCTTTCTGCTTGGAAAGTACGACCTGGCCTTCTTGATCCTCGATACTCTCGAGGAAGACATCAATCTCCTGACCGACCTCGATGCTTTCGGGATCGGTGAACTCTTTGAGCGGCACGGCTCCTTCGGACTTGAAGCCGATGTCAACCATAACATCATTAGCAGTAATCGTGACGACAGTGCCAACAACGACCTGGCCTTCCTGAATACCGGAGATGCTCTCTTCGTAGAGGTTCATAAACTCTTCGTACTGGTCTTCCGAGTACTCCGAGTCGCTTAATTGGTTTGCATCGGCATTGCCGTAGACAGGTTTTTCTTCAACCTCCTCTACGACAGCGGTTTCTTCTGACATGATACTTTGTCCTCGTGCGGCTAGTGGAACACCGCGGGTTAAAGGTGTACGGATCCCGGGGCAAACCCCGGACGGGTTAAAAATAGTATAGACAGCAACTAGCCGACGTCGCGTTGGCGCGCCCAGGCGACAATGCGTTCTACCTGGGCGTCGAATGTGAGATCGGTCGTATCCAATGTCACGATCTCACCCGGATCGGATTCGGCGCCGTAATCGCGTTCGGCGTCGGCCCGGTCGCGGGACTCGATGTCGACCGTCACTTGTTCGAGAGAAATACTCACCCCCTTTTCGGTCAATTCTCGTTGACGTCGGCTAGCGCGCTCCTCCAAAGAGGCGACCATCAAAACTTTGAGGTCGGCCCCAGGAAAGACGACACTGCCCGCGTCGCGTCCTTCAGCCACTACGCCGCCTCTAATGCCCATGGCCTGCTGTTGGGCGACGAGGGCGCGGCGCACCAGGGGTAAATCGGCGTAAGCACCGACCCGACGGGTTACCTCGGGGCGGCGAATGGCACTACTTATATCTTCGTCGTCGAGCAGCACCCGCCCTCCTTGGTGCTGGGGTTCCAACTCGATGCGAATCTCTTGCAGAAGGCTGGCCAACACCTCCTCTTCTTGCGCATCTATATCCCGGCGTACAGCTGCCAGCGTCACGGCGCGGTACATGGCGCCGGTATCGATGTGGCGATAACCCAATTGTTTTGCCACCTGCCGCGCCGTGGAACTCTTGCCGGCGCCGACGACGCCGTCAATGGCGATGATCAGGCCTTCAGGCCCGGCCATTATCGCCTGCCTCCAAGCCGACATCGCGGCGCAGGGTCCGTACTTCGGCGGGCTTGAGCCGACGCCACTGGCCGGGTTCGAGCCCGCTTAGGTCAAGGTCGGCAAAAACGGTGCGTTCGAGTTGACGGACGCGATGGCCGATGGCCTCAAACATGCGTTTTATCTGCCGCTTGCGACCTTGGTGCAGGCATATTTCCAAAAGCGTCTCGCCGTGGCGCTCTTCCTGGCTTAGGACGCGCACCTGGGCCGGGGCGGTCGGACCGTCGTCCAATTCGATGCCGCGACGCAGGCGTTGAAGATCGGCGGCACGAGGCTGGCCCCCCACCCGCACCTGATAGCGTTTTTCTACTTCGAAGCGCGGGTGCATAAGGCGAAAGGCCAATTCGCCGTCGTCGGTCAGCAGCAACAAACCGGTAGTGTCCTGATCCAGACGCCCCACGGCGACCGTGCCGGAATGCACCTGATCCAGATGGTCAAAGACGGTGGGCCGACCGTGTGTATCGCTGTGGGTGACCAGGCAACCGGTCGGTTTGTACAAAAGCAAATACTCAAAATGATCCGGTAGGACGACGGGTTGGTCGGCGCATTCGACGCGGTCTTGGTCTAGAGCAACACTGCTTCCGGGCTGCGACACGATCTCGCCGTTGACCCGCACGACACCGCTGCGGATCAACTCGTCGCTCTTGCGCCGCGACGCGATGCCGGCGCGAGCGAGAAAACGATTGAGCCGCATAGACCCGGCAGTGACCTGCTCAGGCATCGTTCTCTTCTTCGCTTTGCTCGTCGTCCCCGGGGGCGATACCGTTTTCGTTAGGGGCGTCGCTGTCATCTGCTCTTTGCAGTCTTTCGACTTCGTCTTGCTCTTCTACTTGGTCGCCTTGTTCCGCACTGTCTTCACTTTCGTCCTCAACGACCTCTTCGTCAAATCCGAGTCCAAGTTGACTCTGTACTTTCCTACCCTCCTCGGCCAGCAATTCTTCTAGCTCCTTGGGTTTGGGCAGATCCGCTAAGGTTTTGAGGCCAAAGTGAATGAGGAATTCCTTGGTCGAGCCAAAGAGCATAGGTTTGCCGACGCCGTCGGAGCGGCCGACAATGCGGATCATATTTAATTCCATCAACGTCTGCAGCACTCCAGTCGAAGAGACGCCGCGCACGGCGTCCAATTCGACGCGGGTAATGGGCTGTTTAAAAGCGACGATGGACAACACTTCGAGCGCGGCCTGGGACAGGCGGATCTGTTTGCGGTCGCGGTGAAATTTGCGCAGCCAGGGCGCAAATTCTTGGCGCGTCGCCAATTGGTAGCCACCGCCTACCTCGACGATGGTAAAGGCATGCCCGGAGTTTTCGTATTCTTTTTGGAGTTCGTCAATGGCCTCGCGTATATCGCGGCCATTGAGCCCTTTTATAAGCGTTGTGAGCCGGCCTGGCGATACAGGGCTTTCGGCTGTCAAGAGAATGGCCTCGATGACGCTGCGAACCTTTTCTTTCTCCAGGTCGGGCGTATTCAAGGCATCTCCTCGGATGGCACGATGGTCGGTCGGTCCAGTGCCGGACCATCCTCGACTTTCTCCACCCAGATATCATCGAACGGTCGGGCCTGCTGCACTCGGATGTGTTGCGATTTGAGCAACTCGAGAATGCCGATAAAGGTGGCGATCAGTGTTTCGCGGCTGCCGCCCTCGACCAGGTCGTAAAAACGCAGACGCGAACGGCGCTCGAGCATGGCCACCACGTGGGCGACACATTCTTGGATAGAGATGCGCTCTTCGACGATCTGGTGTACTAGCTCGTGGGGCACGGTATCAATCACATGTTTGTATACTTTAAACAGGTCGAGCAAGGAAACGGGACGGAGTTCGGCATCCCCGTCGCCGGCCTCCGGATCCGCCGCCGCGCGGTTGAGGAAGACGTCGCGCTGTTCCTCAAATTGAAAACCCAGCCATTCGGAGATTTCCTTAAATTGCTGGTACTCCAATAAGCGGCGGACTAGCTCTTCGCGCGGATCCTCACCTTCGCTCTCTTCGCCTTCAATATCCTGGCGCGGCATCATCATTTGCGATTTGACGCGCATGAGGGTGGCGGCCATGAGGATAAAGTCGCTGGCCTGCTCCAGATCTAGATCTTGGATTTGCTGCAAAAAAGCCAGGTACTGAGTGGTGATATGGGCGACCGGAATGTCGTAGATATCGAGTTCGTCCCTGCGGATCAGATAAAGCAATAGATCCAGCGGCCCCTCGAATATATCGAGTTTGACCGCGTAGGCGTCCTGGATGTCTTCAGTTTCTATTTTCAGGCCGTCAGTTGCCATGGATATGCCTTCCCGGGGAGATGCCGGGGAGTTTAGTCAATAAACAGGTACGGCCTCCAGCACTGATCGCTGATGCCGATGAAATTGCGAATAAAACTCACGTTGTTGGGCCTTTTGGGTTTGCTTTGCAGTTTCAGGCCCACTTTCTCAGGTCGGTGCTCACCTTTAACGTTGTTGCAACGAGTGCAGGCGCACACCAGATTCTCCCAGGTCTCACCGCCGCCGTTCTTGCGCGACACGACGTGGTCGACGGTCATTTTCTGCTCTCGGGTACCGCAGTACTGGCACTGGTACCTATCGCGTTTGAGGACATTGCGCTTGGAGAGCACGACGCGACGGCGGGGCGCATTAATGTAGCGCTCCAAACGCACTACGCTGGGCACCGGAAAATTCTGGGATACTGAGCGGATGAGGTCGTCGGCTACCTCCACAGCGGATGCCTTGCCGCGGAAGATGAGTATCAGCGCACGACGCACGGAGCACACACTCATAGGTTCGTAGTTCTGATTTAATATGAGTACGTTTTTACTCAGAGACATAAGACCAAATCCCATTTATACAAAGGTATATAAATAAGGAGACTAGAGCATTAAAGTCAAGATGTCGGAATGCGGCGCCGGTCCACGCGCAGGAAAGGAGAGAAGAACGCCTTAGAGATCGGCGATGTAATCGGCGTATTCCTGGTGGCCGAGCAGCTTTTCCATTTCCTCTGGTTTTTCGCCGCGAATCTTGATAATCCAACCGCTGTGATACGGATCGGAATTGACCATTTCGGCGTTGTCTTCTAGCGTCTGGTTGATTTCGACTACCTCGCCCGATATGGGGGCATAGAGATCGGCCACAGTTTTGACTGCTTCGATGGTGCCAAAGGCCTGGCCCTGTTCGACATAATCGCCGACTTCGGGCATTTCTACAAAAACGATATCCCCCAGTTCAGCCTGGGCATAGTCAGTGATGCCAATTGTGCACACGTCGCTGTCCTGCGAGAGCCACTCGTGCTCTTCGGTATAAGTTAGATTGTCGGGGATGTCAGACGATTGTTCTTCGCTATCGGATGGTTGCTCTTCGCTCATGAATTTATTTCTCCTTATTGTCTCTAAGCGCGCTCGACGTAATCGCCGGTGCGGGTATCAATCTTGAGTGTATCCCCCTGATTGACAAATAGGGGGACGTTAACCACCGCCCCCGTTTCCAGGGTGGCGGGTTTGACAGCGCCGGTAGCGGTGTCGCCTTTGATGCCGGGCTCGGCGTGAGTGACAAGGAGAGTGACAAAATTGGGCAGTTCGACGCCGATGGCCTTGTCCAGGGCTATGCTCACGAAGGCGTTTTCGCTGTCCTTGAGCAGGCCGGCGTTGGTCTCGCCAACGACGGGTCGGGCGATGCTTATCTGGTCAAAGGTCTCCAGGTCCATAAAAATATAAGCATCCCCTTCGACGTAGAGGAATTGCATCTCGCGTTTTTCCACGCGCACTTGCTCAACTTTGTCGCCCGAACGGAACGTGCGGTCGAGTACGGCGCCCGTCTGCAAATTTTTCAGCTTGGTGCGGACAAAGGCATTGCCTTTGCCGGGTTTGACGTGCTGAAATTCCGAAATCGAGAAGATCTCGTTGTCTATCAGCATGGTGAAGCCATTTCTAAAATCTCCAGTGTCTGCCATGGTCTTGGCTGTATCTCCCTTATTTAGCTAGTAGTTGATCTGTGCTGCGACAAATTGTCCAATTTGCGCTTGATCTCTTCGTTGTCGGGGTTTTGTTGCAAAATCTGCTGGTAGATCTCACTGGCGCGCTGCATCATGCCTTGTTTCGAGTAGATTTCCGCTAAAGTTTCGGTGGCGATCTGACTGTCCGAGTCGGGCGGATCGGGCAGGTCATGCGGGACCGCCGGGCCTTCCTCTTGTTGTGAGTCCTGGGATTCGATTTCCTGAAAGAGGTTGATGAGTTCATTGTTATCGGCCCGCAGAAAGCTGTTTTCCCTTGGGGATAGGGTCTCCCAGGGAGAGTCCTGCGCTTCGACTTCGGCGCTGACGTCCGGGGCAATGTCCAAGGTCTCAGCAAGTACTTCATCGCCGTGGGCCTCAGATCCCACCTCATTTTCAGTGGCTGTGGCCACTTCTTCCGTGTCGCTATCGACGCTAAAAGGCGGGGGTTGATCGGTGTCGATTTCGTTAATTTCCGCCGGCTCTAAGATGATAGCTGGGGCGTCGGGTAGGGGATCATCCGCAATAATTTCAACCGTTGTGGTCACCTCCAGGTTAGGCGTCTCTTCGGCGTCGGAAACATCGGGAAAAACATCGGCACCCAGGGCGGCCAGATCCTCCTCTGGTTGATCTGCTTCTACATCGATGCCCAGGGTGCCCACCCGAGCTTCACCGGAATTTAATTCGCTTATCATGTCTGGAGGGGCAAGGTCTTCCAGGGCATCGTCGGCAGAATTGGGTTCGTCGGCTTCTTGTTCAACTACTTCAAAGAGATTGGCAATCTGCGCCAATTCGTCGGCTTCGACAAGGACAGAATCCGGCTGTTCTTCTTTTGCTGTCGGCGTTTCCTCCTCGGCCTCATCGTCGAAGATTCTAGCAAGTTCGTCGTGGTCCTCATTGACTTCGTCGACTTTATTATGCGGTCCCCATTCCGGCAAGTCCTGTAGCATGCCAAAGGGTTCTGCGTCTAGCTCTGCATCCGGCGAGAGAGCGGCTAGGTCTGCGTCCATATCCGCTGCATCCAACTCTTCGGACGTTTTTAAGCCTTCACCGATCTGCTCGAGCGCAGTTTTGACGCCAGCGCCTATCTGTTCGTCGCTTTCCCCTTCTACGTCGATGGCAATTTCGTCCATCTCGTCTGCTGCGGCTAACGCAGATACTGCTTCGACGGCGCTGGATATTTCTTCTGTTGGGAGGGTTGTGCCACCATGTTCTTCTAGTGCTGCCAGGCCGTCTTCGATATCTATTTCGAGGGTGCTTTCCAGATCGGCGATTTCTTGGTTGTCTGTATCTAGGCCGACTTCTATTTCGACTTCATCCTCAGAAGTACCTTCGCTGACTTCGGGCTCTTTCAACTCTGCCTGCAAGACCGCTTCCTCCTCCTCCTCCTCTATCTCGTCTTCATCGTCTTCATCGTCATCTTCCTCAGGCTCAATATCCTCCTCATCTTCATCCTCCTCATCTATCTCGTCTTCATCGTCCTCCTCGTCATCTTCCTCAGGCTCAATGTCCTCCTCCTCGTCCTCCTCTATCTCGTATTCCTCCTCCTCCTCTTCATCCTCAAGTTCGCTATCCTCTTCGTCGTCCAATTCGTATTCTATGGTTTCGTCGTCGTCGTCCTCATCGTCCTCAACTTCGACCTCAACCTCAACCAATTCGTATTCAACGTCCTCCTCGTCCTCAACCTCAACCAGTTCGTATTCAATCTCCTCGTCTTCGTCCTTGAGCAGTTCGTATTCTTCGCTGTCTTCTCCAGAAACATCGACAGCGGATTCTTCATCCTCGAAAGTCGACGCGATGGTTTCTTTGGAGATTATGGCGCTCAATTGATCCAGCTCTTCGTTGACTTCCTCGCTGTACGGATCGATATGGGCGGCTTGTTGCAAGCTTTTGAGGGCGAATTCTGGATTGCCCTGGTCGATATATATTTTGGACAGACGCCGGAAACCGCCAGGGTTTTCGGGATCGAGGCGCAACGCCCGGGCCACGGCTTTGCGCGCCTCTTCCAGCTCACCCTGGGCTTCGTAACATTTGCTCAGGACAGTAAAACCGGCGATGTAGTCAGGAAAACGCTCACAGCCTTTCTCGCACAGAGAGAGGGCCTTGTGGATTTTACCTTGGCTAAGATAAAAATCGGCCAAACGCGCGAAGAACGGCACGTCGGGATTTTGGCGATGGGCCTTTTCCAGTTTTGCCAGTTTTCCGGGCATCATTTAACAGGTAGTTAGGAGGTAGGTAGACTGGCCGGTATTTTACGGTAAAAGGCCAGAATTGTCAAGACTTTAGAGGCCTGGGAGAGAAGGGGTTGGCCGGTCTATCGAAGGAGGGCATAAGCCTTGACAATACAGCGCTCTACTGCTATTTTTCATCTGCCTTGAAATAGAGATAGCGCCTATAGCTCAGCTGGTAGAGCAGCTGACTCTTAATCAGCGGGTCCTAGGTTCGAGTCCTAGTGGGCGCACCAATATTTACAAGGGGTTACAACTTTCACAGTTGTAACCCCTTTTTTTACCTGGAGTTGACCGAGCAGGGCATACAAGTGATAATAGTCGACAGCACGTACCTCATTAGGCGAGTTGACGAGTTGATTATATTCACATAACTTGATCCTCTTTATACAGAAATATTAAGCGGATTAGCCTAGCAGATCTGGAGTTGACTTGGGCCCGAGGTCATTCAATATTATCTACAAATCACCTATGAAATCGACAACTACAGCATAGTCTAAGAATATCCTATGACATTACATCAAGCACCTCCAAGAGTTAAGCTTCCCTTGGGCCAGGTTATGAAGATGCTGGTTCCCTACGCCAGGTCCAAAGTATTGGAGCAGATCAAGAGCGTGGCACTAATTGTCGCTTATCTAGTGCTGTTCCAGTTCGTGGTGTTGAACATACCGGTGGCCAACGCGATGGTGGTGGCGTTGGGAATTGGCGTGGTGGTCCTAGGGCTGGCCTTCTTTATGGAAGGTCTCTTCCTCGGTCTGATGCCGCTGGGGGAAACTTGTGGCATCAGGTTGCCGCAGAAGACAATACTGCCCGTCATTTTGATCTTCGCTTTTGTCCTCGGCCTGGGCGCCACATTTGCCGAGCCGGCCATCGGGGTGCTCAAATCGGCGGGGTCTTCGGTGAAGGCCTGGGATGCACCGTTGCTTTTTTTGCTGCTGACCAAACACTCCGCCTACCTGGTTTGGTCGGTTGGGGCCGGCGTCGGGGTGGCGGTGATGTTCGGCATGCTTCGCTTCCTCTACCACTGGTCACTCAAACCCTTCATCTATATTCTCTACAGCGCGATCGGTGCAGTATCGGTCTGGGCATACTTCGACCCCAATCTCGTCCACCTCACCGGCTTGGCTTGGGACTGTGGCGGGGTGACTACCGGCCCGGTGACCGTACCGCTGGTGCTGGCGTTGGGCATTGGCATTTCGCGGGTGGCTTCGCACGGCGGCGAGGAGGGAACGGTCGGCGGTTTTGGGGTCGTGACGCTCGCCTCGGCTTTTCCCATTGTGGCGGTGATGGGCCTGGGCCTGTTCTTCTTGTCTAGCGCACCTAAACCGATGAGCGATGTCGAATTCTGCAGTCCTGCTAATCGCGATAAGGCCCTCTACTTATTTGCCGACGAGCAGGCGATGAAAGGATACGTGCTGGAGAACGGCAGCCTAGAAGCGCGGCGCGCCTTCTTTGGTGGCGCTAGCGCGGCGCTCGACGACTACGTTGCCGAACTCGCCGTCGACGAGGCCGCAAAGGCGGCGCTCTTTGGCAGCGCAGCAGCGTTTGAGCGCTGGTTATTGACCAGCGGTAGCCCCGAGCAGCGGCTGCGGGTCTACGGCTCGGAGCAACGGGTCAAAGAGCAAGCCGAGGCGCTGTATGCGACGCGGACGCAGCAACTTGACGCGTCCGAGCTTTTGATGCGCAATGGCCTGGGGGCGTTGCAGGCGATCGTGCCGCTGAGCGCCTTTCTGATTTTGGTACTGCTGGTGGTGCTGCGCGAAAAGATCCGGCGGGCCGACGAGATCTTTCTGGGTGTCCTCTTTGCGGTGATTGGAATGTCGCTGTTCAGCATTGGCATCGAACTAGGTCTGTCTCGCCTAGGCAGCGAGATTGGCACCAATTTGCCCACCTCGTTCAAGGCCGTGGAGATAGCGCAGGAGCACGAGATAATCCGCAATTTCGACCCAGATATTGTCTCCAGAGCCATCACTGCAGAGGGGCAGATGGAGGAGATTTTTCCCCGCAAGACCTCCGATGGTTATGAACTGCTACCCTACCGGTCCGAAAATTACGATTCTCGCACGGGACAGTACTCACATACCCCCATTCGCGGACCGCTTTTTGGTCACAGATTCGGCATCCTCATCGTCGTCCTCTTCGGCTTCATGATGGGCTACAGTGCGACCCTGGCCGAGCCGGCGCTCAACGCGCTGGGAGCCACAGTGGAGGAGCTGACAGTGGGGACCTTCAGAAAGAAGTTGCTCATGCAAGCCGTTGCCATCGGCGTCGGCGTCGGCATTGCTTCTGGGGTGGCCAAAATCATTTACGATTGGCCACTGATTTGGATGCTGTTGCCGCCCTATGCTGTGCTGATGGTGCTCACTGCAATTTCGAGCGAGGATTTTGTCAATATTGGCTGGGACAGCGCCGGGGTGACCACCGGCCCGGTGACCGTGCCGCTGGTGCTGGCCATGGGGTTGGGCATCAGCGGCCAGGTGGGCAGCATCGAGGGCTTCGGTATTCTGTCGCTGGCTTCGGTCTGCCCTATCCTGTCGGTGCTGGTAGTGGGGCTTTACGTGACCGGCAGGCGCAAGGCAGAACTCGAAGAAACCGTTTAACCGTTGCCGGCCCAGGAGAGAACTATGGAAACCATCGCAGTTGCACAGATCACCTGCACGGTCTACCACCCGGTGACCAGCAAGGCGCTGGACGTAATGAAAGCGCTTGGGGTGAGGGAATATCATCTGCAGCCGAGTCGGGCGGTCGTGCTGCGGCGCAAGGCCGGTTTTTTGGGAATCGGTGCGGGCATTGGACTGGAGGAGGAGCCGGCAAATCGAATCCTGTTCTATGTGCCACTAGAAGCTGCCGAGGTGGCATTGCAAGCGCTGGTCGCTGGGTGCGAACTGAACATCCCCGGCCGCGGCAGTGTTGTATGCGAGGAGGCCGCTATGGTCAGGGGCTCGGTCTGGGAGGATAACTCATTGACAGCGGTAGCGGGGACAGACACCGTCGTCACTCAGAACGACCTGGCCAGCATTACCTGCACGGTGCAACGGGGCCGGGGAGACAGCATCGTTAAGGCGGTGTTGGGACTGGGCATGCCGATGCCGCAGGTCACCGCCGGCGAAGGTACGGGGCTGCGCGACAAACTCGGCCTGATCCGCGTGGCGCTGCCGCCCGAAAAAGAGGTGGTGCACGCCGTGGCCTCGGCCCACGAGGCCACGGATATCCTCGGCTCGCTAGTAGACGCCGGGCGGCTAGATCGGTTCGGCGCCGGGTTTATCTACGAGTCGCCCCTGGCCATGGGGGTGATCAATAATATGGTCATTCGCGGCCAGCGCCATTCGGCCAGTATAGAGCAGTTGATCGCCGCCGTCGACGACCTCAAGGGGTCTGCCGATTGGCGCAAGCGTGCCCTGGGTGGCGATGATCCTGCGCGTCAGCACAACCACATATACGATCTGGCCAACCTAACGCTGATTTGCAATGAGGGCCGCGCCAACGATCTGGTGCGGGCCGCGATGGTGGCAGGTGCCAATGGGGCGACCATCATCAAGCTGAGCCACGCCCGCATCGACGAGGCCGAGAGCATCATTTCCCCGGCGCGCGAAATGACCGAGTTGATCATCAAGAAGGAGGCGATAGAAGACGTGGCCAAGGCCATAGAAGACGAAGGGGTATTCGACCAAGATACGGTGGGCCTGCTCGCTCTCAAGCCGGTGACCGTGGCCTGCACCCATCGGGGCGCCAACCGCTGATTTAGCAGCGGGACGAGAAATCAAACGCTACCGCAGACGTGCTCGGCAGTCTGCTCCGCTGTCGGCGCGCAGGGACGCATTGCACTCCCCCCACATCCCGCTACTCAACCACTCACTCACAATCGCATAGACATTTTTTGCCAATGGCAGACAGACCCAATATTCTGGTGATTATGACCGACCAGCAGCGGGCCACGGCCAGCCATCTCTACGGCAATAGCTTCTGCCAGACGCCGGCCATGGCGCGGCTGGCCGACGAGGGGGTGCTCTACCAGAATGCCATTACGCCCCATCCGCTGTGCGTGCCGGGGCGCATTTCATTCTGGACCGCGCAATATCCCCATACGCACGGCGGGCGGCGCAATGAAACGCTGATGCCGGCAGGGGCAACGCATGCTTTTCGGCTATGGAAAGAAGCCGGTTATACAACCGGGCTGATCGGCAAGAACCATTGCTTTGAGCAGGAGGAGGACCTGCGCCTCTTCGATGTGTGGAATACCATTACCCACGGGGGCAATGAGGGCGATGCGACCCGGGGCATGGAGTGGTGGCGGCCGCAAGCGGGCAGGGATAAAGTACGGGAGCAGTTCCGCAATATGGTGGCGCAAAATCCGCGCTTTGCTTACGCCACTACCGATTTACCGCTGGAAGACCAATCTTCCGGATTAGTGGCCGGGCAGACGGTGCGCTTTTTGGAAAAATATCGCGATCAGCCGTTTGCGCTCTGGGTATCGTTCCCGGATCCACACGAACCCTGGATGGTAGCCGAGCAGTACGCGGCCATGTTCCCGCCCGACAAGATCGAACTGCCCCCCTGGAGAGCAGGGGAATTTGCCGACGAACGGGCGCCGGAGCGTAATAAGGTCCTCTATAAGATGCTCGGCATGGAAGACGATGCAATGGAAGATGTGTACGGGGTGATGGCCGCCTATTTTGGCATGGTGCGCTTTATGGACGACGGCCTAGGACGGATTCTGGATGCGCTGGAGGGACTGGGATTAAAGGAGAATACCATCGTGGTATTTTGCTCGGATCACGGCGACTTCATGGGCGAACACCGCATGCAGTGCAAGGGCGGGGTATTCTACGACAGCCTGACGCGGGTGCCGCTGATCGTGTCCTGGCCCGGCCAAGTAGTAGCCGGCGTACAGGACGAGAGCATGGCCAATTTGATCGACGTAGTGCCAACCCTATTGCAGTTGCAAGGCATGGAAGTGCCGAGGTCGATGCAGGGAAAACCCTTGCCGACGGTGACAGATGCGGTGCCACGGCAGGTGACCTTTGCCGAATACGGGACGGGTGGGCCGCACTTCCGCATGGCAGATCTGCAGCGCCTGCCCCAACCCTGGGGGCGCAAGGCGCTGATTGATTCGCTACAATGGCGCGAAGCCGAGGGCCGGCGCAAGATGGCGCGCACACAGCAGTGGAAATACGTGCACGATCCAATGGGCGACCGCGACGAACTCTACGATTTGACCAACGATCCGTGGGAATTGGAGAATGTGGTAGACGAAGAGGCCAATCGAGACGTGTTGGCCCAAATGCGATTGCACCTGGCCGACTGGAGCATCGGCACCGAAGATTCGCCACCGGTGCCTCTGCCGGAGGCGAGACATTATAATCTGACTCCATGAGCCAACCTAGCTCAATAGAACTCACAGAGAACATACCGTTAGCCGCAATCAAGGGGTGCAGCGCCAAGGCATTGATCATCGGCATAGGAGGAGCTTTGTGCCTGTCTCTGGGGTCAGTTTATAACGACATGATGATCAAAGGGCCACCCATGGCCCGCTGGAGCCTGACCCCGGCAGCTATCTTTTCCTTCTTCGTATTAGTAGCCATCCTCAACGTTATCCTGGGCCTTATCCACCGCCGCCTCGCCTTGCAACGGGGCGAGTTGGCGGTGGCCTACTTCCTGATGGTGCTGGGCAATACCCTGGCCGCAGGATTTTCGGGTTATATACTGCCGGTAATCACCGGAGCTTATTATTACGCCACCCCCGAGAACAATTGGCGCGAGATCATACAGCCCTATTTGCCCACTTGGATCGGCCCGCAAGATCTGGGGGTCATCCAGGATTTCTACGAAGGCAACGCCGCCCGCGACGTGCCCTGGGAAGCCTGGTTTCCCGCCCTGCTCTACTGGCTGCTCTTTGCCCTGGCGCTCTTTCTAACGATGGTCTGTATGATGGTCATCCTGCGCCGACAGTGGGTCGACAACGAGAAACTCGCCTATCCCATGGCCCAATTGCCGCTGGCCATGATCGCCGACAACCATCGCGGGACATTGGTCAAACCACTGTTTCGCAATCCCCTGATGTGGGTAGGGTTTGCCTTCCCATTCACTTTGGCAACGATCGATGCGCTGCACAATTATTTTGTCGTCTTTCCTTCTATTAACCTGTCGTTGGGAAGCATTCCGCTCCTCGACCGCAGCGTTGGCCTGAGTCTGACCGTCTATCCTTCTATCGTAGGATTTGCCTATCTGATTCACCAGAACGTGGCGTTAGGTTTGTGGTTTTTCCACTTATTGAGCCAGTTCGAAAGGGGCCTTCTGGCCGCTGTGGGCCTACATGGGCAGGAGGCCGCTTTGGGACATTTTAGCAGGTACATGGATCCGATCATTTTCCATCGCGCCATGGGGGCAATGATCGCTTTGGTGCTGGGATTTTTGTGGGCGGGGCGGCGCCATCTCAAGGACGTGGCGCGCAAGGCGTTTTGGGGCGCTCCAGAAGTAGACGATGCAGACGAGATTATGTCTTACCGTTTTGCCGTCTTCGGCGTCTTGATGGGGTTGGGAGGAATGGGATTTTTTCTATGGCGGACCGGCGTCCCCCTATTGCAGGTACCGCTGCTGCTCTTTGCGGCCTTTGTAATTTTTTTAACCACGGCGCGCGAAGCCGCACAAGGCGGTGTAGCAGCCATGTACACACCGACCGTGGCCTCCGATTTTTTGGTGTCCGGCGTCGGCAGTTCTATGGTAGGGGCAAAGGGAATGGCCGGCCTCGCCCTGACCTATTCCTGGAGCACCGGCCGGGCAACTATGATGGTCTTGATGGTGGTTTGCGCCAACGGTTTGAAGGTAATCAGTGAGGTGGACGTAGCGCACCGCCGGCGTTTGTTCGGCGCCATCGTAGCGGTAATCACTCTGACTCTGGTGGCGACAGTCAGTCTCATTTTTTATCTGGGCTACCAGCACGGAGCCATAAATTTGAACTGGTATTTCCAGTCCTTCGCGCAGTATCCCTTTCAGTTTATGGCCAAGAATATGGACAACCCTTCGGTGGCCAATCTTAACGGGTGGATCCACAAGGGCGTGGGCGCGGCCATGATGGCAGTTTTATTGGTTGTACAGCATCGCTATTTGTGGTGGCCTTTCCATCCATTGGGTTTTCCGATCGGCTGTCTTTTCGGACGGATGTGGTTTAGCGTCTTTATAGCCTGGCTACTCAAGGCCCTCATCCTCAAATACGGCGGCTCGGGACTCTACACTTTGTTGCGACCAGTTTTTCTGGGACTGATTCTAGGCGAGTTGGTGGTGGCTGGCTTCTGGGTTGTTGTCGATTTCTTCACAGGCATGCAAAATAACAATTTGGGTGGAGTAACGTTTTAGATCTGATCAGGTACTTGAGGTGAGCCATTGCGTTCCTACCTTTGGCACACCTCTTACGCTCCCCTTTTCCCAGTTTCCTTCTCTCATTTCTTAGACCCCGCCCCGCCCAGAGTAGCCAGGGCTATATCCAGGTTTTGACGCGCCGCAGCAAAGTCGGGCTGCCAACGCAAGGCCTGGCGATAGTGGTCAATAGCTGTCTGCAACTCACCACGCGTCTGCAGGATAGCGCCCAAATTGTAGTGCGCTTTAACAAAATTGGGTTGCAGTTCCAGGGCATTCTGATAGTGGAGAATAGCCTCTTCGAGATTTCCCGTCAGGGCCAGTGCATTGCCCAGGTTATTGTGCGCATCGGCGTAATCGCGATTTATCTGCAGGGCCTTGTGGTAGTGCACAATAGCGGCCTGAATATCGCCGCTTGCTTTGAGCGCATTACCCAAATTATTGTGGGCGGCAGCAAAATCGGGATGTATGGCCAATGCTTTATGGT
>Ga0114996_10002386_pt1 | contig 24381 bp, 26 predicted proteins | sample ArcticOcean_MG_C_4_FD_87039 | JGI IMG/M metagenome (GOLD analysis project Ga0114996, IMG submission 87039) | Marine microbial communities from western Arctic Ocean - ArcticOcean_MG_CB4_134 | ecosystem: Environmental > Aquatic > Marine > Oceanic | place: Arctic Ocean: Canada Basin | collected... | reverse complement strand
AGAGTCCCTACCTCCACTTCCACAGCCACTCTCTTTAATCGGCGCCGCTGAAATTGATGGTGTCGTATACGTGGTTGGTGGCCAGTTGGAGCGAGACAAAATGAGTCTGACGAAGAATTTTTGGTCACTTGATCTGAACAAATTAGATGCCGATTGGAAATCGTTAGTCCCCTGGGAGGGCCCGGGGTGAGACGATCCTTAAATAGTGCAGCAGCTCAGCTAGCTGAGAAATACGATGATCGTCATATAAAAAATAAAATTGAGGAAGTAAATCGAAGTCGTGGTGAAGGCGCCGAAACGATGCACCACTTGTACATGGCCCATCTTAAGGATTATGAAAGCCGAGATACCTATGAAGATTACAACCGTCGCTATAAAGAATGTATTCGTATGCTAAATGGATTAGAGCGGACCTTAGAAAAGCATCTACCAAAAAATGCTCATCGTTGGCCCGAAGATACACGAAAAGACTAAGAACGTTACGGTAGGTTATCTTCCGCCATCCTGAACCCTGAATCCCGAACCCTCTCTTACTGTTAACTGTTCACTTATTTCCCGACCCCTCTCCTCTTCAATCCGTCCACACTTCGCGGAAGAGCCGCAGCCAGTTTCCGCCCAGGATGAGGGTGATGTCTTCGGGTTTGTAACCACGAGCGCTTAGAACATCGGCGAGGGCGGGCATCTCATCCGGTGTTTCCAGTCCTTTGGGTGCATGCGTTAAATCTGCATAACCTTCGGGTGCGTCGTAGAAAGTGGAAGGGAGTTTTGTCCCCTGCTGCGCGCCGATATAATTCCAGAATTCCTGTGGCTGGTCCTGTGTGAAGTCCGTTCCGAATCCCACGTGTTCAACACCGATGCGTTGAACGAGGTCGTCAATCGCATCAATGAAATTTTCGATTGTGGATTCGCGGCCGGCGGGCAGAAACATGTTGAATGCCGTCGCGCCGACTACACCCCATCGTTCAGCCAGTAGTTTCAGTGCTTCATCGGTTTTATTTCGTGGGTGCATGTGAAAACTCTGCGCATTGGCGTGGGTGCAAGCGACCGGTTTGCTCGACATTTCAATCGTATCCAACGTAGTCCTTTCACCGCAATGAGAGAGATCGATCAGTATACCCAATCGGTTCATTTCACTCACCGCATCGACACCAAAGTTGCTGAGGCCTGCGTCACCACGTTCCAAACATCCATTGCCGATAAAATTTCGCTCGTGAAACGTGAGCTGCATAATAAGCACGCCGAGGTTGCGAAACAGTTCAATGCGCCGCAAATCGTTCTCAATCGGAGTCGCGTTCTGCCATCCTAGTATAACACCGACTTTACCGTCCTTCTTTGCTTTCAGGATGTCATCGACACTGTTGACTTGAATGATCTGTGCACTGCGTTCCTTGAAAATGTCCTGCCAGTCAGCAATGTAATCCAGGGTCTGTTGAAAGTTCTCCCATGTCACAAGCGTAGCATTGATCGCGGTGGTCCCGCTCGCAGCCAGACTCTCATAGACTGCAGAACTTTTCCAATTACTCACATTAAGCGCATCAATAACGATGGCTTTATCATAAATCTGTTTTACTGAAATTTCGTTGGGCATGGGAGATAGTCAAAAGGTCAAAAAGTCAAAAGGTCAAAAGGGAAATGCGAATTTCTTAGCGATGGTGGAGCGGGATGTCCCAGCGCGCTTCTTTATTAATAGTTTACACAAACGCGCTGGGACAGCGCGTTCCACCTAACACACGCGATTGCGTCTACAACTTTTTGACATTTTGACTTTTTTACATTTTGACCAAATTCAGGCGCATCTACAAGAGAGTCCGCCATCGACGACGAGTTGGGTGCCGGTAATATATCTTGATTCGTCAGAGGCGAGAAAGAGAGCGGCATAGGCGACATCCCAGGCATCGCCCATTTTTCCTGTCGGGCAAAGATTATCTCTAATTTCGACCATTTTATCCAGATCTCCCCCTGCATAGTATTCACCCAGGGCATTGGCAACCAGGGGTGTGTTCATTAATCCAGGGAGAATAGAGTTGGCCCGGATATTCTTCTTCGCGTACTGTATGGCGATACTCTGGGTAAGTTGATTGATCGCTCCCTTACTTGCATTGTAGGCAACAGAAGCTATTCCGTACCACCGAATTGAGGCGATGGATGATAAGTTTACAATGACCCCTCCACCCTGTTTTTCCATCAGGGGTAATACGTGTTTACAGGTCAAAAACATACTCTTAACGTTTACATCCATTACGCGATCCCAGCTTTCCTCGCTTGCTTCTACACAACCGCCAATTTCATTTATCCCCACATTATTATGCAGGATATCTATTCGATCGTAAACCTCAAGACAGCGTGCGACCATGCCTTCAACCTCGCTCGCTTGAGAAACATCAGCTTGATGGATGGTGCATTCTCCCCCCTCATCGTCAATGATGATTTTTGTTTCCTCGGCCGCAGCGGGGTTGATATCAACGGCGAAAACTTTTGCCCCTTCGCGGGCAAAAAGAACGGCCGTTGCTTTTCCGTTGCCCCAACCGGGTCCGCCGGATCCCGCACCCGTAACGAGGGCTACTTTGTTTTTCAATCGATCACTCATAGTTTACTCCCTTTAATTAATACTGAGATCAGCCTTGCCGACGACGAATAATCTTCGCGGCATTATTATAATAAATGTCCTGAATTTCTTTTTTTGTAAAACCAGGGTATTCGCTACGCAGCATTTCCACCGTCTGTTTCATGGTGTTGAATGGCAAGACGGGCGCAGTGTCCGATGCAAACAACAGGCGCTTAGCAGTAAAATGATCACGCAGAAAATCTACGGCTGGAAACATATCGTCCTGAGGGTACTTCCACCCTTTCGCAGATAAATCATAAAAGCCGGATAACTTAACAAACACATTGGGATAATTTTTCAGTTCTTTCGTGATGAGAAAAGCTTTGTTCAATTTTCCGTTTTTAATTACTGGGAAGGCCATGTGAGCGAGCAACAAGATACAATTTGGATAACGATCCAGCACTTTAAGCAGGGTTGGAATATTTCGGTGACTCATGTTTATACTAACCGGCACCTCTTGCTCCTCCACCAGGGCCCAGAAGTCATGCATTTTACGCTCGGCCATCCAACGGGCGCTTTTGGTGAGCCAAACGGCCTCAGCGGAATCCGGGTAAAACGTCAGGCCGAAAAATTTCTTCTTTAAAAGCTTCTCAGCTTGCTTTGCCATCGTCGTGGGATTGGACCTCAGAAATCCGAAGGGATGGATCCACTTGCGGCGTTTGGCAAGATTCAGCACGTAATCGTTGTTCCTGGGATTCGGACGATATTCGTAGCAAATAACGAAAGCTTGAGAGATATCATGAGTGCGGCGGAAATTTTCATACTGGGTCACCTCTCCTTCCGGTCCTCTCTTGATATGGTCGGCATTGAAAGCCAAGGCAAAAGGACGATCGAATAAATGAATGTGGGTATCAATAATGGGCATAGATTTCCTTTCTTACTATGCGTGTATGTGATGATGCGGAAAGTATAAACCACTACCGACTCCCACGTATGTGGGACGACATCCTCCAATGAACACGAATACAATATAAGGAGAAGATTGATTGGCCACAAAAAGCACAAGAATAGAATTAATGAAATTAAAATTGATAATATAAAACCCAGAATAATTTAAGCGCAATGGGATTAAAAAGTAATTCACTGTTCACCTAGCATTTGTTAATGCTCGAATAGCAAAGAACCCTGAACCCTGTACCGAGGGCGTAGCCCGACATCTTCCACCCTGAACCCTACTCAAATCTCACTTCCTTTAGCTTGGGCGAGCCGCATCCATAAAGGGAAATGAATGTCGCTTTGTACTGCAACCATCGGGAATTATTTTGCAGACTCTCTATAGATTCACCGGAAGTCTCATAATACGACTCTTCACCCTCGGGGCCAAGCCACGCTGCATCATCCAGTCCCGCCTGTGTTTCACTTTCTCTCAACTGGAATTTAATTTTCAAAAGATCGGTTTCTTCACTTATCCATTTAATGGCATTCACCTTTTTTTTGCCCAGTTCATAAGGCGGCGAAATATAATTTTCTTCCGGTTTCCGTGTAAAAGCATTGCCGTGATCGCGCTTGTACATCCCATGCGGTCCCAAACCTGGTATGCCGGTTCTCCTCGTAATGGAAAATCCATCGGGGCTATTCCAGTATATGAGTGAATCTAACTTGTGAGTGATATCATTACGGTGATTTCCCAAGACAATATCCGCCCAGCCATCGCGGTTTAAATCGAGCTGCATGATGGCATTGGCTCCGTAAGTATGAAGCCGATCTGGATTTTCAAAATCCAGTTTAGTCCCATCACCATAAAAAATCAGGGTAGGATATGACCGATGGACGGCATTGACACTGTCGCTGTAATAAACGGTCGCCGCAATATCCAGATTCCCATCCTTATTAAAATCTGCAACGCCAATCGCTTTTGTCGTAAACCCGGCTTCGAGTTGTTGCGTATTTTCAGGCAGGTAACCCTGGGGACTGCCATAAAAGACTTCCATCGTATCTCGAAAACGCATCCGTGTCGGGAATTTTGATACGACAATATCCAACCAGCCGTCTTTATTTAGATCTGCCAGGTAAGGCATGGCTGAATCATAGATCGTATCACAGGGAACTTTCCAAACATGATCTTCAGAGTAGCCGTCATCGCTTCCGAGAAAAATTAATAGATAGTTCCATTTATCATGAAAAAGGATATCGAGATGCCCGTCATTGTTTACATCTCCAAGGGTGGAGTAATTTCCATAATTATCCAGGCGATCAATATTTTCCTCTGAAAAACCGTCCTTCGAACCATAAAAAATAGTCGATGGTTTATGATCTTTCTTCATGATCATTTCACCTCGCTCCACGGCGAGTAGATCGAGATAGCCATCTCGGTTGAAATCAGCTACATCGAGATCAAAGTTGGGCGGATTCGCGGTGGGCAGAATAGAAAATTGGCCCGGCTGAGGTCCCTCCGGCGTTCCCTTGTAGATCTGAACACCCTTTGCCGCCGTAAAAATCGTCTCCGGATATCCATCGAGATTAAGATCACTGACAATCGCGACAACCCCGTGATCGGTCTGTAGTTCAAGACGATTTTCCGGTCCGTAATCTGCCTCTTTATTTCCATAATAGATATAAGAAGGCGTTGTATGCACGGGACCACTCATGTGATTATGAAAAATTACTTCACTTTGACCATCGCCATTCAGATCCCCGACCGTATTGCCTATCGCCCCTTCGGTTGAAATCCAATTGACGTTCTTTTCAGAGAACCCTGAAGGGCTATTCCAGAATATGGGTGATTCAGATTCATACATCACATCACCGTGGAACTTGCTGACAACGAGTTCCGGTAGCTTATCACCATTGAGGTCAGAAACAGTAACCCATCTTGCATTTTCTACAGCGAGAGTGGTTTCACGGTAAGCAAATCGTCAACGGAGTGTATTTCTACACCGTTATCGGTGGCCATAATCATATCCTTTACCTCATCACCATCAACATCAGCAAAAGTGATGTTTAATTGGCTTCTAGATCTACCCTCTTCTCCAGCTTTCCTCATTACTTCTACGTGTAAGGGTTCGTCTGAATTGAACTTACCATTTTCGTTCCAATAGATACACGCGTGCCCCCGACAGCTGAAGATGATATCTTTATCACCATCTCCATCGAGGTCTTCCAAGACAACCTGTCGTACCCCACTAGTTGGCAAATAATGGGGTGTCTTCGTATCGAATCCTTCAGCTGTACCCCAATATAGGACCGAATCTATGCTTGTATCATATTCGCGTCTTAAATTGGCCAAAACGAGATCGCCATAACCGTCATCATTCAAGTCGGCGATATCGACCGATGTTGCCGCCATCCCCCACAAATTATAATACTCGGTGGCGAACTCAAATTGACGATCTTCCTGTTGAAGATAGACCTGAGCCAACAATGGCATGCCGGGGTTGTGCGGGTCTTTCCACGCGGAGGGATACACAATATCCAATCGCCCATCACGATTGATATCGTAAACCGCGAAATCATAGGCGCCGATCGTTGGCAGGTCAGAGCGATTAACCCCCAGTCCGTTCGGTCCACCCCAGTAAACATATGATGGCACTTCACAAGTGACTTCATTATAGGAATTGGCGGTAACGAGATCCATGTACCCATCCTCATCCAGATCGATAATCCGGCTCATCCATAAACAGTAACTACCGACAAACATTTGCTCACGTTTCCACTGATCCGATGGCCCCTCATCGACGATGAATACATGGGTGGGGCCCCACTCTGTCTTTCCGTGCGCATTGGCCAAGATGATATCCGCATAGCCATCGTTGTTGACATCGAAATTATTGATCATCTCGATGACCCCGTTCGCATTCACATAGAGATTGGCACCTCCATTCTCAAACCAGCCCTGGGAAAAATCTTCATAGCCCCCATGCACCCAGGCCTTTTTAGCGAATAGAGAAAATGGACCGACGATAATGAAGAGCGTTATTATGGCTCTGAGATAAATGTCTATGGATCTAGATTTATTTATATAATTCATGATCGGATTAATTATAGATTGGCCACAAAAAGCACAAAAGACACAAAAAGATTTTAGGGAAAGAAAAAACCACGAATTAACACGGATAAAATATAGGGAAAAGATTTAGAAATTTAGAACTCAGGAAATCAGGAAAAGAATAATGAATATTACAGGAAGAAGAGAAGATTGAACCGCTAGAACCTCGGAGGTCGCGGAGAAGAAATTCGGTGATACGCGGTTAATAATTCTTTATTTCCTGAGTTCTTGAGTTCCAAATTTTCTTTCTTGTGTTTCTTGTGCCTCTTGTGGCTAACCCTTATTATTTAAAATAAATTTTTTTCCAAAAACTGTAGGCCGGGTTCTATGACTACTTCATGGGATCCTTCGTGGTTGAGAAATCCTACATTCTCTTTCACCCCAAGTTGATCATAGTGTTCGTATAATTTTTGAAATTCTTTTTCCTGCAGGGGCCACCAGCTAGTGGGATCTTTTTTTCCTTCGGCAATCTGAAGCGCTCGAGGACAGACCATACTCAAAAGATTAGCATCGGTAAACCCACCTTTAAACCAGCCCGGAATCAGCAAATGTTCTTCATGAGGAAGAAACCAACTGCCATAGTGTGGCGACTCGACAGTAATTTTTTCTAAGCGGTCCATAAAGAATGCGCACATGATCGCCGCCTTTATCCTTTTGTCCAAAGCGGCAATGCACATCGTGTAGAGTCCCCCCAGTGATATTCCCCACATCCCTATTCGCTCCTCATCAATCTCGGGCAGACTTGAAACATAGTCCAACAATCTTCTTATTTTTCCCACCTCCAGCCCTGTAATTGAACAACCAACGAGCATACTCAATCGATGCACCCTGATCCGGGGAGTGGACTCGTTAATGCTTGCCGGCGCCAAGACAGCAAACCCCTTTTTTAATAACTCTCTTCCGTACCCATGATAGGCTTCTTCCTGTGAGTCTTTAAAACCGAAGACCACGGAGGGCGACCCCAACATCCCATGCAATGCAACGACGAGCGGTAATGGGCCTGTCTTGTTCTTTGGGAGAGCCAAAACCGCTTTCGCCGTTAAGTCAGATTGCACATTAATCGATACCCACTCAGCTGTCGCATCATCATCTTCAAAAAAAGGTTCTTTTTCCGGATGAAATTCACTATCACAATTTAACTCCCCTATCGTATCTCGCCAGCGTTCACGGTAGGGATCCATACTCTTTTCATAGGCACCTGCCGATGTATAGTCCCTCTCCCACAGTGAATTTTCTTCTAATATCCGCTTACATTCGGCTACTATCCAAGCCTCATTTTCTGCAAGCATTGCTGCCTGTAGTTCCTTATTCTGCTTTTGAATCTCCGCCTCTGAAATTGATTTCAACTTTTTGACTTTTTGACCTTTTGACTTTTTGACTCTAGCTCTTCTTCAAGCGATAACCACTGAATATTTTCCAAGTTCGCCCTTCTCCCGATTCCTTCGGGAGGCGAATAATTTTTCGCCAGGTAATCCAGGATAATAGTTTCATTATCACCCAGGTCCCAAAAATTCTGTGTTTCCTGCATCCACCTGATATTACTTAACCAGCCGTCACGTGTTGCCCTATTTTGTGTGACGAGGAGAGATGAATGGCATCCCATGCAGTTCGCCCTGACTTCTTCGAAACCTGCATCGATTATAAAGCCGGTAGTTTCATCAACCCTTAGTTCTGATTGTTCCATCACCGGTGAGGTAATTGTGTTAACGATCAACACATTATTTTCTCCAGATGGGGGGGAGCTTGTACTATTTTTATCGGTGAGGGGCTGTTGAAATAAATTATTTAAAAAAACACCGTTTGAGAAAATGATCGCAGCGATAATTAATGTACCAAACAAAAGCTTAGTTTTACACATCGTTGCTTATCATGTTTGGGGTGAACTTAATTTACTCTTCGGATCGACGACTTTGAGCGCAATTCGATGACAGGCATTGTTCAAGTAACCTTTAGGATTCCAACCGGGCAGGACTACCGGTTGCATCACTCCTCTACTATCTGTGGCTCTAGCCCAAACTTCGTAGTAACCTTTACCATTTGGTAGAATCTCAGTTTGAAAATGTTGCCAGGCAAAACGATTGATTGGTGATTTGAGATCACATTCCTGCCAGGTAGCGCCATAGTCTATGGACAGATGCATAGCCGCCACTTCAAAGTCTCCCGCCCAGGCATGCCCTCTTACGGTAATCGCTTTGCCTTTATTGATAATCGAGCCCGTTCGGGGATAGGTAATAAGCGATTTAACCGGCATCGATTCAATGATACGCATATCCTCTTTCGCTACTTCAGTTCCAGCTGCGACCGGATAACGGGGTACACGGTAGGAAAAGCCACCCATTTTTGTACCATCATGGACCTTGTTTCTAATATCAATCTGCTCCAACCATTTCCCTGATGTCGATCCTGGCCAACCGCCAAAAATTAATCGCAAAGGATACCCGTTCATCAGGGGCAAGTCATCACCATTCATAGCCCAGGCAATGAGCGATTCATCCTCAAGCGCTTTAGACATTGGCACTCCCCGAGAGATGGGATCTTTATTCGGATCTCCGCTCAAATGGGTGTCTGCGCCATAATAACCAATATAAACGGCATCGTCTTTTATGCCCGCATACTCCAATACATCTCGCAATCTAACTCCTGTCCACTTGGGACAACCTACCGCGCCTAGTGTCCATTGATTACCTTTTGCTGGAGGGTTGAATTCACTGCGCCCATTCCCCCCACATTCTAAGGTCAATTGATAGGTGTAGTGTGTAAATTCTGATTTTAATTCTTTTAAATTAAGAACTTTTTTATTTTTAACCGACTCTCCCCCGATTGTTATTGTCCAGTTGTCGACATCAATCTGAGCAAGCACGAGTCCATTATTTCTAACAAATAATTTATCTGCGGGAGTTATTTCATCATCTAAAAGGTGAGCGGGTGTTTCCACATTCCACGGTCTATTATTCAATAAAGTCAATCCAGGGTGTTTCCCCTCCAGGGTCAGGGAATCCGTGGTATCAGCGTAGGCAGAAGAGGTAATCATTGCCTGAAGCTTAGGTGCGAGCGCGAATTGTGTTCCCATTGTCGCGCTCAGCGCAGCCCATAAACCTTTTTTAATAAATCTTCGCCTCGAAGTGGGATAGTTCATGATTTAAATTGTAAATCAGTAGTAGCAAAAGGTCAAAAAAGTAAGTGCGGGACGAGTTTCCAATTAAATTTAAATGACAATATAGATTTAGCGGGAGACGAACTTTACAAATCAAATAATTATGATATTCTCTATCATCAAGGAAATGATCATCATGAATATACAACTCTAATAATTGTACTAAAATGACTCCAGAAGAAAAATATTTATTTGATTTGAAAGGGTACCTGGTTATTCGGCAAGCGCTGCCAGAAGATCTGGTAAAAAGTTTAAATGAAGAGATCGATTTCATGGAAACACTTACCGACAAGGAAGTGACGGCAAGAGGAGTAATTCGACAGTACCATGACAATAAGGAAAATTACGATGCAACGCGAGACACTTACGGTTGTAATCCTTTACCCATGGGCGGTTCATTTGAGCAGGTGATTGACTGTCCGAGAACACTTCCCTACATCGATGCCATGATCAGCGAACCCGTTCGCCTCGATGCCTATTCATGTTTCTCAAGAAAACAGGGAAAATACAGCCCATTACATCATGGCTACGCAGAGCTTTTGGCTTATAGTGAATTTGCCATCGAAGATGGACAGTTTAATTGTGTCAGTGTGAAAGTGGCCTATGCCTTAACGGATGTCTCCGAAGAAGAAGGCTCATTCGTGGTTATACCTGGAAGCCATAAGAGTAATTTTGATAATCCGATTAGCGGTAGCGTTCCCGATAAGAATCATCCATTAATTGAAACCTGTCCCTGTAAAGCAGGGGATGCCGTGATTTTTTCGGAAGACCTTACTCATGGAGCGTTGATCAACCAGAGCAATAAGACACGCCGGACATTTTTTATATCTTATGCCCCGGCTTTTCAAACGCCATGGGGCAAATTAGTAGATACCGCGGAAGGATTTGAAGATAGAGCTACACCCAAACAATTGGAATTAATTAAAGGTCCTTCGCCCTTTGCAATCGCAGAAAGCTGAACCCCGAACCCTACCTGCCCTGAGCGTTGTCGAAGGGAACCCTATACCTTTTGACCATTTCATGCCACGCCATAGCTCGAAAGAGTGACGGCGGGTGACTTTTTGACTCAAATAGGTTTCTTTTCCATCTCGGGAAAAACGGGGCCGGTATAGGGATTGTTCGCTATTACATCCTCATTCAATTCGACTCCAAGACCGGGTGCACTTGGTGGAATAATGTACCCGTCCTCCCAACGAATGGGGTCCTGGAGAACCTCGGCATGGAAACCGCCAAAAGTTTCAATGCTTTCCTGGATTAAAAAATTGGGGCTGCAGGTAGCGATCTGAATATTTGCAGCGGCCTCAATCGGACCACAGTATAGATGCGGGGCTATTTGCGCGTAATGCGCTTCCGCCATCCCTGCAATCTTCTTAGCCTCGAGGATTCCTCCCACGCGCCCGAGAGCGGGTTGGAGTATAGCGGCAGCCTGTTTCTGCAGTAAATCTACAAACTCATATTTTGTCGATAGGCGCTCACCGGTGGCAATGGGAATGCTGGTAGATTGGGCGACACGCGCCATCTCATCTGTGTTTTCCGGGGGCACCGGCTCTTCAAACCACAAGGGGTCAAAAGGTTCCATTCTTTTCGCGAGGCGGATCGCACTGGAGGTCGTCATTTGTCCGTGTGTTCCAATAAGTAAGTCACACTTGCTGCCGACCGCTTCACGCGTGTTTTTAATGACCAACTCGGCGTTATCCAGCACCTCGAGTGAAAGCTGTCTCGGATCGAAGGATGCCATCGGCATCACGGGATCAAATTTTACCGCGGTGAATCCCTGTTCAACGTAGGCGGCAGCCCTTTGCGGTGTAAGCTCTGGGTGACCGAAGACATCGGCAATAGACCAGGCATCCTTGGTGTCACTGTTCGCGTCGGGATAAAGGTAGGTATACGAGCGAAGTTTTTCATGAACCTGACCGCCAAGTAAATTATAGATAGGCTGGTTGAGCGCTTTCCCCAAAATATCCCAACAGGCCATCTCGATTCCACTGAGCACGCCCAGTAAGGTGTGGTCTGGATGTTGAGAATATCCGCTCGAGTAAATAATCCGCCATAAACTTTCAATTCTGAATGGGTCCCAGCCGATGACAAAACGTTCGACGACATCTTCAATAAGCAGGGCAACTTTATCAGGATGAAACGGTGCCCCGTAGACTTCACCTATACCTTCTATTCCGTTATCGGTTGTTATCTTGAGGAAGACAAAATAGAGTCCCCCATTATGGGGCGGCGGATTCGCCACGACGTAAGTCTTAAGTTCTTTAATTTTCATACAAACATTTGCTTCTGAATCTTTACACTTCGGTTTTATATTCCACTAATCTACAACATAAACGCTCCACCGGTAACGGGCAGGGCAAGACCGGTGAGATAATCGGATTCGGACGAGGCGAGAAAGGCCGCCGTTTTTGCAATGTCTTCAGCTTTGGCTATCTGCTTCAAGGGAGTGTTTTCAAGAACTTTTCTACTCCATTCCTCGGTGAAAGCCTCTTCAGTCTGATCATCGGAAACGAGAGCGGAGGCCATGTGATTCATGCGGTTCGTTTCGACATGACCGGGACAGATAGCGTTAACATTTATTCGGTATTCACCCAATTCAAGCGCCAATACTTGAGTGAGACCAACCACGGCAAACTTGGACGCACAGTAAGCACCGAAGCGATCGTGCCCCGTTTTACCGGATACGGATGACATATTAATTATTTTACCCCCCTGACCCTGATCAATCATCACCCTCGCTACGGCACGACAACAAAGAAAAGAACCCTTGGCATTTATTTCCTGGATTCGGTCCCAGACTGTTTCCTCTAAATCCACGATCGGCACCCGGTCGCGACCGGGGCTCGAACCGGCGTTATTTACGAGGATATCGATCCGCCCAAACGCTGACAGCGTCTGATCCACCATTTGTTGCACACTGTCGGCATCGGTCACATCCGTGAGGAGACTCAAACCCTTACCCCCGTGTGCTTCGATCTCACTTACTACAGCGGGTAACCCACCCCAATCCGGTGAGAGTTCGGGAAAGGGTTGCTCCACAATGTCACTGACGACAACATTCGCTCCTTCCCTGGCTAATCGTGTGGCGACAACCCGCCCAATGTCGAGTTCCGCACCCGCGCCAGTAACAATCGCCACTTTACCGGAAAGTTCATACATGGGAAGTATGGGTTCTAGAGCTAAACTCATTTTTCGCAAGAATGATATTGGACCTATCTACCTTAAATTTATCGACACTATAACAACAGACACATTATCCTTCTACCCACTTCCTCTATGGACCAATTTATCGACATTCGACATGACGAAGAGCGCAATTTTCTTCGCACCCTTAGAACCTATGATGAAGAACTGGCTAGTGCCGGTCGGGTTTTTATTGAGACGCTTCACGCTTCGGCGGCACTTAAAGACATTGGGAAGTGTGTGACTGTTTTCGGTTCCGCCCGATTTCCTGAAGATCACCCCTGTTATAAACTTGCCCGTGAGATGGGCAGGTTGTTGGTGGTTGAGGGTTATGCCGTGGTCACTGGAGGAGGGCCGAGAATCATGGAAGCAGCCAACCGCGGTGCAAAGGATGAAGGGGGTGTATCGATCGGCTACAATATCAGTCTGCCCATAGAACAAAAACCGAACCCATACGTTGACCGGTTTGTCCAATTCGAACACTTCTTCGTTCGTAAAATGATGCTGGTGAAGCTCTCATCTGCATTTGTCGTTCTCCCCGGTGGGTTTGGCACGCTCGATGAAGTTTTCGAGACCCTTACGTTGATGCAGACAGGTAAAATTGAATCTTTCCCTCTTGTCGTCTTGGGTGGTAAATACTGGGATGCGATGAGCGAATTTATTATAAATACGATGATCCGTGAAGGCACAATCGATGATAAGGATCTCAATCTAATTTCCGTCGCAGATACTCCACAGGATGCGATTTCGTTCATCAGAGCTGAGTAAAGGGTACCCAATCCACCAAATAATGATTAAGGCCGTTGGTTTAGAAATTGAATTTCGGATGATAATTGAGCTTCATGTTTTGATAATTTGAATATCATAGTGAGTAATCAGTCAGAAGTCCGTAAAAACTCGGCAGGTTTGATCATTGCGATAACACTTACCCTCTCCATTGGGTATGCGATACTGCGATACCAAATCTTCGGTCCGATACCGTGGAAAGATTTCCCTTTTTATATTTTGAATAAGGGGGTCTCACTGAGTGCTTTTATATTACTGACATTCAATTTTAGTTTCGGCCCTTTGAATAACATTGGTGTCAATGTTCCCGATAGCTGGCTCAATGCCCGCAAATCTTTGGGCATGAGCGGATTTCTACTCGTGCTCATCCATGCCCTGATAAGCATTATGCTTTTAAATCCTACGGTGTATGGAAAGTTCTTTGAAGAAAACGGAACTCTGACACTTTTAGCAGGGCTGAGCATGCTCGGGGGTATCCTAGCCTTTGTCGTTCTCTGGGGCTACAACCTGAGTTTTCAAACTCATCTGAGAGAGGACAAGGTATTCATTCAGTTCATTACCTCACGAAAACTTCTGCTCATTGCGATGACCCTCGGGGCAGTTCACTTGTTTTTTATGGGCTACAAAGATTGGCTTAACCCATCCAGTTGGCATGGCACACTGCCGCCAATTAGTCTGGTGGCGTTTGTTTTTTTTGTAAGCGGCTACACTGTCAATTTTTTAGGGAGAAAGTAAATACAGCGGACGCACGGAGTGACGCTGCCGGTAAGCAAGATCCAGTGAACAGTGAAACCTATTTCAATAATCCAATTTTACCTTGATTCCGATGATGTTTGTTTCATCCCAATCGCGGTCATTTCGTTTGCTTCTTAATGTATAATAAAGCTCGAAACGCGTGTGTTTTCCTAACTTGTAGGAGGTACCAAAAGAAAAGCGGTTTTGATTAAGCTGAGAAGCATCAAAATCGTAGAAGATTTCATCTTTTATAAATGGAGTTAAGTCCACTCCGTGTAAGGTTATAGGTTTTGAAATAAGGAGACTATTGCGATAGCGTGGATTCTTCTTATTACCCCGCATTCGATATTCGTATTTATTACGATCGGAAAATTTTAATCCGCCAAGATTCCATTTAATCGTGGCAAACGCTTCAAGTCTGTGCTCATCCCGCCAATCGCCACTATCATTCTTTTCTTCCTGATATAAATAATTGAAACCAAGAATTAAATTTTCATTGTAGTCAAAAAATACACCTTGCCTCATCCGCCATGAGATAAGATCACTGATGTCATCCCCAATTTTGATTTCAGGACTCCACAATAGCCCCGTATTTTCACTAAACTTGTATTTAATAGAAACATCGTTCCACGACTGCCACTCGTCTCTGCCATAAGTATGAAAGCGACCCGTGGTGAGCAAAAAAAAGAGGGCTAGAATAGACCATGGCCATAAAATTTCCCTTATAGGTGATATAATTTTCATCCATTAATGAATTCTATGATTCCATCGTCAGCACATAATTATCTGGAAGTAATCCCCTCTGCCCCTCTACTAAAACTGTGTATTCATGTCACAGACATGTAATAACGGTTTATCATCCAAGTAGCGTTTGAGATTGTCTTTAAATATCTGTCCGCGGCGCTGCCAGAGTTGAGGGGAGTGTGCAGATATATGGGGTGTGATTATGACATTGGGTAGATCCCAGAAAGGGCTGTCCGCGGGCAGGGGCTCCTGGGCAAAGGCGTCAATTCCAGCTCCGCCTACATGGCCCGATCGAAGCGAATCGATCAGGGCCTCTTCATCGACAATCCCCCCTCGCGACATGATGGCGATAAATGCGCCGGGCTTCATGCGCTCGATGCGCTGACGGTCAAGTAAGTGATGGCTCTCCTTGGTATAAGGTGTGGTGACAATCAACCAGTCGGACCGCGCGAGAAGATCATCCAGTCGATCCATGCCCCACACTTCTTTGACACCCGGTGGTGGCGACATCGGTTGACTGTCGACAGCGTAAACGTCCATATCGAAACCCTGCGCTCGTTGAGCAATGCCCTTACCGATACCACCCATGGAGATGATGCCCATCGTAGTACCGGCTAATTCAATTATCTTATCCATGAAATCTTCTGTATTCCAACGATGGGCTTGTTTTTCGACGACAAACTCGGGAATGCGATGGGCATAAGCCAGGATCATGGCAAAGGTGTGCTCTGCCATGGAAATGACGTGAGTCCCGGGGGCGCGAGTAAAGATAAACTCTCCATCGAACATTTCCGGCATGTTATCCTGATAATTGTTGAACCCCATACCGATAAAATGAAACCAGCGCAGGTTTTTCGCCGCATCGAAGGCTTCACGGCTGATTAGTCCAAACTGGACCTCGGCATCGACGACCTCTTGCAATTCCTCCTCGGGGGTTTTGACCGGTCGAAAATCAACTTCCGGGAATGTTGCTTTTAGATCATTAACGAATGCTTCACCTAAATCAAAATTCAATACTACTTTCATAGCTTAAAACGGTTTATCTTTTTTCACTCCTTGTCGAATGGAAATTTGTAAGTTTCTGGGTGGAAGATGTCGGGCTTCGCCCTCGGAACACGGTTCATGGGCTTATCACTCAGGGTTCAGAATGTATGATCAACGATGCAGGATAATCTTGCACGATGCATTCTGGATCCTGCATCGTATATCCTTTGTCATCGCGAGGCTGCTTGTCAGCCGCGGCGATCCAGGGGAATGCCGGACACCTATTGTCAGCTCCCTAGATTGCCACAGTCGGCTACACCTCCTTCGCAATGACAAGGGAGACAATCGACAATTGATTAGCTCCACAACAGGTTGGTGCCCGATATTAAATCAATATAATTAAACGCTATGGCGGAAGGCAAATAATGAATCTTATTCGTAAATTCCATCTCTATCTCGGTTGTTTTTTCACGCCACTTCTTCTTTTTTTTGTCGTTTCCGGAGCCTGGCAGACTTTCAGCTTACACAAGAGCAAGAAGGATGGCAGTTATGTGGCACCACTCATTCTCAAGCAATTATCTGAGATCCACGAAAACCAACGATTACCAATGCAAGAAAATCAACCTACCCCCTCTGTCCCCTTTCGCTTGTTTGTACTTTTCATGTCGTTGGGCTTCGTCGCGACTGCCTCTTTGGGAATTATCATGGCTTTCAAATTTACACGGAACGCTAAGACTATTTGGATTTCTCTCATCTCAGGAGCTCTAATTCCTATTCTATTGATTTGGCTTTCAGTCTAGTGATTCACGCCCCCTGTTAATGTGTGCTTTAACGTGATTCAAATCTGTCGAGTAGCTTTTCCACGCGCTCACAATTATCCTCCATCTTTTTAATCAGCTGCTCCTGTCGCTGCTGTCTCGATTCATCATTTTCCAAAATGGAGTCTATTCTTTTTTGCTGTGCCATGGTTTTATCCAACGTGTCATCCACCCGACGGGGCTTATCCGAGGTGGACTTCATGGCACGATAGAGAAACCAAAATACACAGCCAATTAGACCGATAATTAGTATTACTGCTAAATACAATAATTCGTACATTTAATTCTTGAGTTCCAAATTACTCTCTTGTGGTTATCTCTTTTACGCACCGACAGAATCGAGCAGTTTTTTTGCATTGTTATAAAACAGATCCTGACAATTCTTTTCAGACTGACCGTATCTTTTAACTGCCCGATGCATAGCGCGTAATTCTTCGTAGCGAATAAAAGTCAGTCGGCCATCACAATGATTGAGAGCAAAAGAGTGATTATCTTCGGTAAGAAGCGCCCATGAATAGCCAAAGGCGATTAATTTTCCCCGCATGATGCCAAAGGGAATATCGTCACTTCCATACATGACTCGATCGAGCCCGACGGTGGCCAGGAGAGCATCGATCGCATCGGTCTCCGTGACGGCTGAGGTATCAAACCATACATTGGGCAAATCCTTCATGATTTTTCCGCCTTTTTCTATAGCCCAGGAGGAATAACTGCGACCACAATGGGCAAGTATCCATTTCGCGTTGGGGTACTTTTCAGAAAGTCGCCGCATGTCATCGATATTTTCCCAATCGGCGATCGCGTTACGTTTAGAAACGTGCATCATGATAATGAGCCCCAGTCGGTGCGCGACTTCAACCTGGTGTTCGGCAATAAAATCAGTAATTCGGCAGTTATCGACATCTCCAGTAATCGAATAAAGCCGATAGGGTTTAAATCCGATAAATCCGTATTTTTCTACCTGCTCTTCCAGATAATCGGCCGTCATCTTTGGATCCACTAACATTAAGGCGTGAGAATCGGAATCATTAGCCGTCTGCGCGGCGGTAAATTGATTGGATGCCTCGAAATCAACCATCGCGAAAGGCATGCCAAAAGAAATACGATGAACCTTTCGACCGGGCATAAGCAGCTGATCAATCTTGTCGCTTTGCTCCCAATCAGCGACGGGAAAGTCATCCCGAAACGGTTTTGATGGCCAAGTCTTACCCGCTTCCGGAGCTTTATCTTTCTCGGGATCACTATTAAATTTCCACAGATAGAGGTGAGTATGAACGTCAATTATTTCCTTGGGAACAAACGAATCAAGTTCCTCCCATATCCGGCGATCGGTTTCGTTAAGTTTTACGTTTAAAGGCATGGTTAACTGCTATCGCAGTGTTAAGTTTTAGGTGTTAAGTGTTAAGGGAAAAACTCAAAAGTGTTAAGTCAAAATAATATGTACTAGTAACTAAATCAGCCTATCTATAATTATGGCCTAACACATAACACTTAAAACCTAACACGAGTACCATTACCGCTGATTATTAATGAAGTCTTTCTATTCCTCAATCAGTTCCTTAATCGCGGTCAACATATCGGAAAGAGCAAAGGGTTTGGCAAAAACACGATCCGCACCTAGATCTGCTGCCGATTCGAGGTAATCTTCGGATGAAATTTTACTGCCGCCGCTCATCGCGATAATTTTTATATCGGGATAGTTTTCACGAATTTCCATTATTATTTCAACCCCGTCCATCTCCTCCATGATGATATCGGTAATCACAAGGTCAGGTGATTCGTTTTTCAGAAATTCCATCGCGTGCTTTCCGTTTGAAGCTTCAAGAACATGATACCCCGCATTAATCAAAAGATGCTTCACCAGTTCACGCATCCCAGGTTCATCATCTACTACGAGTACGCTTTTCATGATAAAAGATAAACAGGTAATATAAAATAATTCGCTACAGCTTCACCCAAAGAATGAATAAAAACATGACAATAGAAGTAATAAAAAATGCGTACTCTGAACAGCGATCGTTAATCTTAAATGCAGAAACCCTAACTGTCAATCTATCTTAGATTAACTGCAATGTATGGATAAAAATAATGAATTAAAATGTTTCTGGATCACCCAGTTTTACTAACATTTTACCAATATTGTCGCCCTTGAATAGGCCGATAAACGCGGCTGGTGCATTTTCTATACCCTCAACAATCGTTTCACGCCATTTTAATTTACCATCCGCAATCCATTTCGACATTTGCTCTATAAACTCGGGATGCAACTCCATGTGATCGCTTACAATAAAGCCCTGCATCTTTAATCTTTTAACCAAAACCTGACGGAGATTGGAGGGACCCGGCTTTGGCTCTGTATCATTATAATTTGAAATTGTTCCGCAAACGACTATGCGACCGGATTGATTCATCAGGTTAAGCGCAGCTTCCAGTTGCTTACCGCCAACATTATCATAGTAAACGTCAATTCCATCGGGACACGCTTTTGAAAGTTCAGAATCAAAGTCAATGGCTGTTTTATAGTTAATGGCCGCGTCTATTTTTGCTTCATCAATTAACCAATTAATTTTTTGCTCCGATCCCGCACTGCCGACTACGCGACAGCCTTTCATTTTTGCTATCTGGCACACGAGAGAACCGACTGCTCCGGATGCAGCTGACACAAACACTGTATCTTCTGGTTTGACCTCACCAATATACAACAAACCTACATACGCCGTCATGCCCGGCATTCCCATTACACCTAAATAGGTTTGGGGTGGCGCGAGTTCACAATCAATCTTATCCAAATCCTCACCTTTAGAAATAAAATATTCTCGCCAGCCCTGCATACTTTTAACGTAGCAACCTGGTTTGTAATCCGCATGCAATGATTCGATGACCTGGCCAATTGCACCTCCATATAAAACTTCACCAATTTCAAATGGCTCGGCGTAGGTTTTCACACCGATCATGCGTCCACGCATATAGGGATCCACCGACATCCATATATTTTTTATGAGTATGTCACCTTCATTCAATTTTCCGAAATTCACCTTTTCCAGTTGAAAACTATCGGGGCCGGGTACCCCCTCCGGATATTGCTTCAAGTGAAATTCACGACTTTCTATTAAGGCCATAATAAAGTGTTTAGAGAGAAAGTAAGACGAGAGGAATCATCGGGTATTTATAACTAACAGGTTGCACTTTTTTTATTCAGCTGAAAGACAATGGCAGCTATGATACCTAAGAGCAAGATGGCGAGCCATTGATATATGGGCAAGAAGAGAAAGATATGCGCCCCCTGAACGTCAGGATGAATAAAAACGGAATCGATAAGAAACACCAGGCTTGCCAAAATAATTAATCCTGTACCGCCATTTACTACGTAATGGGATAGTTTATAATCTCGAAAGAGGTGAATGAATATCATCAGTGCGAGATAAGGCACAATTGACCAGAAAGAAAAGGCAACGAGATAGACATAGTCCGTAAGCGTTTGGTTAGCATAGTTTTCTCCCCAAGGGTGAGCAGCATAGATCATTATAGCAACGGTAACAATCATTGCCAAAACTAATCCATAGAGCCCGAATTTTGCCGAATTCTGCGACTTTTCTCTATTATTCATAATGATTGACTCCTACACTTGCAATAAAGTGGTGATTAGATATGAAAAAGGCGTTTTAGGCATGCCAGGGACATTAGATCCCACCGGAGATGTCATTCAAAAAAGTGGAAGAAAGCAATATTTAGGTTGAATTTATCTTATCCCATTATCAATAATACGCGTTCACTCTGGTGATAGAGAACAAAGAATTAATACGAGAAAGTTTTTTATCCACCCTTTTCACCCGGTAATTTTTAATTGTAAAAGTAAATTATGAAAAAATTTATCCTCCTGTTAATATTTTGCTTCAGTGTTTTTGGCCCATTGTCGGCATTGACGCCCCTACCCAATCCGGTGAAAGATTTATACAAAGACTCCTATTGGCATGAAATGTATATTGGAGATCTAAGCTATATTATAGATAGAAGCCCAAAGATAACGCTCGAAGAAAGAGAAATAATTACAGAAATACAAGCGCTTCTACCGGATAATATCGATTCGGCGGTCAGCTTACTGGAGACCGCGATAACAGCAGAATCGAGCGCGGCTATGACCCTCATTCTCGGTAATCTTTATTTTCAAAGAGATGAGTTTAAACGAGCAAAACGTCTTTTTGTCGAGGTGGGAGAAAGACATCCTTACTACCTACTCAATCAAAAAACCTTGGCTTTTCTCAGTGTAAGAATGGAAGATTTCGATGAAGCCGTCAAGTACCTCAAGCGAAGTATCTCTTTAGGCAATACAGAGGGACGCACCTTCGGACTTCTCGGTTATTGTTTACAACTGGATGAAGATTATATCGCGGCAGAACTAGCATTAACAAGAGCGATACTAATTGAACCTGAGGAAAAAAATTGGAAAGGGTACCTTGCTCAGAACTACCTCTATCAGGGAAGATACAAGGAGAGTAATGCTGTTTTTCAAGAGTTGCTGTCTATAGACCCTGAAAACCCAGAATTCTGGTTATTGCAGGCAAATGGTTACATCGGCCTTGGGGATATTGACAAGGCCGCTGCTAATTTCGAAATCTTAAAACGCATGAACAAAGCACCTGCGGATAGCTTACTGCTGCTTGGTGATATTTACATTAACAGGCAAATGCTCGATCTCGCATTTGATGCTTATATGACTTCAGTTATTAAAGACCCCGAACAGAAACTCGATTCTCCCATAAGAGCTGTAAGCTCCTTGATTAATTATGGAGCTTACGACGAAGCAACCGATTTGATAATTAAAATAAAAAGGCTCTACCGCGGGCGCAGTACTGAGGATGAAGATTTAACGTTGCTGACGATGCAATCCCAGATTGCTATCGCCCGTAATGAAGGCGAAAAAGCAAAGGCAACGCTTGAAGAAATAATTAAACGAGACCCAACCCAGGGACGTGCATTGCTAATCTTAGCTAACTTTTACGGCCGGGAAGGTAATAGCGAACGGGCATTGGAATTATTCGACTTAGCCAAGGAATTGGATGATATTAAAGCTGAAGCTCTGGTTATGCACGCACAACTATTAGCCAGAGGTAAACAATACATAGAATCAGCCGAGCTGTTGCGCGAAGCGCAAGAAATAGAATTTAAGGAGAATGTCGCAGATTTCCTAGAAAAGGTTGAGCATATAATCCTCGTTATCGAAGCCACTAATTCTTAGTTGATTGTTTAAAGGGGTGTGCTGATTCCCCATTTAGGATACATTACGTCGACAGTCGCTAAATAGTATTGGGTATTCAGCTTTCTGCTAAGCCTGTCCATTTCGTCTTGACCGTGCATCCTCTCATCGAGATAAAGAATGGATTATGGCAAAAAAACAGGAAGAACAATCTGAATCAAAACCAACAGGGGTAAATCTGCAGCCTAAACAATGGGCTATGTTTCTACATTTTTCCATTCTCGCAGGTTTCATCGTACCCTTCGCCGGTCTTATTCTTCCAATAATTCTCTGGCAAATCAAAAAGGATGAGATTCCTGAGATAGACGTACATGGTAAGATCGTCGTTAATTGGCTGATCTCAGCTATAATTTACAGTGCGGTATGTCTTCTACTAACTTTCTTATTAATCGGAATTCCTCTGCTTTTTATTCTCGCTGGACTCTGTATTGTCTTTCCCGTCATCGGGGGTATCAAAGCAAACAACGGGGAAGTCTGGAATTATCCCTTAACGATTCAGATTCTTAAGTAATTCCATTCAATTTTCGATTATGGGATTACCATCCCTTGCCCCGCTCATGTAGGGATCCGTAGATTTGTCTTCCGCCTTGCGAAAAGTTATTCCAAGGACGAGTCCTCTTCCTTCATCCATTGCTGGTGTTCATTCCAGGACCCACCGTATGAATGTTTTGCGATCACTTTCTGAACATGGTGATGATCGCGGTTGCTCTGTTCAAGCAGATCGTCGAGTGACTTTTTACGTATTTTAAGCCAGAACATGACAATAATCGCAGCGAGCAGTAGATATAGGATAACACCAATCGGATTCATTGTGTTTATTAATGAATACTTTGGGTCAAAAGGTCAAACAATTGTAGATTTACGATTGCGGATTTCGGATTGAAAAGATAGCCACATATAGCACCAAAGAGGCATAACAGAACTATTTAAAAAGTATCGTTACAAAAGAGCTTTAGCCGACACCCTACCAATACAGAGGAATATCGATAACCTTTTTTTTCAACTGGATTGCTTAGTCGCGTTGCCTCTCGCAATGACAAAATGAAATCAATCCGCAATCGGCTAATCACTGTTCCTTTTCCCACGCCACTTCTTCATAAGATCGGGTAGCTTAGAAAGAGCAGCCCACTCTCGCATCGCTTTTTTCGTGTCGCGTGCAGGGGCGCCGACGACAAAAGCACCCGGATCTACATCGCGCATAACACCTGCTTTGGCTCCAAGAATTGCCCCATCGCCAATTGAAATATGATCTGCGATCCCTACATTACCACCTATCATGACACCATTGCCGATTGTTACTGATCCACTGATCCCTACCAAACCGGCAATCACACAAGCACGACCTATAGTACAGTTGTGAGCAATCTGAACCAGGTTATCAATTTTGGTCCCATCCCCAATTGTCGTCGCGCTGAACTTACCACGATCGATACAAGTTCCGGCGCCAATTTCAACGTCGCGACCAATATTTACGGTACCGATCTGTGGTATCTTTACGAGGCTCTTGCCGTCGGGTGATGGTCGATAACCGAATCCATCTGCTCCAATCGTTACATTAGGATGTATAATGCAATTCTCGCCAATTTTGCAGCGTTCGCGAATAACGGTACCCGGCCAGATCACGGTACCTTCACCAATGGTTGAATTATCAAAGATGGTAACATTGGCATAAAGCGAAACATTATCACCAATCTGCACGTGGGGGCCAAGAACACAACCGGGTCCGATAGCGACACCCTCACCTAATTTGACTGCAGGGTGGACTATTGCGCTGGAGTGGACCCCCTGTCCACAATCAGGTATTTCAGGCGCAAACATTTCCAGGACGACAGCTAGTGCAAGATCGGTATCTGGTACGTGGATCAAGGCCCTACCCTCGCCCGGCTCTAATTTTAATTTTTCATCGGCAAGCGCGGCTGAGGCATGCGAGTCAGTCCATAATTGCGCGTAATTCTTTTGTCCAATAAAAGTTAATTGAGAAGGACCGGCACGGTTTATCTGCTCCACCCCGGTGATCATCAGCTCTGGCGGGCCAACTAGTCTGCCCGTAACGCGCTGGCATATCTCGTCAATCGTATAGGTATTCATATCCATTCACTAAAAATACAATCAGCAGATTGAATAATCTTGAATTTT
>Ga0114996_10002382_pt1 | contig 24391 bp, 21 predicted proteins | sample ArcticOcean_MG_C_4_FD_87039 | JGI IMG/M metagenome (GOLD analysis project Ga0114996, IMG submission 87039) | Marine microbial communities from western Arctic Ocean - ArcticOcean_MG_CB4_134 | ecosystem: Environmental > Aquatic > Marine > Oceanic | place: Arctic Ocean: Canada Basin | collected... | reverse complement strand
TTTAATCTTGATTCTTCAAAGAAAATAATTCTTTTCACTACTACAAATATGCAGTCCAAATATTCATTTCCTGGATATTTTTATGATACGATTGTTTGGAAATATTTACTAGAAAATTTTTCTAATGATACAAATTTTATAATTATTTTAAAACCCCATCCACATGAAGATGTATCTGAATTTAAACAAATTTTAAAAGAATTTAATTCTACAAATTCATTTATAATTCAAGAAAATCTTCAAGAATTATTATCTGTTTCTGATATAATTGTGTCAAATTATTCAACTGTGATTTTAGACGCTTTAGCAATGAAAAAAAATGTATTGGAATTAGAATGGCAGGATATTGATGAAAATTTTTCTCAATTTACTAGTTTAATTCAATCTGTTAAAATCAATGATTTAAAAATTAAAATTTTAAATATCTTAAAAAATACTATGTATGACATTAATGAATGGGAAAAAATCATGCATGATTTTTTCAATTTTCCATTTGATGAGTTTAAAATAAAAAAACTATTAGAAAAAATATAATTAATTTTTTTGAACTTGTTGATGTAGCTTCCATTCACTACCTTCTTTTTTCCAAACTGAATCTTTTCTAAATTTATCTAATATTTCATCAAATCTGTTTCTGTCTATTTTCATATACTCCAAAAATGTATCTAGATATCTTGAAGGAAACTCTCCATCATACTTGTGAACTAAATCGACCCCTTCATCTCTAGTTATTATGCCATCTCTTATTTGATGTGCAGCATCAGAGGTTGTTCTTCCAATTCCAAATTTAATAAACATCAAATAATAATGAAATCCATCTGTTTTATCATCTAGGCTAGCAAAATTTGTGTATGTACCTTCACTTCTTCTTGAGTCTGGTTGAAAACCTAAATGTTGTTTTACAATCTCATAGTGTTTTTCTGGTTTCCAATTTTGATAATAACTAAAATAATGTTTTTCAACACCTGACATTTTTATTTCATCAATTGTAGGTGGAAGATACATTTTAAGATCTGACATTTTTAATCCATGTTTTATCCAATATTCTGGAGGAAAATTTGAAAATTTTTCTAAAATATAATCTTGGTTAGTAATATCCATTTTAGGTGCATCAAATTTTTTTAAACTCCCACCATATTCTAATTCTCCATTTTCCCCAAACATTATGAAAGGAATATTGTATTTTAAAGCTAAAACCAATGAATAGTGATATTGCCCATAAATAAAAGGCATAAAATGATCTCCAAATTCTTCAAATGTAATTTTTGACATTTTTTGGTTATTTTTTCCGTTTGGTGAGATGTAAATATTGTCATATCCTGAATCAATAAAATCCTGCAAGTTTTTCCTTCCAATATCTGTAGGAATAGTAGGTGCCCAAGTTAGTGTTAAGGGATTCATTCCATACTTTTCTTTTAGTATGTAAGCTACGTAACTGCTATCCTTTCCACCACTACCTGGTACAATTACATCATGGGTGCCATCGTTTTTTCTATATTTCTCACATAATCTCTCTAATTCTTTTTCACGTTCCCCCCAATCTATATTTTTATTTTTATATTCTGAATAAAGACACTGTCCACATACTCCATCAGAATTAAAATGAACCCTTGGACGTTGATTTGACATTACACATTTTTTACAATAAATTATTTCTTTATTTGGATCAATAATTTTTAAATTATTAAATTGCTCTGGAATTTGTTTAGACATTTTTTATACTCACATTAACTTAGATTTTACATTCATTTTTTTTTCGAATTATTTTATAAATCATCTATTCCCATTTCCTCGTCCTCATTTTTTGAACGGTAGATCATAAAAGAACCACGTGCTCCTGATTTAACTACATAATCTTCAAATTCTTTAGCAGTTAATTCTTTATTGGAAGTTTCATTTGAAACAATTTTTTGATTTTTTATTTCTTTAAAATTAGTTTTCATCTTAATCTTGTTTGTTGATTTTATCTTTGTTATTTTAAGATTTATTTCTAAATAAAATGATCAAATCTGATGTGCTATTTGTAATTCATTCATTAATGATTCTGCCTTACAAACATTACAATATTTTGCCCATTTTGCATCATGCTTCCACTGCGGTTCATGAGTTTCTTCATATCTCTCATGTGCCCAAGCTAAGAGTCTAATTGAATCTTTTTGATACATTAAATTTTTAATTGCAAATAATTCTGGAATTGAAAAATATTCACTAATTGTTGCTGTATATTGATATGCATCTCCACAATCTGTCATAAACATATCTAATGCATCTAATTTCCATTTACTTTCTGTTTCTTTATCCACTTTTAATTTGCCTTCTTCAATTAACTTTATTTTTGGATCATATTGTGAAAGAATTCTGTTTTTATTATTATAATAAATTGGACTTCCAACATATGGTGTACAAATGAAAGGATCGATCTCTGCATTATTTTGAATCCAAAAATCCATGGTTTCCATTAAATCATTAATATTTTCGTGTTGATTTCCAATCATAAATGTGGTTAACGGAGTTAATTTTGCTTTGAGGATAGTATCTAATGTTTTTTGTAAATGAAGTCTTGTTTGTCCTTTTTGAATATCTTCATTTAATACTTTATCTGATGCTGATTCAAATCCAAATGAAATATATGCACAACCTGCATCTTTCATTATTTGAATTAATTCAGGTTTAACTGCTACACTTGGCGCATCACCCAACGTTCCCCATTTTACTTTATCACTCAAACCTGATTTTTTATACAAATTACAAAATTCGGTAGTCCATTTTTTATTACTTGTCATATTTTCATCAACTATTGATATAAAATCTACATTGTAATTTTTGTGCAAAATTTCTATATTTTCTACAGCATATGCTGGAGAAGGCCATCTTGCAGGTAATTGAAATGTATCATTTTCTTCATCAGATATTCTAACCAGTTTTTCACCTGCTCTTCGATCCCCTTCTCCATAAATATTTTGTAAATCAATTCGTGACATTCCATTATGTGAACAGAATGTACATCCTCTTGGACATCCTCTTTCCCAAACTACTGATGCTCTTCGTTTAGAATTAAATGATTCAACAGAATATGGTAAAGATGAAAATGCAAAATAAACATCTGTTTCAAGAAGATGATATGCTGGATATGGAACTGTGTTTAAATCATCAATCAAAGCTCTTGGTTTTGTAAAAATAGCTTTTTCTTCACTCTTTAAACATAAACCGTTTATATTTTCAAAATCATTTGAATTATTTTCAATTGCATCATAAATTTCAGAAAATGTTTCTTCTCCTTCTCCAATACATATTAAATCAAGTTCAGGAATTAATTTTAAAATCTCATCTGGATTATAGCTACTCCATCCACCTCCTCCTAGAAATATTGAAGAAGGAGCCATTTTTTTAACAATTGGTGCCAATTCTTTTATTCTATTATACACAGTAGTTAGACCGCCAATTCCTATCAAATCCCAATCTTCTGAAGAAATTTCTTCTTCAATTATTTTTGTTGGAACCTTTTTCCCATCATATTTCGTCCTTAATGCATTTAAATCTAAAATACCTACTTTACCGCCTTTTTTTTCTACAATTGCTGCTAAAATGGCTGCCCAAAATGGAAAATGAGCTGGACCACTATCCATTCGAATTTCCGGAACAATGAATAAAGTTTTCATGATTTAGCTTCTTTCTATGATATTAAAAGAATTTCGATTTTCTATTTCTCTTTTAAGAAATTGTTTAAATGGCATTGATAGTATTCTATCACCAAAAATTGATCCTCCTTCTGTTGCATTTATTGTGCTTAAATATGTAGGAGATCTTTGAATAAATTCAATTAGACCTTTTCTATAAAATTGAAATAAAGGATCTAAAATAAAATTCTTTTTTAATTCTGGATTGTACATTTTAGGAAATAATCTTTGAAATTCTGGTGAATCTTTATCCACATCTATTTCTTTTCCCACTAATCCATGTTTCATAATTAATTCAATGGGATCTGTTTCTTCCCATGAATGATTGATTCCTATTAATGCAATAGTTTGACAATCTAAAATTCTCCATCCAATAAACCAAGCTGATGTTCCAACATTCCCACCTGTTTGAATTGCTGGTAATCCTTCGTTGTGATTTTTTGCTCTTACCATTAAACTTGAAATATAATTAAATGATTTTTTACCTTCATCAAGATCAAACAATGAATGAATCCAATTTATTTTTATTCCTGCATTTCTAGCTCTTTCTACCGTTGTAGGATCTGTAATTGTAGTAAATATTCCCTCAATATCCCCCCCAAATTCATCAATAATTTTATCGTCATAGAATTTTCTAATTTTTTCATGAGGATCAATTGTTACTACAAAAATTTTTTTAAATTTATTGGGAGTAACTCCTGCATTTAATACGTCTTTAAGAATTCCATCAGTACAAATTATAGAGCCTGAATAATCACTATCTGCTAATATTTTTAAATGATTATTTTTTTTAAGTGATGGGCCTCGACCAATTACGATAGCTGATTTTTTATTTTTTTTACCCTGTTTTAGATTTTTAGCCGAATTTTCTTTCCATATATTTGGAAGATTTTTAGAAAAATTATCTACCCATTTTTCAAAACTTTGATTGTGAATTCTCTGCATTACATTTTCAATTGTAAATTCCTGATCGTACATAATTATTTTAAATAAAAACCTGACTATAATAAATTCATTGTATTTTGTGATGATTTTTTAATAAGTTAATGTGAAGGTTTCTAATGAAGATTTTAGGTTTAATTCCAGCTAGAAGTGGTTCAAAAGGAATTCCGATGAAAAATATTAAAAAATTAAATGGAAAACCGTTAATAGCATATACAATTTTGACTGCATTAAAATCAAAAAAAATAAATAAAATTTTAGTTAGTACAGATAGTAAAAAAATAGCTTCTATCTCAAAAAAATTTGGAGCAGAAATTCCTTTTTTACGACCAAAGGAATTATCTAATGATGTCTCAAAAACAATCGATGTAGTTAAACACAGTTTAAAATTTCTTCATGAAAATGAATCATATGTTCCTGATATCATTGTAATTTTACAACCTACTTCTCCATTAAGAACTTCACAAATGATTGACAAATCTATTACAATGTTAAAAAATTCAAATGTTAGTTGTGTTTTAGGTGTCAAAAAAATCTCCCAACATCCTTATAATTCATTTTGGAATAAACAAAACTTACTAAAGCCATTCACAAAAAATTTTCAAAATTATCCACAAAGACAAAATCTCCCAGAACTACTTTATCCCACTGGTTCAATCTATACTTTCTGGAGAAAAACAATTGAAGAAACCAATTCATACTATGGAAAAAAAATTTTACCTTATGTTTTACCTGAAGAAAATTCCATTGATATTGATACACCACATGATTTCTTTCTTGCTGAGTCTATTATGAGAAAATTAAAAAAGTAATTTTACTTTTTATACCGAATTAATAATTTTTATTATTTTATTTACTTCAAAATCTCTAATTGTATTGTAAATTGGAATTGTAAAAACCCTGTTATATATTTCCTCAGAGTTTTTACATTTGTATTTTGCTAGTTCTGGGTTACATGGTTGCAAATTTACTGGCATCCAAGCTTTTCTTGAATCAATTTTTTTATTAATAAGACAGTTGAGGATTTTTTTTTGCTGTTTTTTATTTTTTGCAATTCCAAAGAAAAACATGTAACCATTTCTAGAAACATATGATGGAATATTTTGAAAATCAATTGAATTGATTTCATTTCTATATTTGTCTGCAATATTATTTCTTTTTTCAACATATTTTTCAATTTTCTTTAATTGCTCTCTGCCTATGGCTGATTGCACATCAGTTGTTCGAAAATTTGAACCAATATATTGATGGACATAACCTGGTTTTTCTCTTCCTATATCTTTAATTGCTGAAATTTTTTTAATGAATGTTTTATTCTTTCCTGTAATACATCCTCCTTCAATAGTAGTGATTAATTTTGCAATATGAAAACTAAAAATAGTTGGATGTGAAAATGAACCAATTTTTCTATTTTTATATTTAGATCCAATAGCTTCAGCTGCATCCTCTAAAATTTTAAAATTATATTTTTTTGATAGTTTGTAAATCCTATCAATATCATTTGGTAATCCCCCAACGTCAACAAAAATAAGAAAATCTATTTTTTGTTTTTCAAGAATTTCTTCCAGTTTACCTAAATCCATATTTAGTGTATTCTTATCAATATCTACAGGAATAATTTTACCTCCTAAAATTTTTGGAACAGAAGAAGTTGATAAAAATGTAAAAGCAGGAACAGCTACTACATCACCAGGTTTTATCCCCATACCCAACAACGCACACAATATGGCAGAAGAACCACTATTCACTGTTACAACTTGTGAATCAAAATATTTTCCTAAATCCTTTTCAAAAAGTTTTGTAACCTTACCTTGACCTAACCATCCACTTTTAAGTACATTATTTACTGCTAAAATCTCTTCTTTACCTATATCTGGTTTTGCCATGGGAATTTTCATTTATTTTACTGGATTGAAAGAGTATAATATCTTTAAGAAATTGACTTGTTTACAAGATTAATATTTTCTTTTATACCTTCAGTTGTCTGATTCATTGTTTCTAAAATTATGGGTACTGATTTAAAAAATTTTAACTGAGAAAGTTGCCAACAATTTTTTTTTAATGATTTATGTTGATCTTTTTTTCCATCATTATAACTAATATGAATTGCATTGACTTTTTTTTGAATTTTTTTTACAAATTTGTCTTTATCAAATTTTAACCAAAATGCAGTTACAGATGTATGCCCAAGATCTAGTAGTAATCCTAAATCTTTTCTATCTATTATTTTGTATAATTGATTTATTTCATCCTCATCTGCAAATAAACATAATTTATTTTGCCCATCTATCAAATTAAATTGTTGCACCACATTTGGTTCCATAGCAATTTTAATTCCTCTACTTTTTGCAAAATCAATAATTATCAGTATTGATTCAAGATATCTATCAAAAGCAATTTTTCTATCTATTATACTATTTTTTGGAAATGGTTTTCCTAACACTATTGGATCCACAGTAAAACCAGCATGAAAAGAATACAATGAACTATTAATTTCACAACAAAGATCTATTGCATTTTTTACAAGATTAAGACTTTTCCTCCTAATTATTTTTCTTTCGGATGATAAATTAAGATTAAATGGTTTTTTTGGTGGTGGAAAATAATTGTGAATAACATAATTAAAATCAAATTTTTTTAATTGTTTAATATCAAAAAATTCATGGATAGAACCTAATTCAATATTTTTTATTTCTCCTTTCTGATATTCATTTAAAACATTAATGACATTTTTTGGATTTTTTAAACAACTTGTTGATGCATATATCATGACTTGAAAATCTTTAATGGTTGATACATTTAGTCATTTTGTTTTATTTTTAACTATTTCTTTATTAATTCATTAAAACTAACACCACTGTGGAAATATTAATTTCAAAATTGGTATCTACTGATAAAGATGATCTATTAAATTTTATAAAAAAACAAAATTTAGAGGATCATTTCTTATTTACAAGATGGAAGGATGTAATTCATTCTCCTGAAAAATTATTGGATATTGCTGAAAATGAATGCAATTTATCTCAAAAAGTTGGATTGAGAATTATTGGGAGGTCTTCAATTGGAGAAATATGTGCATTTGGATTAATTGATTTTTTTCCACAAAAAGAAAAAAAACATGTTGCATTGGTAGGAACAATTGTTGACAAAGAATTCCGTCAAAAAGGAATTGGTAAACAAATGCTAAAAGAGGAAATTTATCAATCAGAATTACACCATAAATCAAAAATTCGTGCTAGCGTACACGAACATAATATTGCATCTATTAAACTTCATCAATCATTAGGATTTCTTGAAGAAGGAAAATTTGTTGCTGAAGAATTTAAAGAAAAATATCTAAATATAATTTCGATGGCATTATTTTTAGATTCTAAATTAATTAAATAGATTTTTACACATATTTAGTAGATATTATTCGATTATAGTATTGATAAAAATTAGAAATAAAAATATTGGAAAAAATTCTCCTATTTTTATAATAGCTGAAGCGGGTGTAAATTATAATAATAATCTAAAATATGCTTTTAAAATGATTGATTGTGCAAAAAAAGCTGGTGCTGATGCAGTAAAATTTCAAACATTCGTTACAGAATTAATTCAATTACCATCTACAAAAAAACCTAATTATCAAAAATCAATCAAATCTAAAAATTATTTTGAAATTTTAAAAAATCTTGAGCCAAATTTTGATGATCAAAAAAAAATTGTAAATTATTGTAAAAAAAAGAATATATTATTTTTATCAACTCCATATGATAAAGCAAGTGTTGATTTTTTAGAATCCATGAATATTTCAGCATATAAAATTGCATCTAGTGATTTTTCTAATCATATATTGCTAGAACACATATCTAAAACAAAAAAACCTATAATTCTTTCTACTGGACTTTCTACCTTTAATGATGTTAAAGAAACTATAAATTTTTTAAAAAAATTAAAAGTATTAAAAAATTCAATTTTACTTCATACTACATCTGATTATCCTACAAAACCATTAGATGTAAATCTTAAAGTAATTTCTAAATTATCTAAATCTTTTAATATTTTAACTGGATTTTCAGATCATACTGTAGATGATGTTGCCAGTATTGGTGCTGCTGCTTTGGGGGCATGTATTATTGAAAAACATTTTACATTAGATAGAAATCTTCCTGGTCCTGATCAATTATCTTCTATTGAACCTGATGAATTAATTTCTTTTGTTAAAAAAATTAGAATTTTAGAAAAATCCCTTGGCAGCCATACTAAAAAAATTACAAATTCTGAACGTAAAAATATTTCTATGAAAAAAATACTTGTCATAAAACCTGGAATTAAAGGATCTTTAATCACAAATTCAATGCTTATTTCACTTCGAGGAAATGGTAAAGTATTTCCAACTAGCAATAATTTGAAAAAAATTATTGGTAAAAAACTTTCAAAAACCATATCTTATCCTTTACCATTTAGTTGGTCAATGATAAAAAATTGATTAAATATTTATTTAATTTTTGAAAAATCAATTTTAAATAGTTTAACATGATAGGTAAATCCACTTTCTTTTGAATCATAAACTTTGTCCAAATATTCTATACTTCTTTCATTTTCCATTAATATTTTGAAGAAATCTGGTCTATCTTTTTTATCATCAATTACAATGTGAGTTAATCCATTATCTAAATTATTTTTTATAAATTCTTTTAATTCTAAATTTTTATCATAATTAATATATTTTATATTCTGATCAAAATTATTAACTATAGTTGGTTCATTTTTTTCTAATAATGCTACTACTGTGATATAACCTGATTCATGATTTATTTTATTAATGCCATAAGCAATATGGTAAATTTCTTTAAAAATCTCTAACGCTTCTTTTTCATGTGCTACATCTATTGATTTTATTTCAAGATAAGATACTGATGAAATTATAATTATGCTTATTATAATTGACACAATAATTTTTTTCTTTTCTTTTCTTTCTAAAATTTTTTGGATTAGAAATAATGAAAATATTACAAAAATTGGATATAATGGATACAAATACCTTGTATCTTGAATACCTCTAGAATATCCATATAAAATTGATGTTGACAGAACTATTACCAACCCTATAATTAACAACTTAATTTTTTGATCTTTACTTTTTATTGCTAATATTGAACCTATAGGCACAAAAATTCCAAGAAATGGTATCATTATCCATCCTAAATATTTGAATAAATTCATCATACCATTTAACAAATATTCAATAAATGAATAAATTTTATTTTCTCCGTCTGAACTAAATCTCACATCGTCTATACTTCCTTGAAAAACTGATAATATTTTATCATCACCCATTGTTTCAGTTCTTATTTGTAACATTGGAAATATAATTAAAATACATATCAAAATAATTATCCCATATTTTAGAATTAATTTATAATTAAATTCATTTTTATTATAAATAAAAAATATTATTGATAAGATAAAAAACCAAATAATTCCTTCATATCTTACTAAAATAGAAAATGAAATACATGCAAATGCAAGAAAAATATAATTTTTATTTTTATTAAAAATTAAGGCTAATGATGATGTTATTAAAAAAATATATAATGGATCAGTAATTCCTAATAATGAATTTATTACTATTCTTGGTTCAAAAATAAAAATACATACTCCTATTAGTGCTAAGTAATTTGGAAAAAATTTTTTACATAAATAATATAATGGAATAATAGTTATTGTTGAAATTACTATAGATACAATTCTTTGAATATTCATTAATTCAAGTATTTCAACTGATGGTGACAAATTAAAAAGAAAACCAACTAATGTTGGCCAGCCATTATTTGTAAAATTATATCCATTTGGAAATTGATTCAAAAAATTTAGATCATTTGCATAAGAAAAATATAAAAATGCATCAGATAAAAATGGAATATCTAGTGGAAGATAATTTAGCCTTAAAATAATTCCAGCTATACCAATTACTAATAATGAAAAAATTACATGTTTATTGGAAAATTTATTACTTACAAATAAAAAATTATTTTTCAAATTCATCTTTTCAATGATCTTTTTTATTTTGATGATTGCTCTTTTACTATATTGACAACAGAATATAGAATAATTGATGACATTAGAAGCATAGTTCCTATAACTAGTGATCCTACTGAAATAATTGCAGTACTTAGTAGAATTTGTCTAGTTTCTGAAAACATTTGAAGTGTTACTATCATGAAAATTATACCTACTGTCAGAAAAATTATTCCTGGAATTCCATAAAATTTCAATGGATGATCAATAGAAATGAATTTTAATGTACTTAGAGTCACTGAGGCTCCATGAGAAATTGGATTATGTGTTGATGTATTTCCATCATACAAAACTTCTATTGGAACTTCTAAAATTTTCATCTTTAATTTGCTTGCTTTAATCAGAATTTCATTTGATACTCCCATTCCATTTTCAGATGGAGTGATTTGCTCAATGGCTTTTCTATTATAAGACCTAAACCCACTTTGTGAATCTGTAATTGGATTGTCTAATGAAACATTAGCTAATTTTGTAATAGCTTTAATTCCAATTTTTCTATATTTTGGGATATTTTTTTCTTCATTTTCTAAAAATCTTGAACCAATTACTAGATCTGATTGTTTTTCTAAAATTGGTTTTGTAATAGCTTTTAAATCCTCAATTCTATGTTGTCCATCACCATCCATAGTTACAAGAATATCTGCATCAATTTCTCTTGCTTTTAAAAAAATTGTTCTAATTGCTGCACCATAACCTAAATTTCTTTCATGATTTACTACTATTGCACCCATTTGTTCTGCAATTTCTTTTGTCGAATCAGTTGAATTATCATTGCAGACAATTACATCATTTGAAATTTTATTTAGTTTTGCTATTATTTTTCCAATATTTTTTTCCTCATTAAAAGCAGGTATCCCTATGACAATTTTCATTTTATGTATATCACGCTGTATCTTTTTTGAGCATCTTATAACCATTGTAATACATTTTCAAGTCATCTAAGGATCTTATTTTTAATACTTTTTGCATTATGTATGATGGTCTAAAATAATATTCATGATATGCTTTTTTAGCCCACATTGCTAAATCATCAGCTGATAAAGATTTTGTTGTAAGTACTGGGGCTTGGACACCACCAGTACCAATACCAGAATATACAAATTTATCCCAAGTATCATCTAACGTAATCATACCAGATTTAATTGCCTCATCGTATAATTTGTTTCCAGGAAATGGCATGGTAATTGCAAATTGTGCATAAGTACAGTTTAGTTTCTTTGCAAAATCAATTGTTTTACGAATTGTTTCTGGAGTTTCTTTAGGTAATCCAATCATATAATATCCTACAGTTTCAATTTTTGCATTATGAGTCCATTTTACGGCATCTTCAGCTTGTTGTAATGTGGCAGTCCCACCTTTAATTTCGTGAATAAATTCCCCATGTTCGATTCCATAAGACATCATTCTACATCCAGCTTTTTTCATTGCAAAAAGCATTTCTTGATCTACCAAATCAACTCTAGTTTCAGCATCCCATACTAAATTAAATCCAAGATTTTCCGGAGTCATTTGTTCTAACAGTTTCATTGTAGCTTTTCTGTTAAGTGACATTACATCATCATAAAATGTAAGTTCTTCAATTCCATATTCTGTATGTAAATATTTTATATGATCAACTACATATTCTGGAGATTGATTTCTAAACTGTAATCCAAAACTATTTTCTCTATTACAATAATTACAAAAGAATGGACAACCTCTACTCCACATAATACTAGACCATTTTTTACCTGTACTTTTTGGTGGATGTGGATGATATCCATCAGGAAAATATGGTAATTTGTGATATGCAGGATACGGTAATTCATCCATGTTTTTAATATAAGAACGAGGTGCTGTTGGAACTATCTTACCATTTTTTCTAATAAATAATCCTGCAACATCTTCAAGTTTATTACCTAAAATAATTTCTTCAATTTGTTCTTCACTTTCATCATATGAAATAACATCTAATGCCGGACATTTTTGTAATGTAATGTCTGCAAGAACTGCATGTGGTCCACCTAAAACAGTTAAAATATTAGAATTAACTTCTTTTACAGCATTTGCAGCTTCTAATGCAGGATTTGCAAAAGGGGTAAAAGCGCTAAATCCAACAAAATCTGGATTGTGTTTTTTTACTGCCATTTTTACATCATAAACATAATTTTTTGAAAAATTTCCATCAAGAATATCTAACACATTAACGTCTGGTAATCTTTCTAAAACACCTGCAAGGTAAGCTAATCCTAATGGAGGTTGTGGGTGCGGATCCGCATCGGAACCACCTTGTAATGCATTAGATCCAGTTGGAGGTCTAGTTAGAAGAATTTGTTTATACTTCATATATTTTGGAATATTGATTATTATTTAAAGCTCAGTACTAAATTAATTGTATTTGCTAATCTTTTATCCCAAACGCTTATTGTCATCAAATTATGCAAAAATATGAGTATTTTATGGAAGAAAATCAATTAAAAATGAAAAAAATTCTTATCATTTCTCAATATTTTCCACCTGACATTTCTGGTGGAGGTACTAGAGCCTTCAATTATGCAAAATGTTTATCAAAAAATTATGATGTCACGGTAATTACTGCATTTCCACATTTGCATTCAAAAATTCCTTCATCATATCGTTTTCATTTAATTAAAAAAGAAAAAATTGATAAAATTAAAATCATTAGAGTGCGGGTACCATCACTACTACACAATTCAATTAAAAATAGAATACTTTTGCATTTTTCATTTTTAATTTCTTCTTTGTTTCCACTCTTTTCACAAAAACCAGATGTTATTTTTGCATCAGAACCCAACCTTTTTTCAATAATTCCTGCTTTTTTTTATTCTAAATTAAGAAGAGGAAAAGTAATTCGTGTAGTAGATGATTTATGGCCTGAAGTAATTTATGAAAGAGGATTTTTGAAATCAAATATTATTAAATTCTTTTTAAATAAATTAGCACATTTTTCTTATAATTTCCCACAATATGTTTTACCTTTAACTGAAGAAGCAAAACAACATATTGTAAAATTTTATAATATTAATTCAAAAAAAATTATTGTAATGGAACATGGAGTAAATACTAATATTTTTAAATTTAAAGAAAAAAGTAGTAATTTACCTTTCACTGTAATGTATTCTGGTGCATTAGTTGAATCCTATGATTTTGACCTTTTTTTAAATGTCATAAAAAAATTTAAGGATAAAAATTTCAGATTTATTATTCGAGGTAAAGGATTACTTTTAGAAGAACTTAAGAGAAAAAAAAATACATTAGATTTGAATAATCTTACTATTGATTCTACAATTGTTGAAAGTGAACAAATAACATCTACACTATCAAAGGCTGATGTATTTTTAGTTCCTATGAAAGATGATTATTTCTTAAATCTATCATTACCAACAAAAATTCTGGAATATCAGGCATTAGGTAGACCTATAATCTGTTGTTCAAATGGTTCACCTGGAAATTATGTAAAAGATACAAATTCTGGAATTTCAATTCCTGCAGAAAATTTATCTAAATTAATTCATTCAATTCAACGTTTAGAATCTGATGAAATATTATGTAAGACATTTGGAGAAAATGGAATGAATTATGTTAAAAAAAATCTAACTTTTGAAAAAATTGGTGCTAGACTATCTGAATTAATTGAAAAACCTACAGAATCATAAATTTTTAATTGAATATACTTAATATTCCTGTAAATTATAATTTCTTAATATGGATTGGAAATCAAAAAATGTTCTTGTTACTGGTGGAAATGGATTTTTAGGTTCTAGATTAGTAAAAATGCTAAAAGAAAAGCATACAAAAAAAATAGTTATACCTGATTCTAAAAAATGTGATTTAAGGTATATGGATAATTGTACGTCTATCTTAGAAGAAATTGACATAGTTTTTCATTTAGCTGCTAAAGTTGGAGGAATTGGTCTAAATCAATCAAAACCTGGTGAATTATTTTATGATAATTTGATGATGGGAGTAAATTTAATGGAAGAGGCAAGAAAAAATAAAATTGAAAAATTTATTTCACTAGGTACTATTTGCAGTTATCCAAAATTTACTCCAATTCCATTTAAAGAAGATTCTATTTGGGATGGGTACCCTGAAGAAACAAATGCTCCTTATGGACTAGCTAAAAAAATGCTACTTGTACAATCACAAGCATATAAACAACAATATAATTTTGAATCTATTACACTCTTTCCTACAAATCTTTTTGGACAAAATGATAATTTTGATGAAGATTCATCACATGTTATTCCTGCAATAATCAAGAAAGTTCTTAATGCAATACAAAATAATCATGATTCTATTTCTCTTTGGGGTGATGGAACTCCGACACGTGACTTTCTTTATGTTGATGATGCCGCATTTGGTATTTTGCTTGCAGCAGAAAAATATTCTGATCCAGAACCTCTTAATTTGGGAAGTGGAATTGAAATTTCAATTAAAGATTTAGCTAACTTAATTATTAAAACAATGAATGCTAATCTAAAAATTTCTTGGGATGTTAACAAACCCAATGGACAACCTAAACGTTGTGTAAGTATTGAGAAAGCTAAAAATAAAATAGGTTTTCAACCAAAAGTTTCTTTAGAAGATGGATTAAAACTAACTATTGATTCATTCATCAATAAAAATAATTGATTTGTCCTACTCTTTTCACCGAATTCTTAATAACTACGATAAATTGACTTTTAATAATTAATATGAAAAAACAAAAATCTGCTTTAATTACTGGTATTACTGGTCAAGATGGTGCTTACTTAGCTAATTTTCTTTTAAAAAAAAATTACCGTGTGTTTGGAACGTTTAGAAGAATATCTTCACCAAATTTTTGGCGGTTACTATCATTGAATATTCAAGATAAGATTCAATTAATTCCAGCTGATCTTATAGATGATTCTTCACTTAAAGAATCTCTTAGAATTTCTAATCCTGATGAAGTTTATCATTTAGCTGCACAAAGTTATGTTGGAACATCATTTGATCAACCTATTACAAGTGGTGAGTTTTCAGGTTTGGCAGTAGCAAGAATGCTTGAAAGTATTAGACAGTATAACTCTAAAATAAAATTTTATCAAGCTTCTTCAAGTGAAATGTTTGGAAATATAAAATCATATCCGCAAAACGAGACAACCACTTTTTCACCTCAAAGCCCTTATGCTACTGCTAAATTGTATGGTTATCATTTAACTAAAATTTATCGTGAGGGCTATGGTATGTTTGCATCTAATGGAATTTTATTTAATCATGAATCACCTTTACGTGGTTTAGAATTTGTTTCAAGAAAAATTACAAATTCCGTAGCCAAAATTTCATTAGGTATGCAAAAATCACTCTATCTTGGAAATCTTTCAGCAAAAAGAGATTGGGGATTGGCATCAGAATATGTTGAATGTATGTGGAAAATGCTTCAACAAAAGAAGTCTGATGACTATGTAATTGCTACAGGTGAGTCTCATACTGTGCAGGAATTTGTTGAAAAAGCATTCCAATATGTTAATCTTGATTGGAAAAAATATGTAAAAACAGATAAAAAATTATTTAGAATATTGGAAGTTGATGTTTTACAAGGAGATTCATCTAAGGCACAAAAGAAACTCAATTGGAAACCAAAAACAACATTTAATGATTTAGTTAGTATTATGATGGAATCTGATTTGAAGAGATGGAGTGATTATAAAAATGGAAAAATTTTTCCTTGGGATGCTCTATCATCAATTGATGAGCATAAAACATTCACTCGTTCAAAATAATGACTCTTAAAATTATGTGGTTACATTCCCACATTACTAATGCTAGTGGGAGTTCTAAATTTTTATATAATGTTTTAAAAAATTTATCAAAATTTTTTGAAATTACTTTATTTGTACAAAAACCTATCACTTTCTTTAATATTGAATTTAAAAAATTACCTATTGATATAATTACTTTAAGTAATTCCTCTACATCTGATTTAAATTTTTGGCTAAATTTTTCTTCAGAACTTAAAAAACAAAAATTATTTTTAAAAGATCAATCTAAAAATTATGATTTAGTTATATCCTCATTTTTTCCTATGAATATAATTGCACAAGATTTAGGATTAAAACACTTACAATTTTGCTTTCAACCATATGCTTTTTTTTGGGATGCTGATTTGATCAAATCTTTACCTTTTTCTAAAAAAATTCTTTTAAAATTTTATAAAAAATTATTTAAAAATTTAGATCTTATTGCAACAAAAAGTTCAGATACTCTTCTCACAATTAATGAAGGATCAAGAAATTCCATTGAAATAATTTATGGAAAAAAATCTATTCCAACATATATGGGAATAGATATGCCAAAAAATAAATCTAATAAAAATCTAGAAAAACATAAAAAAATTATACACACTACTGACTGGTCACCATTGAAAAATACTTTATGGTTAATAGGACAATTTTCAATATTACAAAATAATTTTTCAAATGTTACCTTAATGATTACTGAAACAAATATTGATTATTCTGAAAAAAATAAGGCGTTAAAATTAATCAAAGAAAAAAATCTAAAAAATATTATTTTTTTAGGAACTCTTTCACTTAATGATTATTCTAAATGCCTAGAATCTTCTGATGTTGTGATTTATTCTGGATTTGGTCATGGAATTACAACAAGTCTATTTGTGTTAGAATGTATGGCATTAGGGGTACCACCTTTAGTATCTAAACAAGGATCTGAGGATGTAGTTCATGGGGAAACTGGTTATGTCTATAGTAATGATGATGAATTTCAAGATTATTTGATTAAACTACTTGAAAATGATGAACTTAGGCATGAATTGGGTCTTAATTCCCAAAAATATGTTCTTAAAAAACATTCTTGGAAAAATGTGGCATCAATTTTTCAAAAACAAATTTGTGATCTCATGAAAAAATAATATGTTAACAACATTCATTTATTCTAGTTTAAAATATTATTTTTATCATGAATTCTGAATTGTATTTGTTTGTTATATGGGAAACATCATTGCACAAAAAAGATATTATTTTAGAAGACATACAAAAAAAATTTATAATAAGAAATATTTATGAAATTAAATGGAGTAAACAAAATTTTAGAAACAATTTAAAAAGATTTTATGGATCTTCATTACCTAATGCAAAACAAAAAATGGATTTATGTGGTACAGGCCCCTTTTTATTAATTTTGATATCTGATCCTAATCCTCAAGTTGAAAAAAAACTACTTGACGATGTAAATGAAGTGAATGTTAATCTTAATGTCTATAACAGTAAAATGATGTATAGAAAATGGATCGGAATTGATTTTGCATTGCATAGTTCTATTTCTAAAAAGGAAACAGATCATGATTTAATGTTATTATTAGGTAAAAAAACTGAAGATTTAGAAAATGAACTTACCCAGAAATGGGATGGTTCAATAAAAAAAATTGAATCTGATTTAATTGGTAATAATGGTTGGAAAGACATGAAACAATTTCTTGATGTATTAAATGCAACATTAAATTATGTGATATTGAGAAATTTTGAAGAACTCCCAGATAAAATTATACATCATGATATTGACATTCTTACTGATGATGTAAAAACTATGTCTTACATTATTAATGAAGATGAATCTTCTAGTGGAAAAGCTTCTGTTAAGATTGGGAATCAAAAAACATTTTTAGATTTTAGATATCAAGTAGGTCATCACTATGATGAAAATTGGTCAAAAGATATTCTAAAAAGAAGAGTTTTCTATAAAAATGCATTTTATATCCCATGCAAAAAAGATCATTTTTACACATTACTTTCTCACACAATTATGCAAAAGCATATTCGAGATGATTATAAAAAAATGTTAAGCAGACTTGCTATGGATCTTGAAATGAATCAAAGTATAAATCCAATTTTAAATGATTTAACTAAAACAAAAAAATTTTTTAACGAATATTTGAAAAAAATGCGATATCCTAAACCTACTATTTATCGTGAAATTTTGTATAAAATTAAACACACTGAATTTATGAGACTAGTAAAAGTATCAATTTTTCTTCTAAAAACATATGGAATAAAATTTTTGTTGATAAAAGTGAGAGAAAAAATCAAAATAGTATTTAATTACTAAATTATGGATTAAATAAATGAATTTTCAATATAATTGTCCTGAATGTAAGACTGAATTATTTCCGATTAAAAATACGTTATCTTGTAATAATTGTCACTGTAATTATATTTCGGATAATAATTATTTTGTTTTTGAAAATCAATCTTCAAATCATGTATCTGCTGATGAATCAATAAAAGATCTTCTTAAAGAAATAAAACACAATAAATTCGATACTGCAATAGATCATTTTCTGATTTCACATAAAGAACTTAATTCTAAATTTAGAAATACAAATTATGATAAAAGTATAGATATTATTTTTCATGGAATAGGTAAAAACTTTTTAAGATGTTTAGATATTAAAAGTACATTAGGAAATAAGTCAGAAATTTTATCTCATATTTTCAAACAAGTTTATGCCATTGAATTTAACGATGATTACATAGAATTACAAAAAAATAGATTTAAAGAAAGACAATGTGATAATATATCTATTTCAAAATGTAATTTATTAAAACTTCCATTCCCTGATAATTTTTTTGATTTAATTTTATGTAATGGTATATTAGATAACATTAAAAAATTTATTGAAATAGAAAATCCTTCTGAAGCACAAAAACAATTTATTCTAGAACTCAAACGGGTAATAAACAAGGAAGGTTGTATAATTTTTGGAGTTAGTAATAATAATGCTTTGAAAATAAAATGGAAAGGAAGTAACGAAGGATCTGTAAATGAATCAAAAGTATTATCCAAACAAAAATTTTCAGAATATTTCTCAATTTTAAAAAATAATAATTTAAATGTTAAGTCATTTTGGGCGTTGCCATCATATGATATACCATATTATTCTGGAGAAATTAATGATAATATTTCACTTAAAGGATTTTTAAAAAATATTAATATGTTCATTTCTGCTTTTCGTGGAGGAAAACATCCTGGAAAAATTAAAAATTTATTGTTATCAGTATTTATAAATTTGAATTATCCTCTCATTAAAAATTTAGTACAAAAATTTTCACCTTCTTTTGTATTTTGTTGTTGGAAAAATGATCAAATTAATTCATTTGAAAATTGGATAAAAAGAGAAACAGGCTATGAAAATATATTACGAATGAGCCGTCACGAAAAAAATTTGTTTATGTTATTAAATAAAAAAGGTGAGATTGAAAAAGCAGTTTATATTAAAAGATATGGCAATGAAATTCCTAATCGAATTAAATTATTTGAACGAAAATTTCCAAATGTAAAAGATCCATCAGAAAGAATATGGATGATTAATTGGTTAAAGGGCAGACCAGTTAATCCTGAAAATGAAAATGAAATACTGGCATCAATGGATTGGTTAATTGAATTTCAGAAAAAAAACCAATCAATGAAGATGACTAAAAATGATGTATTTGCAGAAATCACGTTCATAAAAAATGGACTTGAACACTTTGGTCATAAAAATACTGAAAAATATTTCAAATGGTTAAATCAATATGAAGAATATGTAGAACAAAACCCAATTTACCTGACTCCTGTTCATGGAGATTTTTGGTGTACAAATATTTTATATGAAAATGAAACTAAAGAAATAAACATTATTGATTGGGAGACTTTTTCTGAACAAGGAAACCCTTATGATGATTTTATATGGTTCTTGTCTAATTTAATGGGAATATCATCTGCAGATCCTGCACTCAAATTTAAAGAATATTTATCTGGAAAAGGTGAAATGAGAAAAATCCTTGAACAAGTGAAAATTAAAATTAATTCTCATTTTGGGTTTAACTTGAATTTTATCTTACTTTTACGTATTAATTTGATGAAACAGATGATTATTCAAGAACAAATTAAAGAAAAAGATGTGCATAAAACAACAAAATTAGAAGAATGTCAATCTCTTTTTCATAAACAAATTCTAGATGTTTTATCTTGATAATGTCAATTACTTTTTAATTATTTTAAATTGAGGCAATGGAACGATAAATTGCCCACCATTTTTTAAAAATTCTTTTTCTCTATCGATGAATTCATTTAGGAAATGCCATGGTAAAATTAGAAAATAATCTGGTTTAGATTTTCTTGCTTCCTCTTCAGAAATAATTTGAATTTCAGTTCCAACTGTTTTTCTTCCCCATTTATCTGAATTTCTATCTGCAACTTTCTCTATTTGTTTATTATCTAAACCATAGAATTGTAATAATGTATTTCCTTTGGTTGATGCTCCATATGCAAAAATTTTCTTACCTTTTTTTTGTTCATTTTTAATAAATGAAACTGTTTTTTCTTTTAATTCTTCACATCTATTATAAAATTCAATATATGGTTTTTCAGTATCTAGTCCAAGTTTATCTTCATCATTCTGAATTTTTTTAATTCTATGACTTGCTTCATCAGAAATTTTTTGGTCTTTATGTTTTATGAATAACCTCACACTTCCACCATTTACTTCATTTAAAAATATGTCAACTACTTTTAATCCATATTTTAAAAATAACTTTTCAAGAACTTTTAAATGATAATATTCCAAATGTTCATGTACTATTGTATCAAATGCATTTTGTTTAATCATTAAAGGAAGATAAGATAATTCAATAATCCAAACTCCTTCATCATCTAAAATTTTTGAGATATCTTTAACAAAAATATTTGGATCATCTAAATCATAAAACATTGCAATACTTGTAATGATCTTTGCTTTTTTGTTTACAAATTCTTTTTTAAATGAACTTTCATTAAAATAATTAACAATTATTTGTGCTCCTGTTTTTCTAGAAAATTCTGCCATATTTTCAGCAGGATCAAATCCAACTAGCTGAACATCTATATTTTGATAATTTTGTAATAGTGTTCCATCATTACACCCAATATCTAAAACTAAATCATTTTTATTTAATTTCACTTTGGAAATTGCTTCTTTTACAATTTCACTTAGATTATCATTCATGGTTTTATTAATTCCTGATCTGTAGAAATATCGTTTATACAGAAAATCTTTAGGAATTGAATGTAATAATTGTACTAATCCACATCCATTTTTTCCTACATTACATCTAACTAATTCTAATGGAAATTTATCTGATAATGGTAATATTTCATTTTCTTTAGGCGTAAAAGTTGCAATATATTGTTCATTTAATGAAATTATCGGGATTAGATCCTTAGATTTACATATTCTACATTCAGCAATGGGGGTTAATTTCAATTTGTTCTCCTAATTTCATAATATTTTTTGACTTTATGAGTTTTCTTTAAATTCATTTTTAATATTAATTATTAGTAGAGATTAATATCGTATAGTTAAAAGATTTGATATGAAAAAAGCATTAATTTTTGGAGTAACTGGCCAAGATGGATCATATTTAGCACAATTACTTTTAGAAAAAAATTATAAGGTTTTTGGAACCTCTAGAACATTTTCTCCCAAAAAACTTAACAATCTTACAACTCTTGGTATCGATTCAAAAATTCAAAAAATTAAAACAAATTTTACTTCTGTTAAATCAATCCAAAATGCAATACATCTTTCAAAACCTGATGAAATCTATAATCTTGCTGGAGTTTCTTCAGTTTTAGATCCTTTCAAAAATCCTATAGAAATTGCAAAAATTAATGGTTTATCTGTGTTACAAATTCTAGAAACAATTAGAATTTTTTATCCAAAAATTAAGTTTTTTCAGGCTTCATCCAGTGAAATGTTTACTCCAACAAAAGGATTAATCTCTGAAAATTCTAAATTTTCTCCCAAAACACCATATGCAATTTCAAAAGTTTTTGCTCATGAAATGACTCAACAATATAGAAAAAATTTTCAACTTTTCACTTGCTGTGGAATTTTATTTAACCATGAATCACCTTTACGCGGTTTAGAATTTGTAACAAGAAAAATTGTTAATTCTATGTTAAAAATTAAAACTGGTAAACTCGATAAATTAACTCTTGGTGATATTGATGTTGAAAGAGATTGGGGTTTTGCCGGAGATTATGTTGAAGCAATGTGGAAAATGCTTCAAATTTCTACTCCGACAGATTTTGTGATATCTACAGGTAAATCACATTCTGTTAGAGAATTTTTAATCAAAACTTCTAAACTTTATGGTATTGATAATTGGAATGATATTGTTAAATTTGATTCTAAATTAAATCGTTCAATTGATTATAAACAAAAGATTGGAGATTCTAGTAAAGCAAAGCGGATTTTAAAATGGACACCTAAAACTAATTTTAATAAATTAATTGAACTAATGATTGATGGTGAATCTTCAAATTAATTTTAAAATATTCTAATCAACTGATTTTTTAATTCATTTTTTTATTATTCCATAATATTTTCTATATGTAAATATGTAATACACTGCCTGAACTGTACTTGAAATTACTATCGAAATCGCAACTCCATTTATTCCCCAAATTGTTCCTAATATTATAATTCCTGGAATTTGAATTCCTAAAAATATTGTTGAACCAATTAAAACAATTTTACTTTTATCTACTCCAAGGAATTTTGAAATATACGTGCTAGTAATTGTAGTTGGAATTATTGAAATACTGATAATTTGAATAATCTGTACTGCTTCAACATATTCTGGATATGTAATAGGTAGTACCATTGGAATTAACGTTATACTTAGTAATGCAAGTAAAACGGAAAATAAAATTAAAATTTTCTTTAAACCTTTATTTTCATTTCCTGTTGCATCATGTGATAACGTATATTGACCAACAATTCCTGGTATTATTGATAATACTGCTAAAAATTGTATTCCTAATTGATAATTTCCTAATATTGCAAATCCTAACAATGGTACAATAATTAATTTTTCAATTGAACCAGAAAATTCTTCTGCTATTGATAACAAATAATTATTGAACATAAAACTATAATGAGATTTTACTAATGCAAAATTTATTTTTGTATTTTTTATCTCTTTATAGATTAAAAATATGAATGGAAAAAATGATATAGCTATACCTAATACTATTCCTTGATAACCCATCACATAAAAAAATCCTATAGCTGATACTACCATTAAGATTTTTTGTATAATGATAATTTTTGCATAATTTTTGTATAATTTTTTTCCTAATAGACTGGATGTGATTAAAACAAAAATTACATACCCAATTATATACAGACTTACACTAAATTCACTGATAAAAATTAAAAATAATGATACTGCAGTTATTATTGATGTTGAAATTACCATTACAAATATTGCAGGATTAATTTTGATTCCTTTCGCAGTAAAAACTGTAATTGTTTTTGGTGAACCAATTAAAGCAACTGTTGAAGCAATAATTACAATTGAAATTAAATAACTAACTTCGCCATATTTTTCTGGCCCTATAATGGATGCAATATACAACCAAAATATGGCTCCAATTGCATTACTACTCCCTACACCAATTCCTAATGAGCCTAGATCTTTGAATTTTTTAATCATGACGTTGTTTCGACCATTTCATTTATTCTTCTGCTTTTCATAAGCGTTTTTGATGGATTCAATTATACAATAAACAAAAACTTTCTATTTATTTTTAAATATACTAATTCTTCTAACCAAATCTACTCCTAAATAGAAAAATCCTTCCAAATTTAATAATATGAATAAATCTAAATTTTTCCTCAATTTCTTTAGATGATAGAATGA
>Ga0114996_10002380_pt1 | contig 24393 bp, 23 predicted proteins | sample ArcticOcean_MG_C_4_FD_87039 | JGI IMG/M metagenome (GOLD analysis project Ga0114996, IMG submission 87039) | Marine microbial communities from western Arctic Ocean - ArcticOcean_MG_CB4_134 | ecosystem: Environmental > Aquatic > Marine > Oceanic | place: Arctic Ocean: Canada Basin | collected... | reverse complement strand
GATTCATGGCTCCCCTCGAAACTTTTCACACCTAACCCTTCAGAAAGGAGATCCTCACCCTGCCGCTTGCCCTTTTCCGCCCTGACCCGTTTCAGGCTCATCCTTGCATTGGAAAATGCTATCTGCACGCAAAAATGTAATTCTGTCCGCCACCCGCGCCACCCGACGACATTTTACCGTCCAGAAGGACCCATTGTTGCCATAAGTCCAATATTATTAGACACTTGCGGATACACTGCCAATTTCGGACCACTCGGATATAGGGGAACGCTTACGAGGAGGCGGTTTTGGCGGGAAATCCCACCATAGCTAACACTTCGTCCACGTGCCAGATGTCGCCGAGCCGACCTTGTCGTCGCCGCAGAGTACGAGCATAGGCTGGTCCAAACTTGCGGCACCAGGATCGAATGGCCTCGTAGGATACGGTGACGCCACGCTCCGCGAGAAGGTCCTCCACGTCGCGAAAGCTTAGCGTGAACCGATGGTACAACCAGACGGCATGGCTGATGATCTCGGGTGGAAAGCGGTGGCGTCGATACAGCGATTCCATCGGTCGATTGTCGCCGACCGCCGTTACCTTGACAATGCCCTCTCGGCGGACTAGGATCTCCTCCGGGCCAACCTTGCCGCCTGACTGGCCTTGCTGGAGTGGCCGCAGTTTCGGAACGAACGGGAATGGACAGACCGTTGATGAACATCGGCTTATAATGTTCATTGTGAGGAGATTCAAATCACGATCATTTGCCACTAGCGGCAAAGCCGGCTCCATGGCAGCTCTCGCTCTTTGTGTGCTGGCGGGACCCGCAAATGGCCAACTCTTCACTGACGTGACTGCCACTGCGGGCCTTGAATACCAGCAGCACGCGAGACCGGATTGTGAAGGAGTCCCCAATCCGTTCTGCGTTCCGTTCAAGATAAGCGGGGGCGCCGCCGCCGCCGACTATGACGGCGACGGCTGGACGGACTTGTACGTGACGCGGCTCGAGACCTCGGATATCCTTTTCCGGAACCGAGGCGACGGGACATTTGAAGACGTGACGGATGAAGCGGGGCTAAGCGATTTTCAGTTGCTGTCCAACGGCGCTCTTTGGGCTGACTTCGACAACGACGGGGACCTGGACCTTTATGTCACCACGATCGCCGATTCTCGGTACTACCTGTTTATCAACGACGGCTCGGGCCGCTTCTCGGAAGAAGCGGTCGCGCGCGGCGCCGCGGTGGAAAGCGGGGTGCCGCATACCGGTCAAGGTATCGCCGCGGGCGACTACAACCGCGACGGCTGGCTTGACCTCTACGTAGCCGAGTGGGGCGTCAAGAGAGTCGACCGTTCCGCGGAACCGCACTCGCGGCTGCTTCGGAACCTCGGACGGCGGGCGCCGGGCTTTTTCGAAGACACCACCGAAAGGGCCGGTGTCCGCATCGACACCGACGATTCGTATGCATTCGGACCGGCTTTTGTGGACCTTGACGATGACGGCTGGCAAGATCTCGCCATAACGTCGGACTTCGGCACAAGCAAGTTGTTTTGGAACAACGGAGACGGGACATTTCGAGACGGGACTCGGGCGTCACGTGTCGGCAGAGACCAAAACGGCATGGGATCGACATTCGGCGACTTCGACGGCGACGGAGACTTGGATTGGTTCGTGACCTCGATCTATCGAAACAGCCGCAACGGAAACTACTTATATCGCAACAATGGCGACCGAACATTTACCAACCGGACGAGCAGAGCCGGAGTGCGAGACGGTGCGTTTGGCTGGGGCGTGGCGTTCTTTGACGCGGACAACGATGGGGATCTCGATTTGGTAATGACGAACGGCTCGACCACGCCGAGGACCCCCGTTCAATCGAGAACCGATGTCGTTCGGTTTTGGCGTAACGAAGGTCCGGAGACAAGCTTCACGGAAATGGCCGCTCAAGTAGGACTCGCGGACACGGGTAACGGCAAAGGGCTGCTGACCCTCGATTACGATCGCGACGGCGACCTGGATGTGTTGATCGTGAACAACCATACTGGCGCCCGCTTGTTTCGAAACGATGCCGGCAATCAGTTGAGCTGGCTGGGCGTCCGCCCACTGGGCAGACAATCCAGTTTAGAAAGCTACGGAGCCCGTGTGAGAGTCCAGGTGGAACCGGAAGGTGTGTGGCAAGTCCGTGAGATTGGGGTCGGGAGCCATTTTCTCGGTCAAAGCGAACTGACGGCGCATTTTGGTCTGGGACCGGGAGACGGCCCGGTGGCACATGTTGAAGTTACCTGGCTCAGCGGGAGCGTGACCCGCCGCACGAACGTACCGCGCAACAGTGTACTCGTGATCCGCGAACCTGCTGAGGGATGTCCTTCTTCTCCGCGGCCAAATTCGGCTCTCCGCCTCCCACCGCGGTCTCGCGCTGGTTCGCCTCCGTGCCTCTAGTTGCCCTGGGCCCTCGCGATCGACCGCCAGTTCTTTGGGGCGCCCCGCGTCCCTCTGCCGGGACTGAAGCCGTTGGAATTCCTCCAGCTCTTTTCGGGCCTCCTCTGCGTTGCCGAGCCCTAGAGCATTGAGGCTTCGATAGTGCAGCGTGGGGAGGGATCGAGGGACAGGGAGGTGTGAAAAAATGACGACTAGCTATACTCTTTGTACAATAGGTCATGTCCGATGAGCGTTCCCCGCGCTACTTCCCCATCGACCGTTCCCAACACGTCCTGCTGCCGCTCGATGTCGACCCGCCTGAAGGAGCGCTTGTTTTGGGCCGTGTTGAATAGCCGTCCGTAGGAGGTCGTCGACATGAAATCCGGATCGCGGGCCGCGGCCCTCATCGTCGTTCTACTCTTGAGCTCGGGCGCGCCTGGAGCCGCTCAATCGGCCGCCCGCCAGTGGAACGAAGAGTTGCTCGACGCCATCCGTGTCGATTTCGCCCGGCCGACGGTTCACGCGCGCAATCTGTTCCACGTCTCGGCGGCAATGTGGGACGCCTGGGCCGCTTACGATGGCCGTTTTGCCAGCCCTTATCTCCATCACGAAAAGGCCTCGCCATCCTCCGATGTTGAGGAGGCGCGGGCCGAGACGATCAGCTATGCGGCGTATAGGATTCTCACCGCGCGATTCGCCGACTCGCCAGGCGCCGCTCAATCCCTCGTCTCCTTCGGCGTCAAGATGGACGAGCTCGGTTACGACCGCAACTTCACTTTGACTGTAGGAGACTCGCCGGCGGCGCTGGGCAACCGCATTGCAGAGACCGTCCTGGAGTTCGGCGCGAACGACAACTCGAACGAGGCTGGCAGCTATGCCAACCGCTTCTACGAGCCGCTGAATCCGCCGCTGCTACCGGCCCTTCCGGGCAATACTGACATCATTGATCCCAACCGCTGGCAGCCGCTGGCGCTGACGTTTTTCATCGATCAAGGCGGAAACGTAATCCTGGGCGGCTTTCCCGAGTTCCTTAGCCCGGAATGGGGCCAGGTAACCCCGTTCTCGCTGCAGCCGTGGGACCTGACCATTTACCGTCGCGCCGACTTCGACTATTGGGCCTATCACGATCCGGGTCCGCCGCCCCTGCTTGGCACGCCCAGCGAGGAGTACTACAGGTGGGGCTCCGAGATGGTCGCCGGGTGGTCGAGCCACTTGGATCCCAGCAGCGGCGTGATGATCGACATCTCTCCCGGGGCTCTCGGGAACTCGCCGCTGCCCCAAGTCGATGAATACGAGACCTACTACGACTTCTTGAACGGCGGAGACTCGGGCGCCGGCCACGCCGTCAACCCCGTGACGGGGGAACCCTATCCGCCGCAAATCGTGCCTCTCGGCGACTACGCCCGGGTTCTCGCCGAGTTCTGGGCTGACGGACCGGATTCCGAGACACCGCCAGGGCACTGGTTCACCATTGCGAACTACGTGTCCGATCATCCATTGACTGTGAAGCGCCTCGGCGGCAGAGGTCGCCTTCTCAACGATCTCGAGTGGGACGTGAAGGTCTACCTCGCCTTGGGTGGGGCCATGCATGACGTCGCCATCGCCGCCTGGGGAGCTAAGGGTTGGTACGACTACGTACGGCCGGTCTCCGCAATCCGCTACCTGGCAGACCTCGGTCAGGCATCGGATCCCGAGGGTCCCTCGTACAACCCGGACGGCATTCGGCTTTACCCGGGCAAGATCGAGGTCGTTACCGAGGAAACCACGGTCGCGGGCGAGCGTCATGAGCACCTGGCGGGCGAGGAGGGCAAGATCGCGCTCTCTGCCTGGCGGGGTCCCGACTTCATCGCGAATCCTGACACCGACGTCGCCGGCGTGGGCTGGATCCTGGCGGAAAACTGGTGGCCCTACCAGCGTCCGACCTTCGTGACGCCGCCGTTTGCGGGCTACGTTTCGGGCCATAGCACCTACAGCCGCGCTGCCGCCGAGCTGATGACACGGTTGACCGGGTCGCAGTTCTTTCCCGGAGGGGTCGGCGAGTTCTCCGCACCGCAAAACGAGTTCCTGGTTTTTGAAGACGGTCCCAGCGTGGACGTCACGCTAGAGTGGGCGACCTATCAGGACGCCTCCGACCAAACCAGCTTGTCGCGCATCTGGGGTGGCATCCACCCGCCCGCCGACGATCTGCCAGGCCGGGTGATGGGCGAGCAGATCGGCAGGGACGCCTTCGTATTTGCAAGAAGGTTCTTCGGGCCAGACTTCCGACTACCCTTCAGAAGCAGGTCTGCGAGCACTCCGCGCAACTAGCGGGGGGCCGGCACTGACCAGTCGCCGCCGCGCGAGGCGGCGCTTGCTCCCGCGCCCGGAAGAAGTCCTACTCTCCCTTCGATCTGTTTTTGAATGCGCAGCTTCTTGAGCGCCAGCTCGTCACGCCGCAGGTCCTCCACGTCCGCAATCAGCTCCTCGGACGAGGGAGCCAGCAAGCCCTCGGTGTCTGGCTTATTCCTGCTCTGGGGACTTCGAGCTGAGCGGAGCCCGTCTTCCACCATGGCTGGCAGCGGCGGCAAGCCCTCTCGCTGCAATCGCTGGGTCTCCTCAACCGAGAATCTCCGCCTACCCCCAGTGAAGAAGACGCCAATCAGCCCATCACAATCGTGACCAATTGGCAAGACGCTTTGGTCAAATGACGTAGTGCACGCTCCGTGGGATCAACCAGTGGCGGTTGATAGCTCAGTGCCGGTTTGAGCTGATCGAGACGCTAGGAGAGCGAGGACATATGGCTGTACGACATTGACCGCAACTTGCGCCCTAACTCCCCGTTTTCCCCATCGGGCCTGACGTGCTGCAGGCAGGGAAGAGTTCGACACGTTATCGTGACTTGCCGTCCGCTCCTTGGTCGTCCAGCTCCCGTTCTATTCTTTCCTTTAAAGCCTTGACTTGCTTCTGGAGGTAATCCGCCTGCTCTTGAAGTTGGGTGCGGGCTTCTTTGCTGAATCGGGCGATCTTCTCCCGCAACTCTTTGGTCGCCTTCTCTGTCTTTTCCGTCCGTTCGGCAAGATTCTCCTTGCCACTGCTTGACGCCTTGTTGGCCTCCCGCCGGATCCGCCCGTACTCTTCTCGCAGGCCCTTCAAGCGCTCGTTCACTGCCTCGATAGCTTCGTCCGCCTGCTTGCGGGCCTGCTTGGTCTGCTTGTCTAGCTTTTTTGATTCGAGCTGAATGGCGTCGCGGATGTCTTCATCCGTGAGGTCCGAGTAGTAGACGGCCACCAATGCGGCCAGAATCAAGGCGATAGAAAACAGAAGAAAGCGCATGGAGAAGCCGTGCTGACCCTTCAACCATTATTTCAAACGGTTTCGCAATCGGCTCGTGGTCTTTCTGGAAGCCCAGCGCCCTCTCTTCCACGGCGCCAGCCCCGCGCAACAAGTTCCGGGAGCGGAAGGCTGGGCAGATGTTGATCGACATGGCGGAACGGGCGTGGACGCGGAAAGGAAATGTTGCACGCTGGTTGCTAGTTGACGCGGTTGGGATCATTGCCGGATACGGGCTTGCCATGCTTCGCCAGAAGTTCAGCCGATGGGAAATCCGTGGTTTATACCCATGACGCCGACCAGGGTGACATCTACCTGATCGAGAACTATCGCTGAGGAGCTGTGACCGGCCAAACCATCTCGCACACTAAGCCCCCCGAAACGAACTAGATAGCGCCTGTGGGCCGATAACAGGAGTTTCCTCATTTTTCCCGACCCTTGTCCATGCAACCCTTCCTGTACTGAGGTTTTTCGAGTGCCGCACTAAGCTTCCTCCCGCGCACACGGAGAGGGGCAACTCTGTAAGTTGTTGAAAAGAAGAATGGCACGGGCTGCCAACCTCAATCGTGTGCGTCCTGGAAGTAGCACCCAGCGGTGTTCGGCGCGATTTCTTAGGTTCGCTGCCTGGTCCAGCTCTGGCCACTCGGCCAGGACCTCATGTCACTGCATCCAAAAGGGTTGCTCGTAAGGTATGGAAAATTCTGAGGAAACTCCTGGGCCGATAACTGTTGATTAATCGCGTAATCACCAGTAATCCGCAGTCAGAGGCTCTCCTCCGCGTTGCCGGAAGAGCTGAAAACCCCTCGTCCATTGAGTTATCATGGTTTTGAACCAGATACCTGGTGGTAAGGCTTGTAATCAACAGGTATCTGAAGCGCGGTACAATCTGGGCGTAGGTGGAAGGCCAAACGATGTCCCACTACCAGATCCTCACCAAGCTTGGCGAGGGCGGGATGCGTGTGCTCCTGAAGGCCAGTGTGGGGTACCGAATCGTGGTTTCCTTGCTCTCCGTCAGTTGGCTGTATCACTTGAGTCTATTTCCCACGATCGTGCGGACTTGCGGCGCCGTGTCGGAAGAATATCATCGACTCATTCGTTCATCGATGCGCGTGGGGAAGCTCCGCGAAGCTCAGCAGAAGGACTGTTAGGCGCCCGCGATCCTCGGGATCGCGCGGGAGCCGCCGGAAGCTCAGGAAGGAGCCAGCCGGTAGAGCAGGAAGTGCTTGTCCTCATGCAACAGGTCCAGCTTGCGCTCCCTGCTGAGCGTCCGCAAGTAGGAATCCCGAACGTAAGTCGGGATGATCAAGTAGCGATAGTCCTTCTCGGCAAGCTTCTCGAGGATTCTCGAGCGCGCCCGCTCGGCCGGGAGAGTTCCAGCCATAGAGGACATGTAGGTGAACAGCTCCGGGTCCGGCGCGTAGAGCACGGCTGAGTTGTCCACGCTCAAGGTCCGCTCGCACGGCCGTGCGACTTGGCTGAGCTTCTCAACCGACGCGTAGAATCGGTTTGCCCTGAGCAGGAATTCCCGCTTGGACAACTGCCCCGACAGGTAAAGCAACTGAGGCATGTTGATCACGTAAAGAGCGGTTACAGTAACGGAGAACAGCAGGCAGGCAATCAATCCCGCGGCTGTCGCCCTCTGCAAGGCTCGGCCGCTCTCCCGGCTCAACTCGATCACGCGGCCCGCTGTCAGCGCATACAGGATCAAGAACATCGGGATCGCATACCGCACAAACGCCCACATGAAGCCCCAGTAGAAGTAGCTCAAGACCGCGAAAAACAGGCACGCGCGCTCGGCCAAGTTTGCTCGGCGACGCCGGACGAGCAACCAAGCCGGCGCAAACAGAACCAAAAAGATCCCCGCTGGGTTGTCGGAGACGCCTTCGAACGACATGCGCCCCTTGAAGTGAGTAATCCACGGGTAGTGCAGATAGGCCTCGATCGGCCCTGGACGTTCGCCAATCAGCGGAGGAATATTTTTGGCCAACATGTCCGCTCTGACCGGATACCACGGGCTCCCAGCAGCCAAATATGCGCGAACCTGCCAAAATGGTGCGATCACGACCACGAGCGCGACTAGAGCGGCAATCTGAGCCGGCCGGAACCGGATCTTCGCGGACACCAACTGGAAGAACAGGTAGGTGTGGAGCAAAGCGAGGGGAATCGCGCCGTAGATCGCCGTCAACTTCGCACCCGCGCTGAGAGCCAAAAACAAGAGGCCGGCGAGCAGCCAGTTCACGTTCTTCGAACCGCGCCCCCGGATGAAACAGAAGAGCGACACCAGTTGGAAAAGTGGAACGGCAAGGTCAACCTTGGCGACGCTGCCCGACCAGTGCACAAAGGGCACGCAAGTCCCGGCAACGACGGCGAGGATCCCCGCTCCGCGCCCGAAGCCGCAAGAGCGAGTCAGAGCGTAGATCAGCGGCGCGCACAACGCAAAGAACAACGGGTTGACGAACTGTGCCGCGGGTAACCCGCCCAGCGTGTAGGCTAGGGTCATCAGCAGTTCGATCGCCTGCGGGAGGTACGAACCCCGCAGTCCGGGCAGCGGCGCCACCGAACCCGTGTCGGCGTAATAGATCGCTGACGGAAGGTGGTAGCGAAAGCCGTCGGCCGAAATCGTCGGCGTCAACGCGACGGCGAGCGTAAAACCTCCAAAGACCACGAGGCTGACGACAGCGATGCTGGGTATCCAGTCGCCTTCCGCGCTGGCTTCACGCCAGCTTCGCGGCAGCGGCGCCGCCCTTCTCCAAAGGTCGGCGAGGAAGCGGCGCAGCAAGAGACACGGCACAATCAACAGCGCCGCATCGATCCACGTTCCGATCAGGCCAGCCGTACCAAGGGCCATCATCGCCACGATCAGCGTCCCCAATCCGAGGGCGCCGCAGAGCCCAACGTCGGCGGCCGGCGAATCGGTCTCGAGATCGAGGCGGCGTTGTGCGAATCGGCCGATCGCGAAGGCGCTGCCCGCCAGCCCCACAATCGTCGCGGCCGCGGCTGGTTCCTTCAAAAAGCAGACCGTCAGAACGGCCACGGCGAACACAGCGGGCTCGAACCTCGCGGTCCACCCTCGAATCCCGCGGTGGAGAGCCACGGCCGCGACCAACGCCGCGAGTCCGGCGATGGTCCCGTAATAGACCTGAGTCCCGAGCTTGGCATAGAGTTCGAGGTTTGTCAGAAAAGCGGGCCAAGCGACCGCAGCGACCGCAGCCGCCCAACCGAAGACGAAAACCATCGTCCACTTCCGCGAGAACCGCGCTTCGAAAGCCATCCCTGAAAGTTCGATATTGTCGCCTGCCTTCATGCCGCCGAGCGGTTCGCCAACGCCTCGGGAAGCTCGCGCGTCGGCCGAAAATTCAAATCTGGGCACGAGCCGCCCGGCAAGACAGCTACATCCTCAAACCCATTTTCATCTGCGCTGACGGTTGCCCAAGGCGCACATCAGTCCCCAAAAGCACGTAGAGCGCCGGTGCGGGGACCAGCCGCGCTGAGCCCGTCATGCTGGGAACGGTTCTACTTGCCTGCCGGCTCATCCCGTGCCTGGGCAAGCCCGCTCTGAAGGTTTCTCCGGTGGAGCAGACCTGCCGCTTCTTTGGCAAAGTAAGTGATAATGATGTCGGCGCCAGCTCGCTTGATGCACATCAGCGCCTCGACAACCAGTTGATCTCGAACCTCTGGATCTCCTCCGCTGGCGGAGAGCAGCATGCTGTATTCGCCTGAGACGTTGTAGGCTGCGATCGGCACGTCGAATCGGTTTCGGGCTTCCCGCACGACGTCAAGGTAACCCAGCGCGGGCTTCACAATGACGATGTCAGCCCCTTCTTCCACATCCTGGGCAATCTTTACCAGTGCCTGGCGGGTGTTGGCCGGGGCAATCTGATGGGTGGCATGCAGGCTTTCGCGCGGCGCGGATCGCGTGGCGTCCTTAAAAGGTCCGTAGAACGCCGAGGCGAACTTGGCGGAATAGGGCATCGTCAGAACGTGCTCGTAGCCCGCTTGATCCAGAGCGGAACGGATCGCCTGGACTGATCCGTCCATCATGCCCGACGGCGCGATCATGTCAGAGCCGGCGTTCGCCAGAGAGACCGCCGCCTTGCGCAGGTGCTCCAGAGTTAGATCATTGTCAATCTCGCCGTTCCGCAAGAAACCGCAGTGATTGTCCGGCTTGTACTCGCAGAAGCACAGATCACTGATGACGCACAGCTCGGGGACCGCCTCCTTGATTTGCCGAATTGCGGCCTGCACCGCGCCATCCTCGGAATAGGCCAAAGATGCGTCGTCGTCTTTGTCGGACTCGTCCGGGATGCCAAACATCAGCACGGACGGTATGCCAAGGTTCCGTAGTTCCCGCACTTCATCGAGGAGGTGACTGCCAGACAACAGGCGCAGGCCGGGCAGCGCGGCCAAAGGGCTGCTGACATTTTCCTCGGTTGTCACGAATAGCGGATAAACCAGATCCGCCGGAGACAACCGCGTCTCCTGGACCATCCGCCGGATATTTTCAGTCCGTCGCAGTCTTCTCGTTCTGTTGACTGGAAAGCTCATCTGAACTAGACCCCCAAGCCATCAACTGCTTACCCGTCAGATCAACCGGAATCGCATTGACAAAATCAATAACGCGGGGGATCTTATATTCCGCAAGGAACCGCCGGCAGTGCTCCACAACCTCCCGCCTGGAGCGGTTATGCTCATCCCCCACTTCGATAACGGCCTTAATGATTTCCGACTGCCGGCGGTCCATTACACCGAGCGCTCTGCACCCGCGGATTCCCGGCATCTTCTCAATAACCGCTTCGATCTCGCCGGGGTCAACTTGGATTCCTCCGAAGTTGATTGTTCTTTTCTTTCGTCCCACGATCGAGAGATTGCCGTCTTCGTCGAGTTTGCCGACGTCACCGGTACGGAAATAACCGCCCGTAAAGACTCTTGCGTTCAGCTCTGGCTCGCCGACATAGCCGGGCATCATTGCGGGGCCGCGGATGACGATTTCTCCGACTTCGCCAAGCGCCCGCTCACCGCCCGCACTGTCCAGGACTCTCACTTCGACACAGGGAACCGGAGTTCCAACGGAGCCGCCGCGGATTGGAGCGTCTGCTGGCTCGATCGAGATCGTACCCGTTTCAGAAGATCCGTACAGCTGCCGCACCCGGATGGCAAATCGATCTTGCCACAGTTCCGCGAGAGCGCGGGGGGTCGGGGCCCCGCTCGACAGACAGACTTCGACCGATGAGAAGGAGCCCGCATCGAGGTTTTGATCCCCGAGCACCCGCAGAATCAAGGGAGACACGATCAGAACTTGAATCTTGTTGGTACGCACGAGGTCCACGAAGCGGCGTGGCTCGAATTTCTTCATCACCACGATAGTAGCGCCGTGCACGAGCGGCAGGAACATGCAGTTGTTCAACCCGTTCGAATGGTAGAAAGGCACGATAGCCAGAAAGCGCTGCCCTGCCCGAACCCCCACGGCTTGCCCTACATTCGTGGCCCCCGCGAGCATGGCACGATGCGAGCGCGGCGCGACCCTGGGCCGGCCGGTGGATCCCGACGTCATCAGGTTCAGGGCGATGCCTTTCTCAGCTGACTGGTGTCCCCGCCAATCCGCCTGCGCTGAAGATTCGGGCGCCAGCGCCTCCGCGACTTCGGGTTTTTCGATGACGAGCACTCTTTCCGGCGGAATCAGCTCGCCTAGCCGATCCCACGGTTCACGTAGCTCTTGGCTCGTGACTACTGCTGAGACTGGGAACCGCCTTACGCAGGATTCCAGCTCAGACGCTCGCCAGCGGGTGTTGAACGGCATGCAGACCACACCGATTTTCGCCACGGCAAAGAAACCAACGACGAACTGCCAGCAGTTCGGGAGAAAGAAACCAACAGCCTCTCCCGGCGCCAGGGCGAGATCTTGTTTCAAGTATCGGGCGAATGCCGTCACCCTCCACGTTAGTTCAAGGTAGGAGATCCGCGTATCTCCGTCGACCAACGCGATCGAGTCCGGGAACCGCGCCGCTGTTTGTTCTAGGCGTTCCGCAATCATGCTGGCGTGTCCGAAGCGGGCGGGGCCGCGGATAAGCTCTGGATGTAATCGGCAAGCGCCGACAAATCCCGCAGGAGGGAAAGCTCTAGTTTCTCCTGCTCAATCGTGATGCCGAATTCTTTCTCGAGCGCGGCGATGAATTCCAGAACAGCCAAGGAGTCCAAGCCGATCACCTGATCGAGACTCTCACTGTACTGGAGATCGTCCTCCTCGATGTTGAGGGACAACGAGTCAATCAGGACCCGGCGAACTCTCACCAAGATGTCGTCGCGAATGGTTTCCATGCTCAGATCGCTGTTGAGGCTACGGCAGGTAGGTAGACCGTTCGGAGATCCCCCACAGCTCCCACTGCTGGGCGTGCTTTAGGATTTTCGACTCCAGGTCGGCCACAAGCCCGGGCAAACCGGCTGTTACGAACTCTTCCGGGCCGGCGTCGCGCGTCAGATTCGCCGGCTCATCGAATGTGATCGTGAAGCCCCGGCTGTCCCCGAGGCAAAGCAGGGGGATCACAGCGCAACCGGACAGGCACGCAATCCGCATAAATCCGGTTGGAAACGGCCGCAAGGTTCCCAAGAACGGCAGCCATAGCGGCTTTTTCGCCTCACTGTTGGCGCGCAATGCAGCCACCCCGGCGTCCAGATAGATATGCACGATTCCGCCGGCGCGCAACCGCTTGAAGATCTTGAGCGTGCATTCGGGGTCCTGGATCAAGACCTCGTCCCGGATAATCCCGTGAAGATACTCTATGTAGGGCTGATGGAGAAACCGTTGGCCGATCCGCCCCATCGTTGCATCAGGAGGATTTCCGTTGCGCACCGACAACGTCGGGTAGCCCATTCGCTCAAGGTGGCGCCTGGCGATGCGGTGGGCGTAGAAATGCCCGCTGAGGAGAATCGCGCCCTTGCCCCGGGCCAAAGCGTCCTCGAGATATCCAAGGCCCTGAATCCGCGTGCAATTGAGCCCACGAGCGGCCAGCTTGTGGAGGATCAGATCGTCCGTTGCTCGCCGGACATCATTGGTGATGAGGCCGGCCGTTACCTGGTCCAAGTCCTGCTCTATCTTGTGGAACCGCTTTGCCGCCTCTAGATGACGCCGGATCGCGCGTTTCCGCGAGAAGGTCAACCGCTGGCAGACCGGGTCCACAAGCCGGTTGAACATCAGGAACAACCCAGTGGGCATCAGAGCGGCGGCGAGCCGGAACGGGTAGAGATAAAACAGCCAGAGGAGGTCCTTGACGGCGAACCACGGACGCCGGGGATCGGGCCGTTCAACGACTCGACCGAACTCACCGCTCGGCGCGGCCTCAACTAGGCTTGGAGGCATCTTGAAACTCAATGAAGAAGTGTAACAAAAGTTAACCTCGAACGAGCTGGCCGCCTGGGCCCGCCCTGGGCTGGACGCCAACCCAGAACGGGAGGAGGGTCAGGAGAACTCGCGGACTTTCGTGGGGCGGACCTCCGCAATCCGGTAAACCCAGCCTGCCTTAGCGTACACTTTTACACCGATCTGGTCGGTACCCTAATCTGGCCGCCCGCCGCTGGTGATGCCACCGTTACTAGCGCCGACAGCGGCAGGGTTTGTCCCGCGGGGCGACGAGGTTGACCCACAGCAGCTTGCGCAGCCACCAGGGCGGAGGCACGAACGCCTCGTGGTTCGCGTCGATGGGCAGCGACAGCGTCTCGGTCACCCCGTTGCGCGTGTAGGTGACCGTGAAGCCACAACCCTGCTTGGCCAGGTGTCGGCGGAACTCAAACCAGGTCATGTCGTACCCCGCTTCCCGGAAGTCGCTGAGATTGTCGTCGTTCGACTCACCCAGCACGACGATATCGTCCTGCCGGTCGGACAGGCGGATGCTGACCGGCATGAACAGGTGATTGGTCGATCCGCCGCTGGTGCGCAGGTTGGAGAACATCGCGAACGACGACTGGTCGCGGATGCCGAGGTAGGGGGGCAGCCCGTTGAGTGCGACGATGATCACCAGCACAGCGGCCGGCGTCCGCCGCATCTGCAGCAGGAGCGGCTCGCCCGGCATAGGCTGACGCAGGAGCCGCGTGCTTACCCAAGTCAATGCGATCGCACAGTAGATGAGGCCGATCAGCCACACGGTCACCGGCGCTACGCGACTCAGCACATCGATGACCGATGTCTCGTTGATCCCACCATCGACCGCTGCCATCACCAGGACGACCATGCTGAACAGGCCAGCCGCAGCGAGCAGGACGAGCAGACCACGATGCGCCATGAGGCTTCCCATGGACGAGTTTCGCCACGCGCCCATCGTCGCCCTGATCCACGGCTCGGGCCAGAACAGCGTGTACGCCCCGAATAGCATCGTGGTGAAGCTCATGATGTAGGGGTTCGGGTGCAGCGCGAGCGTGATGTGGAACGCAGTGCCTAGCAGCACACCAAGGGCCCGCGTCTTCCGGGCTGCCAGCAGGATCGGCAGCAGCGCCTCAGTCGCCAGTGTCCCGTAGATCGTCAGGTATCGCAGCCCGTCGAACACGGGCATAAACGGCACCACGCCACGGATCTCGAAATATAGCGACCAGCCGCAGCTCACCTCTGGGTTGAAGAAATCAACGTTGAGCTTGTGGAAGACGACCCAGAAGTACAGGGCCAGCAGTTCGCAGCGGACCAGCGGTGCGTAATCCTCGAACGCGGCCTGCGCCAGCGTCTTGCCCTCGCGCGGCCGAAGTGTCCGCCAGCCTATCGCTACCAGGATCGTGATGTTCGCCAGCAGCGTGAACAGCACGTGGTTGGGCACATAGGGCATTAAGTAGAGCTTGTAGGCCGACCACACCAGCAGGAGCGTCGTGAACCGCCCCAAGGACGCGGGGGCGAGTATCCCGCACGCCGCCGCGGCGCAGGTCGCTGCGCCGAGCGCGAGATGCGCAGGGTCGGCAAACTGGAGCCAGAGCTGGTAGGTCAGCAATTGGTGCGCCAGGCCGTAGAGTGACCACGCGAAGCAGAAGAACACCAGGCAGGACGGGCTGTCGGGCGCTCGGGTGTCGTGAGCAGGAGGCGCAGCGGGCGTCGGCGGCATGGTCGGGCGCTCGGGTCAGGTTGCGGGCCGCGGGCCTGCTGTTGCCGAAATGAGGATCATCAAGGAAGCAGCGGTAGGCATCTTCGGGCGTGGGTAGCCCAGGCTCTCACTCGTAGACGATCTTTAGCCCTCATTTCTCACCAAAATGAGGTAGCAAAGTGGCTGCCGGCTGTGACATAAAAAGATTTATGTCCAAAACGTTAGAGCCCCTACATACTGTACCAAAACCAGCTTCGAGTTTGGGCGCCATTTCCGCCACAGCGTTCAGGAACGATATCAACAAAGTCGGTCCGCAGGGGAAGCGCAGCTTTGCACAAGCCGGTGCGGTGGCCGAGCTTGCGGCACGGGGACTATTCACATCGAATGGCGGCATCACGCTACTGGACCAAGCGGCCGGACTAGCGGCCGACCAGTTGCTCGAGGCGGTATTCGACCTGCTGAGGCTGACGATGGTCTTGAAAGCAGGCGGCCCGGACTCAGGAAGCTACTGGCCCCAAGAGTCCGAACAACCCCATTTCGCGAAAGAGCTGTCTCTCCCTGATCCGCATCCCCGGTTGGCAAGGAACTGCAAGCCTATACTCCAATCCAATGGTTGTCGATTTCGAGGGCTGCTCAACCCAGCAGCCCTCGGACAAACGACCCTGAACCGCGGCGGCCGCTAACCCCGCTGGAGCAAGTCCGGGCGCGAGATCTTTTTCATCGACGGTCAGGACCTGATAGCCGTGGAGCTGACCCTGCAGCCCGAGTTTCGCACGGGTGCGCCCCGGAAGCTGTTCGAGATTCCTCGCGGTAGCCAAGGCTTGCGCGGGCGCTACGATCTGTCGGCCGACGGCCGGCGCTTCTATTTCGCCGAAGCTACACGAGAGTCGTCGCCGAGGATTATCGTGGCGCAGAGCTGGCACGAACAGTTCCGCGACCGCGAGCAGGACTATGTCCCTTGAAACGAACCCTATAGCGCTCATCTTCGGATAACTGATCGCGGTAGGGATACCGGTCACCCGGCACCCCCCGCGCAGATCCGTACTCGCGCTACTAACGCATACGGCTCCTCGCTCGGATCAATTACGAAGAGGCGAAGCCCTTCGTACGGCGATTGGCCCGCGTGACACGAGTAGTCCCGCTCTGTGTCGGGCTCGTGCTAGGCCTCACGACGTTCTCCTCGCGCCAGGCCCTTCCCTCCCCGACCTCCGCCGAAGGTTTCCCTTCTTTGTTCGGTGGTTCGTCGGTACTATGGCCTGGTCAGACTCCTCTGCAACGTACACGTCCGCCGTACGGCTTAGCGCCTTCTCGGACCGGTCTCAACCCTCTTCGATCGAGACGTTGCAGAGGCCTCCCGGTTCTCGCGCATGTTGTTTCTCGGCGTGCTCAGGTTCCTCGACTACGCAGGGCCGGACGCCCACTCGCGATCTAACGCAAACGCCCGTGTGGCCTTCCCATCTATCAAACGAGGTCGGCACCCTGAAACGGATTTTTCGAAGCTCAATAGCCCGGCCCACCGATACCCCTGTCTACGCTTCAACTGACACCTCGCGATGCCCGCCGCAAGACTCGGGGCCAAGATGGTTTCGCTACCTCCTTCCTTGTAGGACTCTTTCATTCCCAACAACATGCCGGTTTATCCCGGCGCTCTTGATTAATCGCGTTACCACCAGTAATCCGCCGTCGACAACCCTTAACATCCTCCAACAAAGCCACTTATCCCTGATCTCGCCGACTGGGGAATGAACAGGCCAGCATCAGGTCGGCAACCGTTGGCAGGGAGCAGGGGGCCCGCGGACTGTAAGAGGGCGTATGTTTTTGGATCTTTGCTCGATCAGCACACAGGAAATATACCTCGGCTGCGACTGGTAGCGCGGGTGTGCGATAGATCGATCCGCCCCGCTCGTTTTGCGAGCAGCGGAAACAGGGCTGATCTATTTCGTTGCCCGCCGCGACAAAATCCGATTCACCCCAAACCCGTGCCAAGCCGTCCCCTTCCTCGTCCGATACCCTTCCTCGTTCAACCTCACGGCCAACCGGTCGAACCCTAGACCCTCTTTTCTGAGCGCTCTCATGCGCTCTACGACGCTCTTCTCGCCTGGGTAGTGTCCGTACGGCTTGCGTCCCTCACAACGCCCTGTGCGCGCCTTCTTTCGCTGTCGAGCACCCACGGGAAGGCGCTGTCGGACGGGGCCCTTTTTGTAACACCCATGCCGCCGGAATGCCGTCACAAGGCAAACTCGCTCGTTCGCCTTTTCTTCGCTATAATCTCCTGGTGCCCTCCGTTCTCACCTGTACTGTGTCCTTCCGTGATATCGACGGGATGCAACATGCGGTCGAGGTAAACGCTGCGTCGCTGTACGAAGCCGCCGTACTCGGCCTGAAAGTATTCCGCTCGTCGAGCTTTGCCGAGCACTCACTACCGGGCACCAGCACGCAGCTCAAGGTAACTGTGAGATGCGAGGAGGCTACCCACGAGGTTGCTGTGGCTCGGGTCGAGACGTGGTTGCTCGGACAGGGAAAGAGTCCGCGAGAGCAGGCATTGAAAGTGCGGCTGCGGAAGGTTTTTCGGTTGGGTCGAGAAGTTGGGCGACGATATCCTGGAGGAGACTGACGACGGAAGGACTGTCCAACTAGAAGCGAGCGGAACAATGGGAGGATCTATCGGCGGATGCTGTTTCAGAGGAGTGGATCGACGCTCCGCCGTGACGCTGGATCTATAGAACTGAAAGGGACGTTCGAGGAGAAATTCAGAACGGTCGACGCTTAATCAGGAGGGAAGCTATGAAGTCCGCTCGCCAAACCAAAATCTTCATAAGCTACATGAAGTTCGCCTCAAGAATCTCCGGAGAAAACCCTCTTCACCTAAGCAACCCCAGTAAATCAGACCGTATCCCCTGCCAGGGTTGAGCCAAATCAATTGTTACAGCGCGCAGCCGGTGCCCTTGGACCTCGAAGTTGACGTCCAGGCGGTCTCCAACCACCGGATAGAGGAGCATTCCTTCTACATCGGAATAGGCATTCCCGATCGCCTCGGCGTTTTTGACGTAGGAGAACAACTGGTAAAGGTTCTCTGACTTCAGTGAACGCTTCCCGTGGCGTTCTTGCAGAGCTTCGCGGTAGTACTTGGTGTCGATGATTAACCTTATTTGTCCGGCCCTCAAGGTGAATATCTGTTCGCATCGAAGGCAAAACACTGAGATCTTGGTTTCCAACCGGTCTCGCGTCCCACCTCATCTGGAGCGGAGAAACGCGATAGGCCTCCTGCTCGAGCCGATAGAAGTTGCGAACAAAGTCTTCGAAGACCTGCGCCATTTTCTTTTCGTCGCAAAGAATATCGACGAACTTGTACTCGTTGCCGCCTTTGTCAGGCAAGGTCAGATCGCAGACAAGTTCGCAGACCTTCAACAAGAAGTCGTAAAAAGCATTGTTCCGATGAATCTGGACATTCCTAAACAGCAGCTTCGAAAGTCGGACGTCGGAAACGCCGTCGAAGACCCGCAGGAGCAATCGGAGTTCGTGGGCGAGCTCGCGGTCGAGACCGTCGGCGTTGAGCAATCGTGAGATCGTTGATTTGAGAATCCGATTGTGGAGCACGTCGTGGGTTAGCTCGTCGAATTCACACGAGAGCCGCGGCGCGCGCCGTGCAATGAGGTGCAAGCTTCCAGGGATGTTGATACGTCCCCTCAGCACGCCTGTTTCCTCCTGCATCGGCACGTAGCCTCGATAAAGGCCACGACGAACCACGTGTTTGACGCCACCGGTGAGGACTTTCGCGAACAGATCGGCTAGCTCAGGGCTCTCTGTTCCTCCAACATCCACTGCCTCGCCTTCGTCCAGGCGGTTCCACGCGTAGAGAAACAGGTAATACAGATTCTGGATGGGAATCGGAGGACTCACTCTTCAAACCCCCGCTAGCAGACGATCGCGCCAATCGTCTACACGGCTTTGACTGTCGAACCAGTACTCCTTGAGCAAGGGAACCACTTCCGTTTCGATAATGCCTCGATACCATTGTTCTTGAGACAAAAGCTCATCCTTACGCGAGCAGAAAAAACTGTGACCTATGGTGAATCCAGGACCGAGATTGGTTGTGTCATCCTCGATTACCTGGTTGAGCGCCCCGAGGCGACCTCGGACGAGTTCGATCATACTCTTCGAAAACCCGTTGTTTGTGAGATGCGCCGCAAATTTGGCGGACCCAAATTGTGGCACTAAATCGAAGAAGGCGAACCTCCTCCTTAGCGCGTAGTCAACGACAGCAAGCGATCTGTCTGCTGTATTCATGAGTCCCAAAAGGTACAGATTGTCCGGGACATAGAACTTGTCTCGGCCTTCTGTGTAGGGAAGAGGCACCTGCCAATCGGGACCTCGCTTGTCGGCCTCGATTAAAAGCATCAACTCCCCGAAGATTTTGCTGAGGTTTCCCCGGTTGATTTCGTCGATGACGAAAACATAGCGGTCGGCAGGATGTTCTGCCGCTCTCTTACAGAATTCATAGAAACGACCATTCTTCAGGGCGAAACCTCCGTCTGCTGCTGGGCGGAAGCCCTGCATGAAATCCTCGTTTCACCCTCGGGCTGAGCATTTCACGTCCTGCTGTCGCTATACTGGTTTCCAGTCTTGACTCTAAGCCCTCTCCTCCCGGACTTGGCAGGCAACCCCGCAGATGTCACGGAGCATTTCACCATCCGCCCAATACACCGTGGCAGACCAAGCGCGCATGACGCTTGCGGCGCGTTACTTTCGCTGGCAGAGTCGGCTCGCAGAGGCTGAACTCGGACCTCGCGTGCTGGAAGTCGGCTGCGGTCTGGGGAATTTCACAAGCTGGCTCCTCAACCGGCGGTTGGTCGTAGCCGTCGATGTCGAGCCTCAGTGCGTGGAAATTCTTCGGGAGCGATTCGCCGGTGCCGACAATCTCATCGCCTTAGAGACGAGCGTCGAGAGCAAATCCTTCCTCGACTTAGCAAAGCACGACGTTGATTCGATCGTATGCCTCAACGTGCTGGAACACATCGAGAACGACCAAGTGGCGCTCCATAACATGCATGCGGTCCTTCCCGACGGCGGGAAGGTTGTGCTGCTCGTTCCCGCGTTTGAGTCCCTGTACGGCCCCATCGACCGAAACCTCGGTCACTACCGCCGGTATTCGAAGAAGTCACTGACAGCGGTTGCCGCCTCGGCTGGTTTCCAGCCGGTTAAGCTGCGCTACATGAATTCGATAGGCTGCGTAGGGTGGTGGCTGAACGCGCATGTCTTGAAGAAGACAGAACAGTCGGAACTTCAGATCCGGGTGTTCGATCGTGTTCTTGTACCGGTTCTTTCCGCCGTCGAGGGTCTTGTGGAACCTCCCTTCGGACAATCCATTTTTGCGGTGTTCCGGAAGAGCGGCAACGGTTGGAAGCGGTGACGGCCAAGAGTTTGGAAAGGCGTTTGTTCGTGATGAAGACAACATGAAAATCTCGATCATCATCCCGGTCTACAACGAGGCGCCAAGCCTGCCGCAAGTGCTCGAGCGTGTAGTGAATGCTCCCCTTCCGGAAGGATGCGAGAAAGAAATCGTGGTCGTCGACGACGGCTCGACGGACGGAACCACGGAGCTATTGGAGCAATACAAAGGCTCACCCTTTATATTGGTTCACCATTCCGTAGTTAACTTCGGTAAGGGGGCGGCAGTCCGCGTGGGACTCGCCAAAGCCAGCGGTGAAATCGTCCTGATTCAGGACGGAGATCTTGAGTACGATCCTCAGGACTATGGCAAGGTTCTTGAGCCGATCGTCTCGGGCCTCGCTGATGTGGTTTATGGTTCGCGGTTCCAGGGGAAGATGCAGGGGATGAAGTGGACTAACTGGCTGGCCAACAAAATCCTGACGTTCACCGCGAACGTTCTTTTCGGCGCCAGAATCACGGATGAGGCCACAGCTTACAAGGCTTTCAGGGCCGATGTACTGAAGCGCCTGCAACTGAAGTGCCACCGGTTTGAGTTTTGTCCGGAGGTGACGGCCAAAGTCCGGCGATTGGGCTATCGGATTCATGAAGTTCCCATCACATATAACGCGCGCGGCATCGTTGGGGGAAAAAAAATCCGCTGGCAGGATGGATTTCATGCCGAGTGGACGTTGCTGCGGTATAGGTTTGTCCCGTTACGCTCCTTCGTCACCGCCGTGCCAACTGCCGGCCCGGGGCTCCAGAAAAACCAACCCTTGTAAAATGTCCGTCCCGGCGTATCGTTGTAAATGTCGAGTCTCATCATCTCTTGGCGTAAAGCCTAAAATTACCGCACGCTCGAAGCAGACCCTGCGATCGGAAGGACAGACACGGCATTCCATGGTTATCTCCTCATGAATCGTCCAGTGGAGGCTGCTCGCCAGTATTTGAAAAGGAACGGGCTTTCCTCCTTGGGCCTTCTCGCCTGTCTGCTCGTCAGCTCCGTCTTCCTCTACGGGGCAACAGAAAGTCTGTCTCATTCCGGGTATCTTGGCACGCAGAATATCAGTTCCTTTGTGTTCGCCTGTGCGGCCCTCATGTTCGTCACCGGCGCCTCGTCGATTCTTGCTCCTCGTCGATTGAGTGGTTACCTGGCTCTTACATTCTATTGTGCGGCGCTGCTACTGGCGTCGCTCGCGGTTGTGGCGAGCGGCTCGGTCATGGCGCTGGCCACGGTTGCTCTTGTATTTGTGGCGGCTCTCGGGATCGGGGTCGTGCTGCTTCAATATTTGACGCCCCCTGGCGATTTTTCGAACCTCGAACTCTTCTCCCTACAAGCGGCGCTTGGTCTAGGTATCCTGAGCCACGCAACTCTGTTGCTGGGAGCCGTCCGATTTCTGTACACGCCCGTGGCGGTCGGTCTTTTAGTGGCGATACTAGGTTTGACCTCCAGACATCTCCTGCGGCGTTACCCCTTTCCAACGTTGAAGAAGGGATTGCTCAACCCGGCTGACGGTCGTCTCCACCTTTTTTTCGGTACCTCGATAGCGCTGTTTCTCACGATCGTGTTGATCCAGTCCTTGTCGCCACCTACACACTACGACGATCTCAATTATCACTTTCTTGTTCCCTACCAAGAGGTGACTGCCCACAGGCTGCTGGTGCTGCCTGACGTCATCCAGTCCTACTTTTACCAGGGCGTCGAAATGCTATACGTCTTGGCGTTCCTTGTCGGAGGCGGGGAGACGGCGGCAACACTGATAAACAACGTACTTGGAATCCTTACCGCTGTCTCTCTCGCCGGGTTCGCCGGCCGGACGATATCTGCTGAGGGCCGGTTTCTGGCGCCCGCCCTGTGGTTCACCACGCCAATCGTGGCAAAAGTGATGACAACCGGTTATGTGGATACCGGAACGGCCCTTTTTTCTTTTCTTGCCACTCTCTCCGTACGGTCTTATTTGGCCGATCCCAGTGCAAGAGCCGCGATGCTCGGAGGGGTGCTGATCGGCTTCGCCGTGTCGACGAAACTCAACGCCGCCATTCTAGCCTGCATCCTGTTGCTGTTGGGGGGCGGCTTGCTCGCGTACCGCCGCCGCTGGTTAGAGACAAGGTTCTTTGTCATTTCTTATTGCGCGGGCGCGGCGCTGAGCGGCTTCGCGTGGCCTCTCACGCGGTACCTCCAGACGGGGAATCCAACGTTCCCCTTCTTGAATGCCATTTTCAAGGCTCCCGGTCATCCCGCGGTCAATGAATCGTTCAACTTTTCGATGTTTGGTTTTGGAAAGACGCTCCTGGACTTTCTGATGATTCCATGGAATCTGACTATTCACGGAGACCGTTTCGTTGAGGGAATGCACCCTAACGCAATCGGAGCTGCCTTGATGCTGTCGCTGCTGATCGTCCTCGCCATCCGCCGGATTAGCTGGGATATCCGTTTCCTCGGCTGCGTTGCATTAGCGTACGTGGGCGTGTGGTTTTTGCACGTCCAGTACAGTCGTTATCTGTTCCCCGTGATGCCGGTCATCGTAATTATCGCCACTCAAGGAATTTTCCAAATCGTAGGATGCTTGACAGCTTGGAGGCGCGCGATCGTACTTCATCTGATCTGTTTTTCGATTTTCGCTCCTTGTCTGGTCATATGGCTCTCCAGTTATTTCAGGATCCCAGAGCGGCTACCGCTGTCAGTGGCGTTCGGCCGCGAATCCCGGTCGGATTACCTCAGTCGCGTGATTCCGGTGTACAAGCCTTACGAAATGATTTCCGAGGCCTGCCACAGTCAGTCAGGGAAGGTTCTGGCGATTGGAAACCAATTTGGCTATCTCTGTCCGTCGATGATGCCCTGGATTTCACCGAGGGCAGGACTGGTATGGCAACAATGGTTGGATGAGGGTTACACAGAGTCAATTCGGCAATGGGAGTTTTCCTATGTTCTAACCGACAGTACGAGTCTTGATATCGAGAGTCTTCCCTTCATCCAATCCGGGTATCTGGAACGTCATGCCAGCCTCATCTATTCGAAGGGGAAGATCAAGCTGTACGATATGCAGGCGGATCCCAATCAGTTAGAAAACATAGCTGCCTCGATGGCGGATTCTCCCGCTTTGGAGAACTTGCGCACTGCGGCGCTTGAGCGGGAAACTCGGGCGGAAACAGCCCCCTATGCAGATGATCCCGAGGTGATGGAGCAGCTTAGGTCGCTCGGCTACGTAGGAGGCAGACTCAGCTCCCATAAGCCAAACCCCGCTGGGCTATTGGCGGCTTTGGATTCTGGATTCGAACAGGTGGGTCCGCGAGATCAGCGATGGTCGCCTAGCACGGTTACACCGCCCGAGTTAATTGTCTCCTACAATACCAGTGGTTACCTTGCCGCGCGAGAGGGCAACCAGGTCTTGCGATTAGCCCTTCTAGGGCCTTCGGACGGGGGCTCCGGCAGCACGGCTTCGGCGAAGTTTGGTAAAGCGGCGTTTGACGTGTCCGGCGGTAGCAGTTACATCTTGTCATTCGACATGGTGTGCAACGGTTGGATAGACAACCCTCGCGTGCGAGTCCACTTCTTTGCGGAGGATGGAGCCGAGACGAGGGTTTTATCGAGACGAGTCGAGCGCTGTTCCCGTGAATGGGAGCGATTTAGGGTGAGATGGGACGCTCCACGGGACAGCGTGTCTGCATCTCTGGAATTCGGCTTCGCGTTTGAAGGCAACTATCAACATCATCGGTATATTCAGTTTGACGGTCTGGCACTCGAAGAGGCCAGGTAAGGAAGCTGCTGAAGCGGCCACCAATCAGCTACCGCCCGCTGAGCGGGCGGTTTGATGCAGGCCCCTCCGAAGGGGCCTCCACCGTGTGAAGGAGCCTAAAGGCCCCGCAGCTGGAGTTGCTCCTGCCGCTTCTCTTCGACCTCCTGCGTCCGAATGTACGCTCGCACCGTTTGCTCATCCAGCCCGACCGTGCTCACACAGTAGCCCCGTGCCCAAAAGTGGAACCCCGTGAAGTTTCTCTGCCGCCCCAAATACTCCCGATGGATGCGGATTGCCGATTTCCCTTTCAAAAATCCTGCCGTGTTCGCCACGCTAAACTTCGGCGGAATGCTCAGACACAAGTGAACGTGGTCCACCATCGCATGTCCTTCCAACAGTTCTACGTCGTGCTGCTTGCACAGCTCCCGGATGATTTTTCCAATATCCCGCCGCAGTTGTCCGAAAATAGACTTC
>Ga0114996_10002379_pt1 | contig 24398 bp, 20 predicted proteins | sample ArcticOcean_MG_C_4_FD_87039 | JGI IMG/M metagenome (GOLD analysis project Ga0114996, IMG submission 87039) | Marine microbial communities from western Arctic Ocean - ArcticOcean_MG_CB4_134 | ecosystem: Environmental > Aquatic > Marine > Oceanic | place: Arctic Ocean: Canada Basin | collected... | reverse complement strand
TGTCTAAAACGCTCTGTGAGGCGAACAATCGCCGCACGATACGCTACGGGCCCGCGGGTGCCCGTGATGCGACGGGCGGCGATCTCCAGCCCCGTCAGCTTCTCCCGAAGTCGAGCGTCTGCGGCCTGCCCTTTCAAGCGAACCTCTTCGGCGTGGAAGCGCTTCAGGGCCCCCACAAACGCCCGCTCGTCCGCATCCGCCCCGAAATCACGAAGGAGCTGCTGATCGGCGGCCTGCTGGGCGGCGAGCGCTGCGGGAGGCGGAGGCCAGGACGGCGGCGGCAATGCGTGAACCGAGGGATCTCCAGGGAAATGGACGACGATGGCCGCCACCGCGACGAGCAAAATCGCGAACGCGATCCCCAGGATGGCCCCGTTCGCGGGAGCTGCGGACGGAGACTCCCCGCTCATCAGTCCCCCGCGCTGCTGAGCAATAGATGGAAGTACTCGCGCTTCGCACGATCCTCCCAGTCATGGGCGTTCACGAATTTGTGGCGGATCACCCCCCCCTGAACGATGTACGTCTCCGGCAGCTTCTCGGTCCCATAGCGCTTCTTGAGAGGATCGCTCTCGGGGGTGGGGTCGAGCACCACGTTCAGCTCCGGTGGAACGCGCCCCAGATGCTTTCGGAAGAAAGACTCCACGGTCTGCCAGTCCTCGTCGTAGCTGATCGAGACCATGGCGAAGCGGTCGGGCGGGAGCGACCGTGCGAGAGACAGCATCGACGGAAGCTCACGAACGCAAGGCTCACACCACGTCGCCCAGAAGTTGACGAAGAGCGTGCGATCTCCGAGCTGGGCGATGCGAAACGGACGCGCATCCCCATCGCCCCGAATCAGATCCCGGTCATGAACAGCGGGATCCCAGGGGATATTCAATGCCGACGCTCCGACCCGCGGGGCCATTGAGCGCAAACGATTCTCAGGGCTTCGCTGCAACGCAGCTCCACTGACCTTCCACGCGATGAACGCCGTCAGGATGACGAACGCGCCCAGCAAAAAGGCGCGTTGCCATCTCTGTGACCTCGGGTGACTGGGCGGGGCTTCGCTCATGGAAAGTAGCGGTAACACGAGAACGTTGACCATTCAATGGTGCAGGGCTGTTGTACGTCCCGCGAATGGAGGTACACTACGCGCCACGCTCGATGATTTACATTTTGGGAGACAACGATGCTCATCGTCATGAAGCCTGGCGCTACCCGAACGCAGGTCACGGCCGTCCTCCAGCGCGTCGAGGAGCTGGGCTGCAAGGGTCATTCGATGCCCGGTCGCAATCGTACGGCCATCGGCGTCACCGGCAACCAGGGACCGCTTCCGACGGAGCGCTTCGGATCCCTCGACGGGATCGCCCGACTGATTCCGGTCTCCCCGCCCTACAAGCTGGTCAGCCGCGAGATGCAGTCGGAGAACACGATCGTCCGAATCGGCGATCTCGAGGTCGGCGGGGGGCAATTTCACGTGATCGCAGGCCCCTGCTCCGTCGAGAGCCGCGAGCAGATCCTCTCCGTCGCACGCTCCGTCGCAGCAGCGGGAGCGACGATGTTGCGCGGCGGCGCGTTCAAACCGCGCACGAGCCCCTACGTCTTCCAAGGATTGAAAGAAGAGGGATTGAAGCTCCTGGCGGAAGCCCGGGACGAAACGGGGCTGTATATCGTCACCGAAGTGAAGGATACGGACACGCTGCCGATGGTCGCCGACTACGCCGATGTGCTTCAGGTCGGCGCCCGCAACATGCAGAACTACTCGCTGCTGGAAGCCATCGGAAAGACCGACCGGGCGGTGTTGCTCAAGCGCGGCATGAGCGCCACGATCAAAGAGGTGCTGATGGCCGCGGAGTATATCTTCTCCGCAGGAAACCAACGCGTCATGCTCTGCGAGCGCGGGATCCGAACCTTCGAGACGATGACACGCAACACCCTCGACCTCGGGGCCGTCGCCGTGATGCGCGACCTCTCCCATCTCCCGGTCATTGTCGATCCGAGCCATGGGATCGGCATCCGCAAGCACGTGCCCAAACTCTCCCGTGCGGCGGCGGCGTTGGGATGCGACGGGCTGATCATCGAAGTCCATCCGAAACCGGACGAGGCGCTGAGTGATGGAGACCAATCGCTCACCCCAGAGCTCTTTGAACAAACCATGCACGACCTCCGAAAAATTCTTCCGGTCGTCGGAAGCACGCTGGCCACCCGAGCCGACTGAGGAACACGATGCGAAAACAAGCCATCGCTGACTGGAATACACTCGAACCACTCACGCCCACCTATGCCCTGGTCGAAGGCGTCGACCTCGTCATCGTCCGATGGGACGACGAAGCCGCCGTTCTCTACGGGAGATGTCATCACCGCGGGGCGCTGCTGGCCGACGGACGCATCGACGGCGACAACCTGATTTGTGGCGTTCACGGCTGGGACTATCGCTACAAGACCGGGATCAGCGAATACAACAACGACGAGGCCCTCGACGACTTCACGTCGTGGGTGGAGGACGGAAGTCTTCACGTCGACGCAGACGAAATCGCCACTTGGAAAGTCACCCATCCCCAGCCCTTCGACCGCGAGGAATACCTGGGTACCTATCAGGACCCCCACGGCGGAGAAGAGGAGCCCTACAACAAGGAAATCCAGGGCCTCGCCAAAGACGGCCTGAGCAAGACGGGTCACCACGGACCAGTGCATGCGATGGGCGTTCCTCTGATCGAGCTCCCGCGCTGGGACAACATCCAGATGATCACTGCCCAGCTCGCCATTCGCCCGCAGCTCGACGCGGAGCCTGTCGGCACAAACTTCGTGCTGGGGCCAGGGGCGGACAAGCCCCTGCAATTCGACATCCCGCTCTTCGTCAGCGACATGAGCTACGGCGCGCTCTCGGAAGAAGCGAAGATCGCGCTCTCCACGGGAGCAGAGCTGGCGGGCACGGGGATCTGCTCGGGTGAGGGGGGCATGCTCCCCGAGGAACAAAGCGCAAACAGCCGCTATCTCTACGAGCTCGCCTCCGGGCGTTTTGGATTTGAATGGGACCTCATGAGCCGGATTCAAGCGTTCCATTTCAAGACCGGTCAGGGCACGAAGACTGGAACGGGTGGACACCTCCCTGGCCACAAGGTCATCGGAAAGATCGCGAAGGTCCGCGGCCTTCCGGAGGGGCAATCAGCGATCTCCCCCGCCACGTTCCCCGAGTGGACGGATCTCGAGGGCTATCGGGACTTCGCTGCGGAGCTGCGCGAGAAGACCGGAGGCATCCCGGTGGGAATGAAGCTCTCCGCGCAACACATCGAAAAAGACATCGACGCTGCCCTCGACATCGACGTGGACTACATCATCCTCGACGGACGAGGCGGAGGCACGGGGGCATCCCCAGTGCTGTTCCGCAACAACATCAGCGTCCCCACGATCCCCGCGCTGGCCCGGGCGCGTCGTCACCTGGACAGCCTGGACCGCTCAGACGTGTCGCTCATCATCACTGGGGGGCTGCGCACGGCGCCCGACTACTTGAAGGCGATGGCGCTCGGCGCTGACGCCATCGCCGTGAGCAACGCCGCCCTGCAGGCGATCGGTTGTTTGGGCATGCGCGCCTGCGAGACCAACAACTGCCCTGTCGGAATCGCGACACAGAAACCCCATCTGCGCAAGCGGCTGATCATCGAAGAATCCGCGAAGCGGCTACACCGCTACTTTCACGCGACCGTGGAGTTGATGAAGGTACTCACCCGCGCCTGCGGACACACTCACCTCAACCAGCTCAACATCGACGACCTGACCACCTACCACAAGGACATGGCGGAGCTGGCAGGGATCGCGTACGGAGGGGTCCGTTAATCAACGCTCGACCCGATCCCCGACGCACTTCGGCCTCCGGAGTTTCCCGGGGAGCCTTTCGAACACACTCGATGGAGAAGAATCAGCCCAGTCGGCGCAGCCGATCGGGGCGAGGCTTGCGCCAACCCTGACGGCGCGTGGACGCCCGTCGCTCGCGCATCCCTGCAGAGGCGGGCGTTGAGAAGGCGCGCCGCATGGCGGACAACCGACGCATGAGCGCCTTGCGAAGTTCAGTCACGGGATGAGTACTACGAATCAACGCGGGCCTCCTTGAGGACGGACACTAACTCCGGATCCAAGACGCGTCAACAACTCCGTCTTATTGGATCGCAGCACCTCATCTGGTGGGATCATCGCGATTTTTCACCGCAATTCAACACGCGCGAAATGGTCTTCGGCGAGAGCGAGCCCGTGATCCTGTGCCCCCCCACGAGCAACGTCGGAGTGCCTTCGAGGCCGACTGCTTCCGCGAGAGCGATGCCCTGCTGAATGGACGCTGGCCAGGCCTTTTCATCCATGCAGGATCCAAACGCCTCGGTGTCCCGCACGACGGCCATCGCGAGTCCGTTGATGGCACTCCTGCGCAGGGAAGCGCTCGCGAAGAGCGCATCGACCATGGCGCCGAATCGCCCCTGACGGGCCGCGCACTCGACCGCCCGAGCCGCTCGACACGCGTCGGGGTGGAACTCACTGGAGACCTTCGGATTGCATTTGGAGTCCAGCGGGAAGTGCGCGAGGACGATCTCGACCGGATGTGGCGCTGAGGCAGCGTATTCTCCCACGTTCTTCCAGAGACTCGCACAATGCTGACACGCAAGATCGCTCAGCTCAACGAGCTGCACGACAGGCCCCTCCCGGTCCTGGCCCACCACCTTGCGCGGGGCCCCCGCGAGGAGCGCCTGAAGCGACTCCGCGGAGACATCCGGCGCGGATTCCATTTGAGCACAGACAGCCTCCACCTGGGCGTCCTGAGCCCCCTGGAGATCGCCCAGCGCGTACTTGTACGCCACCGTGGAGGTCAGCATCGCGAGACCAACCACCCCCAACGAGATCCAACCGATGGGCCGACCCAACGACGCCCATCCGGTCTTCATCGCTTCCACGAAGGAGCGATCCCGAAGCGCCCAGGCCGAAAGCCACATGAGGAGGTTCAGGCCATACCACGCGACGCAAAATGGACAGAACCGCCCCTCCACCAAGGAGAGCCCCGCCATCACCAGGGACGCTCCCACGAAAGCGGTGGCGAGGGCGAAAATCATCGCACGAACCGCATCATGCTCAAGACGGCGTCGTACGAACGCGATCATGGAGAGCATCACCATGAGAAAGGAGGCCGCGAAGCCGAATATCGCCACCGGAATCCCAGCGATGCTTCCAAATCGGCCCGCGGTGACCGAGCAGCCCGTGCTCGAGAGAGCGGAGCAGATGCCCGTTCCCGTCCCATCGAGGAGGTAGCGGGCATGCTCCATGGTGAGGAAACCGCCATTGATCATGGCGAAAATCCCCAACCAGCCGATGGCGAGACTCCAGAGCATGCGACGTGAGGATGTGGAAGCGATCATCCGAAGCCCCTTCCGAGCGGAGAACCCAACTTCGGGGGTTCTGCCATAGCCCCTCCAGCGGTGCAAGGATTGCCAAGAATCTGGACCCTTCGGCCGTGTCGATTTAGACTGGAGTTACTTGGAGAGAGGACCATGGTCAATTGGACCGGAAACAACGTGATGGCCAGCGAGGACGCGATCAACGCGCCCGGGCTGCACGTATATGCGCGCACCCGCGCTCAGCAGGGCCGCCATATCGGCAAGCTGATCGGCGGACGGTTCCTCATCCAAGAACGAATCGCGGAAGGCGCGGAGGGCATCGTATACCGCGCTCACGAGCGCCATGACCCAAGCGCATTGGCCGTGCTGAAGATCGGATACACCCCGGTCACCGAAGCGCTCTGTGACGATGGCCTTCCGATGGACCCCATCCGTCGGGAGCACGCCATCCTCGAGCTCCTCAAGGGGGCGCGTTTTCCGGTGGTCTTCGACGCTGGGCGCGTCGCCGCAGGCCATTCCTTTGTCGCTCGAGAGCACTACGATGGATTGACGCTCGCACGAATTCTCGCGCGAGGACATCGACTCCCCGAGGAGACCGTATGTTGGCTCGGACGAGAGCTGCTGACGACCGTCCGTGAGCTGCATGCGCAGGACGTGGTCCATCGTGACGTAAAGCCCGCGAACATCCTCTTGACCACGCTGGATGAGGAGCGCCTCGCGCTCCGCCTCATCGACTACGGCGCCGCATGCCGGATGAGCGTGGAGCCTCCCGAGAGGGGTCTCGTGGGGATTCCTGCGGGGACTCCCGCCTACATGGCACCCGAGCGCGCCCGGGGCGAAGCCGGCGGAGCCGCCGCGGACATCTTCGCCGTGGCCGCCATCTGTCATGAGCTGCTTACAGGCCTGCCGCCGTTGGGAGAGCGAGCTTTCGACCATATGGCGGCTCGCGAAATCCTCGCGGGCCCGGAACCGCTGCCCATCCGACCCATCCAGCCCCGCGACGAGCGATACGCAAGCCTGGGTGAAGCCATTCAAGGCGCACTCTCGTACTGTCCGTGGGACCGCTTGGATGCCTTTCCTTTCCTGAGGGATGTGCTCGAAAAGCACGCGGTGACACCCGCCGACGACGCCCAGTTGATGGATCATCCAGCCAAGATCCGTGGCGTTCCTGATACGGTTCCTTCGGAGGGAAGGCGACCCTGGTACGGCGGAAATGACGCGGGGGTCGAGGTCAGATCCGACGCTGACGGGGGAGAATCGGACTAGAGTCCGGAGATGATGCGCCAGCCCTGCCCTTCCCAGGCGAGCGCCAGCTCGTTGAAGTCGTTGAGCGTCTCCCAGCCGTCCTGTCCCCCTTCCGAGAACAGGAACCGCATCCGCTGCTCAAAGCGAACGAACGCCCGATCCCCTGAGACGTGGATCTCCTGGAGGCGGAGATCGAGCCGCACTTTCTTGATGTTTTCGTGCAGGATCGGGAGCATCCGCTCCCGGACGATCGCGTGCCCGTAGTCATCGTCCCCGACATCTGTCGTCGAGTTGTTGTCGAAGTAGTCCGGGCTCATGAGCGCGAGGACTCCGTCCGTGTCTCGCTCCTCGAGTGCCCGTCGGTAGGCTTGAACGACATCCCAGACGGCCTGATTCGCGTCGGTCGCCTCCACGGGTGAGTCCGCGATGTTGCGAGGCGCACACGCCAGAGACATCCCGGCGACGAGCGCCAGAAGAATCCCCATCAAAAGCCGAGTTGGAGTCATGTTCTTCCCCTTTTTAGACATCGTCTCCTCTTACGGTACCGATGCGCACACTGTCAAGAATCCCCAACCTGCGTTGCACCCTGCATCCGTCCGTTCAGAATGCATCGCCCATGCCATCCATTCCCCCGCGGACAGCGCCGAGAACCCCAACGCATCCAACCCATTGACGTCATTTGGCATTCCAGGCCTTCGAACCCCAAGTTGCCGCGATCGCGACCGCTCCTGAAAGGGGCGACTCGTGCCAGATTGGCGCGCCATGACCGAAATCCCTCCTTTCGGCTGACATCCTGTCATCCAGAAGGTGTCGAACGGCGAATCGCCTGCAGACCGCGGTCGCCATGCACCTCCGCGTAGGCCTCTCGGACGCCCCTGCAGCCCTCGCGATGGATGCAGTCATCACACGCCGGCGGATGAACAAATCCGCTCTCGCGGGCGAGCTCTGGGCCGAGGTCCGAAACGAAACGCACATCATCCTCGAGGACACAGCGCGGAACTCCACAGGTGTCGTTTTGGCCTCCAAAGGGGACCCCCCGCTCCAAGCAGCGCTCCAATCCCCTTTTGAGGGCTGGACCGGCGACATCCAACGCGACGATGCCATCCTCGTAGCGTTGTGTCGCCTCGGTGATGGGTGCCGCGACGGACCAGACGATCTCCACCGCGCCCTTCCAGCGATCGGCCACGAAATCGGCGAACTCCCGTGTGCTCTCCAAGTTCTGACGGGTGAGGACGTGCGAGAGGCTCACCTCCACGCCCTCACGGAGCAACGCTTCGATCCCCCGAACGCTTTTGACAAATGTGTCTGGCGCCTGGGTGATGGCATCCGAGATGTCGCTCGTATGCCCATGGAGACTCACGAGCGCATGATTCAATCCCGCGGCCGCCAGCTTCGGCGCCTGTTCCTCGGCGTGTACCGCGTTCGTCTGCAGCCGTATACCCTGAATTCCCGCCTTCCGAGCGTGCCGGATCGCGTCGGCGAGCCAGGGGACCAGGGTGGGCTCCCCTCCCGTGAACACGACCCAGGGCGGTCGCCCCGAAGCGACCGAGTCGATCTGATCGAGCACGATCTCCCGCGTGGGCGGAGTCCAGTCAAAGTCGACCCAGCAGAAGCGGCAACGTTGATTGCAGGCCCAGTTCACCCGGATGTTCGGGTGCTCGCTGAATTCCTTCTCCGGATCATCCGTGGGAGTCTGCACCGTCTGCAGCTGCGCCATCCGATGGCGGGCGATCCCCCCGAGCTGCCCTTTCAACGCGGCGCGAGACGTTTCTCCCGGGGGACACTCCGGAGAGCGGCCGCCGCTCTCGAGATACTCCCGGTGAAATCCGGGACAGCGCCCACGCACGGAGCAGGTCTCGCAAGCCTCCACGCGCGTACGAGTCGCGGCGAGCGCGTCCTCCTCGCCAATGTAGAAGCTCGCGTACAAGGGCGTATGGACGGCGACAAATCGGTCCTCGAAAGCGCAGGGAGGGGGAGCCCACGCGGGTTCGAAGCGAAAATCGAGGCGGTGTTTTCGCGCCCGGCTGCATGCCCTTCCGAGCGCGTCCTGCAGCGGGCGATAGTCCAGGAGATCGGGGCTTTGGACGATCCCGAAACGAACGCCATCCAAGCCGGGAAGCTCCCGCGCCGCCCGATCGATCAACGCCGCGATCCCCGGCGCCGTCTCCGCCGTCACCGCGACACTCAAACCGAGCGACACACCGACCTCGGCCAGGGCCTTCAAGCCCTCCCACGTTCGGACAGCCCCCCCGGGGTCCCGGGTGATGGCGTCGTTGGCATCGTCCTCCGCGCTCATGAGGTTGCCCCATGCACGCGTGAGCCCCGCATCGGCGAGCCGCTGAGCGATCCCCGTGAGGCTCGCGACCGTCGCGTTGGTCTCGATCGCGACCTCGGTGAATCCCTGCTCCCGAGCCGCCCGAATCCACTTCAGGATCCGACGATCGAGCAGCGGCTCGCCGCCCGTAAACCGGACGAAGCGAGCGCCTTCACCAAACCCGCTCTCCAGGGAATCCAACACGACCGAAGCGGGCGCGAGCATCGGATCCGACGATCGAAAATGACAAAACCCGCACGCCTGATTGCAGCTCCGAAGAAGATCGATCGTGATGACTCGTCCCATCGCTCAAGCATCCTGGACCCGATGACCCCTGTCCAGTGGCCTGGAACACATCCACCGGAGAGCGAGGGACGGGAGGGCGAACCACACCGCAACCTTCCGTCGTGATTGAACCACGCGAACTGTTGTGGGAGAATCCCCGGGTCGGTGCACAGCGCCGCTGGAGGACACGATGACCCGTTGGATTTCCACCCTTTCGCTCTTGCTGTCCATTCTCGTGATGCCGCCCAGCGCAGACGCCACCGTCGTGCTGGAGGTCGGTCTGGAGGAGATGAGTCATGCCTCCGCTCTCGTCTTTCACGGTGTCGTGGAGGACGTACGCGTCGTGGAGGCTGTCGGGCGAAAAGGCGCCATCCAGACGGAGGTCCAGTTCCGCGCATACGAAGTCATCAAAGGCGCGAGCCACTTCCAGCAAAGCCTGCTGATGGTCTCGCTTTTGGGCGGGACCCTTCATGGCCAGACGCTGCATGTTGCCGGAATGCCCACGTTCGTGAAGGGGATGGAGGCCGTCGTCTTTTTGGAGACGACCTCCACAGGCTTCGCCCTGACCGGACTCCACCAGGGCCTCTTCGTCATCGAAGACGCCCCGCAGGGCGAGGTCGAGCGCGTCGTCTCCCAGCGGCCCTCCGGCGCTGCGATCGCACGCCACGGCCCCAGCGGACAGTTCATCCTGGGCGCGTCGGCCCCGTTGACGCGTCACCATCCTCTCAATGCCTTTTTGGAAGAGGTGCGACATCATGTTGCCAAACAACACACTCAGCGCCCGACGCGGCCTTAGCGTCTGCGTGAGCCTCCTGTGCCTCCTGGGCACGATGGAGGCCTCCTTCGCATTCACGATCACCCACGCACCGGGCTCAAAGAGCCCCGTACGCTGGCCTCAGCCGAATCACGTGACCTATCGAGTGAACCCGGCGGGGAGCGACAACATCGACAACGGCTCGGACCTGGCCGCCATCCACGAGTCGTTCGCAGACTGGGCGGGCATTTCTTGCGTCGATTTGACGGTCGAGCACGTCGGAGAGTGCGGGAACGTGAACCTCCTCAATGGAGGCGACTCCAACGGCGAAAACGACGTCACCTGGGTGGAGGACAACTCCTGGAGCTTCGGCTCCTACGTCCTCGGAGTGACCGCGCCGCTTTACAACTTCCAGGGAACGATCCTCGAGGCGGACATCGCGCTCAACGGGTATCTGAACAAATGGTCCACGGCGAACCAGGCGAGCTGGAACAAGCTCGACGTCAAGTCGACCGCCGTCCATGAGGTGGGGCATCTCTTCGGGGTGCAGCACAATCTGGGGGGATGGCCGATGAACGAACCGCCCACCATGGCGCCCAGCTCCGACGGGACGCTGAAATCACGCACCCTGGAGGAAGACGACAAGCTCGCCGCGTGCTTTCTGTACCCTGCGGGAGAGACCTACGCGTGCAGCGACGATGACGAGTGCCCCTATGTGATCGACCACCACGAGGTCTCCGGCGACGAGTATTACTCCGCGAAGTACGTCTGCGAGAGCGGAGAGTGCATCCTCGATCAGCAAGCGGGCTCGACCCAGGGACTGGGAGACGCGTGCAGCACATCCATTGAATGCGAAGGAGATCTCTTCTGTCAGCCCTTGAGCGACGGGACTGCGATCTGTACCCACCTCTGCACGCCGGGCAACGCCAATACCTGTGAAGAGGGATACAACTGCGCCAGCTACCAGGGCGGCGGCGGCGGCGCCTGCGTCCCGGGCGACCCGAATCAAAAGTCCAACGGCGCAGAATGCGGCGCGTCTTCCGAGTGCAAAAGCGGCTTGTGCACCATTCATCCGACCTTCGGAATTCCCCAATGTCAGCCGGCCTGCAACGTGAGCGAGGGGAGCTCCCAATGCCCCTCTGGGAGCGTCTGCATCGGGCTTCCCGGGGCCGCGGGACCGCAAGGCGCATGTTGGCCCACCTCGGATCTCGGCGGCGTGAACAAATTCGATGACGAGACCTGCGAGGCAGATTTTCAATGCAAGAGCGGTCTCTGTGTCCTCGATGCCGAGACGGATCAGGGATACTGCCGAGCGCCCTGTGACCCCGACCTCGACAACTGCTCCGCGGGGACCTGGTGCATGGAGCTCGCCGAAGGATTCGGGGCCTGCGTCCCAGGCGAAGGCCCACCGCCTCCGGTCCTCCTCGGCACGGGCGGAATCTGCGAAGAAGACCCCGAATGCGCCTCTGAACACTGCTTTCAACCGCTGGGATCCAGCGTGGGGCAATGCGCTGAGTTCTGCGTCCTGGACGGAGCCATCGGCTGTCCGGAGGGCACGATGTGCATCGGCTATGGGTCCCCGGGCGTGGGCGTCTGTCTGCCGGAGGGCATTCCCACGGGTGAGGAATGCGAAGACTCCAGTCAATGCGCCTCGCAGATCTGCATGTTCAACAACACGACCGGAACGGGATATTGCTCCCAGCCCTGCTGGGCTGAAGCCATCTGTCCCTGCGACACGAGTTGCCTCGACATCCCGGACGTTGGCCCCGTGTGTCTTCCCGACGACCAGACCCATCCCTGTGATGCCTCCCCAGACCCGGAGGAGGGCGGCGGTTTTTCGACGGAAACGGGCGGCGGAGCGGAGGCGGGACAGGAATCCAGCGCGGGGGGCGGAGCCGTCTCCATCGGAAACTCCGGGGGAGGAGGCGGGGGTTGCAGCAAGCGATCGCCACGCTCGAATGCACCTCTCTCGCTTGTGGCGCTCGTCGTGTTTCTGGGAATGCAACGCAGGCGATCGCCCAAAATCCCAGCGCGGGGCTAGACTAGAACGCGAGCTCCACCCCACCACCGATGCTCCACGCGCTCGTGCTCTCGTAGTACGTCTCGCCGTTGCCATCCGTCACGAGATGCCATTGCCGCGCGTAGTCGGCTGAAACAAACGCTGGCCCATAGACCATGTAGCGGGCAGACGCCACAAAGAGAGCCCCGTCGAGGTCGAACATCTGCGAGATGTTGTCGAAGTTCCGCTTCGAATACTGGGCCGCGAACTTGAACCCATGGATGTAGGGGAGAGCGCTTCGGAGCGTGATGTTGGCGTTTCCATCCCCGGGGTAGTCCTCGTAGGTCCCTCCCACCGCGAGGTAGGTCCCCCAGCGATAGTCGAGGCTCCCGAGCACACCGTGACGGGACTCGTGGTCCTCGTCTCCATCCTCGTCTTTGAAATGATCGTACTTGGTCCGCGTGATGCCTCCCGCAGAAGGGAAACTGAATCGCTCGATTTCGTACAAGCTGTTGAAGTAGCTGGGCTGATACTGGCCCGTCGCGAAGCGGTACTCCAGACGCGTATCCAGATGCATGTCCATGGGCATGTGCACGTTGAAGAAGGTCCCGAGATGGGTCCCCATGCCCAGATCGTTGAAGCCCACGATGTCCAGATAGGGCACGACCTCCAGCATCTTCGTGGCGACGATCTCCCATTCCACATCCCAGCCATAGAAGACCGCCTGGGCCTGCACGGAGGACTCCAGACTCTCCGTGCTGGTGGGCGTCAACACTCCCGACGGAGCGGAGAGATCGCCCACGAAGAAAATGCCCGTCGCGATTCTCTGGAGCGCATCCGACTCCTCGCCGACGGGGAGCGGATCCGCCGAGAACAGCTTCATGGGACGGATGTAGGTGCGCAGCCCCACGATGCTCGGAGGAGCGATGTCATCGACGAGGAACTCGACGCCGCCTAGACCAAAGTCGACCGTCGTACGGAGGCCCAGCTTGTGATGGTTGATGTCGATGACGTTGTAGTAGCGATCCACCACGGTCGCATGCCCCATCGATACGCCGTTGAACTCCCCGAATCGAAGATAGAAGGGATCCCGGGGGGTTCCGTATTGGAGATACCGGAGGATCCTGAGGTAGTCGTGAAACTCGTCCCAATCCTCCCGGCGAAGCACACAATCGTCCACGCATAGCGGCGCCTCGTCATGGACGCGAAAGCGCAACGGAACCTGAACTCCAAGGGACCAGCTCGCGAACTGGAAGGCGGTCCCGAAATTGAAGGTGAAGAAGAGATCCTCCTCCACCGCGCCGAACCCAAGGCCTGCTTCCATATGCGTCGTGAGCGCATCCTGGGCAGTCGCGCCCTCCGGAAGACCCGCGGCCGCCGCCTCGGCGACACCGCCGTCTTGAGCCCACAGCGCCGACGGGAACGCGCACGCCATGAGGAGAGCGGGGATCAAAGCACTCGGAATCCAACGCATGGGAGATTGCCTCCGTTGGGGGGCGACGGGGCGCCCGTGTTCGCGTTCCAAGGACCGCGTTCGCTGTCGAATCGCGTTGCCAGCGGCCTTCAAGCCGACTATAACCCCGGACCGTGCGCGGGAGAAATTTACGCCGTGTCGATGCTCGTGAACGAAATCTTCGAATCCATCCAGGGCGAGGGCACCCACTCCGGTCAACTCTGCACCTTCGTCCGCTTCACGGCCTGCAATCTCCGATGCGTCTACTGCGATACCGCGCATGCCTTCCACGAAGGCGACTCCTGGGAGCGCAGCACTCTCGTGGACAATGTAGCCAGCCGAAACATTCCCCTCGTCTGCGTAACCGGCGGAGAGCCGCTCCTGCAAAACGAGATCGTGGACTTTCTCCAGGCGCTCCTCGAAGCGGGTCATCGCGTCCTCCTCGAGACCAGCGGATCGCTCTCCCTGTCCGCCATTCCGAAAGACGTCATCAAAATCGTCGACGTGAAGACGCCGGGGGCCTTCCAGCCGGGATGGACCGCGGACGATGGACTCTCCAGAGAGGCCTTCAACGTGACCTTCCATGCGGAGAACCTCGCGACCCTGACGCCGAACGATGAAGTGAAATTTGTCGTCACGAGCCGGGACGACTACCTCTGGGCCCGGGACTTCATGCGCGAGCACCTGCTCAGCGAGCGGGTCCGGGAGGTGCTCTTCAGCCCCGTCCATGGCGAAGTCGATCCCCAGGATCTCGTCGCCTGGATGCTCCAGGATCGTCTCGATGCGCGACTGAATCTGCAGCTGCACAAATACGTGTGGAGCCCAGAGACCCGAGGCGTCTAACGCTCAGACCAGAGACTCAACGCCGCCGGAGGATACGTCGCCACGAGCGTCCCGCTTCCACGCCGTGCGCCTCCTCCAACCACTCGATCAATCTCTTCATCCGATCCCAGTCTGCGACCTCCTCCGCCAAATCGAGCGCCACCTCCAACGCCCGCTTCGAGCGCTCCCCGGGGGATTGCCGGACGAGACGCGCCATGCGACGGGCGAGCTCCGTCTTCGCATCATCCCCGATCACCCAATCCGCGTCCTCCTCCCGAAATGGCGGAGCCTCCTGCGGAGCTTCCGCCTCATCGAGTTCCGCTGCAGCGGGAGCGGGCGCGCTCTCGCCAAGAGCGGCTTGTGGAGGCGGGAGCGCGGATGGAGCCGACTGGATGGGGGCCATGCCTGCGGCCCCCGACTTCGCCAGGCCCCCCTTCCCCGACGTCACGGATTGGGCTGAACCCAGCTTGCTCAAGCCCCGGGCCTTCCTCTCGGGAGCAGCTCCCGCCTCCTTGCCAAATCCGTTCGCCTGGCTCAAAACAGACCGCTGTACCGCGTCCGCTGGAGCGACCTCCGCCTCCTTGCGGCGTGCGCGGGGGACTTTGGAGACACGAAGCTCCTGCTTCGCATTGGAGGCCTTTTTCGAGACCGGTCTCTTCGTCTTGCGATCAGACTGCGCGTGGAGCGTGGCCTTCTTCTTCACGGGAGCCGACGCCTTCTTCGTCGCGACAGGGGCGGCTGCCTTCTCCAGCGCGATCTCCGGAACCTTCTCCGGTGCAGCAGCCACTCCGCCGATCGGTTCATCCGCGAACGCCCCCTCTTCCAGCTCCTCCGCCAGCTCGAGCTCTGCGAGTCCGTCCAGAACCTCGGGGGCAACGGCCACCGGCCTGGCGGGCTCCAGCACACGCTCCCCCTCCCCAGGCGCATTGTCTGGAATGAAATCCACGACATAGAGACCGACACCCGCGACGAGCACCAGGGTGAGCGCGCTCGCGAGCGCCGGCTGATTCCATCCCGCGAGGAAGCGCTCCCAGAGCGAGGGAGCTTCTCGGCGCCGACGCGACGCCACTTCCGCGGCCTCGGAGAGGACGGCGTCCCGAACGGAGCGAGAGACCGGGAGCTCTTGCGACACGCTGGGAAGCCCCGCTCGTGTCTCCTGGAGCTCTCCAAGCTCCGCCTGCAGATCTGGATGCTCCAGGATCGCTGCTTCAAACGCGGCGCATTCCACCGGAGAGAGCTCCTCGTAGAGGTACTCCAGCATCTGCTCCTGAATTCTCTCTCGCGTCATCGCCATGACTCGACTCCTGGCCCCGCTATTGGGGAGCCATCTCCTTCAAATGCTCGCGCAACGCCTTGAGAGCGTAGCGCATCCGACTCTTCACGGTGGGGACCCCGACATCCAACATCGACGCGATCTCCTGAAAACGGACGCCATGCACTTCGCGGAGCAGAAAGACCTCCCGCTGCTCCGCGGGAAGCGATTCGAGCGCCTCCTGCAGCGCCTCCGTGAACTCCCCATCCATCGCCCGCCTCTCCGTGTCCGGCCCGGGATGCGCGACCCTGTCCCCAAGACGCCCGCTCTCCTCCCCCCGAATCGGCTGGTCCAAAGAGGCGTGCTTTCGATGGCTGGCGCGACGATAGGCATCCACGACGAGGTTGCGTGCGATCTGAAAGAGCCAGGTCGTGAGCTTCGATCGCCGCTGCCATCCGGCGCCCTGGCGCACGACGCGCAGAAACACCTCCTGCACGAGCTCCTCCGCCAGGGCTGCATCCGCGATCTGGCGGCGGATGAACGCATGGACACGCGGCGAATGCCGATCAAAGAGGATCGTGAACGCGCCCGCGTCCCCCTCGAGATAGCGGTCCATCAACACGGCGTCGGAGTTCGGATCCATCCCCTCATGGGATGCCTCCGATTTCCCCTCCTTCTCCCATGGAAGACGCATGAACCCCGCCAAAGATCTATTCGATGAAGAATCTGTGCTCGGAAAGAGCATACCGCCTCTGAGCCAGGATGCGAAAAGGGTCGCATGCGAGTAGATCCACCGCCCTGCGGAGGGCTCCCGTCGTTCTTCGGTTGCCTCACCATCAGCCAGCGTTTAGGGTACGCCCCGCGGACGGCTCCACGAGGACCCCATGATTCGACGATTCCAGCATCTGTGCCTGCTCCTCGGAGCGCTCCTCATGCTCGTTGGAGGCGCCTCCAACGCCGCCGCCGAAACCGCCACGCGGGTCTTTCTGAACGGCATCCCGACGCCCGTCTATTTCAACGACGGCGACAGCTTTCGTGTCCTCGCCGGCAAATTGAAGGGCAGCAAGGCCCGGCTCGCGGGATTCAACACGCTGGAGAGCTACGGCCCCGTCCATCAATGGGGCACCTGGTCACGCCATGAGCTCTCGCGCTACGCGAGCCTCGGGACGTTGAACGCTCGAAAGGGCGTCTGGCGCTGCACATCCGACATGGACAAGGACGTCTACGGACGCATCCTCTGGGACTGTCCTGACCTCGCGGTGGATCAGGTCCACAAAGGCCTCGCTCACGCGATGACGGTGACTGAAGACCCCGCGGACGCCCGGCTGCTCGTGGCCCAGGCAGATGCGATCGCCAATCGCCGGGGAATGTGGGCGCACGGAGCCCCCGACTTCGTGCTCACGTCGCTGCACTCCACGACCGAAAACTGGGGTGATAAGAAGCCGTATAACCGTCAGGTGAGCTCGAAAGACGGCCATTCCTGGAAGTTCCTCCACGACCACGCGATCGCCGAGTGCCAGTCCATGTGCACGCCCGCGAAAGACCCCAATGCCGAGACGATCCGAGCGAAAGCGGCGGCGCTGCTGGCGGACCCCGCCCTTCAAGCGGGCCTCGAAGGGCTGACCGTGGAGAGCCTCGCAGACCTCATCACGGGATTTGTGACCGGCGGAATCCTCGGCAAATTGCCGAAGGAGGACACCCGATACACCCTCGAGACCGCGCTCACGCGGGCGATTTCGGAGGGAAGCCTGAGCGAATCTGACAAGCCCGCCTCCTGCATGGTCTATGTGGCCTTCAAGCGGCGCTACGGCGCGACCCGAGCGAAGTGCCTCCGATGAGCAAACGCCTCCCATGGGGAGCGCTCGCGCTCCTGGCGTCGTTCATCGCGTGCGACTACACGCCCGCCATCGCGCCCATCGCGGGTTACGAGACCAACGACATGGCCTGCAGCGACGGCCTCGACAACGACATGGACGGTCTCTACGACTGCAAGGACCCCGACTGCTTCGTGAACGCAAACTTCTGCGGAGAGGTGGTCCCGCTCATCCCTTTTTACGAGGATGAGAGCTCGCCGAACGTCTGCCACGACTTCATCGACAACGACGACAACGGAAAATACGACTGCGGCGATCCCCAATGCCAGTCCATCATGGAGAACTGCTGCAGCACTGAAAACGACGACGTCGCCTGCAGTGATGGTCTCGACAACGACCAGAACGGGTTCGCGGACTGCGGTGACTGGTCGTGCAGCCACGGCGTGTTCGTGACCGTCTGCTCCGATGAGATCGGCGCTACCTGCACGGATGGACTCGACAACGACGAAGACGGACTCACGGATTGCGAAGAGTCCCAATGCACGCTCGTCGAACAATGCCAGAAGCCGGAAGACAGCGCGGAGCTCTGCCAGGACGGGCTCGACAACGATGGCAACGGATCCACCGATTGCGCCGACCCCGTCTGCAAGGACCTCGTCCCGGCATGTGGCGCCGAGACCAGCCTTCAAGCGTGTCAGGATGGACTCGACAACGACGGAAACAGCTTCACCGACTGCCAGGACTTCTCCTGCAGCAAGTCCACCACGCCCTCGGTGCTTGAATACTGCGGAAACCTCCCCTCCGAGACGACGCTCGAGACCTGTCAGGACAGCGTCGACAACAACCAGAACGGATTCGTCGACTGCGACGACTACAGCTGCTCCAAGTCCACGAACACGGACATCCTCGCGCACTGCGCGTCCATCGGAGAGTTGACCCTCGAGAAATGCAGCGATGGCATCGACAACGACCAAAACGGATTCGGCGACTGTCAGGACTACTCCTGCAGCCTATCGGAGGACGTCGAGGTCTTCGCCTACTGCGCGGAGAAGCTCGAGAACACGTTCGCGAAATGCACCGACGGGATCGACAACGACGGCAACAACCACGCCGATTGCGAAGACTATTCCTGCTCCCGTGCGAAGGACGTGGCGACGGCTCAGGCCTGCCAGGAGAGCCTGACTGCGCCGGGGGAAGAAGCCAACCAACGCTGCCAGGATGGACTGGACAACGATCTCGACGGATTCGTCGATTGCGAAGACTGGGACTGCAGCTGGAACCCAGAAGTCACCGTGTGCGAAGGCCCACGCGTGTGTGAATGAGGAACGCCATGAATCGAATCTCTGCGCTCATATCCATCCACCTGCTGGGGCTCCCGCTCGCGCTCAGCGCCCAGGAAGCGCCAGTCGCTCCAGCGACCGAGGCGAACTGCACGGATGGCATCGACAACGACAACGATGGACTCCCGGACTGCGGGGACTCGGACTGCACGAACGAACCGACCTGCGCGGCAGATGGCAACCCCGAGAACACCAACGCCCGCTGCAATGACTGGATCGACAACGACAGCGACGGGCACGTCGACTGCGACGACAATGATTGTCAGGAGAGCCAGGTCAGCGTCTGCGGGGGATCCTGGAAGGGGCCACTCGAGCCGACCTCCGCCCCGACGACGGGAGGAGACACCGAAAATCTGCCCGACCTGAAGGAGGGGGAGACGACGGTCGATCTCATCGGGAGAGGAGGAGACATCGACGGCGAGCGAAACGACATGCTCTGCTCCGATGGTGTCGACAACGACGGCGACGGACGAACCGACTGCGCCGACTTTGGATGTCGTTTTGATCCCGCCGTGCGCGTGTGTCACCCGAGCCCCGGGATGCGCTTCTCCGTCGTCGCGAGCATCGCCGGAAGCTACAGCTTGGAGGAAGAGAAAGGGGATACCCGATTCTCCAAGCTTCAGCTGCGAACGCTGGGAACAATCCCGGGAATTCAGGACTCGTTCTACCTCATCAGCATGCGCGCCGAGAAGACGCCGCGACTCACCTTCGCGATGTTCAAGGTGCCGATCGCCAACGGCCACTTCATCAACATCAACTCAGGCGGCGGCGGCTTGAGCAATCAAAACGTCGTGGGATCCCAGAAGCAGCTCCTCCTCGATCCTCCTTATGCTCTCGGTTCTGCGTTTGAACAGGGGAACGGGGCCTCCGTGGAGTTCAGTGGTCCCCTCGGAGACAGCGGACGCTTCCATTATCGCACCTATCTGGCGGGTGGTTCGGGTCTCTTCTCCGGAAACGTCGGAGGGCGCTACTTCGACTTCGACGACCAGAACTACACCTGGGGAGGGGGCGCTCAGGTACAGTGGAACATCCTCGGCAGCTACAGCCGATGGGACACCCAGTTCCTCTACACCCCCGTTCAACTCACTTCGGCCCTCCTGCTGGGCGGAAAATACGATGAGCGTGCGCAGGAACGATACCCGGCGGCGAACGCTCAGTTCGTTCTTCGCTGGAATCGCCTCACGTTCAGAACCGAGGCGTACTACAAACGCGAGCTCGAGTTCGAGTCGACCCAGTTGTCGTATCACGTGCAAGCCGGCGTGCTGCTCTGGCCAAAACACCTCATGATCGGCGCGGACTTCGGTCAATTCCTCCCCGGCGAGATGGAGAAGCCCATCGGGTTCGACGACATGGGAACCGAGCTTCGTCGTCAGCAGGAGACGACGCTCTGGAGAGCCGCGCTGCACTGGTTCTTCTGGAAGAACATCGGGCTCGCGAGCATCCTCTACTCGGATATCGAGCAGACCAGCCGCGACGCCGACGCCGACAAACCGACCAGCCGGGAACGCGAAGTTCGTCTCGAAGTCCAGTATCGCTTCTAGCCCCATCCCCCGGACTTTGCCCATACAGATTGGACCGCTTTCTTGAATGGGCCTCCGGCGTTCCCTATCCTACTCCCCATGGCCTCGAAGCACCTCATCTGGCTCCTCGGCGTAATCCTGGTCGGCATCAGCTGCGCGGAAACGCCCTCGCCCGCGCCCTGCGTGGGTTCCGCATGCGATCCAGACCCCGCGCCCCCTCTGGGACCCGAGAGCGGGCTCCACTTCATCGAAGGCCCCTATGGAAGGCACGCGAGCGTCGCCATCGCCGACGATGGAGCGATGTTCATCGTCGCGCATGACCACGAACGCAAAGCGCTGGTCGTGGGGATGGGGTCGACGTTCGACGAGCTGATCTGGATCGATGTCGACGGCACAGAGCCCGAACGCGACGTCGGATACGACACGACGGCAGTCCTCGGGACGGACGGAGCCCTCCACATCCTGTACCGGGACCTCACGGAGAGTGAACTGCGCCATGCCCGATTGGAGGAGGGAGGGAGCGTCAGCATCACGAGCATCGGCCCCATCGGGCAGGACGGTACGCGACCGGACATGGCGATTGCCGCGGACGGGGCGATCCACATCTGCCATCACCTGGCGAGCACCGGAGCGCTCCGGCACGTCGCCCGCAGCGTGGAAGGAACGTGGAGTCAGACCGACGTCCCTCCAGCCCCGATCCCCGGTTGCGAAATCGACGAGAGCTGCGATGAGCTCCGCACACGGGGAACGCACTGCGCCATCCGGGTCAGACCTGACGGCCCAGTGATCGCGTATTACGACGACAGCCTCCAAGCGCTCGCGCTGGCAGCGAAGGTCGCTGGGCAATGGATCGGAAAGCTCGTCGACGGCGTCCATCCCGAGACCGGAATCAACAATATCAACGTCGGGCGATGGCCGGCGCTGCAGATCGATGCGTTCGGGAACCTCTCCATCGCGTACCACGATGCCACATCGGGCGCCCTCCGCTTCGCTGCATCCGCGCAGGGACAGATCAAGGTCCAGGTCATCGACTCGGGCCAAAGCGTCGACCCCTCGACCGGAGCGACCGTGAACGCCATCGTCGGTGTGGAGAGCCGCCTCGTGACCACGGCGGATGGAAGACCCCTCATCTACTCGCGGGACGCGACCCACGCCACAGTGCAGCGAGCGGAGCGGATCGGAGAGATCTGGACGCTCTCGACGCTGGACCTATCCCATCCTGCGGGCTTCTCCCTCTCCGCTGCGTGGAGAGCGGATGTCGCCTCTGCGGCGGTCTTCGAATCCTGGGAACCCTTCATCGACGCCGAGGGAGACATCGCGTGGAAGAGGAGGCTAGTCGCATGGATCGACTGATCTTCTCCGCCCTCCTGATTGGGGGATGCTGGACAGCCGGCTGCCAGGCCACCACCCCCCCCCAGGAGGGAAGCGCCCAGCTCGCGGTGGGCCAGGGCATGAGCGTTCATCTGCTCCATCCAAGCTGGGAGCTGATGGCTGGACACGTCCTCGAATCCCTCCATGAGCCCGACGAGGGGGAGTGGCTGCAATCCATGGCCCTGGAGACCCCGAACGGAACCCTCTCCGTGTTCACCACCGCCTACATCGACGACGTGAACATCGGGCCCCTCATCGAGGGCTCTGTACACGCCGCGATCTCTCTGACAGGTATCCAGCTGAGCTCCCCGGTCGACGCTCCTGACTGCTTCCCCGAGGAGATCCTGCCAGAGGCCACAGTCTCCTTCGCCATCGTGCCGGCCCTCGCCAAGAACCAGGAGCTGACGTTCGTCCTCGAAGATTCCGTCACCACAGTGACCCCGAATTGGGTACCGCTCGGTTCCCCCTGCACCGGAGAGGAGGGGTTCGATCCCATCGCCGCCGCGCTGGACGCGTTGGGGAAGGACGTCGCCTCTGAGGCTTCCTTGCATCTCGGAGAGTTCCTGAAGATGAAGACTCAGCTCGGGTCCGCGAGGCTCCAATGGCGAACTCCCGACGGCGCCTTCACCGATTGGACCATCGCGAGCGCCATGTCGGACCAGACCCCCGACCTGCTGGTGAAAGACGGCGACGCAATGATCGCACCCCTCGACCTCCTCCTCGGCGGACCCCATCACTCCTGCGTGCCGGCGATGGAACCGCTCCCCATCCTCGAGCGAGAGCTTCCGTCCTTCGGCAACCTCCCGACGGGTCCCCTCCCCGGCGATCCCAGCCTGCTCGTTCACGTGCATCGCGCTGCCCTCGAGCGGATCGCCATCGATGCCCATCGAGCCGGTCTATTCTGCCATCAGGCCGAGCTGCCCACGACGCTTCGCCTCGGAGATCTGCCCGTCTCCAGCTCCCTCAAGAATCTCTTCGGAGAGGACGCGGGGGTCGAGGTGCGCATCCAACCCATCACGCCTCCCCAGGTGAATCTTGGAGACAAGGGGGAAGGCGGAACGCTCTCCGTACACCTCCTCTTCGGACGCATCCGCACGGAGGTGTTCGCCATCGTGAACGGCAACCCCATTCGCATCCATGTGATGGACTCGGCGGCGAGCGTGACTCTCGGTAGCGAGACGAGCCCCATCGACCTCAGCGTCGCCCCGCTGGCGGTGCTCGACGTCCACACGAGCAAGAGCGATTTCGACGGGAGCCCCTTCGGACCGCCTCCCGGAGAGAGCGAAGCGTTGACTCAGCAGGTCTTGAAACAGGTCTTCAGCGATCTGCTGACGCCCGTTCAATCGATCCTCGCGTGGAGCCCGCTCACCGTCGCGCTCGAGCCGATGCCCGCGTTCCGACTCCTCAGCGACCACGCCATCTTTCCCTACCGCTCGCCTCCCCCCTCCCCGTGAACGGAGCTTGACCGGTTTGACACCATTCCCGCGGAGCGGCACGATCCGGCCAAGGCATGCCATGCCCGATGACAAGGAGACCCTGATGACACGAACCCCCTGGCTCGCTCTCACCCTCGCGCTTGCGCTCGCGCTGGTGCTTGCCGCCGGAACCGCCTTCGCCCGGGCTGGAAAGTCTGCCCGCGTGATGTACACGGGCAAGCTCCAAAACGAGAACATGGGAAAGATCGCAGGCGTGTACCCGATCCAGTTTTCGCTCTACAAGACACGCAAGGGACGACGCGCCATCTGGTCGGAATCGCTCTGGGTCGCGGTCGAAAATGGCAACTATTCTGTCGAGATCGGGGCCCGCAAGAAGCTCCCCCGTTCGCTGAATCTCGAGCGTCTCTTTCTAGGCGTTGAGATCGTCGGCATCGGAGAGATCCTCCGAGAGCGCCTGATCCCGGAAACACGAGCTGCGCCACAGCCTGCGATGAACACGATCTCCGCTCCCGCACCCGCCTCGAAGACGGACCCGCTCGGCGCGGCGTCCGGTGCCAGCGTCGTTGATGAAGCCATGTTCGCCTATGAGGCCGGCTATTCGAAAAACTCGGCCAAGCTCAACAACATGGATGTCGAGGAGCTGAAGAAGTTCATCCACGTACCGGTGAAGCTCGGCTTGACCACAAAGAACACGAGCCCCGCCGGAGGCGCAGGAGGCTATGAGTTCACCGAGTCCTGCCCAAAAGGCTACGTTGTGACCGGCATGCGCGGCGCCGCCGGCAAATACCTCGACAGCCTCACGCTGATCTGCTCTCCCCTCGAATAAACGCTCAAGGCCGCTCGTGCGCCACGCGCGAATGGGAGGCGTCCTCGAAGATCTCGGAGAAAAAGCACGGACGCGTCAAAAGATAGTCCCCTTGCGCGGAGTCCAACTTGATGGGAACTACCTGCGCGATCCACTGGTGCCTCGAGTTCAACTCGCTCACCTCCCGATAGCGCGCCTTGGCGGCGGCCATGTTGCGACCGCGCTGATGACTTTTCCCGAGTTCGCATCGGGCCTGCCACTGCTTTGGATCCAGTCGTGCGGCCGACTCGAAGAGCGCCTTCGCCTTCGCGCCTCGCTTCAACGCGAGCTGGGTCATGCCATGGTTGAACGCGATCACCGGATCGTCGGGACGCGCCGCACGGAGCGCAGCATACCCCTTGGAAGCCGCGGCCAGCGCTCCCCGTCGAAAGTGGAGATTGCTCTGAGTGAACGCTCCCTCCCACGCGTTGGGTCGCAGGCGCCGGAAGGTCGCCAGGTGAGAGACGACCGTGGGGTATTTTCGCTCCCGAAGACCGCGCTCCGCGAGATGCAGATGCATGGGGGCGAGATTCGGAAAATCCTTGAGGAGATCCGCCAGAAACCGATTCGTTCGCGCCCGATCGCGGATGGACTC
>Ga0114996_10002375_pt1 | contig 24414 bp, 18 predicted proteins | sample ArcticOcean_MG_C_4_FD_87039 | JGI IMG/M metagenome (GOLD analysis project Ga0114996, IMG submission 87039) | Marine microbial communities from western Arctic Ocean - ArcticOcean_MG_CB4_134 | ecosystem: Environmental > Aquatic > Marine > Oceanic | place: Arctic Ocean: Canada Basin | collected... | reverse complement strand
GGGCCGGGTTCAGGAGCTCGAGGCGATGATCCAGAACGCAGTTATCATCCCCAACCACAAGACTGCCAAGGGCCGGTCCACAATCGTAGGGATGGGGTCCATCGTCAAGGTCGAGTCTGCGCAGGCGAAGCGGCCGACAACCTACACCATCGTCGGCAGCCCGGAAGCGTCGCCCTCGGATGGGCGCATTTCCAACGAATCGCCGATCGGCAAGGCGCTCATCGGCAAGAAGGTCGGCGACGAGGTCGAGTTCGCCGTCCCCGCCGGGAAGCAACGGCTCAAAGTTCTCCAGGTCCGGTAGCCATCCCTCTGGTCAGCGTCGAGCGGCCGGCACTACCGCCCCTTCGGTGGTTCCTCCGCGGAGGCTCGCTGGCCCGAACCACAGGCCCTCAATGGCAACGCCATGACACAGCGTGGTGACGAACTCCTCCACAGCCGCCAAGTAAAACTGGCGGCGCTGCGTGCGCGCGGCGTCGATCCTTACCCACCCGACTTCCGCCGGCGGCATACGACCTCGCAAGCCGTCGCCAAGTTCGAGGCAGCCGAGGCCAAAGGAGAGGAGCGGGGGCCGACGACAGCAGTCGCCGGACGGATCATCCGCCTACGCGACATGGGCCGCGCATCTTTCGTGGATGTGGAGGACAGCAGCGGCCGGATTCAACTGTTCTTGCGGGCGAACGCGCTGGGTGCTGGCTACCAACTGCTGGAACAGCTCGACCTCGGCGACTTCGTCGGTGCCCGCGGCACGCTCATCCGGACCCGCATGGGCGAGGTTTCCGTTGAGGTGTCGCGCGTCCAAGTCCTAGCCAAGGCCATACGGCCTCCGCCGGACGACTACTACGGGCTCCACGACCAGGAGACGCGCTACCGTCAGCGCTACTTGGATCTCATCGCAAACCGTCCGGTACACGAAGTCATGCGTGCGCGCAGCCGCATCGTGTCAGCCCTGCGCCGCTACTTCGACTCCAAGGGGTTTGTCGAGGTGGAGACGCCCGTGCTGGTGGCCGTCCCCGCGGGTGCTATGGCCGAGCCCTTCGTGACACAGCATCACGCGCTGGACCGGCGCCTGTACTTGCGCATCGCGACGGAGCTCAACCTCAAACGGCTCATCGTGGGCGGCATGGACAAGGTCTACGAGATCGGTCGCGTCTTCCGGAACGAGGGCATCGACCGCGACCACAACCCGGAGTTCACGCTGCTTGAAAGCTACGAAGCCTACGCCGACTACCGGACAGTCATGCGCACCGTCGAGGCTCTAGTCCCTTTCGTCGCGAAGCGAGCGCTGGGTACCACGAGCGTCGAATTCGACGGTACCACCATCGAGCTCAAAGGGCCATGGCCGCGAGTCTCGCTACGTGATGCTCTTCGAGAGCACGCAGGCTTTGACCTCGACGAGCACCCGACGGCGGAGTCGATGGCAGGAGTTCTCGCGGCGAGGAACGTCGTCGCGACCTACGCCGAGAGCCGCGGCCGCCTCATCGACAAGGCGCTAGCAACCTTCGTCGAGCCTAAGCTCATCCAGCCGACGTTCCTCGTCGACTACCCCACCGAGATGTCGCCTCTGGCCAAGGCGAAAACCAGCGACCCGCGCTACACGGAGCGCTTCGAGGCATTCGCTGGCGGCATGGAGATCGCCAACGCCTTCAGCGAGCTCAACGACCCTGTCGTCCAGCGCGAGCGCCTTGAGGAGCAGGAGGAGCTGCGCCGCCAGTACCAGGGCGAGGAACTCGACCGAATCGATGACGACTACATCGTCGCCCTAGAGCACGGCATGCCGCCAACCGGCGGGCTCGGCATCGGCGTCGACCGATTGGTCATGCTGCTCTTGGGCCAGCACTCCATCCGGGACGTCGTGCTATTTCCCCAAGTCCGGTCCATCGAGGAATAGCGGCCGCAATGATCGACATCGACCTTGTCCGGCGACGACCTAGCGACCTGCGGCGCGCACTCGAACGCCGCGGCGAAGACCCGGCCGTCGTCGACGAGTTGGCCCGGCTCGACGACCAGCGTCGGGGGTTGGTGGCGGAAGCAGACCAGCTGCGCGAGCACCGCAACGAGGCCAGCAAAGCCATCGGCATGGTCATCAAGCAGGGCGGTGACGCCGACGCAGCGCGTGAGGACGTACGACGCCTTAGCGAGCGCCTCAAGGAGATCGAAGACGAGGAGCGCGGCGCTGGTGAGGCTCTACGCTCCCTGCTCCTGACCGTCCCCAACCCACCGAACGCCGACGTGCCCGACGGCAAGGACGAAACGGCAAATATCATCCTTCGCCAGGAAGGCGAGCCGCGGACATTGGACTTTGAGGCGAGGGCGCACTGGGACCTCGCCCAAAGCCTGGGCATCGTGGACATGGAGCGCGGCGCGAAGCTCTCCGGCTCGCGCTTCTACGTCTTCGGCGAGATGGGCGCTCGGCTTCAGCGCGCCCTCGTGCAGTGGATGCTCGACTTGCACCGCACCGAGCACGGCTACCACGAAGTGGGCGTGCCTCTCCTGGTGCGGGCCGAGGTCATGGAGGGCGCCGGAAATTTGCCCAAGTTCGCCGACAATCTCTACCACGACGGCGAGGACGACCTTTGGCTGATCCCCACGGCCGAGGTGCCGCTGACGGGCCTCCACCGCGACGAGATACTGGAGCCGGGGACGCTGCCCTTGCGCTACATGGCCCACTCCCCGTGCTTCCGACGGGAGAAGACCGCTGGCGGACGCGACACGCGGGGCATTAAGCGCGTCCACCAGTTCGAGAAAGTCGAGATGTACCAATTGACGGCGCCTGAGGACTCCGCCGCGACGCTGGATGCGCTAGTCGGCCACGCCGAGGAGGTCTGCCGGCGCCTGGGCATCGCCCATCGCGTGCTCCAACTCTGTACCGGCGACCTCGGCTTTCAGTCCGCGAAGAGCTTCGACATCGAGATGTGGTCGCCTGGCTCGCAGGAGTGGCTGGAGGTCAGCACCTGCTCAACGTGCGGCGACTTCCAGGCTCGCCGCGCGTCGATCCGCTTCCGGCGCGAGGCCGGCTCACGGCCAGAGCCGGTGCACACACTCAACGGGTCGGGCCTGGCACTACCGCGCGTCATGATCGCCATCATCGAGAACTACCAACGCCCTGACGGTTCCGTTAGGGTCCCCGACGTGCTGGTCCCCTATCTGGGGCAAACGGTGCTGGAGCCGGTGAGCTAGGTGACGGAGCAGAACGGGCAGTCGCCGCGAATGCATCGATCAGCACGTAGCCAGGGATGACGCCTGTGCCCTTGAGGCTGCGGGGACGAGGAATCGCGTCCGCGAAAGACATGTGCTAAGCATGCCAACCGGAAGGCCGCGAAGCTATTCGCCGCTCTCTGCAAGCTTGCACGTTTGACGGTCGCCGGGGGGCGGCTCCTACAATTCATCCCCGAGGCCAATACCCAAGGCCAATACCCAGGGCCGCCACGCCTAACGGAACAAAAGGCTCGCATGTTCAAACGTATCGTCCTCTCCAACGGGCTGCGCGTGCTCACTAGCACCATGCCCCACAGTCGCTCGGTCTCCGTCGGGATATTCGTCGGGGCCGGTTCTCGCTACGAAGACGACGCCCTCGCTGGCGCGTCGCACTTCCTCGAGCACATGTTGTTCAAAGGCACGGCCAAGCGGCCGGAGCCCCAGTTGATCAGCGGAGCCATCGAGGGCGTCGGCGGTGTCATCAACGCCAGCACTGACCGTGAGATGACGATCTACTGGACCAAGGTGGCCGCCGAGCACTTCGAGCTCTCCCTTGATGTCTTAGTGGACATGGTCCGGGCCCCCATCATGGCCAAGGACGAGCACGAGCGTGAGCGCGGCGTCATTCTGGAAGAGCTGGCAATGACCTACGACCAGCCGGATGCCTACGCAGACATGCTGATCGACCAGACGCTCTGGCCGGACCAGCCGATGGGCCGGGATGTCGGCGGCACCCGCGAGTCGGTCAGCGGCATCTCCCGACAAAACCTGGTCGACTACCACCAGCGCCAGTACGTGCCGCATAACACTGTCGTCGCCATCGCCGGCGGCGTGTCCGAAGAACGAGCGACAGCAGCAGCCGAGCGCCTGTTGGGCGATTGGGGGCCCGGCGAGCCCCTCGACTGGTACCCAGTCGAGCGTAACGTCGACGGCGCGCGAGTAGCGCTCGGCAAGAAGAGGTCCGACCAAGCACATCTCGCCCTGGCGATGCATAGCGTCTCGGCCTTAGACTCCCAGCGCTACGCGGTCGATATGATGAACGCGGTGCTGGGTGAGGGCATGTCCAGCAGGTTGTTCATGGAGCTCAGGGAACGGCGCGGCCTCGCCTATGACATCGGCAGCGGCTCGTCACACTACCGCGACTGCGGCGCCATCACCGTCTACTGCGGGACCGACCCCACCAAGGTCGACGAGACACTACGCGGCATCATGCATGAGCTTGAGCTCATGCATGAGCGCGTCGCGCCAGAAGAGCTCGACCGCGCGGCCGCCTTTGCCACGGGGAGACTCCAGCTCCGGCTAGAGGACACGCGGGCCGTCATGTCGTGGCTCGGAGCCCAAGAGCTGCTGTTCGACCACGTCCGGCTACCCGAAGAGGTCATTGCAAGTGTGCGTGCGGTCACCGTCGACGAAGTCCAGGCCGCCGCGGACACCTATATCACGCCGGACAACTACCGGCTGGCCGTCGTCGGCCCTTACCGCTCGGATGCGCGCTTCCGCAAGCTGCTGGTGTAGTAGCTAGCGTCGCTTCGCATGCAACGCAGAGAGGCCCCGGTCAGGTGACCGGGGCCTCTCTTTCGTGCTTCACTTATGTGTTCCGCACAGGGCTTGTGGCGACTGCCATAGCCCGAGGCGCGGGATTACATCATGTCGTGCATGTCGGGCATAGCCGGTGCTCCACCCGCGTTCTTCTGCGGGGCGTCAGTAATCAACGACTCGGTCGTCAACACCATGCCGGCGACGCTTGCTGCGTTCTCCAGCGCGGCTCGAGTCACCTTCGCCGGGTCCACGATGCCCCGTTCGAGCATGTGGCCCCACTCGTTGGCCTCGGCATCGTAGCCCCAGTCGCCCTCCGACTTCATGGCCTCGTTGACGATGACGTCACCGGCCTGGCCGGAGTTGATCGCGATGAGGCGGATGGGCTCCTCGGTCGCATGCTGGACGATCCTGGCTCCAGTCGCCTCGTCGCCCGTGAGCTTGAGCTTGTCGACCGACGCGGCGCTGCGCACGAGCACCACGCCCCCACCGGGGACGATGCCCTCGTCTACCGCAGCGCGAGTCGCCGAGAGGGCGTCCTCAACACGGTCCTTCTTCTCTTTGAGTTCGACCTCTGTCGCTGCTCCAACCTTCATGATGGCGACGCCGCCTGAGAGCTTAGCCAGGCGCTCCTGGAGCTTCTCGCGGTCGAAGTCGGAGGTCGTGTCTTCGATGCGGGATTTGATCTGCTTGATCCGGTCTTGGATCTCCGTTTCGGAGCCATGTCCCTCGACGAACGTCGTGCCGTCCTTGGTGGCCACGACTCGCCGGGCTCGCCCGAAGTCCTCAGGAGTGAGGGAATCCAGCTTGCGCCCGATCTCCTCGCTGACCACGGTCCCGCCGGTGAGGGTCGCGATGTCCTGCAACATCTCCTTGCGCCGGTCGCCAAAGCCAGGGGCCTTGACCGCCAGCGCGTTGAGCGTGCCACGGAGCTTGTTGACGACCAAGGTCGCGAGGGCTTCACCCTCGACGTCCTCAGCGATCACGACGACGTTCTTTGTCAGCTGCAGGACCTTCTCGAGGCCTGGCAGAAGATCACTGACGGCGCTGATCTTTTTGTCCGTGATGAGAATGTACGGGTCTTCGATGACCGATTCCATGCGGTCGGAATTGGTCAGGAAGTAAGGGGAGACATAGCCACGGTCGATCTGCATTCCTTCAACGTACTCGACCTCATAGCCCAGGCTCTTGCCCTCTTCGACGGTGATGACGCCGTCCTTGCCGACCTTCTCCATCACCTCAGCAATGAGGTTGCCCATCTCGCTATCGTGGGCGGAGAGGGACGCAACCTGGGCAATCTGCTCTTTGGTCGTCACTGGTGTCGACATCTTGGCGATCTGTTCACGGATGGAAGCGACGGCCTTCTCGATGCCGCGTTTGAGCACCATGGGATCAGCGCCGGCGGCGATGTTCCGGAAGCCTTCGCTGATGATGGCCTGCGCCAGCACGGTCGCAGTGGTCGTTCCATCGCCAGCGACGTCATTGGTCTTGGTGGCAGCCTCTTTCAGAAGCTGTGCCCCCATGTTCTCGTAGTGGTCTTCAAGCTCAATCTCCTTGGCGATCGTCACGCCATCGGAGCAGACGCTCGGCGGGCCGAACTTCTTGTCGAGGACGACATTCCGTCCTCGCGGGCCGAGGGTCACCTTCACTGTGTTGGCCAGGATGTCCATCCCGACCTTAAGCGATCGACGGGCGTCGTCGCCAAAAAGAATCTGTTTTGCCATTGGGGTTTCTCCTCTCGCTCGTCTATTGGGTGTCGCTCTAGCCGATCTTGGCCAGGATGTCCCGCTCCGACAGGATCAGATACTCCTCACCATCGTCGGTGAACTCTGTCCCTGCGAACTTCGAGTAGACGACCGTGTCGCCGGCCTTCAAGTCCATCTCAATTCGCTTGCCCTCGTCCGTCATCCTTCCGGCGCCGACCGCGATGACTTTCCCCTCTTGGGGACGCTCGCGCGCACTGTCCGGGATCAACAATCCACTCTTTGTCTGGGTTTCCTGCTCGATCGCCTGGACGACGACTCGGTCGCCAAGCGGCTGAAGCGTTCTCGGCACAGTTGCTCTCCTTTTGTCTCGCACACCAACAACGCCCTAACTGAAGGGCCGGGCCTGCTGGCAATGGGTTCTTGACGGTGCTAGCACTCATCGCGCCTGAGTGCTAATCCGGGGCTGATGGTACGAGCACCACAGTAGCGTGTCAAGAGCCGCGTGCCGCTGGTCATGGCCTGGCCCAGCTGCCTTGCCGAAGTCGCCCCGGCCCAGCGTGGCCGCCGTTTGACACTCCCGCCTGGTCGATGCCAACATGGCCTTCGCTTCCGCGGCCTCATGGCCATCAGCGAGCTCACCATGCCCTCGTCGAGACTAACCACTGAGCGCCGGGGCGCCATTGCCACCGTGACGCTTGGCGCCGAGAACGAGCAGCTCGCCCGTCGGCTCACCGACCTGGATGATGACGCATCGATCCACGTCATCGTCATCGACGGGGCACAAACCACCGGGGCGGTGCCTGGCGGTGCCGCTGCAGCCGTGGCCATGTTGGTGACGCCGTCCATCGCAGCCATCGTCGGCGAGTGCCTGGACGAGCGCCTCGAGCTCTCCTTGGCCAGCGACGTGCGTGTCGCCTCTAGGGCTGCGCGGTTCGGTATGCGTCAAGTCGCCGATGGCCGGCTACCTCGGCAGGGGGGCACGCAGCGGTTGACCCACGCCGTCGGGCGCGCCCACGCCCTGCGGTTGCTACTGACGTCGGATGTCATCGGTGCCGACGAGGCACTGCGCATAGGGCTTGTCCAGGCCGTCGTCCCAGCGTCGCGGTTGGCTACGGCGGTCGCGGCGCTCGCCGAGCGTATTGCCAGCGCAGCGCCGATTGCCGCCGCGTACGCAAAGGAGGCCGTCGCCGCGGGGTCCGACCTCACGTTGGCCCAGGGGTTGGCCTTGGAACACGACCTCGGCGTGTTGCTCCACTCGACGGACGACCGTGCCGAGGGGCTGCGCGCCTTCGCCGAGCGCCGGGCCGCGGCCTACCGAGGACGATGAGCGCATTCGAGACCATCGACTACGCCACGGAAAATGGTGTGGCCCTCGTGACGCTGAGCCGCCCCGAGGCCGTGAACGCCTTCAGCGTCCAGATGCGCGACGACCTGTACGAGGTTCTCTCCTTAGTGCGTGATGACTCCGCCGTCAGAGGCGTCATCTTCAGTGGTGCGGGTGAGCGCGGCTTCTGTTCAGGGGCCGACTTGGCAGAATTCGGCACGGCGCCGTCGCAGGCCATCGCCCGCCGCGTTCGCCGCCAGCGCGACGTCTGGGCCCTACTCGCAGCCATGCGCAAACCGTCGGTCGCCGCCATCCATGGCTACTGTTTGGGCTCCGGCCTAGAGTTGGCCTGCCTCTGCGACTTACGGGTCGCCTCTGAGGACGCCGTCTTCGGGATGCCAGAGGTGTCGCTAGGCCTGGTGCCGGCGGCGGGGGGAACGCAGGTGCTGCCTCGCCTCATTGGTCTGGGCGGTACCGGGCGCGCGCACGATCTGCTGCTGACGGGACGGCGCGTCGGGGCGACGGAGGCGATGGAGATAGGGCTTCTCACTCGTATCGTCCCGCGGGGCGATCACGTCAAGGCTGCCGCCAGCTTGCTCCGCGGTGTCCTCACGGCGCCCGACGGCGCGCTCCACGCAGCCAAGCGCGCCGTCGTGGGCGGCGCCGACCTCCCGCTCGGCGCCGCGCTAGACCTCGAAGACCGGCTCGCCATGGCGCTGGGAGGCCCGCGTGCATAGCCATGACATTCTCGCGATGGCCGCGGCCATCGTCCCTGAGCGCGACGCCACCGTCTTCGACGGCGCGCGGCAGACCTACGCGGAGCTGGCGGCGCGTGCCAACCGGCTCGCCAACGCGCTGGCTGGCCTCGGCGTTGGCCCCGGCGACCGTGTCGCGGTGGTCGACGTGAACACTCCTGCGCACCTTGAAGTGTATTTCGCGGTTGCACGGTTGCGCGCGATCTACGTGCCGATGAATTTTCGCGGCCGTGGGGCCGAACTCGTCTACCCGCTAGAGGTCGCTGCGCCCAAGGTCCTGTTCGCGGGGGAGCGCTACGTGTCGCGGATAGACAGTCTCCCCCTGGCACTCCAGGAGACGGCATTCGTCGCATTCGCCCGCTCGGGCGGCGACAGCGAGGAGAACGGCTGGTCGGCCTACGAAGCACTGTTAGCGGGGGGCGACCAAGAGGAGCTGCGCTTCCCAGAGGGCGACGACGACGCAACCGCAGCCCTACTGTTCACGGCGGGAACCACGGGCAACCCCAAAGCGGTACCCCTGTCTCACTCCTCGTTCACGTCCTTCATGTTGAGCAGCATCGAGCCCGCCGACCCTGATGCGGAGGAGTGCACGCTACTGACGCTGCCGATGTACCACATCGCCGGGCTCCAGAGCGCGCTGGCCGGGGTCTACGGCGGCCGTACGCTCGTCGTCCAACGCCAGTTTGAGGCGCAGGAGTGGATGGAGCTGGTGCAACGGGAGCGAGTGCAGCGGGCGCTGCTGGTCCCTACCATGCTCAAGCAGATCATCGATCACCCTGACTTTCCGTGCCACGACCTATCGAGCCTGGCGGTCCTCACTTACGGTGGGGCGCCCATGCCCTTCACCGTTGTGGAGCGGGCCATCGAGGCGCTGCCGGGCGTGCAGTTCATCAACGCCTTCGGGCAGACGGAGACGGGCTCGACCATTGCAATGGTCCCGCCCGAGGACCATGTCCTCGAAGGCCCGACCGACGTGCTCGCCACGCGTAGGAAGCACCTGGCAAGCATCGGCGTGGCACTACCCGATGTCGAGGTGCGCATCGTCGACGAGGACGGACGGGAGGTCGGAGCAGGCGAGCCGGGCGAGATCATCGCGCGCGGCCCACGGCTCATGCGCGGCTACTGGGGCGACGACGCAGCCTCGGCTTCCACAATCCGGAAGGGCTGGCTCTACACCGGCGACCTCGGTCACATGGACGAGGACGGCTACATTTACCTCGGGGGACGCGCCAAGGATTTCATTAAGCGCGGTGGCGAAATGGTGTCGCCAGAGGAGGTCGAGTCCGTACTCTACGCGCATCCTGGAGTGGAGGAGTGCGCCGTCATCGGCCTGCCGGACGAGACGTGGGGTGAGCGCGTGGTCGCGGTGGTCGTGCCCAAGGCCGGCGAAGGCGCTGCCACAGAAGACGCGCTGTTGGAGGTGGTGCAGGAGCGCCTGGCTCGGTTCAAGCGGCCTGAACAGGTGGTTTTCGTAGACGCTCTGCCACGCAACGACCTGGGCAAGGTGCTCAAGCGGGAGCTGCGCGAGCGACTGGGCGGCTAGCTAGGCGGCGACGGCCTCGCGCTCGTCGCTGGTCTCGGCGGCGAACTGGTGCTGCACGCCGCTCTCGTCCCAGTCCATGCCGCCGCGCCGCCACTCGTAGGCCCAGCCTGCCACCATCAGCAGCAGGAAGAACCCGACTGCCCCGAAAGCCGCCCAGCCCAACGCGTTGAGCCGCGTCGCCCACGGGAACAGGAACACGACCTCCACATCGAAGAGCACGAATAGCAGCGCGTAGCGGTAGTAGCGCACGTTGAAGCGCTCCCAGCGCGGCTCGCCGATGGTCTCCATGCCACACTCGAAGGGGTCGAGTTTGATGGGGTTCGGCCTGGTGGGCCGGATGCCGAGCTTGCCGGCCATGGCCGACAGCATGAGTACGGACGTCGGTACGACCACGGCGGCGGCACCAAGGAATAGGAGCAGACCGTACTGGCGCAGGTAATCTTCCATAGAGAGCCCTCCCCCGAGGACCGTGCCAATCCTAGGCAGCCGTGAGCCGCGGCGTCAAGGCTTCCTCCCGCCCTCCGCCCTCGGTGAACCAGTGGCCGCCAGTGGGTCGCTAACGCCGATCATGCTGTCGCGCGTCACGAACACCGCAAGTGCGCCTCGGGCCACACCGCCCTGCTGTGCCATTTTACGAACTCGCATCCTGAGGCGTGAGGCTCTCGGCCAACAGCTCGATGATGTCCTTCGCCGCCTTCGTTCCCGTGGCCTGCTTGGCGCTGAGCCCTTCGTCCATCATCTGGAGGCAAAAGGGACAGGAGACACCAATCATGTCCGCGCCGGTCGCAAGAAGCTGGTCGGTGCGGAGGTGGTTCACCCTCTGGCCTTCCTCTTCCATCCACATGCGTCCGCCACCGGCGCCGCAGCAGAAGCTCTGCTCCCGCGAGTGGTCCGCAACCTCCACGAGCTCCAGGCCGGGGATGGCCTCGGCGATCTCGCGCGGCTCATCGAACACCCCGTTGTGGCGGCCCATGTAGCAGGAGTCGTGATACGCCATCGTGGCCTCAACGGCGACGACGGGCTTGATGCGGCCCTCACGAACCAGCCGCCCGACGAACTGCGTGTAGTGCTGGACTTCGTAGTGCCCGCCGAGCTGCGGGTATTCGTTTTTCAGCGAATTGAAGCAGTGCGGGCACATGGTCACGATATGCTGAACGCCATAGCGGCCCAACGTCTCAATATTGCCGCGCGCCAGCGTCTCGAACAGGTACTCGTTGCCGAGGCGGCGCGCCGGGTCTCCGGTGCAAGCCTCCTCTTCGCCCAGCACTCGGTAGCGGATGCCGGCAACCTTGAGCACGGAAGCCATAGCCCGCGCTACGGCCTGCGTGCGCGGGTCAAGGGCTGGAGTGCAACCGACCCAGAGCAGTACTTCGTGGTCCGGGTCCTCGGCCATGGTGACGGCGCCCGTCCCTTCCATCCAGTCGGTTCGCGTGGCCTGCGTCCCGCGCCAGGGGTGCCCGCGCTGCTCCATCGAGGTCAACGCCTGCATGGCCGTCTCTGGCGTCGCGGCCTCCTCCATCGTCAGGTAGCGGCGCATGTCGACGATGGTGTCGATGTGCTCGATGCCGACAGGGCACGCCTCGACGCATGCGCCGCAGGTTGTACACGCCCAGATCGCGTCGTCAGTCACGGCCTCGTGGACCAGCGCTGCCTCACTCTGTCCCGCCAGCCTCTCAGCACCGCCGGCAAGCAAAGCGGGAGCGTGGGCAGTCATGTAGGCCTTCGCGTCTTGGACCAGCTTGCGCGGGGACAGCGCCTTGCCGCTGGCCCACGCCGGGCATTGGTCCTGACAGCGTCCGCAGTTAGTGCAGGCATCCAGGTCCAACAGCTGCTTGGTCGTCAGGTGCGGGATGTCGCTGGCGCCAAAGCGATCGAGCGTCATCAGGTCGCCCATGGGGCGGAGCGCGCCCTTGGGACGCCGGACGCTGGAGCGCATGAAGACCGCAATAGGGCCGACGAAGATGTGCATGAGCGGTCCGAACCGCCACGCAGCGTAGACGAATGTGGCCGACATGAGCGCCGCGTGCGCCCACCATAGGACGAAGTGCGTCGCCTCGATCCCGTAGAGGCTCGCGCCAGCGCCCCTGACAGCCACTGCGAGGGCATAGCTGGCGGGTGACCACATCGCCGCGCCTTCGTCGAACAACGCACTAGCTGGCTCCAGTTCAGTCGACGCCTGCCGCAGCGCCTGAAGCGCGAACCCAGACAACGCCATGCCGTACAGCAGGCCCAGCAGCACGCCGTTCTCCAAGATCGTGTTCAGGCGCGCAGCCCGCTGGACGTAGCGCCGGTATGCCGCGATGGTCAGGCCGGCGAGCAACGCGAGACCGGCAAGGTCCCAGACCAACTCCAGCTGGAGCGACCAGCGCACGGTCGCCAGCTGCCAGCCCAGGTACTGCTGCGCGTTGAACTCGGCCGCGCTGACCACCGTCGCCACGAACAGCCCCGCGATACCCCAGAAGACAAGAGCGTGCATGACGCCCGGCAGCGCCTCGTGGCGGACGAACCGCCGGTGCCCCAGCGCATCGGCCAGCACCCAGCGACCGAAGGCGGCGAGGCGGGGCGCCAGCGGCCCAGCATCGGGGTTGGGTACACCCAGGCGCCAATAGCGCGAGCGCCGGTAGAGCGCCCATGCGATGGCTGCAAGGGCGATGAGCCCCGTGATGTAGACGAGGGCACCGAGAGGGTACCCAACGTTCCAGAAGTCGACACGGCCATTCAACTGGTCGGGCATTCTTTTTTGTCCTCGCCCTGGCGCCGTCGGAGGGTCAGCCCCGATAGGCAACATATTCGGGCTTGTCGAGCTCGTCTAGGGTTATGCTGGCTCCCCTTCGCAAGCCCAAAGTGCCCGCTCGCGCTCAGCCTGTCGAAGCGCGAGCGGGCGTGGGCCGGTGGCTAGCCCAGCATCCGCTGGACGGTCGTGCCGATTTCAGCGGGGCTCGGTATCGTCTCGCAGCCAGCCACGGCCAGGGCCTTGACCTTCTCACTAGCCAGCGCGGCCGGCCCTGTGATGACCGCACCGGCGTGACCCATACGCCTGCCAGGGGGGGCCGTCTGGCCCACGATGAGCGCGGCGACGGGCTTACGCACATGCGCCTTGATGTACTCGGCCGCCTCTTGCTCTTTAGTCCCGCCGATCTCGCCGATGAGGACGATGGCCTCGGTCTCCGGGTCCTCGTTGAACAACTTCAGCACGTCGACAAAGTCGGTGCCCGAGACTGGGTCGCCGCCGATGCCAACGCACGTCGACTGGCCGATGCCCAGCTGCGAGAGCTGGTTCACACCCTCGTAGGTCAGCGTCCCGCTGCGCGAGACCACGCCGACTCTACCGGACCTGTGAATGCTGCCGGGCATAATGCCAACCTTCGCGTGCTCGCCGGGGCTGATGAGTCCGGGGCAGTTGGGACCCAGCAGCCGGGTCGCCTTGCCTTCCAGGTAGCGCATGACCATCGTCGTGTCGCGTACCGGCACGCCCTCGGCGATGCAAACCATGAGCCCGATGCCGGCGTCAGCCGCCTCGAGCATGGCGTCGCCGGCGAAAGGCGCCGGCACGAAGATCAGCGACACGTCGGCACCGGTGGCGTCGACGGCCTCGCGCACCGAATCAAAGACGGGCACCGAGCCAAACGCTTTCTCGCCGCCCTTGCCTGGGGTCACGCCAGCGACGACGTTGGTCCCGTACTCGACGCAGCGCTCCGTGTGGAACGACCCCTCGCGGCCGGTGATTCCTTGTACCAATATCCGTGAGTCTTTGTTGACCAGAATGCTCATGCTTGCCCCCGGGCGATCGCCTTGGCCGCCTCGGTGAGCGTGTCGGCCAGCGACAGCGCGAGCCCCGAGTCAGCCAGTATCTGCTTGCCTTCGTCTGCGTTCGTGCCGAGCAACCGCACCACCAGGGGCGGCTTGCGCGACGACTTTCCGTACGCGTCGACGATGCCTCGCGCCACGACGTCGCAGCGCAGGATGCCGCCAAACACGTTCACCAGCACGCGCTGCACCTGCTCATCTCCTAGCATGAGCTGGATGGCCTGGGACACCTTTTCCTCGTTGGCGCCGCCGCCAACGTCGAGGAAGTTGGCGGGAGCCGCGCCTGCAGACTGGATGGTGTCCATCGTCGCCATGGCCAGGCCTGCGCCGTTGACCATGCACCCGACGTCGCCATCAAGCTTGACGTAGGCGATGCCGTGCTCCGACGCGGCCACCTCCAAGTCGTCCTCCTGGCTGGTGTCGCGCAGCTCGGCTCCGGCCGTATGCCGGAACAGGGCGTCGTCGTCAAAGCTGATCTTGGCGTCCAGGGCCAGCAACTGCGCGGCCTTAGTCACCACTAGCGGATTAATCTCCACCATGGACAGGTCGCACTCGACGTACGCACGGTAGCACGCATCAACCAGGGCCGAGAAAGGTCGTACCAGGGCCGCTGGCAGCTCCAAGCCAGCGGCCAGGCGCCGCCCCTGGAACGGCTGGAACCCGATCGCGGGGTCCACCGGCTCGGTGAGAATCTTGTCCGGCTCCGACTGCGCAACCTCTTCGATCTCCATGCCGCCAGCAACGGAAGCAATGATGACCGGCCGCTTGCGGCTACCGTCGGTGGTGATGCTCAGGTAGAGCTCCCGGTCAACGTCGACTGTCTGTTCGACGAGAACCGAGTTGACGGGCGCGCCCTGTGGGCCCGTCTGGAACGTGACCAGCGTCGTACCGATGAGGGAGCTCGCGGCTGCGCTGGCGTCGCTGGGGGTCGCGGTCACCTTGACCCCGCCCGCCTTGCCCCGGCCTCCGGCGTGCACTTGCGCCTTGACGACGGCTCGCCCACCGAGCCTGCTGGCGGCCTGCTCGGCCTCGGTGCCATTAGCCGCCACCGCGCCTTCGGGTACGGGCACGCCGTACCCGGCGAGCAGCGCCTTGGCCTGGTATTCATGGAGCTTCATCTTCGCGGCGCCTCCTGCCAACGGCCCCTCAGGGCCTGGCCCACGGTCCAGCGCGTCCCGTCGCGGCAGCCGCGACAAAGACCTCACGCGAGGGCGGAGGATAGCAGACGTACCACGCTACGAGGACATGTCGGCGGTGATGCGGTGATAGTGAAGTGTGAGTCCGGTCGTGGTAGGTGCGGAGCGGGCACAGAAGAGTGATGCGCAGGCCTAAGGCGCCGAGGTGCTAGGCGGCGGAGTGGTCGAGGGTCCTGAGCAACGGTGTCGCCCCTGCCACCATGTAATGCCCTGGGCTGCAGGCAGGGCGTGAGGGTCAACACCAAATTGGCCTGGGTGCCTCCACGACATCACACTCGCGCGGCTATAATCGCCGCTGGCCCAGCAGGTTCAAAAACGAGGGGGATATGGAGTTCGACACCATCGTTAGGGGCGGCACCGTTGCCGACGGCACGGGTGCCCCAAGTTCGCGCGCCGACGTCGGCATTCGCGGCGAGCGTATCGCGGCGGTCGGCGACCTGAGCGAGGCAACGGCACCCACGATCATCGACGCCACGGGGCGCGTGGTCGCCCCTGGGTTCATCGATACTCACATCCATTCCGAAATCGCGTTGCTGGGCTTCGGCCACAGGTATGGCAGCGTGCTCCAGGGTGTCACCACTCAGCTCACCGCGCCAGATGGATTCGGCTGGGCGCGACTCCCTCGTGATCTCGCTGAAGAGCTATGGGAGACGACACAGTTCTGCTACGGCAAGGCCGACCTCACAGTCGACTGGCCGACGCCCCAGGCCTACCTTGCACTCTTCCCTGGGCGCTCGCCCGCCAACGTCGTGCCCCAGGCGCCCCACTGCGCCATCCGCCTTGGCGCCATGGGTTGGGCCCCGCGCCCAGCGACGCGCGACGAGCTCCAGGTGCAGAAGGAGGCGTTGCGCGCTTGGATGGACGCGGGGGCTGTCGGGCTCTCCCTCGGCCTCGACTACCAACCCAGCGCGTACGCGTCGACCTTCGAGCTGACGGAGCTCGCGAAGGTCGCCGGTGAGTACGGCGGCACCTACAACGCGCACATTCGCGGCAACATCCTCGGCCGCGCCGGCGCTTGGCGCGAGACTATCGAGATCGGCAAGCGCTCCGGCGCTCGCGTTCATGTCGCCCATGAGTACGTGAACGAAGTCACTGAACCGCTGCTGGAGCAGGCCGACCAGGAGTGCGATCTGACCTTCGAGTCGTACCTGTACCCCGCGGGGTCTACCCACTTCCCTCAGTTCAGCATGCCGACGTGGGCGCAGCAGGGCGGTGAGCGTGGCCTCCGGGCACGCATCAGCGAGCCTGGTGTCCGCGAGCGTGTCCGCGACCACTTGGAGCTCACGCTTGGTGCCAGCTACGCCTCTGGCGCCAAGCAGGTCATCGCGGCGAACCAGACCGGCAGATACGTCGGCATGACTGTCGAGGACGCAGCGAGCGAGGCTGACGAATCCCTAGGCGACTTCGCCCTGCGCATGCTGGACGAGGAGCAGCCCTACACGTTGACCATTAATCATCGCCCGGGCGGCCCCGAAGTCCACGACGAAATGGTGCGCCAGACCGCACAGCACCCCAAGGCCATCGTGGCCAGCGATGGCATCTACCACGGGCCGCACCCACACCCGCGGGCCTTTGGCTGCCACACCCGTGTGCTGCGCCTGTGCGTACGCGAGCGCGGCTTCATTTCGCTGGAGTCGGCCATCCACAAGATGACCGGCAAGCCGGCCGAGCGCTTCGGCATTGCGGACCGTGGCGTCGTTTCAGCCGGCGCCTTCGCCGACTTGGTCGTCTTTGACCCCGGCACCGTAGCGGACCGCTCCACCTGGGAGGAGCCTCTCCTGGAGCCAGTGGGCATCGACTGCGTACTGGTCAACGGCCAGATCGTCGTCCACGACGGCACGCCGACCGGCGCGCTACCCGGCCAGGTCACCACGCGCAGGCGCTAGCGGTGGCGAGCACGGCTTGCCTACCGGCACGGCCCACGCTCGTGTATTCTCTTGCGCTTGGAGGTTGCCCTGTGGAGCGCCCGATCACCAAGCCGCCCGGCACGCCGGTCGACCAGCTCGATACGCCAGCCCTTGTGGTGGATCTCGACGCCTTCGAGGCCAACGTCGAACAGGTCCACGGCTTCTTTCGCGGGCGCGCCGCGACGATGCGGCCCAACGTCCATTCCCACAAAACGCCCGCCATCGCACATCGCCAACTCGCTGTCGAGGGCGCCGCGAGTGGCGTGGCTGTCGTCTCAGTCGGCGAGGCGGAGGTGTTCGCCTCGGCCGGCATCGGCGACATCCTCGTCTCCATGCAGTTGGCCTCGGCCGGCAAGCTCGCCAGGGCGTGCGCGCTGGCTCGCACCTGCCGCATCAGCCTGATCGCCGACAACGAAGCCACCGTGACGGCGTATGCGAGCGCGGCGACAGCCGCGGGCGTCACGCTGGACATACTAGTCGACGTCCAGACTCATCCCCACCGAGCCGGTGCCGTAGGCCTCGGCCAAGCTGTAGCCCTCGCCAAGGCTATTGAGAGCACCCTTGGGCTTCGCTTCGTAGGCGTCTTCACGGCTGGCGGACCCATCGGCGATGGGCCCGCTGCTGAGCTGCGCAAACGCGACGAGCAGGCAGTCGCCACGTTCGTGGCCACGCGCCGAGCCATCGAGGCCGCAGGGCTGGCCGTGACCGTGGCCAGCTACGGCAACAGCACACATGCCTACGACGTGCCGGGAGCGGCGGACGGCGTAACCGAGGTCCGCTCAGGGGCTTACCCGCTGATCGACGCCAACCATGCGCCACACTGCCCAGGCCTCACGCCCGCCGCCAAGCTCATGGCGACGATCAACAGCCGTCCGGAGCTCGGCAGGGCCATCACCGACTGCGGTCAGAAAGCCATCGGGCGCGACTTCGGGGGGCCGCAGGTCGACCTGCGGCCCGACCTCGTGGCTGCTGCGGCGAGTGCGGAGCACGGACTCGTGGACACCCTGGACGGCTCACCGCTGGAGATGGCCATCGGCGACCACGTGTGGCTCATCCCCGCCGATGTCTCGACAGCCTTCGCACTCCACGACCTAGTCTACGCGGCTCGTAGCGGCGTGGTTGAGGCCGTCTGGCCCATCACCGCCCGCGGGGCGTTCGCTTAGGATGCACGGCATGAACCAGCGACCCACACCCGGCACCTTCGTCGACGAGTTAGAGACGCCCGTCCTGCTCATTGACATGGACGCAATGGAACACAACATCGGCGTGATCGCGGCCCGCTACCGCGACACGGACGTCAAGCTGCGGCCGCACGTGAAGAACCACAAGTCGCCGCAGATCGCCTGGATGCAGATCAGCGCCGGGGGCACGGTGGGGGGCATCGTGGCAGCCAAGGTGGCTGAAGCCGAGGTCTTCGTCGAGGCGGGCATCCCCAACGTCCTCATCGCGAACCAGATCGTCGCGCCGGACAAGGTGCGCCGGCTTGCCTCGCTGGCGAAGCGGGCCGACGTCATGGTCGCCGTCGACGACGTGGAGCAAGTGCGCAGGCTCTCGGCGGGCGCCAGTGAGCTCGGAGCGACGATCGGCGTGGTCATCGAGGTCAACACTTCTTTGCGGCGCGCGGGCATCCGAGCCGTCGAGCAGGCCGCGCCGCTAGCGCAGGCCATCGCCGACGCACCAGGGCTGCGGTTCAAGGGCGTCATGAGCCACCAGACTCCCACGGAGGCCTATCCTGACCGTGAGGAACGCCTCCGCAACGGTAGCGAGTACTTCGGCATGGTCATCGAGGCGAAGCTCGCCATTGAAGCCGCAGGCCTGCCCGTCGAGGTGGTCTCCACCGGCGAGACGTGGACCTACGACGTCGCCCCCACGGTGCCCGGCATCACGGAGATCGAGGGCGGTACTTATATCGTCATGGAGGTGCCCTACGCCTACATGACGGAGTTCCGCCTCGCTGCGAAGGTCATGGGCACCGTGGTCAGCCGCCCAAGCGACCACTTGGCCATCGGCGACGTGTCAGTCGAGGCCATCGGGGCGCCCGGCGATATGCCAACCGTCGAAGGATCGGACGGCGTACGGGTACAGGCTATGTCCCTGGAGGGCACGATCCTCGAGTCGAATGGCCCAATGCCGCTGCGTGTTGGCGACCGCTACACGCTCCTCACGCACCAGCAGGACATGACGATGAATCGCTGGGACCAGTACGTCGGCGTACGGGACGGCCGGGTGGAGGCCGTGTTCGAGGTTACGGCACGCGGCTGCCACAACTAGTGTCGGTCGGGCCGCGAGAAGTACCTGGCTGCCGCGCATGAGGACCACGAACCCGCGCTTCTTTTACGGCTGGGTCATCGTCGGCGTCGTATTCCTATCGAACATCGTGGCCAACGGCGGTGGGCAATTCACCTTCGGGCTCTTCGTTCTGCCCATGGCCGCTGACCTCGGCGTCTCGCGTGCCACCATCGGCTGGCTACCCATGGCGCGTCTGGTTGCGACCGCCGTCTCCTCGGTCCCATTGGGCCGAGCCGCCGACCGATTCGGCGCACGGGTCTTGCTCCCCGTGGCGGCAGTGGTTATGGCGCTGGCGCTCTTCGCAGTCACGCGCGCAAACTCCTTCGTGGTGGTCCTCGCCCTGTTCGCGGTGATGGGTCTCGCCGATTTCAGCGCGCCCGGCAACGTGATCACCGCAGTGCCCATCACCAAGTGGTTCGTCCGCAAGCGCGGCCGGGCAACGGCCATCATCACCATGGGCTTCGCCGTAGGCGGCGGGAGCTTCGCATTGCTCCAGCAAGCGCTCATCGCCAGCGTGGGCTGGCGCGCCGCCCTGGCCATCGCGGCGCTGATCATCGCCGTGGTACTGATACCTATTCCGCTCCTGTTCATGCGGCGGCAGCCGGAGGACATGGGGCTGCTGCCCGACGGCGCCAGGGTCCGGCACCGCGACGAGTCGCCTGAGCCGGTAGCACAGGAAGAGCAGTGGACGCTGGCCGAGGCCGTCCGGACACCCACGTTGTGGAAAATCGCGCTGGCCTACCTGCTGTCAAACTTCGCTGTCTCCGGCTTCCTCGTGCATCGCGCGGGGTTCTGGGAAGAAAGCGGTATCCCCTCCGGGCTCATAGGGGCGGGCTTCGCCGTCGACTCCGTGGGCTTCGCGATCAGCGCCATGGCCGGGGGCCTGCTCGTCGAGCGCATACCCGCGCGGCTGCTGGCGGCCGGCGCCGCCACCACTCAAGGGTTAGCTATCGCGCTGGCCATCGTCTGGGTCAGCCAGCCAGCCGTCATCATCGCGCCATTCCTGTTTGGCCTCGGTGGCGGCACGCTGGTGGTGGTGCAGACGGTGATATGGGCCGATTACTACGGGCGTCGGTTTCAAGGGAGCATCCGAGGGCTCGTCGTCCCGATGATGCTGCTGGGTTTCGGCCTGGGGCCGCCGTCCATCGGCCTGATGTACGACGCCGCAGGCGGCAACTACTTGGTCGGCTTCTGGTTCGCCGCCGCTCTCATGGTCCCAGTCACGGCGCTGCTGTTGAGTGCGAAGCCGCCGCGGAGGGTGCGCCCAGGCGTGGCGGAACGAGCCGGCTAGGCCGCGGGCTACGCCTTTGCCTTGGTCCGCGTGGGCTTGGCGGCTTTCTCGCCATTGCGCTTGGCCTCACCCGCCGTCCGCGACCAGCCATGCTTGGCCAGCGCCTCGGCCACGTAACGCGCCGTGTGCGACGTAGGATGCTGCGCGATATCCTCCGGCGTGCCCATGGCGACAACCTCGCCGCCTCGCAGCCCCGCGCCCGGCCCCATGTCGATGACCCAGTCGGCATTCTTAATCAGATCCATGTGGTGCTCGATGAGCAGTACGCTGTTGCCCTGGTCCGCCAGGCGATGGAGTACCCGCAGCAGGTGCGCACAGTCGTCGAAGGCCAGCCCCGTGGTCGGCTCGTCGAGAATGTAGAGCGTGTTCCCCGTCGCCCGACGGGACAGCTCCTGCGCCAGCTTCACGCGCTGGGCTTCCCCGCCCGATATCGTCGTTGCGGGCTGCCCCAGGCGTATGTAGCCCAGGCCAACCTGCTCCAGCGTCTCCAGCACTCGCTTGATGCGAGGAATGGAATCGAAGAAGGCGTGCGCCTCGGTCACGGTCATGTCCAACACGTCTGCGATGCTCTTGCCCTTGAACAGAATCTCCAGTGCGTCCTCGTTGTACCGCTTACCGTGGCAGACTTCACAGGGCACCGTGACGTCCGGCAGGAACTGCATCTGGATCTCGATGTAGCCGTCGCCGCGGCAGGCCTCGCAGCGCCCGCCCTTGACGTTGAATGAGAATCGCCCGGGCGCGTAGCCACGAGCCTTCGATTCCGGCAGCGCCGCGAACAGCTCACGGATGGGCGTGAACGTGCCGGTGTAGGTCGCTGGGTTCGACCGGGGCGTGCGTCCGATGGGGGCCTGGTCGATGTTCACGACCTTGTCGACGTGCTCCAGTCCCTCGACGCCGTCACTAGCGCCTGGCCGGTCCTTGGCGTGATACAGCCGCTGCGCCAGCCACTTGTACAGCACCTCGTAGACCAGCGTGGATTTGCCGGAGCCCGAGACGCCCGTCACGCACACCAGTTGTCCCAGCGGCACGCTCACGTCCACGTCCCGGAGGTTGTTCGCGCGCGCGCGCTTCACCTTGAGCGCATGTCCGTTGCCCGGCCGCCGCTGCGCGGGCAGGCTGATCTCACGCCGGCCGGAGAGGTAGGCGCCGGTCAGTGAGTTGGGGGCGGCTTCGATAACATCCATCGTCCCTTCGGCAACGACGTACCCGCCGTGCTCGCCGGCACCCGGACCCATGTCCACCAGGTGGTCGGCGGCGCGCATGACCGCCTCATCGTGCTCAACGATGATGACAGTGTTACCCAAGTCACGGAGATTCTTGAGCGTCCCGATAAGCCGGGCGTTGTCGACAGCGTGCAGACCGATGGACGGCTCGTCGCAGACGTACAGCACGCCCATGAGGCCGGACCCGATCTGCGTGGCCAGGCGTATGCGCTGGGCTTCGCCACCACTGAGCGTACCTGCCGCCCGCGAGAGGTTCAGGTACTCGAGGCCGATGTCCAGCAGGAATTTCAGCCGAACGGTGATCTCCTTGAGTATCTGGTCGCCGATGGTGCGCTCACGCTCGCTCAGCGTGAGGGGGTCGACATGCTTGGCCTTGGGCTTGCCGCTGGGCTCTTTGCCCTCGCCGAGGATGGCCCGAACCCAGTCAGCGGCTTCCCAGACGGCGAGGTTCGTGACCTGGATGATGTTGCGATCGGCGATGGTGACCGCGAGGGACTCCGCCTTTAATCGGGCGCCACCGCACCTCTCGCAAGGGTTCGCGGCCATATAGCGCTCGATTTCGGTACGGACGTAGTCACTGCCCGTGTCGCGATAGCGCCGCTGGAGGTTGGGGATCACGCCCTCGAACTTGGCGTCCCACTCCCATTCACGGCCACGAAGTGTCCGGTGGCGCATGCGCACCGTGGTCACGCCCTCGCCATAGAGCAGCATGCGCATCACCCACTCGGGCAGGTCCTTCACCGGGATCTTGGTGGAGAAGTCGAACTGCGCCCCGATCGAGTTCAGCATGCTGTAATACCACGACGTTGACGTACCGGCTCGCGCCCACGGCTGGATAGCGCCCTCCGCAAGGCTCAGTTCCTTGTTCGGCACCACCAGCTCGGGGTCGACGATCAACTGGACACCCAGGCCTGAGCAGACAGAGCACGCGCCGTGAGGGCTGTTAAAACTGAATGTCCGCGGCTCAATCTCGGCGAAGCTGATGCCGCAGGCGGCGCAGGCGAACTGCTCAGAGTAGGCTCGCTCCTCATTGGTGCCAGCGTTCACGGAAACGAGGCGTCCCTCGCCGAATCGGAGAGCCGTCTCCACTGAGTCCGTCACGCGCCCGCGCTCCGTCTCGTCACCCAGCACCAACCGGTCGACGACAATCTCGATGTCGTGCCACTTTTGCTTGTTGAGGACGATGTCTTCGTCGAGGTTGCGGACCTCGCCGTTGACACGCACACGCACAAAGCCGGACTGACGCGCCGCCTCGAAGATCTCGCGGTGCTCGCCCTTCTTGTGGACGACTCGCGGGGCCAGGAGCATCAACCGGGACCCGGCAGGTTCGCCAGCGATGGTCTCGACGATCTGCTGGATGGTCTGCCGTGACACTGGCCTGCCGCAGTTGTAGCAGTGCGGGTGGCCGATGCGCGCAAACAGCAGCCGCAGGTAGTCGTAGATTTCCGTGACGGTGCCGACCGTAGAGCGCGGGTTGTGCGAGGCCCCCTTCTGATCGATGGAGATGGCGGGCGAGAGCCCCTCGATGTAGTCGACCTCTGGCTTGTCCATGCGACCGAGGAACTGGCGCGCGTAGGCCGATAGCGACTCCACGTACCGGCGCTGGCCCTCAGCGTAGATAGTGTCGAACGCCAGCGTGGACTTGCCCGACCCCGAAGGGCCCGTGATCACCACCAGCCGGTCACGCGGGATGGTGACGTCGACGTTCTTGAGGTTGTGCTCCCGCGCACCCTTGACGACGATGTTTTCTAAGGCCATGACCTGCTCTAGGCGACTCTAGCCACCGGCGAGATCACCGGGTAGCCGAGAGGGGATAGTAGCACCGCACCATAGGCGCTCAAAGGGTCACCTGCACCGACTCGCCTGCTTGGCAGAGGGAAGGGGCATCGCTGTTCACCCTGGGGCTCCCGCTGGATCGGGCCCAGAGGACCACAGGCCAAGCGCACTTGAGTGCCTCTGTACCAGCTCACTTAGCGTCACGTTGGCCAGCGACGCCAGCAGGAGGTCAGCGTGGCCTAGCGGCAGCGACACCGTGGTGCTGTTGGGAACGGCGACCGTGTAGATACCCGCGGCCTTGGCAGCCGTGACCCCGTTGGGCGAGTCTTCCAGCGCGATGGCCTCCCGCGGTCCGACCTCAAGCGCCGCCAGCGCGGCCAGAAACAGGCCGGGGTGCGGCTTCGTCTGCTCCACGTCCTCCCGCGTGCGCACGGCATCGAACACATCGATAAGGCCGAGGCGCGACAGATGGCCAACAACCCACTCACGGCTCGAACTCGACGCCACGGCCAAACCCAGACCCAAGGCCTGTGCCTCGGCGATGCGCTCACGCACCCCTGCCATGGTGTCCAGCAGCGACGTATCCGCCGCGTGCTGCGCGGCGAATACGTCGCGCAACCTATCAAGGTCTAAGGGGCGGCCTACGGTGCGCTGCAAACCCTCGTACAGGTCATAGCCTCGGCTGCCGACGGCAGCGTGCCACACGTCGTCACCGAGCTCAACGCCGTGCTCTTGGTACATAGCCTGGGTCAGCGCGAATGCCGAGGCCTCGGTGTCAATGATGACGCCGTCGAAGTCGAAGACCAGCGCGCGCACGCTCATGGCGTCTCCGGGCCACTCATGGTTGCCAGGAGCAGATGGAGGGC
>Ga0114996_10002373_pt1 | contig 24418 bp, 18 predicted proteins | sample ArcticOcean_MG_C_4_FD_87039 | JGI IMG/M metagenome (GOLD analysis project Ga0114996, IMG submission 87039) | Marine microbial communities from western Arctic Ocean - ArcticOcean_MG_CB4_134 | ecosystem: Environmental > Aquatic > Marine > Oceanic | place: Arctic Ocean: Canada Basin | collected... | reverse complement strand
TGGATTACTGATGATTCAGATGTAGTGTCTCTAAAGGCTCATTCATCATTTGTTGGAACAAGTTTATTAAAGGACATAAGAGGTTAGATGGGTGGAGAACCCAAAACTGCTCGAAGTTATAGGGGGACTGTGGTTGATGATAACGCTATTGTTTCTATCAACCTCAAATGGCTCGGACAACTCTTGGTACTGGTTGGGATGCTCGTTTATGGCTATTGGCGTGTTGAAAGTAGACTGGGACAACTTGAAGAAGCGATGGTTGCGAATGATGTTAAAATTGGGAGTTTACTTAACAAACACATCGTTGAAGAAACTATACAGAGAGAGCAGCTAGAGGAGAAAGTAAGTTTTTATGAAAAAGAATTTAATATTAATCCTCTTAGTTGGGGAAAAAGGAAAAAGAAGTAATGGATTTTATGGCAGTCTATGGCGAAGCAGGAATGATAGGCGTAGTTGGCGCAATGTTTGTTTACTTGGTGGTGCAGATGTCGAACAAAGCTTCTGCTCAGCAGGAAACATTAGAACATTTAAAGATAGAAAATAAAGGGCAATCTGAGACTTTAGAAAACATGGAAGGAATGATTATTAAATTAATTGGCAGATGGAATGCGAGTGATGATAAATTAGACAGGAAGTTTGATGCCTTAAACAAGGAAATAAACGACTTAGATAACCAAGTGTCTGAAATAAGAGGAAGTTTAAGTCGAGTAAATGGGAAAAATCATTGATATGGATAGTCTAAAAGTAAGCGGAGCAAGTTTTTTAGGAATGGGAGCAGTATTCACTGATTTCCTTCCCTATGTACTTGGTATAGCAATAGCAATTATGAATATTGTATATTTATATTTGAAAATTAAAAGAATTAAAAGAATTACGGGCAAAAGATAATGTTGAGTATGCCTCCTATTAGTCCTATTATCCTCCCCGTCTCGTCATCTCTGTAGGGCTGAGGCATACTCGACTTAATAAAAGGAGCAGTAAATGGAATGGTTAAGTGAAAATTGGGAAATGGTTTTAGTTGTTTTTTTCTGTCTAGAGAAGATAGTAAAGCTTTCCCCATCAGATAAAGACGATATTCTTGTTGATGTCGTATTTCAGGGTTTAACTAAAATGCTAAAAAAGGAAGGTTCAAAATGAGTATGCTTTCGAGCTATATTAAGCGTAAAATAAAAAAACATGGGACGAAGGGTTTTATTATTATAGTATTGGATATTATAGTAAAAATGACTCCTTCTAAGGAAGACGATAAAATGGTTGCTAAAATTAAAAAAGCGATGGACAGCTTTAAGTAGTGCCTAAGCATTACAGATTTGGCAAAAGGTCAAGAGAGAGACTCTCTGGCGTTGACAAGAGAGTGGTTAGTGTCCTTAATGAATTAATTAAGATTATGGATGTTACTATTATTGAGGGGCTTAGGAGCAAAGAAAGACAAGCTGAACTCCTTGAAAAAGGGGCAACGAAGGTTAAATATTCAAGGCATATGGAAGGCAAAGCAGTAGACCTTGCCCCATACCCCATAGACTGGGAAGACAGAGAAAGATTTCATTATATGGGTGGAATGATTAGAGGTATAGGTCAGCAATTAGGGTTAAAAATTCGTTGGGGTGGTGACTGGGACTCTGATGGAGAGATAGCAGATAATAAATTTGATGACCTAGTTCATGTAGAGATTCGTGACTAATGCCAAGAAAAACTTTCACGCTTAATGAATTTGTAGGAATTAACAATGTTAAAGACTCTAGGGATATTGCCGACCAAGAAGTAGCATCATCTAGTAATTTCATGTTTGATAAGCAGGGGGCTTTAAGAACAGCTGGGAAATTTACGGATTATACTCTTTCTAATTTAACGGGAGATGATACTTCTCACGAAGCTGGTTACGGATTATTTTATTTTGAAAGCGACAGGGCTTTAAGCGCCCAAATATCAGGGACGACAACAGACCCGACGACAGGTAGTGCTGAATACTATCCTCATTGGGGGGGACTAGTTTGGGCTGATGGTGACGATTTTACCAATTCCATGGCTACTAAAGACCCAGTATTTTATGCTTTATTTGGTGTAGGAGATAAGGTCAAGGTATCTAATTCGGAAGTTGATGGTGGAAGTAATAATGGTGTATATACTATAGTAAGAAAAAGAAGTATTGATTTTGGATTTGGTATTGTACTTTATGTACATAAATTAAGCCCAACTCTTAAACATATATACGAAAGTGTTTCTGTAACTGGTGTCGATGACGGTCATGTTACATGGACAAAAGTTCCAAGATTGGGTGAGAACATTTGGATTAAGCCAAATGTTGCGTCAAGTTCGTCAGCTAGCAGCCATCATATAAAGTTTTGGAACTCACAGACTTCACTTTGGGCAACTGATGGCATACAAACAGCTGTCGTTGATGATGGTATCAACGGCTCTTTCAAACCTCGTTATTATTATGCAGATTTGGCATTAAGAGTATCTGATTCAAATTTTTTAAATCAAGGGAAAATTAAGTGGTATGGTTTTATAGAAAGAACTCACTTTAACCAAGACGGGTATCTTGGGTGGGAAGTTAAAGATAATACCTTAGCAAAACCTAGCTATGGTTTGAATTCAGCTGCTTATCCTACTGGGGCAGGTAAAATTCATTGGGAAATTGTCATGTCCGCCCCAGGCTCAAACGAAAATGAGAGTACTTGGGTTGAAGGAAGCTATGAATTGGCATCCTCTCATATATATGACGGAGACCAAGAATCTCAATTATACGCTTTTAGTAATGCTGTAGCCGCCAATAGTGAATTTACTGTAGCACATGGTGAGCAGGTTAAAATAACTGCAAAAACTCTTGGTCCGTTTGATTCTAGGATGAGTGGGGCTAGATTGTATTGTAGAGCTAGGGGACCAGAGATTGGCGAAAGTGATGAGTCGTGGAGTTTTCTGGCTGAGGCAGATTTTGCTAAAGGGGTTAAAACATCCTTATCTTCTGATTATAAAGTTACATCAACTAATTCTTCTTGGTTCGTTACAGGCACTATTAATCAACACTACACTTTAACATCAACTTCTGTAAGGCAAAATGCTGATACTTATGAATCTATAAATGGATTTCCATCAGATTTGGATTCTATTTCCTTGGGGGCAACTGGAGATAGTTGGAAAACTGCCTGCGTTGCTAGTAGAAGGGTTTTTATAGCAAATGTCAGTATTTATGACGCAGCATCTGGCTCTACTAAAAAATATGGTGATAGAATCATGTATAGCGAAATAGGTAAATATGATACTTTCCCATCGTACAATTTTATAGATGTAGTAAAGGGAGACGCTGAGGAATATGTTGAATTAGTTGAATATGGAGATAGATTATTAGCATTTAAGCATAACACCTTATTTGTTTTAAATATAGCAAATCCATCTCCCACAGCTTGGTTTTTGGAGAAAACATTTAAACATAAAGGGATTAAGCATTCTGGAGCTGTTTTTAGGACTGAAGATGGCGTAATTTGGGTGAACGATGCTGGTTGTTGGGCTTATAATGGAGACCAGATACAAAATTTAATAGACAATAAATTAGACCCTGTATCTGTTTACAGTTCAAGCTCTGAGCATGGGCAGTCTTGGAGAGATTTTTATACAGTAGATAGCATAATTGGGTATTCTCCTAAGTATAAACAAATACTAATTTTGAAAGATTGCACTGGGACTTCTAATAATTATGTATATTGCTATGATACAAAAACTGGAAGTTGGTCTTTGCTTAATGACGCAACTAATTTTTTTACAGATAGGATTTATTCTAATTTTATTTTAGATGGAGATGGTGAATTAGCCATAGCCACATCTAAGGCTGGTGCTGGTACTACTTGTGATATAAGATATTACTCGCCTCAATCTGTTGCTAATTCTACGGAGATGGTGACTAAATATATTGATTTTGACTTACCAAATAATATGAAGAAGATATATAAGGTTGCTATCAGTTATAAAAGTAGTGTTACTCAAGCAGATATATTAACTGCTAGATATGTAAATAAGAATGGAGGAATGCAAAATAGCACTTTCGGTTCTAATCTTTTTGATTCACTTACTTTAGCGGTTCATACCAATTGGGGAGTAGCTGTTTTTAAGCCAACAGCAGCGTTATCATGTCAATCAATACAATTCAGGATTAAGCCCCCAAGTTCTGGTACTATAGATATAAATGAAATTATGGTTTATTATAGAGCAAAAAAGACGATTGTAAAGTCTGGTGTATAATGGATAGTTCTTTAAGGAGAAGTAGGAATACTCAAAGAGCAAATATCGCCTTCAAAGATGGAACTCCGTCTAAAAGTACCATTACAGATGGAGAAGAATTAATTGCTCTTAGAAAAAATAAGGGACTTTCTTTATTCAGGAGGCAAAAGGGTATACTTTGGTGGGTGAATTTTACTAGAGATGGTAATGAAACTATTGAAAAAGATTTAAAAGTTGATGGAAACGCTGAATTTAGTAGAGACTTAACCGTAAAAGGTAATTTAATTGGTCAACGTGCATATTTTGATGCTGGGGAGTCGACTGCGTTTACATCAACTAAATATTTAAGTTACAATGATGGAACATTAATGACAGCTACCAATGGGTATGTAATGATTAGACCTGGCTCTATAACTGGAATATCAATGTGTTTTAATTCAGTTAATGTAGTCAATCAGGGAGGGGCATTAACTAACATGGCGCATGCAATGTTAAATGGGACTTCTAAATTTAAGACAAGCCTTGAATTTGGTACTAATGCTACGGGTCACAAGAATAGTAAAGTACAGGCGAGGGGAATAGATAATTTTGTTGCTGGTGATGTATTAACAATGTATTCCGAAAGGCAAGGTGCTGGTAATATTTCAGGACAAGTTGACAATATGAATGTTGTAGTTGAGGTGACCTATGATACCTAATACTAAAGATAGAATATGCCAGTTAAAATTCATATATTCTATAGTATCCAAATCTAAAATTTATAAGCTGTAAGGAACTCATTATGCCACCAGACCCAAATAAAAACACAGGAACATCGAGAGCGCAGGCTAAACTAAATCAATCTGTGGCGATGAGGTCTAATGCAGATAAGTTAGAGGAATCCCAAGCCGAAGACCAAACTTATAAAGATAAATTATCATGGAAATCTGGGCTTGGGAGATTTTTTGGTGCTGTTGGGTTAGGGGCGGCAGCTTTTCTTACTGGAGGCTCGGCTCTTGTTATAGCTGGAGCTGCTGGTATAGGCAGTAGGGTTGGTAATGAACTTGGAGAAGCGCACGCTGATAAATACGATAGACCAGATGACATAAACGTAGATGATATTAATTATTTTAAAGATGACGCTAAACAAATAAATGAGGATAGAGAACAGTTTGATAAAGATTTTGACAAGAATCAGTGGGTAGATGCTGGTAAGGACGCTTGGACTGCTTATAATTTTGCAAACTCTGCTTCAAAATATGGTGCTGAGGTTGCTGGTACCGCTGCAGATGGCACTACTCTATTCGCAAAACAAACACCGTTAGAAGGGGCAAAGAAGTTTGGGGGAGATACGGCTGAATGGGGCAAAAAGTTAGGTGCAAGATGGGGGAAGGGAGCAGGAGAAGATGCAGTAAAGGTAATAGGAAAAGGTGCAAAAACCGATAGCAAGGGCAAAGTTTGGAATAAAGGGAAGGCACTTATTGGAAAAGCAGTAGATAAGAAGGTTCAAGGAAAGGGTCTTAGTCCAGAAGCGTTAAGAAGACTCGATGTTTCAGGAGCGAAGGAGGCTCTCAACTTATTTGATAAAGGGAAGAATGCAGTAAAAACTGGGACTAATGCAAGTCAACTCATAATGAACGCTAGGGGTTATGCTGAAAATAATGACTCATTCGAAGTTAACCCTGATGCATTTAATGCTACATATAATTCACCTGGAAGCGGTCAGGGTTAATTCTAAATATAAAAAAGGTATAATACAATGCCATATGATGATGTAAATACAAGTTTATCAGACCTTAAGGCTGGTTTTAATTTAGATAGCGAAGTTAGTGGAACTCTTTTTGATTACGATAAATCTTCTGATAAAAATCTTTGGGGAAGTTTCTCTGGAAATAAATCATTAATACAAGACAGCCTTACGATGAATAATGCTCAGATAAATCAAACTGGGAAAGGATTCGAGACAATGGGGGCTAAGACTGAGCTTGAAAAGAAACTAAGTGATGGGGCTAATGCACAAGTTGGAATGAACTTAGATGATACTATGTATGGACAATATAAGAATAAAACTAAATGGCTTGACGAGAATATGGGAACAATAAGTGATTCTATTCTAGCTGGAGATACGACAGTTAATGAGAATTACGACCCAAATGCTGGTAATAATGATGATGATGATAATGATGGTGATGATGGTACTGACCCTAATGGACCAGAATTTACTCCATCTGGATACTCTGGAACCCCATACAATGGGGATACTTGGACAGATAATGATGGACAGGATTGGGTGTTTGGTCCAATGGGATGGACAGAAACATATGATTGTTTTGTAGAAGGAACAAAGATATTTATGTCTGATGGTAGTGAAAGGGAAATACAAGACATTATTGAAGGTGATTTAATTTTAACTTTCGATGAAAAGACAAAATCCTTCACCCCAGGAGTTGTTACTGAGAGTTTAATACACCCCGTTTATAGAGATGTAAAAGTCGCTATTGTTGGAGGTGTCCTTGAGGGAACACCTAATCATCCAATATTCTTTAATGGGAATTGGTCTGAGATAAAAGAATCAAAAGCCGACATTAAGATTGTTAAAAAATACATTGACAATTACTTTAATCTAGAAGTAGATGCCCATGATATACATGGAAGTTCTCATAATTATATCGCCAATGGGTATGTGGTTTCTGGGCTTGGTGATAATAATATCTTAAATAACACCTTCCGAAGAGAGAAAAACCTTAGAAATGGAGCAATTTATGCGCCCAAGACTTAGAACAATTAATTACAGTAAAAGCGTTTTTGGGGAGGCGATGGATAATCTTTTCGACCTGTCTTTTAAGATAAATGAAAATGCGAAAGATAGAGAGGCTAAATTGGCTGCTGAGAGAAGGGCTGAATTTAGAGATGAAAAAAATAGAAATTTTACACTTGAGTTGGAGAAAGAGAGAAACGCTCAGTCATTATTACTAGATAAGGCTAGGAAGGAGTATGACCTTGAACGTGATATAAAAATGGCTGAGTTAAAGAGTAAAGAAACAGCCGCTGGTATACGATACAATGTATCTTTGGGTAAGGTGAAAGATAGCAGGGAAGATATGATGAGACTAGAGGATTCTCTATTAAAATTCGGGGCTAGTAAAGAACAGTTGCACATGACTTCAAATTTAGAAAATCTTAGTTACGATATATTTGAGTCAACAGGGAGGCAAGCTGGTGTTAATATGGCGAATGCTCAAGTATATGAAAATGAAAGTGCAATTATTAAAAGTAAACTCCTCGAACTTGAAAATCAAGGAAGAATACTCAAGGAAAGAGAATTAGAATTTGCTGGAGAAAATAAGATATTACAAGGTCCAGAGTTTAAAGATTTTATGGGGATGGCTCAAACAGCAGAAGGCGACACATACGTATCGACAATAACTGGTAAAGAAATGAAGGGGCTTGGGTGGAATCAAAGCTATGGGGCTAAGTTTACTTTTGCAGAACATGACCCTGCTGATAGGGAGAGAGCTGCTCTTGAAGCTACTACTAGGTTGTTGATGCCTTCTCAGGCGATTATCGCCACTCAAGGTCAAATAATAATGTCACAGTTTACGCTTGAAGAACCTGGAGACTTTGACGACCTTGTAGAGTATATAGAAAAGAATAAATCAAGTAGCAAGAAAGACTATGAATTTTCGCCTAACCAGAAAAAAGAGTTAGGTCTTCTTGTTAAGGTAATGGCTGGTATAGAAAACCCTGTTCAAATGTACGATAAGATAATGGAATATTCTGGGAACGAAGAGGGGGACTATAATTTAGATAGATTATTGGGTGAAACATCTCCAGTTGCATGGGAGAATTTTAAATTTAACTACGCAGAATATAGTAGAATAAAAGATGACAAATTAGAAAGTGTTTTTATGGGAGACCCACAGGCTTCTTTTAAAACTGCGATAAAAAGCATGAAAGCATTCCCTGAGATGCTTCAAACTTTCCATGATATGAATCAAGGGGTATCCCCTGAGATGAGAATAGCCAATTTTATAGAACTAGAAAAAACTTTTGCAAAAAATAATAATCTTTCTCCAACTGAGATTGCTAATTTAGACCTTGGACCAGAATACGATAAATGGCTTGAGGCAGAAGGAAAGACTAAGTTTGGTCACGAAGCCGAAATAGAGAGTAATCTCGGAGATACGCAAGAACATATATCTGCTAAGTCTACTGTAGAGATGACAGATAAGGCTAGAAAAAAGGCTCTCTTTGATACTAGGGAAAAATCAATGGTCTCCTATCTCCGCATGAAAGATGAAATGGATGAAGTTGGCGAAGATGCTCTTACTAATAGGCTTCAAGAGCATAATTACGGAGCACATAATACTAAAGTATTTAATGACCAGATGTTGGAAAACCCCGATAATCTGAAATATATAAAGGAAGAAGCCTTAGCGTCTATAGATAGATTTCTTGAAGGTGGGTGGAGTAGTCAGGAAGGTTTTCATAAAGCAGATGATGCTCAGGAATTATTAGATTTATTAATAAGATTTCAAACAGCAACAACTGGTATGACTCAAGAAGAAGCAGAAGCAGAACATAAAGAAGCATTAAAAGCTTTAGCAAAATTTAAATAAGGTTAATATGCCATTAACAGAAAATTATTTAGGCACTCTAAATAAAAAACAGAAAAAATCATCTACCCAGGATTACTTAGCTGAGAGATATGGTCAATTAGGTGGAAACGAGCCTGATGATTCAGGTAGTATTTATGACTTTATGGGTTCTGCTCTGTGGGGAGCAGCAGCTGGATTAAGTTGGGGTGCTAGTGGATTTTTAGAAGACGATGATTATAAGTGGGAAAACATGAATCCATCACAGAAGTCTGGTTATATTCTTGGTGAAGGTCTTTCATTAATGGCTCCAGTAGTTGGACCTTTTTCTTTACTTGGTAAGGGCTCAAGATTAGCGGTTAAGGGCTCGAATAAATTTGTAGGAAAAGCGGTACAGGAATTTAGTGAAAAGATTGTAAAACCTGGGATTATACCTTCATCATCTATGAAAAAGGTATTGGCTGAGACGGCAGAAGGGGCACTTGGAAAGACTATTGTAAATAGCGAAAGCCAACTTGCTGGTCATATTACAAAAGAAATAGGGAAGATGACAGATGATGCCGCTACTGGGGTTAGATGGATAAACCAGATGAAGGGCTCAGTTGATGATGTAGCTGCTGCTCATGGTACACTCACAAAAGAGGTTCATTCTATAGTAAAAGGGGTATTTAAAAAAGCTGGTCATGAAGTTGATGACAATGTAGTTAGGGGATTATCTACAGATTTAGTTGATAATCTTGGCAGTAAAAGTGGTCAATATGTTAATGATATTAGCGAATTAGTTACGAGGGGACTCCTTAATAAGTTTCCAAATATGGACACTATGTGGATGGGAGAAAATATTGCTAAATATGCGGGAATGGCAGCCAATGATATGGCTATTATGACTATGCATGGTATGATTGCTGGTAAAATAAAAGAGCAATCAAAAGATGAGGAGTTTAGCACAACATCTACGCTTGGTCACTCTGCTCTTATGTCTCTAATGTTTCCACTTATACGAAAAATACCTGGGGGTGGAAGTGATAGGATGTCAACTGGGATAAAGGGATTCTTTTCAAGGTTTAAGAAAACTAACTATGATTCTCTGCTTGCTAAGGATGTCGCTAATGGGACTAAGGACGTACAGGGTTTATTAAAAATTATGATTGAGGGAGAAGGGAAAGCTGTTCATGGTTCATCAGCAATTAAAGATGCTTTTTGGAAAGTTGGGGATAAAAGCTTTTCTGGTAGAAAGCTAGTAGACGCTATTGATGATGGGACAATGACGGGGGGAGAAGCAGTCTCTCTTCTTAAAAAGATGAATACGGCAACTTCTAAGGAGTTCATGAGGTTATGGAAACCAGAATATATTGAAGATTTAGGAAAATCCACTGGCAGGATGGCAGTTGGTGTTCTTGCTACTAATTCCTGGATTGCAGACCCAGATGCATGGGGTGAATTAGAATCATCTGAGCTTGCTTCCCATATTTTTATGTCTGCTATAATGACTAAATCAAGAGGTCATTGGGGAAAGAGTGAACAAACGGCTTATTTTAATAAGTTGTCTCCATTGCAAAATTTATCAGCAAGAATGGGTCTTAGCGATGAAAAATTAACTGATTTTATTCGATTCCATAATGATGCAGACGGATTAGTTGGACTTGGGGCAACTTCATGGAATACTAAAGCTGGTAAGCAGGTATATAAGCCTTTTGATGAAGCGAAAGCTGGTAAGGCTGACCCTTCTGGGAATTCATTTGAGCATCTCAATGAAAACGATAAAACACTTCTTCACTTGCAATCTCAGTATAATATGATGGGGCAATTCAAAGAAGGGGATAGATTTCAGCCTATAGATGTAATGAAATTAAGCAGAGAAAATTTAGATTCACTTTATAAGAAAATTAGCGGAATAGAGCTTGAGACATCTGGTGGAAAAACAATTGGCGAAGTAGGTTATCATGGGGCACTTGTTGAAATAACCAATGAGGTTGCTCTTGCTGGTGAAAGGGTTTATAAAAATTATTTAAAGGAATTAAGTGATGTTCTTGGTTTAGAAATGATTACTAACGATGACGGAGGATTGACTGCTAAGTTTATAACAACTGATAAAGTTGGGCAAAATCTTGGTGTTTTAAGTGATGTTAGCCATCTAGTTAAGAGCATGGAATCTCTTAATATGATAAACGCTTATAGAGAGATAAAGGTTGAAGACGCATTTGAATCTTATAATAAGAAGAGAGTTGAGCAAGGGGAAGGGAAAATAACATTTGATGAATATACTGGGTTAGCTAATGATATTACTAATAAATGGATGCAGAAACTTGACGCAGAATATGGAGGTAAACTTAAGAATTTAAATAAGTTGCAAGAAGGCAATCCTTTTTGGGAACACATCGTTAATAATAAGTTTGTAAAAGCATCTAATAGTTTTATGATGATAGCATCTGGGTCTGGGCATACTGAGAAGTTGCAAAACGCAACAAAAAGTATTGATAAATTTTTCATGGTTCCAAATGGTAAAAATGAATATTATGATATGGAAAGCATGAGAATGAGAATCCCAGATTATATGGATTATCAAGAAGGGAAAATAAGTGCTGAAAATGATGCTGTCAGATTTACTAAGGTACAAGAGGCTCTTGATGTATTAAAACAGGTCGAAACACTTGTTGGCTTAAGGAGACTTTCTACTAATGGGCAAAGCGTTAAGAGGACTAGTGACAGCAAATTAAAGGCTGATGAGTTAAATACAATTAAAAATATTTTTGCTGAAAATTTTGGAGCAGAAGGACTCCCAGCATTTCTTGACCAAACTAGAGTTAGGGACATGTTAACAACTCAGCTTCTTAATGTCAAGGGGTTTGATAAAAGGGCATATAGGGCAGCTGGTTATTTGATTGAGAATGATGTCACTCGTATTAACTCTGAAGGCAAGATTGAGATGATTAGCAGGGAGGCTGTTATTGAGAGTATGAAGGCAGATAAAAACACCTCAGAAGATATTGCTAGATACGAAAAAGCAAGGGATACGCTTGAGAATGTATTAGGAAAAGACAACATAGTAGGTATTGATGAGGTTATAAGGGAAGAAGCTAGGCAAGGGGCAGAAGGGCAGAATGTTTTAAATCCAGACTACCATATTTCTGAGGTTGTAAAAATGGCTGAGTTATTAAACTCTCAAACAATCTTAGATTTACAAACTGTTGTCCCTAAAAATTTAAATAAATTAAAAGAAGCTGGCGGTGGAAAATTTGCAAGGGATTTAGAAGCAGTTTTTAAGCAAACTGAGAATGTTATTAATTCATTTAATACTGAGAATACAGGCGCTGGTAAAGTAACAAACCCAGTAGAAGAACTTGCTGAGGTAAGGAAAAAGGTTGTTGATTTAACAAAATCATTAGAGGAAGGAAGGGGGGAGGCTAGTGCAGAGCTATTAAAACAGATAAACGAAATGATACTAAGAATTGATACAATTAGCGAATCTATAAAGGTTGAGAATCAAAAATGGGAACTTAGCCTTGAGAGTATGGTGGAAACTTCAGACGGGCAACTTATTAAGGATATGGACCAGTTTCAATTGAGACAATATATATTTGAACCGTTCCAACAACAGCTTCTAAGGATGTCTGGTGAGGAGACTCATCAATCTAATCAATTTGAAAAGATTATTAATAGTTTAATAAATGGAGACAAGTCTGGTCTTAGCCTTGGTTCTATTCAAAAACATACTAATAATCTCATAAGAAGATTCCATGATGAGGTTTTTAAAGGAGATGAGAGGCTAAAAACCGTAGATGATTTAATTGATTATGTTAGAGATGGTAAATTTGCCTTTTCAGAGATAAAGGACATTCTTAATGAAATTAATTTAGATATTAATAGAGAGGTAATTTCGAATAAAAGAGAGTCATCTCCCGATAGGATTCTTATGATTGACAATGTTCAACAGCAGATGGATACGGGACACAGAACTAAGACTCTTATTGAAATTGGTCAGGAAGCTGGTTTCACTAAAGATGGAAAAATTCCACAAGAATTCAAGGACGCAGTATTAGCAGACCATAAGGGAGAATTCAAGGAGGTTGAGAAATATATTTATAGAAGATACCCAGATAAATCTGAAGCTGATAAAAAATGGAAAGAGTTTAAGGACAAACACGCAATAAATATTTTAAATGCGTTTGACGCTGAAGTTAAAGGCACTAGTATAACTCTTGAAGTTATGGATGGGGCTACTTCTGGCGTTATGAGAGTAAATGAAAATGCACCTGAAAAAAGGTTTGCATCTGTTAAGTGGAGCGATAGAACTGGTGTAGTAATGGGGAGGCTTCAGGAAAGCATTGTTATTATTGATAAAGATGGAGTAGCAAGAAAAGTTAATTTATCCACTTATAATAATGTTGATAAAATTCAAGATTCTCTTGTTCATGCGACCAGAGTCAGTCAAAATGCTGAGGCTGATTTAACAGATATGCTAAGGTGGGGAGAGTTTGGCGAAACAGAGATAACTAAATTTATAGCATCATCTGAAGGTGGCAGAATAGGGAGTGAGCCAATAGCTTATGTAAGACTTTCACCTAATGATAAAATGGTAATCCCCCTTAGTGACAAGAATCTAATAGCGATTACTAGGGCTTATGATGAATTTGTAAAGGATTATAATAATGACCCCAATATTTCAGGTGCCAATAAAAAGACATTTAATGAGTATATGAAGTCTTTGAACGGGAAAACTCTCGATAGCACTAATGATTTGCTTAGGTCAACTGTTGAATTAAAAGTCCTATTCCCATATCTGGATGGAACTGGGAAAAGAAGTGAACTCGTTAAGCTTTTTGATGTATTAAGTCCAGGAGGGGATGGAACTCAGCAGGCTATTTATAAAATACAAGCTAATATATTCAAGAGGGGATTTCTTTCTGACGGTGGAACGACTACGCCTATATCTATAAAGGCAAATGATTATATTTCTGAAAATTTATCTGGACTACCAAAAAGTCAAGCTGATAAAATAAGAAATCAGGGCTATCAGTTAAAACTCCATGTATTTGATGAAAATGATGCCGAGAGTTGGGTTGATGGGATTGGAGCAAAAGACCAACATCAATTAAATAATAGAAAGACTGTTGATAGGAATTACCAAAGTCAAATAGACGTAGAGTCTTCAAAGAGAAGCCCAGATAAAGCTCTCATATCCTTAATCAGACAGAGTCAATTAGAATTAGCAGAAAGCGGTAGCTTAATATCTTCTCGCTTCGATGGTGTGAAATATGCATCAGAGAGTCTTATGGCTTATGTAATGGCTAATAGAAGTTCTTTTGATGTTGATTTTATTAAAGGTCCAAATGGGGCTAAAACAATAATAGCTGCTGTTGGAAGGAATCAATTACTTGGTAAGGGTTATTTAATATATGACCCAAGTATTGCAAGGGAAATGGGGGACTCGGATATTGCAATAGGGACATCTGCTGCTAAAACATTATGGGGAGATAGTTTTCAACGTGGGGTTCCTATATCACCACAAAAAACACATGATGGTTTGAATCTCAGGGCTGGTCAAGATAAAAATAAGATGTATATAAATCTAGATGAACTCTCTGCTTCGTTTACATCAACTCTTGGTGGCAAAACAATTGTCCCATCTTCTCAATTTGACTGGCAATCTCCTCATATAAACAATCAATGGGTCTCAAAGTCTAAGTTTGCTGAAAAGATAGTTGAACTATCTCTCCTTCACGGTAATGATGGGAAGATTACAACAGATGTAATGAGAAGGCTTATGGATGTTGAGGTTGAGAATGGGAATCCATTGACTGATGAGCATACAATGGCTTTGAAATTGGTTCTAGAGTTTGGCGGGAATTCTGAATTACCATATATATCACAAGCTGTTAATAGATTTGCTAGTAATTTTATAATAAAGAATGTTGGTAAAAATATGATAGAAACTGGTTCGGATTTTATTACTGCACCAGATGCTCTAGGTACATTAGAAAACCCACTCCATATAAATTTATATGATAAAAATAGGGCGACAGGAGATGCTTATGAAAGAATTGCAATTCAACACGGAGCTGTTGGAGTTGGGAAATCATCAACACACAGACCTATAGGCACAACTGCAAATGCCTTACAGGGCGAACTCTTAATTATAAGAGATGAAAATGGAGTTGATTGGACTGTTATGATGGAAGGGAGAAAGGGGCTTAGGGGAGTTTACGATTTTCAATCAGCATTTTATGATAAAATGAAAATGGTAGATGGTGATAAAACTTCAAGGAAAATTGAAAATACAACTGCTAAAGGAGTAGATGAGAATGGAAAAGAAATAGATATAAAAATAAAAGATATGTACGATTCTGGGGCAGGCGGTGGAAAGGATTGGCGTAGAAAAATTTCAAATTCTCTAGATAAATTAAATGAAATTGCTACAAATAATAAATTGTCGTATTCTCAGGTGCATGAACTTATGGTTCAGGGATATACACATCACAAAGGTTCTACTATAAGGCTTGAAGGTACTAATAATTCTATGGGTAGCAAATTATGGAAACCTCTTAAGAATGCTAAAATCCAATTTGGAATGTTGAATACAGCAATTCCTTCTCTAGGAAAAGACCAAGTTATACATAGGGTTCAGCGTATAAATGAAAAAATGAATGGACTTATGGAAGTAAATGTTCAGGATTTGAGAACTATTATGCAAAGAGATAATGATGGAGACCATGTTTATTCCCAGACAAAACCAGATAAAGCAATACTTAGAGCTTTTTTATTAGAACAAGGTAAGATTGCTGATTTCCCAGCTTTTAGTAAAGAAGTTATGGATGGAGTAAAGACATTCGAAAAGAGTAACCCATTTGGACTCGATATAGTAGAAGGAGAAGTAGGGAGAGTTTCTACGGATATTGGCTATACTAAATATGCTAGTCAAATTGAATCTCAACAAAAAGCCATTGGTACTTTTATAGGGCAAAGAGGGGCTCTTACTTGGGCTTCCAGAATGGGCTTAACTTTTACTGGTGAAGGTGGCAATAAACTTCTAAAGAACTTTTGGGATAGAGCGGATTTAAATACAACTGGGGGGACAATGGAGTGGCTGCAGAAATTTATGTTTACTGCTCAGGCTTCAGTTGATTATCATGGTGGTAAATTACCTATATTTGATACCACAGAAATTTTACTTGATTTTGTTCTTGATGGTAGGCTATCAGATGCTACAAAGAAATCATTGCTGTCTCTTGATAAGGGTCAAGTATTATCTAAATTAATCACAGAGGAAGCAGATATTTTTAGTAAAGAACCCTTTAGTGGTAAGAATGACGTGGCTTCTCTTATGAAAAGTAAAGATATGCAGAGAAAGTCATTAAAAATTATTTTCAGTACATTAAAAAGAGCATCAATGGTGTCAAATGATACTTGGGAAGCAGGGCAAAAAAGAACTCCTTTCCCACATGAATTTGAAAAAGCCTATTTAGATATATCTCAGCTGCTTAATCCAAAAACATCAACTAGATATGTTGCTGAAAAAATATATAGACAGATTCAAAGAGAAACCGATTATAAGAAAAGGCACCAACTTGAGGAAGATTTTCTTAAAACATTTTTTAAAGATACCCACCTAAGAAGTTATAATACTCAAAAAGAATTACTTGATAATCTTATTTATTCTGGCTCAGAGTCATGGGTGTCTTTAAAGCCTTTAATTAAATTTGATGGTGTTAAGGGAGTGAAGGAAGGTACAGATATATCTATTCCTGGGAATATGTTAAGTGGGTTAATGGAAACAAAATTTTCACAATCTTCTTATGGTGGGGTTTCTACCAGAACAAGAAGTCAAGTTGCACTACAGGAATCCATTGGGACTTTTATAGATAATCTTGAATACTCTGTTGAGTTATCTCAATATCGAGGAGATGCGGCTATACTAGCAGGGAAGGAACCAGAAACTATAGATTTAAAACAGATACACAATCAAAATGATATTAATGTGCAAAGGGCTATACGAAATGGTTTTATAGACGAAATACTTCAAAAGAGAATAATTGATTTAAAGAAATCTCTTAATAGGGAGGTAAATGATTCATTCCCAAGTAATGGGGCTATTCATAGTTTAAAGAGGCAGATAGGGAGAACAGAGGCATCCGTAGAGCATATGGATAAGTTGAGAATGGAATCATTTATGATTGAGGAGGGGAAGAGCAGTAATCAAATCCAACGAGGAGATGGAAATGATTTAAATTTAGGTTGGTTGAAATCGTTAGCACAAAATAATAAGCCTAAAGTAGTTGGTCTTTACAGGTTAAGTGATAAAGCTATGCAGGGAAACAATCATAAAGATTTAGATGGGCAGTCTCTAGCCAAAGGGAATATAAGTTATTTTGATTTAGAGTTCATGGGTAACAAAACAAGTAGGGATGTAATTAAAAAGCAAAAAGGATTTTATTATCTTATAGAAATGGAACCTATGGCTAAATTTGAAGCAACTGAAAATAGTGTTAAGTACGGACAGGCTTTAAGTAGACTTACAATGAAGGACGTACAGGCTGTTGAACAGGCTTTAGACGCAGCTGGTTCGTATGATAATTATAGTATAGCAAGGAATCATTTAATAAAAAGTATGTATGCCGTAAGTATTCAGGGAGGTCAAAAAGCTAAGTCTAATTCTGTTTTTAAGAAAGGGATTTATAAGCAGTCTGGGACTGTTGAAAATGGATTTATATTTAATACTTTTATTAATGAGTGGCTTCCTAAACTAGAAATGTCATTGGGTCAAAATAATGCTTCCGCTAGGGGAAGGGATGCCTTAGAATTGCTTATATCTGATTTAATAGCCCCAAGTGTGTCTCCAACTAAATATACCACTAGTGGTGAAAAACAATTACCAGTTTTCCAAACAAATAGTGTGATGCTTGATAATGTTTTTAAGCACCTAATGGACAGTAAGGTTGGAAGAACTGATATTATGAGAAATCTAGTAAGTGAATGGGAATTAACTAAGCTTGGTAAAAACCCAGACGACTTAAGAGCTGACATTTATTTTGAACAGGGGAATGATGTATATGACTGGAGTAGGATAAGTAATCCTGACCCTATTAAAAGTATGCTTCAGATGGATGGGGTATTTTATTCAGACCCTATGCTTAATGCTTTAAAACAAGACATGGCGATACATCCTACATTTACTACTGATAAAAAGGTCGCTGGTAGAATTACACAAGTTAGGACTTTAAAGAAAAAGAAAGTGAATATTTTTGCTAAAGAAAGTGGGGGTTGTTAAATGGCTGTATCTTGTCATAGTAAAAACGAATTACTTGTATGGGAAGAAAAGGGGAACGCTCTTTATGAAAAATGGAGAACAAATCCTTCTATAGATAAAAGATTCCGTGTAAATGGTGAATTTATGGAAGCGAATTCAGAGCAGGGGTTTAGAGAATGGATGTTAGAAAAAATGAATCGACCATTCGCAGCAGATGTCCCCTTCACAGAATCTCAAATTAATTTAGCAGGGAGGTGGATAGACCATTATGCTAACAATTTAAATGGTAAGTTTTCTAATTTAGCATGGGTTGTCCCAGAAGGGCTTTCTAAACAAGACCCGTTTTCTAGAATGCTTCATAATTCTATGAACAATATATTAAATCAGGAAAGGGTTAATATAAATACGCTTGGAAGTGCTAATGCATTAATATCCCTAAACCTTGTCGAAGCTTATATGTCATCATTTGGTAAAAAAGTTGGCAAAACTAAATTAAAGGGAATTAAGGAAGCCCGTCAAAAAATGATTACTGCTGAAACTGAGGAATCATATGATAAATGGGCTAATAAATTTGAAGAGATTGTTAATTCAGATAAAGATGGTCAAATATTAAGAGATTTTGAAGAATTGGTTTCGATGCCAGCTGCTGCAAATAACGAATTTGATGGTTTTAAATCTATCCATAAAGACACTTTTAGAACAAGGCAGAATGGGGTATGGAAAAAGAAAAGCTATGATACCAACACGGTATTAGCCGCTAAAGCAGGAAGAGATTTATTGAAAAAGATTGGTCTTACTTACGCTATGGGATTAAACAAGTACGCAGACTTAGCGGAATTTAAATATAGCTTAGGCAATCCAGCGAAGGGGAAAGAAGTTAAGGCAAGATTAAAAGAGGCAATTTCATCATTGGAAATGGATATTAAAACAGAAGGTTATTATCCCCATGTTTTGTTTGACAATCTAAATCAAATAAAGCAAAAAATGTCAGAGTCTTTTGACCCTCGCAATGGGAATACTATTAATATTGAAGAAACGACCAATGATATTATTAAATCAATTCTAGAAGCCCCTATAGATACACCAGACCAATTAAAGAAGAGGAATCCACTCTTAAGTAACTCCTATGAAAAAGACCCTATTCTTGCTATTACTACATATTCAAATGAGGCAATACAATTTAATAAATTAGTCCACATTCAAGATGCTTATTTAAAGACTCTAAAAAATCTCCCAACTAATGAAACAAATTTTACAAATGGGCTGTCAAGGTTTATCCAAGAGCAATATGCTGTTTTTACAGAGGGGACAAAGGGGAGGAACGCATTTGCTAATAATGCAGTTACAATTTTAAACTCCTTGCAAACGGCAGCAACAATGGGATTAAACATTACTGGTGCTATTAAGAACGCAGCTTCAATAATGCATTTTTATACAAGGATAGGTCACAAATCTTCGCAAGACGCAGTTAGAGCCTTTATGCATAATGAAGCAATAGGGGTTGGTGATAATAAGATTGGCTTTAAAGATTGGGTTGACCAAGCTGAAAAAGAGGCTGGGTTCTTATTTACAGACGCTGCTTCTGAATTGTACGCAGAGGGTACAGGTAAACTAACAAGTATGCTTGGTGAAGGGAAACATGACTTTGACCCACTCACTGGGAAAGTGACTTTTAATGGGACGCCAGTTAAAGACCTTCTTTTAAAAGCTGGTCAATGGACAGTTGAAAAAGGATTGTTTTTTCATAGATATACTGAAAATAAACAAAGACAATGGATGTATAGAACAGCTCTATATCATCAGTATAATAAATTATCAAGAATGGGATTTAAGAGTGATGTAGCCAAAAAAGAATCGAAAGACTGGGCTTTGAAGATGGTTAATAGTTGGGCTTATGAATACTCTCCTCATGCTAAGGCTAAAATGGTAAGAGGGGAATGGCGTACTGTTGAAGAGATGGGAGATGGTCAGGTTATAGCAAAGAGGTTAAAAAAAGGTGGGAACGCAGGTGCAATATCAGAAGTCGCTTTCCACTTGTTACATTATCCAATGTCTTTAGCCGAAACTCAATACGACCAGTTGTCTAAAGCACATAAAGCATATTTAGCTGGGGAAGGATTTGAATCAGAAGAAATACAATGGCTTTCTAGACAAGCTGGGATTATGTCTTTAATTACTCTTGGTAGTGTTGTTTTTAATTCTGATTTATCTAATATATTTGAGAATGAAACACTTAATAGACTTCAAAATGTCGCAAAGGACATAACAGAGTATGACAATGACGATTTAAGTACATTTGGATTATTAGGTGAAGTTACTGGTCCAACAATAGGGGCTGTAAAGAGAGCCTTAATTGCTCATGGGTTAATTGATGTAGACGAGTCCACATTAAATAAAATACTTTTTGGTAATGTAAATTTCGCTGATGAATTTGATGAAAAAGCGCAGAGATTAGACAAGTATAAATGGGGAACATTTGCTGGTACCACTGTTAATAAAATCTTACCATCTCTACAAGCTGGAAGAGGTAGGGATTTAATTACTCACTATCTTAAGCTTTATCCAAATGATTTTACTAAAAAATATAATGCTTTGCTTTTCAATAGGCAACCAGAACCAAAAGTTAACAAAGATGGATATAGAGGTATGTCACCAGATTTGAAAGCAAGTTTAAAACTGCTTAAGGGGATAAGCTCTTAATAATAGGAGTTATAACTTGCTTACCCCCCAGCAGTTGTGGTTGTTGCTAATCTAGAAAATGATAATTTTCATCTAACATTATATATAAAGATAGTGATAATATGCTTATTTCAAGTCCGAAGTTGTATTGAAGTGAATTAAAAGGATAGTGTATCGTTATTGCAAACGGAAATATTCCCATAGATATAGTTCCTAAGTCGTTTTTTCTGTAAAATATTATATTTCTCATGTCCATTGTCTTTGTGCTTCCACGAAATTATACCCGTATAGCGCAATACATATAGCATCTGCTGTTTTTAAAGTAGCTTTTATTGCACTTAACTTAGTTGCGATTTCTTTCAACTTTCTCTTCCTTTCTTGTTTTATTTTAGGCAATTCACCGAATGTCTTTTGCCAAGCCTGTGGTGTTACAAGCTCTGTCTTTATTCCGAAGGCACAAAGAATGCCTCTCCATATACCATAATTCATACCGAATTTAAAAGCAGAGCTTCTTCCATCTGTTGGGAAAGCATGGACTTTCTCCAGAAAACAAGTAATATAAGACGATTCTGATTTTAACATACTTATAAAGCCAACCATTTCTTCTATCGTTTCGGGACAATTGTGAGCGGTGAATATTTTAGCACCAAAATCGTATGTGTGTGATTTGATAACTGCCATACCCCCGCCTTTCCCAGGGTCAATCCCCACTATGAGGCTTGCCAAAGAGCCAGTCCCTTTTTTTATCTCTTTTCCATTTTTTCCCATGACTATAGTTTCTCCCGTAATATTCTTTTATTCCACATTGGTAACAGATATGTAATGTTGTATTGCTAATAGATGAATGGTATTCATAGTATTTATTACCACTAAAACTGACCTTGCACATTTGACAATGCTCTATCGTTGTTAATCTTGGTTTTATTTCTACTTGTATCATTATCTGCTCTAGCTTCGTCTGAATCCATATAGAATTTACATTTGCTTCCATTGAATCCCATAACATAAGTTCCTATCTTGCCATATCTCGCTTTATCACATACTACCTCTATTTCATATTTATCGTATTTATCATCATTAAAGTTGTATCCATAAAATACTAATAATGCTGTTTCTGCTGTTTGTTCTATAGTCCCACTTTCTGCGAAGTCTGCTAGTCTAGGTCTAGGCTCTAATCTCTTTTCAATTTCCCTATTCAATTGAGATACTAATATACCTGCGCAATTCTCTTTCTTGCATACCCATTTGTATTCTGTTAATATCTCTTCTATTTCAAATCTTCTATCTTTACTTACTTTATTTTCTACTTTTATTAATTGAATATAATCATCTACTACCACATCTGGTTTTTCTCTTTGTATTTCACGCATAGCATCTCCAAGAGTGCGTATGTCATCATACATTATAAGATTGCTTAATGTCTTCTTTAGTTCATCAGCCATCATTTCTATTATTTGCATTCTTCCCTCTTTAATATCTCCTACTCTTAGCTCTTCATATCTCAAATCCTTACTTTCCATTATCATGAATTTCTTAATCATCTCCACATTAGACATTTCTCTGTTGAATACCATTACTCTGTAGCCTTGTTTTAATAAACTGGCTACTATATTGATAGTTAGTGTCGTCTTTCCGTGTCCAGGTCTTCCTCCTATTACTGTGAGTTCCTTCCTAGTCATCCCACCTGCTATATTATCTAGTTGAGGGTATCCAAATTTTATAATATTCTTACCAGTTTTAAGAGTGTCGATAGTGTCGTTGATTACAGTTCCTATTTCTTTCTTTTTACTTGGGGCTATTTCTAATAATTCATTTACCAATGATGCATGATTATGTAACATAGTTTCTACGTTGCTTTCTGTATCTTGGAATCCTGTATTGTATAATTCATATGCTGATTTAATTGATTGTCTTTTAATAAACTTTTCCCATACTATTCTTGCATACTGTTCTGAATTCGCTGTTGTTGGTACTATCTCTGGTAACCCTGTTAAATAGTATAAAGACAAACCTTCATCGGAATATTTATCCGACTCCTTAATTCTATCTCCAACTGTTACCATGTCTATTGTTTCTCCTTCTCTATGCATATCACTCATTATAGACCATAGGTTTTTATTCTTACTATGGTAGAATGCATCCTTATCCCTTATCCATCCGTTGCATTTTTCAAATACACTTGAGCCATCAATTAAAATTGCTCCTAAAACAGCTTCTTCCGCTTCGGTTGAATGTGGGTATACCTTTATTGGGGCTTCCATAATTGCTCCTGTGTGTTTATGGGTTCATAGTTAGTTATGACTAATTCATTTTTATAATCTCTTCCTGTCATTTGTCCTGCGTACTTTATTGGTATCTTTTTTATTTCAAAATCTTTATAAGTATCATTGACATAATTATGGTCATCATATGAAATCATAAACTTTCCACCTTCATTGTCTATTTGTTTACACATTTCAAATAAAGCATCATGGTCATCCATGTTTAAAGAATGAACATAATAGTCTCCCCTTTCTCCTGCTATTACATAAGGGGGGTCAAGATACCAAAAGTCGCCTTCTCTTGTTGGGTATTTATGAAATAATTCTCTGAAATCTAAATTTTCTATCATAGTATTTTCTAGTTTTTGCTTACTTGTTTTCAAACAGTTCCACATTTCATCATTCCACTCAGATTCCTTTGCTATAGGGTTTTGGAAGTTTGTATTAAAGGCGTTTTTTATAATATAGAAATATTTAGAAGCCCTTTCTGGATTCGGCATATCGCTGTACTTAATGTCTTCCTTTAGCTCTGCCTTAAATGCATCATATAATGTTCGACTTTTAAGTATTGACTCACAATAATGGATGAATTCTGGGTATCTTTGTATTACAGATAGGTACATATTTACTAAGTCATTATGCTTGTCATTTAAAATATTAAGTTCTGTCTTGCCTTTTCTAAAGAAAATACTGCCTCCACCTAAGAACACTTCAATATATCTCTTGTGTGGTGGCATCATTGGAATAAGTTTTCTACCTAATTCAAATTTTCCACCCATATAAGGGATGATTACTGGGCATTCAAACCATCTAGGGTCTGGCATTTTTATAACTCTCCATCCAATCTACTAGAAATGTTCTTGACATATTTCTACTAATTTCAAAAGTTTCTTCAATATAACTAATTGCTCCGAACATATTAATTTCACCAGATTCTCTTAATTCTTCTAAATATTCAAATACATCTGCTTTCATTTCATCATATTGCCAATCCCTTTGATATTCTTCTATTTTATCTATATCCATTTTTACTCCTTTAGTTAATTGGGCGGACGCTGTGGGTGTGAGTAGTATATTGACCCTGACATCTATATATATCACATTTTATTAACATCCGCCCAAAATTATGAGAACACTTAGCATTAGGACTCGGTAACCTTGCACAACTACATATAGTGTTGCTTGGTACTAAGAGTTCTCAATTATTGTGCTGATACTCGTAGGTAATCTTTCGTATCATTTAAACCACTCCAACCTCGTCAGGGAACTATAACTCAAGTTCATTTTACACGGGTGTAGGACACAAATTACATTTACGCAAGATTATCTTACGCAGCAGCTTTGGCTGCCCACTTTTTAATATTAGGGAATATGTCTTGCTCTAGTTTATGTGTAGATTTATAATATCTATTCATTTTATGAGTAGCAAGAAATGTTGCTGTATT